>Ga0306923_10006690_pt1 | contig 11396 bp, 10 predicted proteins | sample sta12Can44000108_FD_203841 | JGI IMG/M metagenome (GOLD analysis project Ga0306923, IMG submission 203841) | Lab enrichment of tropical soil microbial communities from Luquillo Experimental Forest, Puerto Rico - statanox.12C.anox.44.000.108 (v2)... | ecosystem: Environmental > Terrestrial >...
GAGCACCGCATCGATCTCCAGGTACATCGAAGCCGAGCATCCAACGTTGCTGATCGACGAGGGCGATAGCTTCTTGTCGGCCAACGATGAGATGCGGAAAGGGGCGAGATGACACAAGATGTAGTGTTCAGTCAGCTTGGATTGTGCGCTGCGAAGCGATGCGCCTGGATGAAGGCGTCATTAGCCTCGACCGCCAACGCTATCGAAGCGTCATCCGGGTTTTCCATTCCCACGGTCATGAGCAGCTTACGCCCAATGTCATGCATTGACTGTGCTGACTTGAAGTCTAAGTGGCTTTCATTCTCGCTGGGAAGGCTGTGGAAGACTTTACTATGGCGCTTGCGTTTCCCTGCTCCTCGGCCAGCCTAGAGGCTTTGTCGAGGTCTCTACCTATGCGGGCTCTTGATAGGTCTATTTTGTGTTGGTTGCGGGCGTTGGCCTCTGCGACCAGCTCCCGGACTCTGTCGAGAATCCCCTTAAACTTTCTTAAACCTGAACTAGCCGCGGAGTCCGCTGAATTGCCTGGCTTGGCTAGGTAACCGGCGGCGCGATACGCTCTGCCTTGGCGGTATCCTGCGCTGTCTGATAGCGCGGCGAATTTGCGAGCGGAGGCGTGTCACGCGCTTGTGCGGCAATGGCCCCTCAAGACGATCGACGAACGCATCGTTGGCCTCTATGGCAAGCGCGATCGAAGCGTCGTCCGCGTTTTCATATCCCACCGACATTAACAACTTGCGGCCGATGTCATACATGCTGGTAGCGTTCTTGAAATCGAATGGGCTTTGTTCTTGGTCTTGGGTGCTATGGAATACCTTGGCTATGCCGAGCTCACTTGCGGCCATGGCGCTTGGGTTTCCCTGCTCTTCGGCGATGAGCGAGGCCTTATCTAGGCGGCGGCCGATACGTTCTCGAGATAGGTCTAGTTTGGGCTCGAGGCGCTTGTTGGCCTCGCGGACGCGGTCCAGGATCGGCTTAGCATTTCTTAGCAAACGCGAGGCGCAGGCTTCGGCGGAATTGCCGCTGCTGCAATTAGGATAGGCTTTGAGGTAGGCGGTTGATTGGGCGCGATCGATGCGCGTTTTGCCAGTGAGGCCAGCAAATATCGCTTGGGCAAATGCCTCATGGCGCGGGTTACTCAGTGCTGGCATTTTTGGCCTTAGGCTGTGACACTTGAATATTCCAGTCTTTACGGGCTGCGTAGGTTAGGGCGCGAGTTTATAGCCATTCGAGAAGAAATTCTATGGTCGCCCGCCTCCCAAATACCTGCCCATATCGAAAACCTTTGGCAATTTTGGAGTAGCTTAAGAGGTAATCGTATCGTTTCGCGTCACGACGGCTTAAATGAAAAATAACATCCGGGATTTGCCCCTCAGCGGCAAATTGCAAACAATTGCAATCTGATTTTCCCCTCAGAGGCAAATAGCAATTCAATTAGAGCATCGGACTCCTGGTGTCGGTGTCGAAAACGGAATGACCCCATGTCGATTAAGCGCCTGTTCGATGCTGTCGAGCGTAGAGGCGACATTGGTCGGCGGGTTGCTGCCCTTGTTCTCCCAATATCGAACCGACCGAGGGTGACATCCAGCGGCGCGGGCAAGATCGGCTTGCGTGAGCCCGGCGAGCATACGAGCGGCTCGAATTTGGCGTCCCGAGACAATGTTGCTCATAAGCCAAATCTATATACGATTCTGGAACCGCCGCCACGGCTCACCCGCTTTATCGAACGCAGGCCCGGACATACGCTATCAGATGCTCACATGCTGTCCGGCGGTCAGCCATTCCGGCCGCCCTTGATGTCCGCTTTACCCCCGAAAGCGGACAGCCGAGCTTGCCGCGATATGTCTGCTTTGTGCCATGTTCTCAAAATAGGGGCCGTCTCAGTTGGCTGGGCGTCGTGGTTCTTAGCACATTGGGAACGGTCGAGACGACGAAAGCTCGTCCGGTAGCCGTTGAGGTAAGCTAGTCGAAACCGAATGCGAAGCCGCGGGTCGCGCCGGGATTAGATACGCGCTTACGTCACATTTTTGCGAATACAAGAAAATGCAAACGTCAAATGCAATCCAACTGGGGGAACGCGATGGAAGATAACGCAGCATATTTTGAGCGCATCACGCGCGGCTTGCAAGAAGCGGCGGAGGCGAGCCGAGTCGAGAGCAACCCGGAGGAGGCGCTTAGCCATATCACACGCATCGCGCAAGCAACGTTGGGCCATGCCGAGCGCAACGAGAACGAGGGCGCCTTCCGCTGCTCCGGCGTATTTCTGCTCGCACCAAGCCGTGATTATCTTATCCTGCTCGCGGAGCACGGCTACCCGCCCGAGCAGCATCGCGCCCGAATCAGCATCATGGATAGCAACCCCGGCCTGGTGGTGCGCACCGGCAAACCCAAAATCGTTCCTAATACCGACGAGGATCCGAACTTCCGCCAGATCCTCAGCACGGTGCGCGTGGGGTCTTCGTGCTATCTTCCGGTCCTCTGGCAGCGACGAGTGCTCGGCATGTTTAACGTGGCAGCCGAGGCGCGATACGCCCTGTCCGAGATCGACCGCGATATGGGCATGCTGTTTGCCAATCTCGCCGCCGCTACGTGGATCGCGCTCGATGGCCCCCGTTTTCTCGACCAAGTCTCCGCATCGCTCCCGCGGCAGTCAGCGCCCTGAATCCGTCAGAGCACTGCACCTTTGCTAGGCACCTTCGTTGTCGCGAAACTCCGGACGTCGCATTGCCGATAGCATGGTTTTTGCATATCTTCGCATGGCCATGCCGTTTCCACTCAGGGGAAGGTGCGCCATGCTGCGGTTTCGGTGTCTTTGTCTTTCGCTCGTTGCCACCTTCCTTGTCGGCCAAGCAGACGCCAAGACATTCCGCTACGCCTATCGCATCGACCCGGCTTCACTCGATCCGCATGCCCTTGCCGAGACATTCACACTGTCTTGGCTCGGCCAGATTTACGAGCCACTAATTGGGCGCGGCAAGAACCTCGAGCTCGTGCCGGCACTCGCCGTGAAATGGGAGCAACCGGAAGCGAATAGGTGGCGCATCCATCTGCGTCCCAACGTCAAGTTCCACAATGGCGAATCCTTCACGGCCGATGATGTCGTCTTCTCCATCGGCCGCATCAAGGCTGAAGGTTCTGATGTGGGCTACACTTTCGCCACCGTCACCGCGGTGCGCAAGATCGACGCCCTCACCGTCGATCTCGTGATGGACAAGCCCAATCCCATCCTGCCCATGCAGACCACGTCGAGTTACATCATGAGCAAGTCGTGGGCAGAGGCGAACGGCGCGGCAACGCCCGCGAGCGTCAAGAACAAAGTTGAGAACTTCGCGACCAACAACGCCAACGGCACGGGTCCGTTTAAGATCAAGTCGCGCCAGGTCGGTGTAAAGACCATTCTCGTACCGCATGAGGGCTGGTGGGGACCGAGGGAGCACAACCTCACCGAGGTCGTCTTCACGCCGATTCAGTCGGACGCCACGCGCGTCGCCGCATTGCTCTCGGGCGAGGTCGACATGGTCTATCCGATCCCGCAACAGGATGCCGCGCGCGTGAACGCGACCGGCAAGCATTCGGTGCTCACCGGTTTCGAGCTGCGCACCATCTTCGTCAACATGGACCAGAAGCGCGACGAGCTCCTCGAATTGAACATCAAGGGCAAGAACCCGTTCAAGGACAAACGCGTGCGTCAGGCGATCTATCAGGCAATCGACATCGAGGCGATCAAGAACCGGATCATGGGCGGCACTTCGCATATCGCCGGCATCATGGTGGCCCCGGGCGTCAATGGATACGATGTCGGGCTCGACGTGCGGCTTCCGTTCGATCCCGAGGCGTCGAAGAAGCTCCTGACGGAAGCAGGTTACGGGAGCGGCTTTGAGGTTGGAATGGATTGCCCAAACGATCGCTATATCAATGACGAGAAGATCTGCCAGGCGATTGTCGGCATGTTGGCGCGCGTCGGCATCAAGGTGAACCTGCTGGCACAGACGCGCACCAAATATTTCGAGAAAATCCTCTCGCGCAACACGACACTTTCGATCCTTGGCTGGCAGCCGCTGAGCTATGACGCTCATTCGACCTTGCAGGACGTGATCAATACGCCGCGCGACAAGATCGGCACCTACAATGTCGGGAGCTTCTCCAATGCCAAGATCGATCAGCTCACCGATTTGATCGAGACCGAGATCGACCCGTCCAAACGACAGGCGTTGATCTCGGAGGCATTATCGATCCACAAGGCCGAAATCGGACATATCCCGCTTCACCAGGCAGGGCTCGCCTGGGGCGTGCGCAAGGGCGTCTCCGTCGTGCTTCGCAATGACGATAGTCTCGAGCTGCGCTGGGTGAATGTGGAGGATTGAGCTCTACGCGTGGGAACATTCATCGTCCAGCGAATATCGCAAACGCTGTTCGTGGTGCTCGGAGCAGCGCTGGCGAGTTTCGCGTTGCTGCGCTACGTTGGCGATCCGGTTAACAACATGGTTGGGCAAGCGGCGAGCCTCGCTGAACGCGATGCAATGCGCCGCGCGCTGGGACTCGATGACCCGGTTATCTTGCAGTTCTTCCATTTCCTTCGCGATGTCGCCGTCGGTGACCTCGGCATCTCCTATAGCTTCGGCGTCCCGGTTGTGCGGCTGCTCTGGGAACGACTTCCCGCAACTGTTGAGCTCAGCGTATGCGCCATGCTGGTCGCGACGCTTCTCGGCGTGCCGCTTGGAGTGTGGACGGCCCTGCACCGCCGCAGCGTGCTGAGCCATGTTCTCCTTGTCGTCTCTCTCATAGGCGTAGCGTTGCCGACCTTCCTGATTGGCATCGTATTCATCCTCATCTTTTCCGTGTGGCTTGGATGGCTGCCGTCCTTTGGGCGCGGTGCCACGGTTGCCATCGGGCAGAGTTGGACCACCGGGCTGCTGACGGTGAGCGGGCTCAAGGCGCTCGTGCTTCCGAGCCTCACACTCGGCCTATTCCAGATGACTCTGATCATGCGCCTCGTGCGCGCCGAAATGCTCGAAGTGTTGCGGACGGATTACATCAAGTTCGCTCGCGCCCGAGGGTTGCCGAGTGCAACCATCAATTACGATCATGCGCTGCGCAACACGCTCATTCCTGTCGTTACGGTCGTGGGCCTACAATTCGGGAATATTTTTGCGTTCTCCATCATCGTCGAGGCGGTGTTCCAATGGCCGGGACTAGGACTGCTTGTCATCCAGTCGATCCAATTCGCCGACGTGCCGCTGCTCGCCTCGTATTTGGTGCTCATAGCCTTTGGCTTTGCGCTAATCAATCTCGCCGTTGACCTCATTTATGCCGCGATCGATCCGCGCGTGCGCGCCGACATGACGATCTCACGGGCGGTGTCATGAGCGCACAATCCGTGACAAAGCCCGAACCAGCACCGCGATGGTGGCAGGACGACCTTCTCCACGATTTCCTCCGCTCGCCCGTTGCGCTTACCGCCGCTCTGCTGACGGTCGCGATTGTTGCGATCGCGGTGGGAGCGGACGTCGTCGCGCCCTACGACTCCAACGATCCCGCTAGCGCCAATCTCATCGACGCGCGCCTGCCGCCCGGCTCCATTGGCCTCATTGGGAATCGCTATCTGCTTGGCACGGATCCACTGGGTCGTGACATGCTCTCAGCCATTATCTTCGGTCTGCGCACGTCGCTTATGGTCGGCGCAGCAAGCGTGCTGCTCGCGGCGGCGATCGGGATCACACTGGGCCTCATATGCGGCTATTTCCGCGGGCTCCTCGATACGATCGTCATGCGTATCGCTGATCTGCAGCTGAGCTTTCCCGCAATCCTCATCGCCCTTCTGATCGATGGAGTCACCCGCACCGTGGTCGACCGCGGCACGCACGACCGGCTCGCGATCCCGGTCCTGATAGCGGCGATCGCGGCCTCCTACTGGGTGCAGTATGCCCGCACTGTGCGTGGCCTTGTTCTAGTCGAGCGCGGTAAGGAATACGTGCTCGCGGCCAGGGTGACGGGGGTTTCACCGCTGCGGATCATCGCCACCCATATCCAGCCCAACGTCATGGGGCCGGTGTTTGTCGTCGCCACCATCAACATGTCGCTCGCAATCCTCACCGAGGCGACGCTATCCTTCCTCGGCGTAGGCGTACCGCCGACGAAACCTTCGCTCGGATCGCTCGTGCGCATTGGCAACGAGTTCCTGTTCTCGGGGGATTGGTGGATTTCGATCTTTCCTGGCGCCATGCTGGTCGTGTTGTGTCTAGCGGTGAACCTGCTCGGAGACTGGTTGCGCGACGCACTAAATCCCAAGTTGAGCGATGGCTGAAGCACTTTTGTCCGTGCGCAATCTGCGCGTCGAGATTGTGACGCGCCGCGCCACCCTCCTCGCCGTGGATGATGTATCCTTCGACATTGCGGAGGGCGAGGTGCTTGGGGTCGTAGGCGAATCGGGCGCAGGCAAGTCGATCACTGGCAACGCCATCATCGGTCTTATTGATCCGCCTCTGCGGCGCGCCGGCGGCGAAATCGCCTACGCCGGCAAGCGCATCGACAATCTCGATGCGGAAACCATGCGCACTTTGCGTGGCCGGCATATCGGGGCCGTGTTCCAGGACCCGCTGACAAGCCTCAATCCATTGCTGACTGTGGGCCGCCAACTGGTGCAGACCATCATCACGCATCTCGATCTGTCGGGGAGCGAAGCGCGCAAGCGCGCAGTGCAGCTCCTCGCGGAGGTAGGCTTTCCTGCGCCCAGAGAACGGCTCGACTGCTACCCGCACGAACTGTCCGGCGGCATGCGTCAGCGAGTTGTGCTTGCGCTTGCCTTCTGCTGCGAGCCTAACCTCATCATCGCGGACGAGCCGACGACCGCACTCGACGTTTCGGTGCAGGCGCAGGTAATTAAGCTCTTTAGGCGCATGTGCCGCGAGCGCGGCACCTCTGTCATGCTGATTACCCACGACATGGGCGTAATCTCCGAGATCTCGGACCGCGTCGCAGTGATGTACGCGGGGCGCGTTGTTGAAATTGGGACTGCGCGCGCGGTCCTGAACGCGCCAGCTCATCCCTATACCAGGGGGCTCATGGCTTCGATCCCCACCGTGCAGCGGACCAAATCCGAGTTGCCGCAGATCGCGGGGAACATGCCGCGACTGGCCGCCGTCCCGTCGGGCTGCGCGTTCCATCCGCGCTGCCCGTGCCGGCTCCCCCGCTGTGATCGGGAGCGGCCGGTGCTTGCGCCGGCCGGCGAGACGCAATCCGTCTGTTGGCTCACCGCAACGCGCGACGATACCGCAAGCATTGAAGCGGCCCGCGATGCTTGAGCAAAACGTCCCCATACTTGCGGTCAGGGGCCTGACAAAGCGCTTTCCCGTTTGGAAGCCTTGGATCATTCAGCTTATGTCGCGGCAGCCGCGGCGCATGGTGCACGCGGTCGAAGACGTGAGCCTTAAGGTCGAGCGCGGCACGACATATGCACTGGTCGGCGAGTCGGGCTGCGGAAAATCCACCATCGCGCGTTGCATCGCCGGCATTTTGGCGCCTACCGCGGGCACGATCACGTTCATGGGCGCCGACATCACGATGCCAAGTGAGCGTCGTGACGCGCGCCGGCGCCATCTGCAGATGATCTTCCAGGATCCGTATGCCAGCCTTAACCCGCGTTGGCGGATCGGACGCGTCATCGCCGAGCCGATCGTCACCCATCGCCTAGTCGTCGGTCGCGGCCGCCTCAAGGCTCGTATCGATGAACTCCTCACGTTGGTCGGTCTCTCGCCGCAGGACGCACGCAAGTATTCGCATCAGTTTTCCGGCGGCCAGCGCCAGCGTATCTCCATTGCCCGCGCCCTGGCGAGCGACCCCGCCTTCCTCATTTGTGACGAACCGACGTCGGCGCTCGATGTGTCGGTGCAGGCGCAGATTCTCAATCTCATGCGTCGACTACAAATGCAATTCGGGCTTTCGTATCTACTGATATCGCACAACCTCGCCGTGGTCGCCCACATGGCTGACCATGTTGGAGTCATGTATCTCGGCCGACTTGTCGAATGGGGTGCTGCTCAGAGCGTATTGGAGCGCCCGCTACATCCTTATACGCGCATGCTACTAGATGCGATCCCTAACATCGCGATTGCCGGCCGCTACCGGCAGCCGCTCAAGGGCGAGGTGCCGAGCCCGATCAGCCCACCGTCCGGATGTGCCTTCCATCCCCGCTGCCCCCTCGCTAACGGGCGCTGCGCCCGCGAGCAACCACGCGCCATCGAGCTCGGGCCCGTTTCGGTCGCGTGCCACGCCGTGGAGGAAGGGCGGGCCGCCGCACTCAGCTCTTCAGTAGTATAGCTTTGTCGCGTCCAAATAATTATTTAAGTCGGCCCGTCATTGTGAGGCATGAGCGGCCTCTTGGGCGGGGGACCGAGCATCGAAGGATACACGGCTCCCGATTGCGCCGTCACCCTCCGAGGCTCGGCGCTTCACACACTGAGCGCCTTAGGATGACAGCCCAAAGCATGCGACTCCTGCCGCATTAAAGCTAACGCGAAAATCGCGCGGGATAGGTGTCAGGCGCAATCTCGATTGCTTGGCAGCGACGGTAGATGCGCTCATAGGGTGCGAGGAGCCGCTCCACCTCTTTTTCCGAAGCGTCGAGGAAAGGCTTGATGCGCGCGTGCGCCTCGGAAATCTCGTCGAGCAGGCGATCTTCATCGACGAGGGTGAGCCGGCCGTCGACGAGGACCTTCTCGCCGTTCACCATAACGAAATCGACCTCGTGCCGATTGGCCGCGTAGACGAGCTGATTGAGCACGTTGTTGAGCGGCGTGAACGGAAAACTGCGCAGGCGATAGGCTGTGAGGTCCGCAATGCGCCCCTTCTCGATTGCGCCGAGTTCGCGGCCGCGACCGAGCGCCTTCGCCCCGCCCATGGTCGCAGCACGCAGCACCTCCGGTGCCCCGAACCACTGTTCGTGGTCACCGCGCAGCTTGTTGAGCTGGGCGGCGAGATAGAGAGAATTCTGCATGTCGGTGCCCTCGATGGAACCGCAGCCATCGGTGCCCATGCTGACGTTGACGCCGGCGTCGAGCAGCGCGCGGATCGGCGCAAGGCCCGAGCCGACCTTGAGATTGGATGTCGGGTTGTGCTGTACGCTCACGCCGGTGCGGGCCAGGATGTCGATCTCGCGCGGATTGAGCCAGATGGCGTGGATGAAAGCGGTATTGGGTTGCATGAAGCCGATGCGGTCGAGGTACTCGATCATGGTCGAGCCATACCAGAGCTGACCGGTGACGACCTGCATGCGCGTTTCTTGCACGTGCATGATGACGGGAAGATCGTGATCATCCGCCATGCGGCGCACGGCGCGGAGAAAATCCTCGCTGCAGCGCTGTGGCGCAGACGGCGCCGCGATATAGCCCACCCGTTTCGACCTGGGATGTCGATCACGGGCGAGGCCCTTGGCGAAGTCGAGCAGCTCGCTGCTGGAATACATTTTCGCGGCATCGAGCTCCGCCAAGAACTCCTTCGGAAACTCCTCGTCGACGAAGGGCACCGCACGGAAGAACGGCCGGTCGAATAAGGTGATGCCGACATATGCGCGGATGCCAATGTCTTCGTAGGCCTGGAACACCGCCTCGACGTGCTCCGGAATGATACGCGGGCTGACATTGGTGTCGTCGCACAAGGTCGTGGTGCCGCTGTGCACGGCTTCGATGGCCCCGATCATAGTGCGCAGATAGACTTCACGCGGCGTGAGCTCGATCGGCTTGAGCGGCCGCACGTAGTTCATCCATAGTTCGAGCGGCAGGTTGTCCTTGCGGCCCTTGTAGTAGCCCTCGTGACTGTGATGGTGACCGTTGATGAGGCCGGCCGTGAGCAGCCGTCCTGCCAGGTCGATTTTTTCTCCTTCGGGTGGCGCCACGCCGCTCGGCCTCACTTCCTGGATGTAGTGGCCATCGATCACGACGTCGACAGGCCCATTGCTCGGCCGCGCATCTTCGCCCAGCAAGACGTGGCATCCTGCCAATGTTTTCCGCATGGTTTCTAAGCCGCTTTTTGACCGAGGTACCAATCGGTGATCTGGCTGCCGTTCATGAACACGGTATCGGAGCGTGCTCGCAGACCATCGATCAGTTCGGTCAGGAAATTGATGCGGTGGGGGACACCCGACAAATGCGGGTGCAGCGCAATGGTGAGGACGCGCGGCTGTCCGAGTTCGCGAATCTCACGCTCGAAGGTGCGGATTGCCTGCTCGATGCGCAGCTTCATCTCCGGCGTGGAATGCTTTTCGATGGCATAAATGACGCTGTCGTTGAGGTCGAGCCCATAAGGCACTGATATCATGTCGCCATGTTTGGTCTTGAGCCGGGTGGGAATGTCGTCGATGACCCATTGGCAGACGTATTCAATGCCTGCTGCCCGCAGGTAATCGAGGGTGTCGAAAGTTTCCGACCAGCCCGGGCTCATCCAGCCGCGCGTCCGTTTGCCAGTAAACGTCTCTAGCGTTCTCGTCGCATCAGCGATGAGCGCTCGCTCGTCGCTTTCAGCGTTCAGCCCACGCTGATGAACACCGTGACCAACAAATTCCCAGCCGGCATCGCGCACTGCATGAGCCAGCGTAGGATAGATGTCGATTACGCTCGCATTAATGCTGGCGCTGACGGGGATTTTGCGATCGTCGAACAGCTTGAGCAGGCGCGGCATACCGCAACGGTTGCCATATTCGGACCAGCAAAAGTTCGGCAGGTCAGGAACGTGAGTTCGGCCATGCGGTGGGACAACGATGCTGCGCGGGGTCGGCTGGTCATAAGCCCAGTACTCTATGTTGACCACACAATGAACGATTAGCGGTTTCCCCGATGGCGGCCCGAGCTTTTCGTGCTCGGTCGACATCTTGAAGACCGCACGAGGGTTAGATTCTGCTACCATAGAGCACGCTCCTTACACGCACGGGTCCAGCTGTCGCTTCCGAAAACTCAGTCCATTTGACCCATGTTGAGCAGCGAATCAGAACATGCTTGCAGAGTCATTGCAATCGCCTTGCTTTTCGTCCGCATGCTGTGCGACCGCTTCAAGTCGCGATGGCAGCTTGAGGCTAAAATCCTTATCCTGCGATTGTTGCGTATCCGATCGTTGGCGGGCTACACCATCGATAGGTCCACCGTTGAAGCGGCCTACAGACAACGGATTACAGCAAAACAAAAAAGTGCATTGGTGAGGAGCACGCTCCTGTGATCTCAGCAATTTTGCGTCTAAAGCATTTGAGCTGAATGCGGTTTATCAGTGATTTTGGTTTGGCAGCTATAGGGAACCTCGAACAATACTCGCTTTCAGCGATTTCTGTCTTGGCTGAGCGGGCGGTTGCAGCGCTCGTGCCGAGGTGAGTCCCCGATCGGGGACCGTTTTGACGTCTGGCCGGCGTCGGTCCTTTG
>Ga0306923_10006693_pt1 | contig 11395 bp, 9 predicted proteins | sample sta12Can44000108_FD_203841 | JGI IMG/M metagenome (GOLD analysis project Ga0306923, IMG submission 203841) | Lab enrichment of tropical soil microbial communities from Luquillo Experimental Forest, Puerto Rico - statanox.12C.anox.44.000.108 (v2)... | ecosystem: Environmental > Terrestrial > Soil...
TGGCGGGCGTGATTGCTTCGATTCCGCCCGCGCGAGACTCGTGAAGACAGAGAAAAAGGAACCTCGCAGCGCTCCCCGCCAGCCCCGAACGCGTGTTGAGGCGTTCGTTGTGAATTGTCGCAATGAATGAGGTTCGCCGCGACGATCGCCGTTTCGGACCTCGTTCCGTTCATGGCCATTCGGGTTTCGGCTTTACTCCTCGGAGACTCCAGGTCGTCCCGACTGCCTTCGGTCGAGCCTTGGATACGGGACGAAGGCGTTCCCATACGGCGGAACCGGAGGACGGGGTGCACGGATGGCTTACGGACGATGACCACCCCGGCCCAGCTAACGTGGACTTCGCCTCATTAACGATGTCTTTGCGATTCCGAGTTTCATGGCGGGCACCTCCTCAAGCACCGGCATAAAATTCGACCAGACTGCCCCTCGAGCTCAACGCTTTGCCGTGCTGGATGTGGACCTGCCGCAGGCGAGTCGCACGGAACAAGCAAAATCAAAGTTTTTAATGCATCGAAGGCAAAGATCGGCGAGATGGAATCCGAGGGGGATGCTAATTTTCCCATAGGGAGGATGGGGACGTGGGAATTCGGTGGAATTTGCCCGGAAGAGTATATCTGGCGGGGGCAGGTCCCGGGTCAGCGAAGTTGTTAACCGTGCGGGCAGCGGAAGTTCTGCAACGCGCGGACGTGGTTTTTCATGACGACTTGGTTTCCGAAGACGTGTTGGGGACGATTCCGTCGCGAACGGCGGTCTTCAACGTCGGGAAGCGGTGCGGAAGCAAGAAGGTCACGCAGGAAGAGATCCACCGGCGAATGATTTCCGCCGCGCGAGAGGGTCGGAACGTGGTGCGTTTGAAGGGCGGCGATCCGCTGATCTTTGCCCGGACACGAGAGGAAATCGATGCGTTGCGGGAAGCCGGGATCGAGTTTGAGATTGTGCCGGGAGTGACGGCGGCAACGGCGGCGGCAGCTGGGGCGGAAATGCCGCTGACCGAGCGCAGCACGGCGTCGAAACTAATATTCGCAAGCAATCATCGGTGCGCGGGTAATGGAGCGCGACTGTGGGGCGAGGGTGCGCTGAGCGATGCGACGCTGGTCATTTATATGCCGGGACGAAACCTCGCCACGCTGAAAGAGGACCTTTGCGCGAGCGGGCTATGTGGTGGCACGCCGTGCTTGCTGGTGTCACAAGCGTCGGGGGCGAAGCAACGACTCGTGCGCACGCAGCTGCGAGATCTGGGACAATTTGACGCCCTCCCTGCGCCGAGTCTGGTGATTGTGGGAGACGTGGTATTGGGAGCGAGAGCGGCTGAAGAAGTAACGAGGGCAGACGCGCTCGAAGTGATTTTCGCCGGGGAACAAGACAAGGTTGCAGCTCGCGAGGCGGACGATATAGCTGTGAACGATTAGTTGGCGCGCTTGATGCTGGCGAGTGCCGGGGCTTGTTCGGCGGCTTCCTTCACGAGGAAGCCCATTTTGGGGTGCGTGGTTTCGAGGTCGACAGCGACGCCGAGATTCTGCAAGGTTTCGGAAGTGGCGGGGCCGATGGAGGCCACGACGACATTCTTCAATGCCGCGCGCAGGCGTTCCTGCTGGCCCATTTCTCCGGCGATGCGGAAAAGGTGAGCCGCCTGAACGCCGGTGGTGAACAACGCGACATCAATCTGATTCTCAACCAGGTTCGAAACGGCCGAGCGAAGCGGAGCCGTGTCTTCGGGCAATTCCCAGCGATACACGGCGACTTCCTTGACCATGGCACCGCGTTCGCGCAAGGCGGAGAGAAACTCGGTGTTGGAGACACCGTACTCCTGGACCACGATGCGCAGTGTGTGAAGGTTCCCGCAAGAGTCGACAAGAACATTCAATAATTCGCGCCAGGTGCAGGGTTCGGGGGCGGTGAATGAGATCGGAACATTCCATTCGCGAAGGGCGGCGGCGGGCTTGGGGCCGCGAACGGCGACTTTGACGTGACGAAGCGCCTGGAGAAAGGGCTCGGCGAGCTGCGCTTCGGTAAGTACCTGAAGGAGCGCGCGGGCGCCGACTCCGGTGAGAAACACAACCAGGTCGAATTGCCCGGAGATCAGTCCGCGGGCAAACTGCAACACGCCATCGGTTTCCGCGAGGGGAACTTCACGCATGGAGGGTGCCGAATAGGGCTTTCCGCCATAGGTTTCGATGAGCCGAGCCATTTCGACCGCGCGGCGACTTTCGAGCGAGAGCACTTTCAATCCAAGAAAACCTGGTGAAGGCAAGCAGACCTCCGTAAAGACTAAGGGCTCGAGGAGCGAACATTTGTGGGCGGAGGAGTCTTTCGTAGGACCCAGCGTACCGGGCGGTCGCGATGGGCGCAATAAGCGGGCTTCGAAACGCTGCCCGGTTCCTCGGCGGGAAGTTGGACAGACAAGTGGCCGTCTTCGACGCGTACGGGGAAGGTGGCGAGACATGCTGAGGATTCCGGGTGATTGAGAACCTGTCCACGGTTGAGGTCGAAGGTCCAAGCGTGAAGCGGGCAGGTAATGTTGGAGCCGGAAACGATGCCATCGGAGAGCGGGCCCCCTCGATGTGGGCAGCGGTCATCGACGGCGAGGAACGAGTCTCCCAGATTGAAAATCGCGATGCGCCGGCCAGCGAGTTCCACGGCCTTGCCCTCGCGCACGGGTATGCTGTCGCAGCCGGTCACGCGAATCCAACGCCTTTCCGTGCTCATAGCGAACCCCCTATGGGTTGAATCTGCACAAACTGCGTAGGATGACGAGGGTGATCGCCCTCGAGCCAGGCGTCGCGCGAGTTGGCTTTCGATTTGCGCAGACGCCCGCGCAGGCCCTGCTGGACGGCGAGTGGGGCGTAGATGGTCTCCCGGCGGACGCGTTCGATGCCGAGGCGTTCGACGAAATCGTACGTGCGCTCAAGATAGTTGGCGTTCTCGCGGTAATACTGGAAGAAAAGAGCGGCAGCCTGGAGTGCTTCTTCGGCGGACTCGACGGTAACGAGCAAATCGGCCTTGCGAACTTTTTTGCCGGCGGCGCCACCGACAACAATTTGCCAGCTACCTTCCTGGCCGACGAGGCCGATGTCCTTGACGGTGGCTTCAGCACAATTGCGCGGACAGCCAACGACACCCATCTTCAACTTATGCGGGGTGAACAGGTTTTCGAAACGACGTTCGAGTTCGATGCCAGTGGCGATGGCGTCCTGCACACCAAAGCGGCAAAAGTCGGTGCCGACACAGGTTTTGACCATACGCACGCCCTTGGTGTACGCCTGGCCGGAAGGCATGCCGAGATCAGCCCAGATATTGGGTAGATCGGACTTCTGCACACCCAGCAGGTCGATGCGCTGGCTGCCAGTGATTTTGACCATGCGCACGTTGTATTTTTCCGCTACGTCGGCAATGCGTCGCAATTCCTCGGGAGAGGTGACGCCGCCACGGATGCGGGGGACTACCGAGAAGGTGCCGTCATTCTGAATGTTGGCGTGGACGCGATCGTTGATGAAGCGCGCAGAGCGATCTTCCAGGTGAGTGCCGCACCAGACCATGTCCATCATGTAACTGAGTGCGGGCTTGCAGGTGGCGCAGCCGGTGCCATGACCGTAGATGTCGAGGACTTGCTGGACCGAACGCAGGCGCTGGGTGCGGACGATTTCGCGCAACTGGTCTTCGCTGAGGGGCAGGCACTCGCACAGGGCTTTCTTTTCCTCTTGTTCGAATTGCGGGGCAACCGCTTTGAGGAGGTGCAGGCAAAGCTCGGTGCAACTGCCACAACCGGTGGACGCGCGGGTGCATTCTTTGAGTTGGGCGAGAGTCGTGAGGTCACGATCAAGGATGGCTTCGACGATGGTGCCCTTGGTGACTCCGTGGCAGCCGCAAACGATTTTGCCGTGAGGAAGCTCGGCGACGTCCAGGCCGGTGTCCGCCGACGGCTCGGGGAAGAGAAGGCTGCGACGTTTTTCGCGAAGATCGGTTTTGGATTGGAGCCACTCCATGTAGCGACGGCTGTCGGAGGTGTCGCCGATGAGAATGACGCCGGCTAGCTGATTGTCACGGACGATGAGTTTTTTGTAAGTGCCGAGAGCGGGGTCTTCGTAGCGAATGGCATCATTACCAGGCGTGGTGTCGCTGAAGTCGCCGGCGGAAAAAACCTCCACGCCCATGATTTTCAGTTTTGCCGCTGGGGTACTGCCCTGGTAGCCTTGTCCTCCGTTTCCAGTGATGCCTGCGGCAAGGACCTTGCCTTGTTCCAGCAGCGGCGCGACCAAGCCATAACAGACACCATGGTGCTCGACACATTCGCCGACGGCGTAAATGTCGGGTTGCGTCGTTTCCAGGTGGTCGTTCACGACAATGGCGCGATTAATTTGCAGGCCAGCCTGGCGCGCGAGTGCAACGTTGGGGCGGATACCCGCAGCGATGACGACAAAATCGGCGGGCAGTTCGATGCCATCTTTGAAACGAATCCCTTCGGCGCGGGCGTCGCCGAGAATGGCGGCGGTGTCGCAGCTGAGCAAAACCTTGATTCCGAGGCATTCCATTTTTGCTTTGAGGTAGCCCCCGCCGATGAAATCGATTTGGCGTTCCATGAGCGTGTCCATCAAATGGACGACGGTCACGTCGCATCCCTGGACTTGTAAACCGCGAGCGGCTTCGAGACCGAGAAGACCACCGCCAATCACGATGGCGCGCGCGTTTTTGTGAGCACGGTCGAGCAAGGCGCGGGTGTCGTCGAGATTGCGGAAGACGTACACGCCGGACTTTTTCACGCCTTCGATCGGAGGAATCAGCGGAGAACTGCCGGTAGCGAGAAGAAGCTTGTCGTACGGGGTGGTGCTGCCGTCGTCGCCGGTGACAGTTTTCGCGGCCGTGTCGATGGCGGTGATGCGGACGCCGAGGCGGAGGTGGATGCCGTTTTGCTGATACCACTCGAGACTGTTGAGGATAATCTCATCGGCAGATTTTTCGCCGGCGAGAACGGAAGACAGAAGAATGCGATTGTAGTTGACGTGGGTTTCGTCGCCGAAGACGGTGATGTCAAATTTCTTGGCGTACTTGAGGATTTGCTCGACGCAGGCGGTGCCAGCCATGCCGTTGCCGACCACGACCAGTCGTTCCATCGCTATGTCATCCTCGCCGGGGAAATCGGACTCAACCCGCGACAGTTGCTTGTTGCAAACTCGATTCGTTTTGCTGCGCCAGCGGCACAGGAATCGTCAGAGCGGCCTGCTCCCTGGGCTTGTAGGTAACATATAAAGCCACCCCGGTGAGGAGAGCACCGGAGACGATATTCCCGAGAGTCACGGGAATCTGGTTCCACACCCACCATTGCGAGAGAGAAACGGGTGCGCCGAAAAATTTTCCCGTGGGAATGACGAACATGTTGACGATGGAGTGTTCGTAGCCTTGCGCGAAGAAGGTAAGAATGGGGAGCCACATGGCGACGATCTTTCCGACGGTGGAGCGAGAAACGAGGGCCAGAACTGCACCGAGCGTAACCATCCAATTGCAGAGGAGGCCTTTCACAAAAGCAGTTTCCCAGCCACGAAAGCCGAGGCTCATGTAACCGAGTGTCTTTTTCTGCGCGGCGGTTTTGAAGAGCTCGCCGAGAGCGCCGCTCGAGCCGCTGTTGAAGTTGGTGACGACCGCATAGAAGAGAACCCCATAAAAGAGGCTTCCGGCGAGATTGCCCGCGTACACCCAGAACCAGTTGCGGAGGAGTTTCGGGAAGGAGACCTGACCGGCGGCGAGTCCGGCGGGAAGAAGCGCGAAATTCCCGGTGGCCAGTTCGAGTCCCAGAAGCACAAGGATTACGAAACCTACCGGGAAAAGAATGGCGGCGACGACAGGAGCGAGGCCCTGGGTAAGAACGACAAAAGCGAGCGAAGTGGCGTAAGCGAGGATGGCACCGGCCAGAAAACCGCGAACGAGCATATCGAAGACGGACAATTGCGCTTTTTTTGAGGCGGCGGCAAGGGCCGCACTGAGCAGTTCACCCGGTGGGACGTAATCCATCGCGGATACCTCCAGAAATTCCGTTGGGTTATCCTGCCGGGGGAGTGACCGACGAGGCAAATGAAACCTTTGCATCGCAGGTATTCAAAATCCTGCAAGGCTGCGGGCCGCGCGAGGAAGAGCCGTCGCGCTTGAATTAAACGGTTAAGAAAAGCGGGCGAGGTGTCGAATGGTGCGGGTCCCTGTGGAGGGACGTTCCCGGCGCGTTGGATTTCAGGTAGCATGAGCGGCGCTGGCACTGCGCGCGTGGTCGACGACGAGCGGAATCCGAGGAGAAGCTCATGAGGAAACTTGCTGTGCTGGTGTGCCTGCTGGTAGCCGAAGGAACCACGGCTCGCGCGTGGGCCGCGGGGCCGTCCTGCGAACAGCTGGCGCAGTTGGCGCTGCCGAACGCAAAAGTAACGTCGGCGCAGGGGGTCGCAGCCGGGACGTTCGCGCCGCCGGCCGGAGCTACACCTTGGCTAGTGGGCGATCCCTCGTTTTACAAGCAAGTGCCACCGTTCTGCCGAGTGATGATCGAGGACAGGCCGAGCGCCGACTCGGTCATCAAAATCGAGGTATGGTTGCCGATTTCGGGCTGGAACGGAAAATTCCGAGGGCAAGCGAATGGAGGATTCGCCGGGGAGATCGATTATCGTCTGTTGGGCTTCGCGGTGATGCAAGGATATGCTTCGGCTGGGACAGATACGGGGCACGCGGCAAGCGGTGTCGATGCCAGCTGGGCGTTGGGACATCCGGAAAAAATTGTCGATTTCGGGTATCGCGGGATTCACGAGATGACGGTGCTCGGCAAAACGATCGTGAAAGCATTTTACGGGGAAAATGCGAAACGCGCGTATTTCGCGGGTTGTTCGAATGGGGGACGCCAAGGGCTGATGGAGGCGCAGCGCTATCCGGAAGACTACGACGGAATCATCGCTGGCGCGCCGGCGAATTACTGGACGCATCTGGTGAGTAGTGCAATTTGGGACATGCAGGCGACCACGCTGGACCCGGCCAGTTATATACCGAGCAGCAAAATTCCAGCGCTGGCGCAGGCAGTGCTGGCGTCATGCGATGCGAAAGATGGCGTGAAGGACGGGATTTTGAACAATCCGAGGCAATGTCATTTCGATCCAGCGGCGATGTTGTGCACGGGATCCGACTCGGATGCGTGCCTAACGCAGCCGCAGGTCATGGCACTGACAAAGCTCTACGCGGGAGCGCAGGATTCGAAGGGCCAGGTGATTTTTCCTGGTTTTGTTCCTGGCGGCGAGGAGGGACCAGGCGGGTGGAGTACGTGGATCACCGGACCGGCTCCCGGGAAGTCTTTATTTTTTGCGTTCGGCTACGGATATTTCGCGAACATGGTGTATGAGAAGAGCGATTGGGATTACCGAAAAGCGAACCTGGATGATGCGGTTGCGGCTTCGGACCAGAAGTTCGCCGGAGTGCTGAACGCAATGGACGCGAACATGAAAGCTTTCGAGGCGCGCGGAGGAAAATTAATCCTTTACCACGGCTGGAGCGATCCAGGAATTTCGCCGCTCAGCGTAGTCCATTACTACGGGAATGTAGTGAAGAAGATGGGCCAGTCGGCAGCGGATTCGTTTGTGCGCCTCTACATGGTACCTGGCATGCAACATTGCCAGGGAGGGCCGGGTACGGACATTTTTGGCGAATTCGGGATCAGTGCGGTGAACGATCCGCAGCACAACCTGTATATGGCGCTCGAACAATGGGTGGAGAAGGGCTCGGCTCCCAGGGAGCTGATCGCGTCGAAGATGGACGGACCGGGAACCGAAGCCAAGGTGACCATGACGCGGCCGCTCTGCGAGTATCCGCAAGAGGCACGGTACAAGGGCAGCGGCGACATGAACAACGCCGAGAACTTCGCGTGCGGAAAGTAGGCGCGGCGAATCCTAGAGAATGCCACCGGTGACCCGCAAAAATTCGCCGGTAAGGTATTTCGAATCGGACGATGCGAGGTAGACCGCGGTCGGTGCGATATCGTCGGTTTGCCCGATGCGTCCGAGCGGCGACTGCGTTTCGATCCACTTCCGAAAGTCTCCATCCAGGAAACCGCCGGTATGAGTGCCTTCGGTTTCAATCATGCCGGGATTGATGGAGTTCACACGAATCTTGCGAGGCCCCAATTCTTTGGCGAGGACCACGGTAATGGCGTCCACGGCCGCTTTGGTGGCTACGTACGTGGAGGCATTGGGCGGGTAAATCGTGCTGACGCCCGAACCGATATTGATGATGCTGCCGCCCTCGGCCCCGATCAGTTTGACGGCTTCTTTGGTGGTCAGCAACAGGCCGAGGACGTTGAGATTGAATTGCTTGTGAAACAATTCTTCGGTGACATTTTCGAGGGACGCGAATTCGTACGTACCCGCATTGTTCACGAGGACGTTGAGCTTGCCATAGGCTTTCTTCGTTTCGTTGAACAAGCGCGTGATATCGGCTTGTTTTGAAACGTCACCTTGGATAACGACCGCCTTGCCACCTGTAGCGGTGATTTCCTGGACCACATGGTCCGCTTGCGCTCGGCTTGATGAATAATTCACGACGACGGAACCACCCTCGGCGGCGAGCGCCTTGGCGATGCCAGCGCCGGTCCCTTTCGAAGCCCCGGTGACGACTGCAACTTGATTCGTTAATTTGCCCATAACCGATCCTCACTTTCTATCGTTCTTCGCCTGATTGATGACGGAAGCATGCTTCGGGTTGCGAAAGATTCAGACGGGCCGAGGCGACGCGTGGGAATTCTGCGACTTGGCCCAGGCGTCGCGGCGAACTAAAATAAGAGGTAGCGGGCAGAAATCAGGCGCTGACGGATCTTGTGTATGCAGGAGGCGGGGCGCCGAGTACTTGGGTGAGGGTGCAAGACCGTGAAGATCGGAATTGATTTTGGGACGACACGCGTGGTGGTTGCGGCCGCGGATCGCGGCAACTACCCGCTGGTGACTTTCGAGGCGCCGGACGGGCGCGCGAGGGAGTGGTTTCCACCGGTGCTGGCGGTATCGCGCGAAAAGCGCGTATACGGCTGGGAAGCGCTGGAGCAGCAAGGGAAAACGGGTTGGACCATCGTGCGTTCACTGAAACGCTGGCTGAAGACTGCGGGATTGGGCAGCGATTTCCAGCTGGCAGGGCAGCCGCTAAACCTCTCGTTGCTGATGACGGAGATGATGGCGGCGCTACGACGCGAACTGCTGGAACGGTCGACACTGGGCGCGCACCAGTACGACAAGCTGGAAGCGATGCTGGGGGTGCCGGCGAACGCCAACAGTAATCAACGATTTCTGACGCAAGAAGCGGCGCGGGCCGCAGGGTTTGAGGTGCTGGGCTTGCTGAACGAACCGTCGGCGGCAGCGGTGGAGTATAGCTACCGCAACGGCGGGGAGCGCAAAAGTCGCACGAAGAGCGGCTTGCTGGTGTACGACCTGGGCGGAGGGACTTTTGATGTATCGCTGGTGTCGCTCGGCGAGGCGGAGCATTCGGTCATCGCGTCGGACGGCATCGCGGACCTGGGTGGCGACGACTTCGACGAGATTCTGGGGTTACTGGTGTTGGCCGAAGCCGGACGTCCGACGCAAGATGAAGAATCGCTGACGCCAGTGGAGTGGTACTTGCTGTTCGACGAGTGCAGGGAGAAAAAAGAAGCGCTGACCCCGAACAGCCGGAAAATTACGATCGACTTGGAGCGCGTGCGGAAAAATTGGAAGGACGTTTCGGTGAGCGTGGACGCGTTTTACGAGCGTTGCCGTCCACTGGTGGAGTCCTCGCGCGAGGTAGCCGAGAAATTATTGGCGGCGCATCCGGAGCAGACCATCGACACGTTGTACGTGACCGGTGGCGGGTCGGAGTTGCCGGCCGTGGCGCGGGTGCTGCGCGAGACGTTTGGGCGGCGCGTGAAACGCTCGGCATACATGCGTTCGGCGACGGCGATCGGCCTGGCGCTGCGTGCGGAAGGGCGTGAAGAGCGGTCCTTGCGCGACCAATTCACCAAGAATTTTGGGGTGTGGCGGGAAGCGGATCACGGACGCAACGCGGTGTTCGACGTGATTTTCCCGCGAGGCGCGAAGCTTCCGGCGCGAGGCGAGGAGCCGCTACGCATCGTGCGCGGGTATCATCCCGTCCACAACATCGGGCATTTTCGGTATTTGGAGTGCGCGCAATTGGACGAAAATCATCAGCCCGAAGGCGAAATCTGCAATTGGGACGAGATTCGCGTGGCGTTCGACCCGAATTTGCGGGATGCCGTGGACATTGCGGAGCAACCGGTGTTGCGGTATGCGGGTGCTGAGGATGCCTGGGTCGAGGAAGAATACACGTGCGGGCCGAGCGGCGATGTGAAGGTGAAAATCCGTGACAATCGCACGGAGCAGGCGAATGAGTATCGGCTCGGCCGGTGGTCGAAGCACCGGAAGGACACAAAGGCCAAGGCCAAGGGCAGGAATTAGAAATCACAAAGCGGAAACGGAAAAAACGCCGGGAATTTGCCCGCCAATGATTGGCTAACCCGAGGACGATCCGGTCATACCGATGGCGGTTTTGTGATGGGGTTCGTAGAGCATCACTTTGACGTTCCCCGGCAAGCTCATCATCGCGACGTTGCCAAATTCTTCCTTGCGGGAACCGCTGTCGAAGTGCACGCCGCGACTCTTCAATTCCTCGATGGTGGCGGCGATGTCATCGCACATAAACGAAAGTTGATGAACGCCTGCTGTTTTGTTAGCAGGATCGCCGGAGGGATGTACGCCTAGTTCGGCAGGCGGGAGCGCGAAGATCAGCCAGCCGCCGCCGGCGTCCACGGATTTGAATCCGAAAACATCGCGCAGCATGGCGCGCAAGGCATCCGCTTGGGGCGTAAAGGAGCACGTGAGCGCCCACGATAGCCATGCGGGCTCCTCCGGAAGGTTTCTGAGATCAGACCAAAAGGAAACCCTAGCATCCGGAGAAGAAGCGGTCAACGCGTAGAGCGTTTTTGCATGTGATTGCAAGAATGTTGACAAGCGAGCAAACGGGCAGGAACAATGGGCGGCTCAACGCGAACACCCATGCGCGTAGACAGGGAGGTCACCATGAACGGAGCGGGAAAGAAGCGCATGCTCTCGATCGACGGTGGCGGACTGGCGGGATTAATACCGCAGAATGCCTGATTGCGATGGAGGCGCAGCTCAATCGAATTACGGGGATGCAACAGCCGCTTGGAAAGCGCTTCGACATGATCGGGGGAACGAGCACCGGCGCGATTCTGGCCGCGGGATTGTGCCTCGGAAGGTCAGCAACGGAGTTGCGCGATTTCTACTTGAGCTACGGCGAAGAGATTTTTACCAAAGTGGTGTTGCCCTTACGATTCTGGCACAAATATTCTGCGGACCCTCTGACGGGGCGGCTAAAAGAAAAA
>Ga0306923_10006697_pt1 | contig 11391 bp, 12 predicted proteins | sample sta12Can44000108_FD_203841 | JGI IMG/M metagenome (GOLD analysis project Ga0306923, IMG submission 203841) | Lab enrichment of tropical soil microbial communities from Luquillo Experimental Forest, Puerto Rico - statanox.12C.anox.44.000.108 (v2)... | ecosystem: Environmental > Terrestrial >...
TCGGCGGGGGCCCAAGCGGCGGCTATGTGCTGACGGTCGAGGTGGTGGGCGATAGCCGATTTCCCAGTTGACCCAGTCGCTCGTATGAGTATCGGCAGTAATATACACCATAAATACGCCGGCCTGCCGTATCCACGACCGCGTCATGCCAGTCGAGCAGGTAGAAAAGGTTGGCCTCGATGTCGGAGAGGAAATGGTGAACCCGGCCGGTCTTGATGCCCCGCAGGCGGTGCGAGCGCCCCAGGGAAGGGACGTCGTAGATTTTCAGCCAGGGTTTGTAATCGGCGCCGAAGCCTGTCCCGCGACCTTCCTTCAGGTAGCGGGCGATCAATGCCTCGTCCACGGAATACTTCCGCCGCGCCATGGGCGCCCCTCTGGCCAGCCGGCCCATCCCTCACGAGGATAGGCCGACCTCAACCACAAGTGCAAGCTCGGCTCAGTATGAAACTATTTCGTCGAGTATGAGACTATTTCGTCCGGTATGACACTATTTCGTCACCGGACACGACAACCGCTCCGGATCGCCGGAGTTACTCTACCGTCACGCTCTTCGCTAGGTTCCTGGGCTGGTCCACGTCGGTGCCCTTGGCGATGGCGACGTGGTAGGCCAGCAACTGGACCGGGATGGCGTAGAGGATGGGGGCGACGAACGGGTCGACGGCGGGGAGTTCCACCGTGGCGAGCGCCTTGGTGGCCAGGCGGTCGATGCCTTGCCGGTCGGACAGGAACACCACCTTGCCGCCACGCGCCACCACTTCCTGCACGTTCGAGGCTGTCTTTTCGTACAGCTCGTCGGTGGGGCAGACCACGATGATCGGCACATGGTCGTCGATCAGGGCGATGGGGCCGTGCTTCAGTTCGCCGGCGGCATAGCCCTCGGCGTGGATGTAGCTGACTTCCTTGAGCTTCAGCGCGCCTTCCAGCGCGATGGGATAGCCGGTGCCGCGGCCCAGGTAGATGACGTCGCGGGCCTGGGCGATGCTTTCCGAGATTTCGCGGATGCGGTGTTCCTGGCGCAGCACGGCGGCCACGTTGGCGGGCACGGCAGCCAGTTCCTGGGACAGGCGGGCCTCCTCCTCGGCCGAGATGGTGCCCTTGGCGCGGGCCATGGAGATGGCGAGGCAGGCCATGACCACCAGCTGGGTGGTGAACGCCTTGGTGGAGGCGACGCCGATCTCGGGGCCGGCCTGACTGAGCAGGGCCACCTCGGACTCGCGGGCAATGGTGCTTTCCACCACGTTGACCAGCGACAGGGTGTGCTGTCCGTGGGCGCGGCAATAGCGCAACGCCGCCAAGGTGTCGGCGGTCTCGCCCGACTGCGAGATGAAGATGGCCAAGCCGCCGTTCTGAAGGACCGGCTCGCGATAGCGGAATTCCGAGGCGATCTCCACCTCGACCGGCACGCGGGCCAGCTTCTCGATCCAGTAGCGGGTGACCATGCCGGCATAGAACGAGGTGCCGCAGGCGACGATGGTCACCTTCTCCACCGCGCCCAGGTCGAAGGGAATGGCCGGCAGGGTGATGGTGTGGGTCGCCGGGTTCAGCATGGTGTTGAGGGTATCGCCTAGCACCTGCGGCTGTTCGAAAATCTCCTTCACCATGAAGTGCCGGTGCTGGCCCTTGCCGATCAGCGCGCCCGACAGCTGGGTCAGGCGCACCTCGCGATTCACCAGGCGGCCTTCGCGGTCGCGGATGGTGACGCTGTCGGGGCGGATCACCGCCCAGTCGCCATCAGACAGGTAGCTGATCTTCTGCGTCAGCGGTGCCAGCGCCAGGGCGTCGCTGCCCAGGAACATCTCCCCCTCGCCATAACCCAAGGCCAGCGGGCTACCTTCGCGGGCGGCAATCATCAGGTCGTGGTGACCGGTGAAGATGATGCCCAGCGCGAAAGCGCCGTGCAGCCGCTTCAGCGACAGGGCGGTGGCTTCCTCCGGCCCCTTGCCCTGGGCCAGATAGAAGTCGATCAGCTGGGCGACCACCTCGGTGTCGGTGTCGCTCTCGAATTTCTGGCCGGCGGCCCCCAGTTCGGCCTTCAGCTCGGAATAGTTCTCGATGATGCCGTTATGCACCACCGCCACCCGGCTGGTGGCATGGGGATGGGCGTTGCATTCATTGGGGACGCCGTGCGTGGCCCAGCGGGTGTGGCCGATGCCGATGGTGCCGGGCAGCGGCTTGGATTCCAGCAGCTTTTCCAGGTTGGCCAGCTTGCCCTCGGCGCGGCGGCGCTCGATATGGCCGTTCACCAGGGTGGCGATTCCGGCGGAATCGTAGCCGCGATATTCCAGACGGCGCAGCCCCTCGACCAGCAGGGGAGCCACCTGGCCCTTGCCGATGATGCCGACGATTCCGCACATACTGTCGTACTCCCCTTAGAACCTGACGGAGTTTACTTTCCCGGCGCCTTCTCGGCGCGCTTCCTTTCGCGGAAGCGGTCCGCCCATCCGGAGAGCTCCATCTGGGTAGCGCGCGCCACCGCCAACGCGCCGGCGCTGACTTCGCGGGTAACCACCGTGCCGGCGCCAATGATAGCGCCGTCGCCAATCTTCACCGGCGCCACCAGCGACGAATTGGAGCCGATGAAGGCATTGGCACCGATATCGGTGAAGGATTTGTGGAAGCCATCGTAATTGCAGGTGATGGTGCCGGCGCCCACATTGGCTCCCGCGCCCACCCGGGCGTCGCCGATATAGGTCAGGTGATTGACCTTGGCGCCTTCCTCGAGAACGGACTGCTTGACCTCGACGAAGTTGCCCACGTGGGCCTTGGGCCCAATTTCGGCACCGGGGCGCAGGCGAGCATAGGGGCCCACTTCGGCGCCATCATCAACGCGGCAGTGTTCGAAATGGCAGAAGCCCTTGATCTGCACGCCGTCGCCCACGGTGACGCCGGGGCCGAACACCACGTGCGGCCACACCACCACATCACGGCCCAGCCGGGTGTCCCAAGCGAACCAGACGGAGGCGGGATCGACCAGGGTGGCGCCGCCTTCCATGGCGTGGACGCGCAGGCGGCGCTGCACGATGGCCTCGGCGGCAGCCAGCTCGACACGGGAGTTGACGCCCAGCAACTCTTCCTCGTCGCCCAGCACGAACGAGCAGCAGGCGCCGTCGGCGCGGGCCAGCGCGACCAGGTCGGTCAGGTAGTACTCGCCCTTGGCGTTCTCGTTGGTGATGCGGTCAGCCAGCGTCCACAGGCGCGAGCCGTCGATGGCCAGCACACCCGAATTGCACAGCGGAATCTCGCGCTGGTCCTGGGTCGCGTCCTTCCACTCGACGATGGCCTTCAGGCCCTCGGCGCCTACAACCAGGCGGCCATAGTGGCCGGCGTCGGCCGGCTTGAAGCCCAGCACCACAACGGCGGGCTCCTTGGGGGAACGGCGTTCCTCCAGCATGCGATCCAGGGTGTCGCGGGCGATCAGCGGGGTATCGCCGTACAGCACCAGCACGTCACCGGTGAAATCGGCCAGTTCGGCCTTGGCCTGCATGACGGCGTGACCGGTGCCCAGCCGTTCGGCCTGCACCACCGTATGGGCCGGGGCCACCGCCTGGGCCACTTGGTCCATGCCGGGGCCGACCACCACTACCACACGGTCAGGCTTCAGCCCCGAGATGGTGTCCATCAGGTGCTGCACCATGGGGCGCCCGGCCAGCGGGTGCATGACCTTCGGCAGGTCGGACTTCATGCGGGTGCCCATGCCGGCGGCAAGGACGATGACGGCGAGCTGAGACGTGGCCATGCCGAACCCGGATACCCAATCTGTTGCGGTTGCGGCGGGAAGGTGACACAAAGGCGACGCCCTAGCCAGTCAATCTTTATTGCGGAAGGTTTCAATGCATCGCCCTATGCGCGCCGCCATTTTCGATCTGGACGGAACGCTCATCCATTCGCTGCCGGACCTGACGGCGGCCATCAACCACATCCTGGCCGAGGAAGGCCGGGAGCCGGTTACCGAAGCGGAGCTGGGCCCCATGGTGGGCGACGGCGCCCACACCCTGGTGGAGCGCGCCTTCGCCGCTCGCGGCGGCCTGCCGGGCCCCGAGGTCGGCCCGTACCTGGAGCGCTTCCTGGCATTCTACGAGCGGCACGCCACCGTGCTGACGCGCCCCTTCCCCCACGTGGTGGAAACGCTGGCGCGCCTGAAGTCCAAAGGCATCCTGCTGGCGGTCTGCACCAACAAGCCCACCGCGGCCAGCCATGAAATCCTGAGGGCGCTGGACCTGGACCATTTCTTCGCAGTGGTGGTGGGCGGCGACGACACCCCGGCGCTGAAACCCAATCCGGCCCACATCGACACCGTGCTGGACCGCCTGGGAGTTGCCCGTGACGAGGCGGTGATGGTGGGCGATTCGGTCAACGACGTGCTGGCCGCCAAGGGAGCGCGCGTGCCCTGCATCGTCGTGGCCTTCGGCTATTCGCGCACGCCGGTGGCGGAGCTGGGTGCCGATCTGGTGGCCGACGGCTTCCGCATTGTCGGCGACGCCATCGCCGGACGGGATTGATCGGCCGAGGCTTTAGGTGCGCTTGACGACGTCATGGCCGGGCTTGACCCGGCCATCCACGTTTTTGCGGCAGCATTATACCCGACGGCCGTGTCCAAGAACCGCCGCACCGTCATCACCAAAGCCTTAGGCGATCCCCAGGCCGGCCAGCAAGGGCAGCCGTTTCCGCATGAACCGTTCGTGCAGGCGGCCAAGCTCGGCCAGGTTCTCCTCGCCCTCCAGCCAGCGCCCGTCGGCGTAGAGGCGTTTGCCCCGCTCCGCCAGAACCTCCCAGGCAAAGGCGACGGGGGCCCTGCCCTGCTGCGCGGCGAGCAGGAACAGGCGTTCCAGAACGTCCACCACCAGACCGGTGCCCAGGATTGGCGAGGCCAATTGGCGCAGATCCGGGCTCAAACGATTGGCATCCAGCACCGCCTTGTTGAACGCTGCCGCCCTCGGACATGGCCCCAGCGAAGGGGCAACCAGCCCCAGCCCCACCAGCACGGTGAGCGGCTCCAACATGGCCAGTCCGCCCAGTTCGTCCAGGGTGCACGGCCCTGCCGCCAGCTGGTCGGCCAGGGGGCCATAGATCACCGGGTCGAGCACACGATCGCCCGCCGGGGTGCCCACGCTGTGGGACACCTCGTCGCGCGGCACCACCAGGGAGAAGCGCAACGCGTTCAGGGCCTGCTCACGCTCGCCGGCCGACAGCCGGCGCGGCTGCTTGACGAACAGGTCACGGCGGAAACGGGTGTAGGCTAGGGTGTCGCGCAGGGTCTCGTCGTCGCCCACCAGGGCGGCGGCGTCCTCGCCCAGGCGCCAGTGGTCCAGGTGGTCTAACAGGGTAGCCGAGGCGGCGAAGTCCAGCCCAGCCAACTCGGCCGCCACGTCCGTGTGGTAATGCGGTGCCCAGTCGCGGTTCAGGTATTCATGAGCGACATAGGCGGCGGACTTGCCGCGCAGGGTTTCCAGCAGCGCATCGGCGCTGGGCACCCGGGCGAAATAGCCGCCTTCCAGCGCCAGCCGGTCGAGGAAGGCCAGCGCACCGGCGATGCGCTCGGGCAGCGGGCCAGAGCCGGCGGCCACCCGTTCCAGCAGCAACCGGCGCACCGGCATGTCGGCGGCCCAGCCGGGCAGGCAATTGTAGCTGACATACAGCACGCCCCCCGACTTCAGCCGCCGACGCGTCAGATCGGCCAGGATACGGCGGTTGTCGGCCGACACCCACGACCATATCCCGTGCAGGACGATGGCGTCGAAATCGGGGCCGTCACGCCGGGCATAGTCGGCGAAACTCTCTTGGTAGAAAAGGGCGTTTGTATTGCCGCAGGCTTCCGCCAGTCGGCCGGCGCCCTCCATATGCTCGGGCAGCAGGTCGACCGCCTCGAAGCCGCTGTCTGGATGGCAGGCGGCCAGCAGGTTGGTGGTGACACCCTGGCCGCAGCCAAGCTCGCCGTAATGGAACGGCCGCCCGGCGGCGAAGGGCGACGCAAAGCCTTTGAGCGCCAAGGCAAAGGCCAGATGGGCCGGGGCCATCTCGGGATAAAAGGAGTGGCTGTAACCGATGGAAGCGACGCCGTCGGTCCACATCAGCGCCGCCCCACCACTTGCGCGGCGCCGAACAGCAGCAGCGCCGCCACCACCACCGACGGCCCCGAGGGGGTGTCGAAGCGCCACGAGCCGGCCAGGCCCAACGCCACCGCCAGCGCGCCCAACAGGGCCGCCAGGGCCGCCATCTGCTCGGGCGTGCGGGCGAAACGGCGCGCGGTGGCGGCGGGGATGACCAGCAGGGCTGTGACCAGCAGGACGCCCACCACCTTCATGGCGCCGGCCACCACCAAAGCCACCAGCAGCATCAAGACCAGGCGGGCGCGCTGGACATTGTGCCCCTCGACGGCGGCCAGGTCCTCGTCGACGACGACGGCCACCAGCGGCCGCCATTGACTGGCCAGCAGCGCCAGCAAGACTGCGCCGCCCGCCCACAGCACCCCCACATCCGACCAGTCCAGCGCCAGGATGTCACCCAGCAGCCAGCCCATCAGATTGATGCGCGCGTCGTGCATCAGCGCCAGCAACACCAGTCCGACAGCCAGCGCCCCATGCGACAGGATGCCGAGAATGGTGTCCGACGCCAGCGGACCGCGCCGCTGCCCGAAAGCCAGCAGCAGGGCCACCGCCAGCGAGGTGACGGCAATGCCGATGCCGAAATCCACGTTCAACAGGGCACCCAGCACCACGCCCAGCAGCGCTGCATGAGCCAGGGTGTCGCCGAAATAGGCCATGCGGCGCCATACCACGAAGCAACCGAACGGCCCCGCCACCAGGGCAAGGGGGATGCCTCCGGCCAGGGCGCGGGCAAGGAATTCATCCATGGTGGCAATCCGGTCCATGAATGTGGCCGACCGAACCATCGGCCAGATGCTCGTGGTCGTGCATGTGGGTGTAGACCGCCAGGCTGGCCGCCACCTTGGATCCGAACAGGGCCAGGTATTCGGGGTGGCCTTTGACCGCCTCGGGGTGGCCGGCGCAGCAGACGTGGCGATTCAGGCAAACCACTTCGTCGGTGGCGGCCATGACCACGTGCAGATCGTGGCTGACCATCAGCACGCCTACCCCGTCCTGACGGGCCAGCGCGGCGATCAGATCGTAAAGCTCGGCCTGACCGGCCATGTCGACACCACCCACCGGCTCATCCAGGGCCAACAAATGCGGCCGGCGCAGCAGGGCGCGGGCCAGCATGACCCGTTGCATCTCTCCGCCCGACAGGTGGGCCACCTGGCGGGCCAGCACGTGCCCCGCCCCTACCCGATCCAGCGCGGCTTCCTGCTCGGCGCGCGAGGTACGCGGCGCCGCCATGGCCAGGAAGCGGCGCACCGACAACGGCAGGGTCGGCTCCAGGCTGAGGCTTTGCGGCACGTAGCCGATGACGAGGCCGGGGCCACGGCGGACGGAACCACTGTCGGGCCGCAGCAGGCCCAGGGCCAGCTTGACCAGGGTCGACTTGCCCGCCCCATTGGGCCCGACCACGGTGAGGATGCGGCCCGGTTGCACCGCCAGCGACACGTCCGCCAGTATGGTTTGGCCCGAGCGGGCAAAGCAGATGCGCTCCAGGGCGATCAGCGGCTCAGCCATGGGCGGCCTCGCCTTTGGCGCGGCAGGACGGGCACAGGCCGTCCACCTCGACGGTCTGGCGGGTGACGGAAAAACCGGCGCGCGTGGCGGCGGCGGCGATGGCGGCGTCGATGGTTTCATCGTCCAACTCGGCGGCGGCGCCGCAGCCTTCGCACAGCAGGAACTGGCCGGCATGAGGCACGCCCGGGCGGGTACAGCCGGCATAGGCGTTAAGGCGCTCGATACGATGGATGAGGCCGTGGGCCAGCAGGAAATCCAGCGCCCGGTAGATGGTAGGCGGCGCGGCGCAGAACCCCTCCCGCCCCAACACCTGCAACAAAGCGTAGGCGCCGACGGGGGCATGGCTGCGCCATACCAGTTCCAGCACGCGGCGGCGCACCTCGGTCAGGCGGGCCCCGCGCCGGCTGCACTCGGCCTCGGCCATCTCCAGCGCATGGGCGATACAGCAGCCATGATCGTGATCGGGTACGGGAAAGCCCATCGGAATTCCTTGGCAGCGCAAAAGCGTTACATTATAACGTTGCCTCTGATCCCGCATCATGACACGGAGCCCCCTCATGCGGAAGTCCCTGGTCACCGGCATCCTGGCAATTACCCTTCTCCCCCTTGCCGCCCGGGCCGAGGTGCCCCGCGTCGTGGCCTCGATCCAACCGCTGCACTCGCTGGCCGCATCGGTGATGCAGGGGGTGGGCAGCCCGGATCTGGTGGTGACCGGCGCCCAGTCCGAGCACACCTACACCCTTCGCCCCTCGGACGCCCGCAAGCTGGCAGATGCGCAACTGGTGGTGCTGGTGGACCCCAATTACGAGACCTTTGTCACCCGCGCGCTGAAGGACAAGTCGGCCTCGGCCATGGTCGCCCTCGCCCGGCTGCCGGGCGTCCGTGTGCTGCCGGCCCGCGAGGGCGGCGTGTGGGAGGCCGAGCACGACGAGCACGGCCATCACCACGAGGACGGCAACGACTATCATGTGTGGCTGGACCCCACCAACGCCCGCCTGCTGGTGAGCGCCTTGGCCGAGCGGCTGGCGAAGCTGGACCCCGAGCATGCCGAGCGCTACCAGGCCAATGCCGACGCCACCGAGGAGAGGCTGTCGGCGCTGGATATGCTGCTGAAACTGAAGCTGATGCTGGTGGCCGACAAGCCCTTCGCCGTCTTCCACGACGGCTACCAGTACCTGGAGAAGCGCTACGATCTGAACGCGGTCGGCTCGGTCACGGTGGACCCCGACCGCCCCCCCTCGGCCAAGCGCCTGGCCGCGTTGCGCGACCGGCTGAAGGCTTCGGGCACCGCCTGCGTGTTCCGCGAGCCGCAATTCCCCGCGCCCGTCGTCCACACCCTGGCGGAAGCGGCCGGCGCCCGCGAAGGCGTGCTCGACCCCCAGGGCGCCGACATCCCGCCCGGGCCCGACCTCTATTTCACCCTGATGACGCGCCTTTCCGACGCCTTGGCATCGTGTCTCGGCACAAAATGATCTATAGGGAAGCCACGCAGTAACCCGGAGCCCAGCCATGACCGAATCCGACGCCGCTTTGGCCGCCATCCGCTTCAATGAGGACGGCCTGGTGCCCGCCATCGCCCAGCAATACGACACCGGCGAGGTGCTGATGATGGCGTGGATGAACCGCGACGCCGTGGCCGAAACCCTGGCCACCGGCCGGGTCTGCTACTGGTCGCGCTCGCGCAAGGGTCTGTGGCGCAAGGGCGAGACCTCGGGCCAGCAGCAGCGGCTCAAGGAATTCCTGATCGATTGCGACGGCGACACCATCTTGGTGAAGGTGGACCAGGACGGCGTCGCCTGCCACACCGGCCGGCGCACCTGCTTCTACACCGCCGCCCGCCCCGAGGGCCTGATCGAGGTGGAAAAGGTCAAGATCAGCCCGGAGGAACTGTACAAGAAATGAGCGACACCCTTCCCGTCACCGTCCTCACCGGCTTCCTGGGCAGCGGCAAGACCACCCTGTTGAACCACCTGCTGGCCCAGCCGGAACTGGGGGAAACGGCGGTGCTGATCAACGAGTTCGGCGCCGTCGGCCTGGACCACCTTTTGGTCCAGCACGTGGCCGAGGACATCGTGCTGCTGCAATCGGGCTGCCTGTGCTGCACCGTGCGCGGCGACATGGTCAACGCGCTGCGCGATCTGTTCCTGAAAAGGGTCAAGGGCGAGATCCTGGAATTCAACCGCGTGGTCATCGAGACCACCGGCCTGGCCGACCCTGCCCCCATCATCCATACGCTGATGAGCGACCCGCTGCTGTCGTCGCGCTATCGCCTGGACGGCATCGTCACTACGGTGGACGCTGTCAACGGCGCCAGCACGCTGGACAACCACGAGGAAGCCATCAAGCAGGCGGCGGTGGCCGACCGAATCATCCTGACCAAGACCGACATCGCCGACCCGGTGAAGGTGGAATTGCTGCACGAGCGCCTGCAGACGCTCAACCCCGGCGGCCGCATCGTCCGCGTGGTCAACGGCCAGGTGAACCCGGCCGACGTGCTGGACGCCGGCCTGTTCAACGACGCCGACAAAATCCCCGACGTGCGCAAGTGGATGAACGCAGAGGCCTATGCCGACATGCGGCGCGAACGCGACCGCAAGATGGGCATCGAGGACGACCATTCCCACCATCAGCACGACATCAACCGTCACGACGCCCGCGTCCAGGCCTTCGTCTTCACGCGAGCCGAGCCGGTCAGCTGGCCGGCCCTGGCCTTCACCCTGGAATTGCTGATCTCGCAGAAGGGCGAGAACCTGCTGCGCATCAAGGGCATCGTCAATGCCAAGGAAAGCGACAAGCCGCTGGCCTTGCACGGCGTCCAGCACGTCTTCCACCCGCCGGCCACCCTGCCGGAATGGCCCGACGACGACCACACCACCCGCATCGTCTTCATCACCCGCGACCTCGACCGCAGCGTGGTGGAAGGCATGCTGTCGGGCGTGCTGGGCCTGGCCGACGAAAAGGGTATTTAGGGGCTGTCTGGTTCAGGCTGAATCGCTTTTTTTCGCCACCCTCGGGCTTGACCCGAGGGGCCAGGATGGCCGGGTCAAGCCCGGCCATGACGATTAGCGAGCGCGCTGCAATCTGGAGCAGACGTACCCTAGGGCCCCGCCGCCACGCGCAGGTCGGCCACCAGCGCCCGGTACTGCGCCTGGCGCTGCTCGTCCTCGCGGATGCGCAGGATGGCGGAAGGGTGAATGGTGGCCAGTACGCGGGGCGCCCAGGTCGAGGGGGTAAACCCGCCCCGATGCTGGGTGACACGGAAGTCCGGCCCCAGGATCGCCTTGGCGGCGGTGGCGCCCAGGCAGACGATGGTGCGTGGAGCGATCAGCGCGATCTCGGCCTCCAGCCAGGGACGGCAGGCGCGCACCTCGCCGGCGTTGGGTTTGCCGTGGATGCGCCGCTTGCCGCGCGGTTCCCATTTGAAGTGCTTCACCGCGTTGGTGACATAAGCGCGCGAGCGGTCGATGCCGGCTTCGGCCAGGGCACGGTCGAGCAACTGGCCGGCCGGGCCGACGAAGGGCTGGCCGGAGCGGTCTTCCACGTCGCCCGGCTGTTCGCCCACCAGCATCAGCTCGGCATCCGCCGGTCCTTGGCCGAACACGGTCTGCGTGCCGCTCAGGTGAAGCGGACAGGCGGTGCAGCCCGCGGCAGCCTCTCTCAAACTGGCCAAGGTCGGGGCAGCGGGCAGGAAGGCACGAGCGTCTTCGACCATGGCAACCACCTCCTCCTCTGTCGGTTTCCAGGATAGATGACCGGGAGAACCCCACGTGACCGGCCGCTC
>Ga0306923_10006703_pt1 | contig 11388 bp, 12 predicted proteins | sample sta12Can44000108_FD_203841 | JGI IMG/M metagenome (GOLD analysis project Ga0306923, IMG submission 203841) | Lab enrichment of tropical soil microbial communities from Luquillo Experimental Forest, Puerto Rico - statanox.12C.anox.44.000.108 (v2)... | ecosystem: Environmental > Terrestrial >...
CGCCAGGGCCGCGTCACTAGGGACGACAGGTTCAGCCCGTAGTTCGGCGGCACGATCACCATATCCTCCACCAGGGCTTCTTTGTGTCGGCAGGAGTTGGTGCATCCTGCGCCAGTAGCACGGCGGTCACGGCTCGGAGGAATGCTTCTCGGTTGACCGGGATACCAACGCCGTAATTGCGGTGCGTTCCTTCACTCGTCCACTCGCAGACTAGGCCGGTCTTGCTCTCTGGGCGCTCGGAAGACTCCTCCAGTGTAAAGACTCTCGCCTGCACATCGCGTGGCCATATGCCGGCGTCAGATGCAGGTGCCAGGAGTACAACGCAAACGAAATGCGCTTCCGGCGGCTGCTCCGGCGTCGGCATCTCGATCAGCGCGCTGGCACGAGTGCCTAACTCCTGAACCGACATGCTGAGGTCCGTCACCCGACGCAAGACCACGCGTGCTCCTAAGGGGTCTTGATCTTCCTCTGCCGTCAGGCCGGCTTCCGGCTCAAAGATGGCGCTCCAACGACTGTGGATGAATCGAGTTGGATCCATCGGTCCGCCAGGCGAATCCCGGCGGTAAAGGTACGAGAAGAAGGCGTATGGATTCTGCTGAACGTACTGGGGCACGAACCTGTGAGCAAATGCACAATGAACGCCGTGACGCAGCGTGGGATCGGGGTAGAACTCACGCAGCGTTCGACTGTCTTCTTGAATCTTGGCGCTCATGACACGTCCATGTGCCGCCTAACGCCCACACTCAGCCGCGGCGCCACATTTGCGTAAGCACATGCACGGCTATGCCTCGCTATAGGCTCTCTCGAGCTCAGCCACGTCGAGCTTCACCATCGTCATCATGGCTTCCATCACGGCCTTCACCTTCTTGGAGTCCCTATCACGGATCAGCTCGGTGAATCGTCTAGGGACAATTTGCCAGGAGAGACCGAAGGGGTCTTTGATCCAACCGCATTGTGTGGGCTTCGCCCCTGCCTTCACGAGCTTGTCCCAGTATTCATCCACTTCATCCTGATCCGCGCAGTCCACGTAGAGCGAGACCCCCTCCGAGAAGCTGAAGTATGAACCCCCGTTGTAGCCCATGAAGAGTTGACCGCCAACGACGAACTCGGCGGAGCTGATGGGACCGTCCTTGCCCGTGCGGGCGACGTTGCGTACCTCGGAGTTCGGGAACGTCGCGGTGTAGAACTCGATCGCCGCTTCGAGCTGGTCGTTGAACATGAGGAAAGGTGTCACTTTGTTCATGGGAGTGTCTCCTCTGTGAGGCGATGCTCTTCTATGCCCAACGATAGCGCTCAGCGCGCCGAGCGGCGCGGATCGCGCGCTCGTCGAGCACGGGACGTGACGTGCGGGTGCGACCGCTGGATGCGGTAGTTAGGCCGTTGCCTTGTGTTCCTCGCGGTGAAGCGCAGAGGCGCGGCTCCAGGTCGTTCAATCACGTCTGCCTCCCCGTCGTAGACTCCACAGCCCGCGGACCGAAAGGATCATAGTGACGCCCCCGAGCGCGCCGAGCGCCCAGAGTGTCCACACGAAGAAGAAGCCCCCAGTGGACGCGGCGATCTCGGGATAGTGTGCTCCCCTCATGTGCATGACGGGCATGGCTACGGCGAACAACCCCACAAGGAACATGATGACGTGCCCCCATCGCTGTTCGGCGAGCACCAACGTCCCGTACAGGAAGACCACCAGGACGGCCAGCGCAATGTTTGAGGACTCGGCCTTCGATATCCCGCGGACGATGTCGTCCGTCACGTGCAGCGTCAGCAAGACGAGCGAAAGCAGTGACGAGATCTTCAGGACTCCGTTGTTGTTCACTGATGGCCTCCGCGCTTAGCCGTGGACCTACCGCCCTGCTTGTCGTCCGCCCCGTCGAGCGCCACGGCCTAACGTTTGAGCTCAGCGGCTACCCGTCAGGGCCGTCCGCTGAAGCGAATGGTTAGCCCCGTGTAGTGAATGCCTCATGATACGTAACCACGCCACAGGGCAACGACGGGCCAAACCCTATTGCCTGAAAGTGTTCCGGCGGAAGATCGGGCAGCACTAGCCCGGACGCCGGCTTGAAACCAAAGCGGGAGTAGTAAGCAGGATTTCCGAGCAGAACGCAGCCTGCTGCACCCCGCTCTCTCAGAGTTCGCAAAGCCGCACGCATGAGGAGGGTACCAATACCCCGCCCTTGGAGTGTCGGACTTACCGAGATGGGCCCTAACCCATACCAGTCCACAGAACCGTCGGAGATGAAAACACGTGATACCGCCACATGACCTACAATTTGGCCGCCCTGCTCGGCTACGAGGGAGATGCTCAGCGCCCCCGCCTTACGCAAGGCGTCAACGATAACTTGCTCAGTATGATTCGTGTGCGGCGCATTGAGGAACGCGGCCACCGTTACCGCACGGATGGCTTCAATATCCGACAGCGATTCCTGGCGTACGACCGGAGTCGTCATGCGCTTTTCTCCGCGGAGCTAACGGTAGCGGTAACGCGCGCGCCCGACGGCGCCGCGCGTGCCGCAGCATGCACGCGCCGTGACGGCGGAGTGCGACGCGTTGACCGCCGTGTTAGCTGTCGTCGTTCGCACTGTCATTTACCAGTTCGCGGACCTCTCGGATAAGAAGATCGGCCGGTCTACGTTCATACCCCAAACGCTGCGAGCCCCGGCCAGCCTAATTATGGGTAGGGTCGACGAGGTTCGCCTTCAAGCTCTTTGTTTACCGCAATTGTGAGACCCGTGCCAGACCTTGTTGGTGTGATGGGCTGCGAGAACCCCGCTTCGTTTCCCGGTTCCACCCGCCGCCTCACCGGCGGGGACGTCGACCCTACTGGTCCTCGGTGCGGATGCCGGTGCGCCTGGCGATTCGAGCCAGCATTCGAGGTCCGACCTCCTCGTTCTCGTGGAAGGCAAACACGAACTCGGACCAGCCCCCGCGCGACGTGGTGCGATGCGATCCCGTCTGTCGCTTGATGGTCCCGCCGATTCGTTGCAGTGGCGCGAGCACCCGCTTGGCGCGGGTACTTGGCCATTGGCTCATGCCGCCCTGGAGATCGCCTCGTCGCGCGTGGCGCCGTACGCGAGAGCGCCCGAGATCTCGATGACCTCGGCGATCCAGCGTCCATCCGCTTCCTGTTCGGCCTCGACGCGAAACGAGCTCCGGCCCTCGCAAGGCCTCTTGAATAGACGACTTGACCGGGCTTTCGGAAAGCTATTCACAACCGATCCGCCGGGCTGATCACGCCGCGTCCGCCGCGGTTGAGCACGTGCGTGTAGATCATCGTCGTGCTGGGACGCGCACGGTCCGGCTGCGTTTCGTTCGTCACGGCGTGAGATCTCGGGAGGCGGGACCTCCATTACAGCAGCGCCCAGATACCCATCGCGGCGAGCCCGCCGGCGAGCGTGTTCGCGAAGTTCACCGCCTCGTTGTCCAGCGCTTTCATGCGCTCGAGGGTTGCGCCCAGGTAGCTCTCGAGCGTGGTGCCGATGAACGCGGCGCCGACGACGACCCAGGCCGCGGCGTGCGGGATAAAGCCGGTCGCGGCGGCGGCGAAGGCGAGCACGGCCGAGGCCGCGATGCCGGCGAGCGTGCCCTCGAGCGAGACGGCGCCGTCGGTGCCGGGGGGGACGCGGCGGAAGCTCGTGACCAGGTACGTCGTGCGGCCGTACGCTTGGCCGATCTCGCTCGAGACCGTGTCGGCGGCGGCGGTGGCGAACGCGGCGACGAGTGCGAGGGCGAACGGCGTCTTGTAGGGCGTCGCCATCATCAAGAACGCGAACACCACGCCGGCGGTCGTGTTGGCGAGCGCGTTCTTGGCGCCGCGGCGCCCGCCCTTCTCCTGCGCGATGCCGAGCGCCTCCTTCTTCTTCCGGCCGAGCTTCGTGCAGGCGGTGCCGAGGACGAAGAAGAGGAACAGCATCAGAAAGCCGCGCCAGCCGCCGAAGGCGAACAGGACGACCCCGAGGATCCATCCGGAGATCGCGCCGGACATGCCGACGCCGCGGGCGGCGAAGGCGCCGATCGCGAGGAGCGTGTTCACCGCGATCCCCCACGCCGCCTGGTGGCCGATCGTCGTGGATGCGAGCTGGATCCGTGCCGGCTCGACGAGCGTGGCGGCGTAGAGCGAAGCACCGCCGATCACGGGGACGGCGATGTTGTCGTCGATCCCGGTCGGGAGAGACTCGGCGATCGCGGCGGCGATCGCCGCGGCGAGGCAGCCGAGCATCAGGAACGATTGGGAGGAGATCGGGCCGTTGCCACCGGCGTCCAGGAACGACGGGCCGATCCAGGTCTTCGGGGCGTCGAGCGCGCCGTGCTGCGTCCAGCGGATCAGGACGGCGGAGAGAAGCGTGCCCCAGCCGACGAAGCCGACGAGGCCGCTCCAGGACTTGCCGCGGTTCCACGGGAGCTTGGGGCCGCCGAGCGTCACGCCGACGACGGCGGCCATGCCGTCGCCGAAGGCGATCAGCGCCCAGGAGGCCGCGGCCAGCTCCATGCGGTCGTGGAAGACCGCGATCAGTGCGAGCACGGCGGCGGGGTAGAGGGCGATGCCGGTGGAGTACCCGCGCTCCTTCTCGTCGGGGCGGAGCAGCGCCCGGCGCGTGAGGCGGTGCAGCGCCACGAGGTTGAAAGCGAGCGCGAATGCCGCGCAGCCCATGGCCTGGAGCGGCGTGAGATAACGTAGGGCGAACGCGAAGCCGCCCATCGAGACGTGGACGGCCTTGCGCTTGAGCTCGCCGGCGATGCCGCTCACGAGGGAAGCTCTCCCGACTGCTTGAGCCAGGCGACCGTCTTCTTGACGCCGTCCTCGAGCTTGGTCGTGCGGTAGCCGAGGTCCCGAATCGCGCGCGCGGAGGAGTACGCCCACTCCCGCGCGTAGATGCGGACGACCTCGTCGGTCAGCTCGGGCTCCTTGCCGGTCAGCTCGGCGCGCCAACGCTGCATGCGGCCCACCGCGCGCGCGGCCCAGTACGGGATCTTGAGACGCGGAGGGCGGATCCCGGTCTCCTTCTCGAACGCGGCGAACAGATCGACGAGCGTGCGGTTGTCCCCACCCAGGATGTAGGCGCTGCCGTCCTTCGCCTTCTCGAGCGCCACGGCGAAGCCGTCCGCCACGTCGTCGACGTAGGCGAAGCACATGCGGCGGTCCCCCGCCCCGAGCATGCCGGGGAGCTTGCCGCGGGCGTGCATCAGCAGGTTCTGCACGACGTGATTGCCGGCGGTGATCGTGCCGGGGCCGTAGACGACGCCGGGGTAGATCCGCACGATCGGGGCGCCCGAGGCTCCGGCCTCGCGGGCGATCTTGTCGGCGGCCCACTTCGTGCGCTCGTAGTCGTTGTGCGCGAACGCGGTGGCGCGCGGCGTCTCCTCGTCGAACGTCGTGCCGTCGGTGGGGCCCAGGGCGAGAAACGAGCTCGTGTAGAAGACGCGGGCGCGGTTGGCCGCCGCGGCGTCGAGCACGTTGCGGAGGCCGCCGACGGTGACCCGGTCGAAGATCGACCGGTCCTTCGACCAGACCTTCACGTGCGCCGCGGTGTGGACGATCGCGGCGCACCCTTGGGCGGCGCGCAGGATCGAATCGCGGTCGGTCATGTCGCCGGCGGCGGTCTCGGCCCTGGCCGGGCGGCCGGTCCAGCGCGCGGGATCGCGGACGAAGCCGCGAATCTCGTGGCCGGCTTCGGCCAGGCGGGTCGCGATGCGCCCGCCGAGAAATCCGGTGACTCCGGTGACGAGGACCTTCATCGCGTGGCGGCCGCCTCCTCCTACCGGCCGATGCCGAGTCCCTCAATGTACCGTGTGAGGGCATCGCGCCACGAGGGAAGAGAGTGGCCGAGGAGCGATTTCAATTTCGTCGTGTCGAGGACCGAGTACTCGGGGCGCGCGAGGCCGCCTGCGGGCGCGGCCTTGGTCTTGACGATCACGCGGTCGGCAAGATATCCGGCGGCCACGGTCGCGCGGGCGAGTTCGAGGCGGCTGCACGATCCCTCGTTGACCAGGTGGACGGTCCCGGCGGCGCCGCGGTCGAGGAGGTCGAGCAGGCCTTCCGCGGCGTCGGGGGCGTAGGTCGGCGACGCCACAGGCCCCTCGACGACCTCGAGCGTGCCGCGGCTGCGCTCGTACGGGACCGCTTGCCGGACGATCGCGTCCACGTACGCCAGCCGCTGGGGGCGGTCCGGGCCGAACAGCGTCGACACGCGCGCGATCAGCGCCGACGGGTGCGCGGCGCGCACGGCGGTCTCCCCGGCGAGCTTCGTCTCGCCGTAGACCTGGATGGGACGGACGGGATCGTCCTCGACGTACGGCGCGCGCTTGGTCCCGTCGAAGACGTAGTCGGTCGAGACGTGAACGTAGGGGACGCCCGCGCTCGCCGCCGCGGCGGCGAGCGCTCCGGGGACGTCGCGGTTGAGGAGCCACGCCGCGTCGTGGTTCTCCGGGCGCTCGGCGGCGGCGACGTCGGTGAACCCCGAGAGGTTGACGAGCGCCGCGGGCGCGCGCGCCAGGATCCGCGCGGGAAGCGCCCCGAGATCGGCGAGGTCGAGGTCGGCCCGGCCGGGAGCGTCGAAGTCCCGGCCGCGCGCGGCGAGGAGCTTGACCATCGCGCGCCCGAGGAGGCCGGTCCCCCCGAGGACGAGCACGCCCCCGCTCACGGGATCCCCTGGTTGAAGTCGAGGAGCTTTCCGATCCCGCGCAGGTCGATCGCGAACCGGAACTCCTTCCGGGCGAAGGCGGTGTAGTCGTTCTTCAGGTACTCGGCCAGAAACCCGCAGCACTGCGTGTAGTACTCGATCCGCCAGCGCTGGTACGGAATCCGCTCGCTGCCGGGCAGCGGGTTGATGTTCAGGGTGGTGTCGAGACCGAGGCGCAATCGCGAGGCGAACGGGCCGAAGGTCCCCTGGAAGCGCACCTGCGTCGAGTCCTTCTTCGGCTCGAAGACGATCCCCGAGGCCCCCGAGGTCTGCTGGTAGCCGAGGCCGGGACGGTAGACGAACGAGAAGAGGCCGGTGGCCATCGGCTCGTGGTAGTTCCCCGAGAACGCCACTTCGGCGACCGACTTGAACAGTACGTCGTACCGGCTCGACAGGTTGAAGCTGAGCACCCGCGACGGGTTGTAGCGGCCGGTCATCGTGACCGCGGAGAAGTGTGACATCGACTCCACGATGCCGTCGCCGTTCAGGTCGGCCTGCGAGGGAAACGAGTTGAACGAGTAGGTCTGGTCCACCTCGATGCTGGCGATCTCGACCGGCTCGAGGGCGGCGGAGGTGTCCTGGGGCGCCGCGGTCCCCGGTGTCAGCGCGGCGGTGTCGGGGTGGCTGTCCGCGGTGTCTCCCGGCGTGCTCCCGGGCGGGTTCGCGCCGCTCACCTCGCGCAGCTCCCCCGAGGCGCTGTCGGGGACGAGGATCTTCTCCCCCTCCCCACCCCCGGACACGGGGGCGGCGCGGGGGCGCTGCGCGATCACCCGGGAGGCGACGCCGTACGTGGCGGCGTTCGCGTCGACGCCGAACCGGTCGACCTCGTCGTACAGGATGATGTTGTTGTTCTGGTCGAACGCCTGCTGGTACGTGTACGTCAGCTTCGGCTCGATCGTGTTCTTCACCTTGGTCTTCGTCTCGCCGTCCTTCGACGTCTTCTCGAAGATCCGGTAGAGGCGGGGGCCGGAGAACTCGACCGCGGCGCCGAGAAGGTTCCGGGTCAGGGGCTTGTCGACGATCGTGACCGGGGCGGTGAAGTCGACGACCGGCTCCTGCTGCTCCGACCAGTAGGTGCTGCGCGCGCTGATCGTGGGCGTGATGTCGAGCCACGGGAACGGCGAGACGGGAAGCGACAGCTGCGGGAAAACGTCGGCGCGGTAGTAGCTTGCGTCGATGCTCGGGCCCTGCTGGCCGAGCCAGTTGAACGAGCTCTGGTAGCTGAAGTAGAGCGGCGACTTGCCGAGCTTGTGGCTGCGGCCGCGCCACTGGATCTCGGGATAGCTGGTCTGGGTCAAGGTCGAGCCGTCCTCGAAGAGCTGCTCGCGGTACTGCTCCTGGACCATCAGCGACGTCCAGTCGCCGTTTCGCGTGAAGGTCAGACGGCCGAGGATCGTCGGGGACGACGCGTAGGTCAAGTTGCGCACGAAGTCCGTGAAGTAGTCGAAGTCGCTGACGATGTTCACGTCGGAGACCATGGTGAAGCCGTTGAGGAAGCTCTGGTGCTGCGTCATCAGGACCTGGTACCGGCCCGCCTGCGCGACCTGATCCTGGATGTAGTGCGCGGCGAACTCGACGTACCCGTCGCGGTTCGGCATGATGCGCAGCCGGCCGCCGCCCCCCCACCCCGCCAGGGAGTAATGCTCGCCGAAGAGCGTCAGGTCGGCGGAGTCGCCGAGCGGAATGAACAGGGGGATCGAGAAGATGCGGCCACGCGTGCGGGTGGTGCCGAACTCGGGGAAGAGCAGGCCGACCGTTCGCCCCCGCTTCACGGGCCAGGCGAGGTACGGGAGGTAGAACACCGGCACCTTCCCGATCCGGGGGCGGACGTTGAACATGTGGGCGTACCCGTCGATGTGGATCCGCGCGGTGGACACCGCGAACGACCAGTAGGGAACCGGCTGCGTGCAGGCCGTCACCACCGCGCTGTGAAGGACGACGCGATCGGGGCCGATCGTGTCCACGGTGTCCGCGGTGAAGAAGAAGTTGTTCTGCTCCTGGTCGACCTGGCCGATCGCCTGCTGGATCACGCCGCGCGCGATGCGCTTTTCGGGGTCGGGATCGTCCTTGATCCCCATGTCGTAGATCATCGACGTGCCGGAGATCCGGTTGTTCCCCCAGACGATGAGCACGTTGCCCTGCGCCTCGACGATGTGGCCGTCGCGGAAGAGGATCTTGTCGGCCTGGATCCGTCCCTCGCTCGTCTTGATACTCACCGCCCCCTCGGCCGTGACGTCTCCGTTCTTCGTGGGCTGCGAGATGTGCTCGGCGTTGAGCTCGACGCCGGGCGGAAGACCCTGCGCCTGCTCCCGCGCGCGGGCCGCCGACGGGATCGCCGCGATGCCGATCGCGAGTGCCAGAACGAGCGCCCGGGAGGAGCCAGCGGGGGTCGGCATCAGTGAGGTCCGATGGAGTGTACCTTTCGACCTCGGCGTGTCAAGATGATGGACATTCCTCTTTTTTTCTCTTCTGTCTTCATCTCGAACACCGATTCCGCTGCCGCCGCAGCGTGCCGCGGGAGTCGGTGGTCGAGATGAAAACGGAAGAGAAGAAAGAGGAAAGTCCCCGACTAGAACTGGTCGAGGTACGGGAGGAACGCGCGGTCGGGCGCGGTGAGCGCCGCGGCGAGCGGGCCGCCGCCTTTCGGGCGCAGCATCGGGATCGCGCGCGGGCGCGGCTGCACGCGAGGACGCCACGACGGAACGAGCGGGAACCACGCACGCGGGATCCAGCCCCACACCGACGCGGCCCCCGAGACCGCCGCCTCGGCCCCGCCGGCCGCGAGGATGCGCGCGAGCGTCTCGTCCGAGCCGTCGTACGCGGCCGCCTCGCGGATGTTCCACTCCCCCGCCCCGACCACGCCGACGAGGTAGCCGATCGGGAGGCCGCGCTCCTCGGCGATCTGGAAGCGTCCCTCGAGGCCGCTGCCGTCGAGGCGGCGGAAGAAGGTCTCGGCGCGCAGGAGCAGGAACTCCCAGTGCTCCCTGTCGCGCAGGACCGCGATCGCGCGCTCGGCGCACGCGCGCGCGTGGCCGGCGGCGACGCGCTCGAGGTCGCGCGCGTCCATCGTGCGGAACGTGACCCCCCGCGCGCGCGGGTCGGGGGCCCCGGCAAGGGTGCCGACCACGTCCTCGCAGGGGAGCGGCACGAAGCCGAGGCGCGCGTAGTACTCGGTGCCGATGTCGGTGAACAGGAACCCGGGGCCGTCCCCGCGGGCCGAAGCCTCGGCGAGCACGGCTCGGATCAGCTGTGCGGCGTGACCTCGCCTCCTCAGGGCCCGCGGCGTGAAGACGGCGCCGAGCGCGCACGCGCGGAGGGTCTCTCCGTCGACGCGCAGCTCCGGGCGGTAGAGCTTCAGGCTCGAGATCATCCGTCCGGTGTCGTCGAGGAGCGCCCGCCAGGAGAACCACTTGCGCCCCCAGGGCGAGGCCGCCATCTCCTCCCACATCGCCGAATAGCTCGGGAGCGTGAGGCCGGCGCCCCAGAGCGAGTGCGATTCGGCGAGGATCGCGCGCACCTGTTCCGCATCGGGTGTGATGAGCTGCGCCACGGAGTCAGTCTAAGGGAGAGAACCGACGGGAACGCGCGACTACGAGGGTTCCTTCGGGCAGGAGCAGCGCGTCAAGCGCTTGTTGCACGAGAAGCAGTACCCGTTGTCGACGAAGAACTCGACCATCTCCTGCTGCCACGCGTCGATGATCGAGAGACGGTCCAGGGCGGTGAGTTGTCCCGACAGCGTCGTGTCGAGGAGCCAGCCGCGCATGTTCGACAACGAGTCGTGGTACGCCCGCCGGAGTTGGAAGATCGTCATGCGCGTTCAATGTACCGAGAGGTTCGCCGGTTCTCCATGATTTCAGTAGGGGTTCGCTGCACTCGTGCAGCGGCTCAATCCGCAGTTGTGCAAAACCGGTTGACGGCGGCCATTACACCCAAAACGATGCACACTCCGTCCACAGTCTAAGAAATCGGTGGCACACGAACAACCTCTTTTACTGCAGCAGTTACGAGGATGATCTAGCCCTTGTCGCGGGGGCATGCACAGCTTTTGCGGCCCCGGAAGCCGGATCCACAGGTTTTTCCGCAGGATTTCCCTCAGAAATGGGCGTGAAATCGCGCAGGCTTGGGCGTAGACTTTTTTCATGAGGTTCTGGGTCGCAGCCGCAGTGATCTCGGTTGCCGCCTGCGGGGTGGCGTGGGGAAGCGACACGGTCCCGCTGTACACCAATGAAGACCTCGACCGGATGTTCGGGCCGCCGCTGCCGGCGGTGACCAATCCGGTCGACAAGAGCACGCCGGCGGACTGGGCCTGGGTCGAGGGATTCCTCGATCGCCAGTACGCGCGGATCGAGGCCGATCGTCAGTACGACCTGCAGCGGCGCCTGACCGACCTCGCGGAAGAGCACCCGTACTACGAGGAGACGCCGTACCTCTGGACGTCCGGGTATCCGTATTATCCCGGGGTCGGCATCGGTCACGGCGGCTTCGGCCGCGGCGGCGGCATCGGCCACGGTGGCCGTCAGGGTCCGGGGATGATGCCGCCGCGCGTGCAGCCGCTCCCCCGGCATGATGTCCGCATGGAGCACTTCGGCAACATCCGCGGCGGCATCCCGGGGCGCCCGCACTCGTAATCGGGGACATCCTGCGGGAGCAAAAAAAGGGGCCTCCTGCGAGGCCCCTTTTCGTTTCAGCAGAATGTCCCGCTTACGCCAGGAAC
>Ga0306923_10006705_pt1 | contig 11386 bp, 8 predicted proteins | sample sta12Can44000108_FD_203841 | JGI IMG/M metagenome (GOLD analysis project Ga0306923, IMG submission 203841) | Lab enrichment of tropical soil microbial communities from Luquillo Experimental Forest, Puerto Rico - statanox.12C.anox.44.000.108 (v2)... | ecosystem: Environmental > Terrestrial > Soil...
TACTTGCCGATGATCGCGATCGTCACCTGTCCTTCAGGCTTATGGATGCGGTTGACGATCGCCTCCCAGCGATCGAGATCGGGCTCAGGCGCATCGAGGCCGAAATGGCGGCATACCTCCCGGTCGAACCCCTCCAAATGGTACGCGACCGGAACGCCATAGATCGTGTCGATATCGAGAGCGGGGATGACCCGGCTGTCGCGCAGATTGCAGAACAGGGCGATCTTTTTGCGGGCGGCCGGCGGGATCGGGCGCTCGCAGCGGCATAGCAGGATATCGGGCTGGATGCCGAGGCCGAGAAGTTCCTTGGTCGAATGCTGGGTTGGTTTGGTCTTCAGCTCCCCAGCCGAGGGGATCCACGGCACCAAGGTCAAATGCACGAACAGGACGCACTCGCGCCCGAGCTCGTTGCCGAGTTGGCGGATCGCTTCGAGGTAGGGGAGGCTCTCGATGTCGCCGACAGTGCCGCCGATCTCGCAGAGAACGAAGTCCTCGCCGTTGAGATCGGCCTGGATGAACTCCTTGATCGCGTCGGTGACATGGGGGATGACCTGCACCGTCGCTCCGAGATATTCGCCGCGCCGTTCGCGGGCGATCACCGTCGAGTAGATCCGCCCGGTGGTGACCGAATCGCTGCGCCGCGCCGCGCCGCCGACATAGCGCTCGTAGTGGCCGAGATCGAGATCGGTTTCGGCCCCATCGTCTGTGACAAACACCTCGCCGTGCTGGTAGGGGCTCATCGTGCCCGGATCGACATTCAGATAGGGGTCGAGCTTGCGCAGCCTGACCCTAAATCCGCGCGCCTGCAGCAACGCTCCGAGCGCCGCAGTCGTCAGACCCTTGCCGAGAGAGGAAACCACGCCGCCGGTGATAAAGATGAACCGCGTCATGGAATCTCAGTCTACAGCATCGGCCATCCGCCTCCTAAGGAAATGCCGGATGTGACAAGGCTCGGTGCCGGCCGGCCTGAGCCGCTTGCCGCGCGCGAGCGCCAATCGCGAATCGCCGGCTCAGCGCGCGAGCGGCGGGGTGGGCGGCGTCGGCTCCGCGGGTGCTGTTGGCGTCGGCTCTGCGGGAGGCGTTTGGGGTGGCGGGGCAACCGGAGCGACGGGAGCGGCCGGCGTCGGCGGTGCGCCCTGCTCGAGAATCGAGCGGGGGGCACGGTCGCGATTGCTGAACCAAACCAGCGAGAGGCTCGTCACCATGAAGAGGACGGCGAGAATCGCGGTCGTGCGCGTCAGTAGATTCGCTGTCGAGCGCCCCGTCATAAACCCGGACATGCCACCGCCCCCCATGCCGAGGGCACCGCCCTCGCTCTTCTGCAGCAGAATGACGCCGACGAGAGCGATCGCGATCAGGACATGGACGGCAAGAAGCAGAATGATCATGCAGAGGTTTTACCCGCTCGCGCGGCGGCTCGCCAGGGTTCAGCGAGGCGGGTTCAACGGCAGCAGCGGGCGATGGCCCAGAAACTCTCGGCATCGAGGCTCGCTCCGCCGACCAGGGCGCCATCGACCTCGGCGAGGCCGAGGATGCCGGCGGCGTTCTGAGAATTGACCGAGCCGCCGTAGACGATCCGCGCACCCGCCGGAATCGACGCGCGAACGGTGGCGTGCATCGTTGCGATGTCTTCCAGCGTCGCCGTCAGGCCGGTGCCGATCGCCCAGACGGGCTCGTAGGCTACCACGAGGTTATCGGCGGTGCTGCCGTTCGGGACCGATGCGGCGAGCTGGGCCGCGACAATCTCGGCGGCCTGTCCCGCCTGGCGCTGCGCCTGCGTCTCCCCGACGCAGAGGATCGCCACCAGCCCTGCTCGCCACGCGCCGATGATCTTCTCGTGCACCTCCGCATCGCCTTCCCCGTGACCGTGGCGACGCTCGGAATGCCCGAGAATGACATGGCTGCAACCGGCATCTGCGAGCATCTCCGGGCTGATGTCGCCGGTATGAGCTCCCTTTGGTGCCGCATGGCAATCCTGCCCGCCGAGGGCGATTCCGCTGCCCGCGAGCGCGCTGCCCACCGTCGCCAGCAGGCTTGCCGGCGGGCATACCAGAAGCTCGCAGCCGGGCCCGCCGCCGCCGGTTGCAATCGCCCGCTGCGCCAGGCCGCGCGCCAGCGCCCCGCCGTCTTCCCGCAGCCCGTTCATTTTCCAATTGCCGGCAACGAGTTTTGTCCGAACCGCCATGTTGCGACCCCACCGGCCCGTCTCTATCTCTGGTCAAAGATCACACCGGCAGGGGGCGGGTCAATCTGCCTCGACCGCCAAAACAGAGGCCATTTGCCTCCATGCTTCAAGCAATTCGCTCCAGGGCTGGATCCTTCGTCGTCAAGGTTCTGTTCGGTCTCCTAATCCTGACCTTCGGGGTTTGGGGCATCGGGGACATCTTCCGCAACCGTCCGACCGATACGGTGATCGCCACGGTTGGCGAGCAGAGCATCCGCGCGGAGGATTTGCAGACGGCGGTGCGACGTGAGCTCGAACGGCTGAGCACGCAGTTTCACGCTCCGATCGATCTCCAGCAGGCCAAAAAGCTCGGGATCATCGACGATGTCCTCGGCGAGTTGATCGACCGCAGCCTGCTCGGCCAGGAGGCGGCACGGCTACGGCTCGAGGTTTCGGACGACGTGATCCGCAACGCCACCACTGGCAACCCGAACTTCAGAACGTCCGACGGCCAATTCGATCGCGCCCTCTTCAATGCCGTGCTTGCCCAAAACCATCTCAGCGAAGACCAGTACGTGACGCTGATGCGACAAGACATACCGCGGGACGACCTCAGTCAGGCGGTGGCCCTGGGCGCCGCGGCGCCGCAATCGATGGCGGATCTGCTCGTCCGGTATCGGAACGAGAGACGTGTGGCGGACATCGTCGCGCTGCTGATCGCCGATGCCGGCGATGTTGGACAGCCGAGCGAGGCCGAACTGACCGCGTTTTATGACGGACATCAGGATCTCTTCCGCGCCCCCGAATACCGCGGCTTCGCCTTGGCGAGTCTCAGCCCGTCGGATATCGCCCAGGGCATCGAGATACCGGAGGCAAGGCTGAAGGAGGAGTTCGACGACCGGCAGGACGAGTTTCAGCTGCCAGAGCAACGCGAGGTCCAGCAGATCCTCGCGCCCTCCGAGGACAAGGTGAAGGAGGCGGCAGCTGCGCTCGCCGGCGGCAAAGACTGGAAGGAAGTAGCAACGCAGATCGCTGGACAGAACCCGGAAACGATCGAACTCGGTCTGCTGAAACGTGCGGAGCTGCCGCAGGCGCTCGCCGACATCGCCTTCGATCTGCCGTTAGACAAGCCGAGCGAGCCGGTGAAGACCCCGCTCGGCTGGCATATCCTGCGGGTCGTCAAAATCGAACCGGCGGCGGCGCAGACCTTCGACCAGGCCAAGCCGAAGCTCGAGGCGCAATTGGCGCACGACGAGGCAGTGGACCGAATTTACAAGGTGGCAAATCGGGTCGATGACGCGCTGGCGGGAGGAATGACCCTCGAGGCTGCCGCGGCGAAATTCGAGCTCAAGAAGACCGAGATCGCCGCAGCGGATGCCGGCGGCCGCGACCCCGAAGGCAAACCGGTTGCATTGCCGGTCGCAGCTGGCGAGGTGCTAAAGCTCGTCTTTGCCACGGACGAGGGGCGGACGAGCCGGGTGACCGAGAGCCCCGACGGCGCCATCTTCCTGGTGCAGGTGAGCAAGGTGATCCCGCCGACGATCAAGCCGCTCGCCCAAGTCAAGGAGCAGGCCGTTGCGGCATGGCAAGACGACAAGCGGCGCGAGAAGGTCGCCAACACTGCCGAAGAGCTCGCCGCTGCGGTCAAATCGGGTGCCCGCCTGGCCGCGGCGGCGGCCGAAAAGGGTCTCAAAGTCACTACCTCACTGCCCCTCCTGCGGCGGCCGACCCGCGACCAGACGACATCGCCGGCGCTCGTCGCGAAGCTGTTCGCAGCCAAGCCGGGCGAGGTGGTCACCGCCACCGATGCGGCCGGGTCCTATGTCGCCCAGCTCGATGAGGTGAAAACCCCAGAGACGCTGTCGCAGAGCGACACGGCGGATGTTGCGCGCGACCTGAACCAAGGGATGCGCACCGATCTCGCAGCCGAGTTCACGCAGGCGCTGCGCGCGCGCTACCCGGTCGAAATCCGGCGCGAGGCGGTCGACCGGCTCTTTTGACCGGTAACAGAGCCGTGGGGTTGCGGTGGTCTCGCCGAAAGAGGGAGCAGTTCCGATCATACGCAATGGTGTCGTCGAAGGTGCCTGCGGCGTCGGCGGGGGCACCGCGCAGCAGGACGAAGACTGCTCCCGCGCTAGCATTGCACGGTTATAGGAACACAGGTCGCAAGGCAGGTTCCGCGGAACAACGCCGAGCGACTTCACAGCTGCAAGTGCTTGCCTCACCTCCGACGCTGGAAAGCTCCGGCGAGACCGAAGTCCCCAGCGACATGGTCGGCGGACTGGTCATGGAGGCGCTGTCTACCCTCGATCAGGTCGCCTATATTCGCTTTGCCTCGGTCTACCCCAAATTTCCGTAAGGCGAAGGGATTTTGGCGAGTTCCTCGGGCGGATCGTGGCGGATGACAATTAAGGGAGGTCATGGGTGGAGCAGCTTCCTGTAGTCGATCTGGTAACTGCTGAGAGGCTCCGATAGGTGCCCTCACGAGACGAGAGTGCCGGTCTGGCCCCGGCGGCTCCTTTGACCACGAGTTCTGCTCGGTCTAACTCGGTTCCAAAAAGAATGCTGCCCGTCTACGAGAGGATTGTCGGCTTGACCGACGATGTTTGCGACAAGCAGCTAAACTCCGAATACCGAGACCTGGCGCGCGCAATGACCGGAGCGCTGTGCAGGAAGCGCCCGAGCCCACTCACTTCCGGACAACCGCGAACCTGGGCGGGTGGGATCGTCTACGTGCTGGGAAGGATCAATTTTCTCGGTGACCGATCGTTTCTTCCGTACATGACAACGGCAGACCTGTGCGCCGCATTCGGCGTCGGGGAGAGCACCCTCCACGCCAAGGCGCGCGTCATTGAGAAGACCCTCAAGACGCGGATATTTGACCCGAAGTGGACGCTTCCCAGCCTGGTCGGCAGCAATCCACTTGTATGGATGGCGGAAGTGAACGGTCTGCTGGTCGATTTGCGCACGATGCCTCGTGAGGTTCAGGAAGAGGCTTTCGCCAAGGGAATAATTCCCTACATCCCTGCGGACAGGCACGATCGATCGTGAACCCGCGGTTCCGGAAAAGTGCAACATGGTGGAAAACCGTTTTCTCAAGCGCCTGAGCAAGAAAGCCCGGAAGGGATTGCGGGGATGGCCGATTGCGACGATTGCCTTTTATGGCCCAAACCTGAGCCAAGCCACCAAGGTCGCCGTTGGCATAGTGCCATCCGAGACTACAGAGGTGGAAGAGTTACGCGACTGGAACGTGGATCGTGGCGACATCCGCGCCGATTCCGCCATTGCCCGTGAGATACTTGAATTTATCGAGCAGCATCAGGTGCGATCCGTCGCCATGACCGATGGCATAATTGGGTGTCCTCACCAGGAAGGAATCGATTACGAAGGCGAATGGTGCCCAGTTTGCGAATTTTGGCACGGACGAGATCGGTTTACGGGGCAGCGGGTCCATTAATTTACGGAAACCCGGCGGCGCCCTTTCCCGCGGACAGGTTCGACGAATAGCGGACGTTAGACGCGACGAGCACATCGTTCGCAAGGTGCCAACAACGGACCCTACGCACTCCGCGGTAACCGACCTGCACGAGATCGTTCACCTCGCCCGCCGCAACTTTGTGCAAGGAAGGCGCGGAACGGCTTCTGACTCGGTCCCCTAAGGTAATGAGAAGATGATCACTGTCGATGATGCTGGTGGAGTCCTCCAGAACCTGATCGCGGCGCCGGACATCACTCCAACGTATTGGTTTCCAGCAACTGCATAGGTAATGACACCAGCCGTGACGGGACCGCCGGTGTTGAAGCGGTACAGAACGTTGCCGTCACGCGCCTCCAAGACGACAAAGTCTCCCGTCAGCTCGCCAGTGAAAACGAGGTCAGCCGATGTCGTTGTCACTGACGCCAGCATCGGGCGTTTTGAATGGTATTTCCACGCGATTGTGCCCGTCGACGCATTCACGGCGGTGAGCCAACCACGGGATTCTCCGATAGAATCGAAGCTGAACGATCCGCCCATATATTGCTGCCCCGGGATGTACCGCAGCTCGTCCGCCTTCTTGAATACACCGCACCAATCCACTGTGGGCGCGACAAGCAGCTTCATTGTTGGATTGAATGCAGGAGAGCTCCATTCGAAGCCGCCAAGGACACCGGGACAGGTGTGCACGCCTTCGATTGTCGGTTCCACGTCGGCGTTGGCGAGCGTCGTGAGCGGCACCTCGTAAATCGCTTCGTGACTTTCCCTGTCGATCGCGCGCAGAATCACGTCCTTTCCAGCAACCGATACCAGCGGCCGCTGCGCACCACCGATTACCGTCGAGTACAGCGGGTTGGTTACGGTCAAGTCCCAGTCATGCTGGTCGTGGGGAACGAACTGCCTGAACCACCGTAGCTTCCCGGTTCTGGTGTCGAGCACGACCATCGCGGCAGTATACAGATTCTTTCCAATCCGTACGCCGCCAAAGAAATCCGGTGCGGGATTGCCGACCGCAACGTAGAGCAAGCCTTTCTCTGCGTCCAGAGACGGAGTTACCCAAATTCCGCCGCCACCGCGGGGCGTCTCGTCCGTGCTGCTCCAGGTGTCGAATCCGGGCTCACCCTCACCAGGGACTGTATTAAATCGCCATACGGGCTCGCCGTCCGATAGCCGGAACGCGCCGATCCAACCTTTCACGCCGTACTCGCTGATACCAATGCCCGAGATAACGAGATCCTCATAGACGAGCGGCGCCATTATCATCAGCTCGTACTTTTCGGCCTCGGCAACATGCTTCTCCCAGACCAACTTTCCGGTGTCGAGCTCGAGCGCAATCAAGTAGCCATCGGACGTAGAGCGGATGAGCTTGCCGTCCTTTACGGCGGCACCGCGGCTGCGGTAGGGATTGACCACAGTTTCGCCGACCTTTGCCTCCGCATTCCTCGCCTTGGACTGCCAATCCTGACGCCAACGTACCGCGCAGGTGGCGGCATCCAGCGCAATCGTCGAGCTCGGAGTGGTAAGGTACATCACTCCATGGTAGACGAGTGGGTTAGTTTGGAACGGTCTCAGGTCGCCGGCCTGGTAGATGCAGACGGGCCGGAGCTCCGAGGCGTTTTGAGGAGTGATCTGCTTCAAATCGACATACCGTTGCCCGGCATAATCGCGATTAGCAAGCAACCACTCGCTACTCTCGGCCGCCGCATTCAGCTCCGCCTGTGTCGGGCCGTTATCGGCGCTCGCGGCGCGCTGACCCAACCCCGCGACTAAAAGCACGGCAGCAAATAAGGTCGAATACCACATCTGGATCTCCCCGTTCGAGGTTGACGGTCGCTTCAGGGCTCTTGCGGCCTTATCGTTATTTGCTTGAGAATTCGCGGGTCTAACGGCAGCGGCTGCCCGCCTGCCAGATAGCGACCACCCGTCTCGGTCGTTGGATCGAGCCTCGATGACGGCTTATGCCCCATTCCGGTCATTGTCCGGCGCCACCCGGATCGGCTCAGGTGGGTAGCTACTTGCCCTTGGCACCCGGGGTTTCCAGCGTCCGATCCGTCAACGGACCTTCAAGTACGTTGCCACGGTTCAGAGCGTGACGGACGAGACGCGCCAGAAACGGACATCGCCTCTGCTCCCCAAGTCGCTCGATCGAGCAACGCTCGAAATGGCGTTGCCGTCCTGCGGCTAGTTTGCCAGCGCCAAGCGCTCACCCACTACCCGGATCGTCGCCGTGCTCAAAAACCTGCTGCCATCCGCGCGCAGTAGTGTTTTGCCAGCTCAGTTTGATCGAGCGGCCGCAGCGACTCGATGTCGGGCCATTGCGCCATGAATTCCAACAGCGTCGCCTTTTGCGCCCGAGCGTAGGTTTCATAGAAGAAATCGTAGGCGTCGAGCGGGGAATAGATGTGCTGCGATTGCTCCTTTACGACGTCGAAGAAGGTCTGAGGCGATTGGCGATACCGCACCATTTCGCTGTCTGTCAGCGGCGTCGCGTAGTGCACCCACTGCCCATCCGCCAGTCGATAGGTGCCGTATGCCGTTCGCTCGTTCTCCAAGACCACCGCGTCCTCCAGCACGCCCGAAACCTCGCGGCCGCCGCGGTCCGGCACGAAATAGGTTTCGCCAATCCGAAGCGGCGAGATCCGCTCAGGCGAGAATGCTTCTTCGGGGTGCGGTCGTCGAAGGTGCTCGGTATCTGCGCGTGCGCCCGCATCGCCTTGAGCAGCCAGTAGAGTTCGATATGCCGGTCGCGAGCCTTGACGGCCGCCAGGAGCGATCGCGCGCCCCGTCCCGGCGGAAAATCGTCGATCTTGAAAGCTCGGGCGATGGTCGTTTCGCCGCATTCCGTTTCGTCGAGCGCCTGCATGAAGGCCCGGTTTGTGATCAACACATAGGCCGGCGGCGCAGGTTTGCCGGCAATCGTGAATTCTCGCTCGGCAGCGGCTATTTCTGCGTCAATCGACGCCGCCCAGTCCGGCTCGCCCGTCGCGTTCAAGGTCTGGGTCCGATTTAGCTCGATGAAAATAATGCGCTCATGCTCGGCCTTCTTGCGCAGCGCGTCATAAAGCTTGCCGCGAATGCGCAGCGGCTGACCGCCAGCACCCGCACGGCCGGAGGCGGATGTCACCGCCTTTGCCTCGACCGAGAATTTCCGGCCGGTGGTCTTATGCGTCGCGGTGAATTCGCAGTGGGAGACGGTCGAATCGCCCTCGTCCTCAAACTCCATCTCGTAACCGGCCTTCGCGAAACAGCCGATGACGAACGCCTCGTACAACACGCCTTCAAAGGTCTTGCGGTTGCGCAACCGCTTCATCAGCAGCTCAGGAAGCTCGGCGTTATGGGCGCTGAGATAGAGATCGTAGGCCAGTCCAAGATAGGCCCGGACCACGCCTGTCATTTGTGCTGTATTGATATCGCCCTGTCGCGCCTTCGCAGGCGCCTGAAGGAAGACGCCGACGCGCCCGAACCACGTCATCAGTGGATGTTGTTCGCCTTCGGGCTTGGCCAATTCGGCGGTGCCCCATTCGGGCGTCAGTGCCGCCTTGATGTAGTCGAGCAGGAAATCGTGGAAGGTCCGCCAGCCTTTCGACCAGCGCACTTCATTGCCGATGGCCACCAACCGGAAGCCATGCGACTCGAATGAAACGATCCGCCGCCCCAGCCCCTGCATCAGGCGACGGCGGTGTTCCCTCGCCTCGTGGCGCTGCATCTCCAAGCTCATTCGGGCCAGATCTTCCGGCGCCGGCGCGGACATTACCCGATCGGATGCCGCGAGCCCGCCGTGGCATCGCTTGTATTTTTTGCCACTGCCGCAGGGGCAGGACGCATTACGCGGGATTTTCGACATTACGTTGCGGGAAACCCTTATATCAGAGTTGGTTGTTATTTGTCAATATAACAATACTCGTATTTACAACAAACAGTTTGAACCCGATGAATCGACGCTTGGCTTCCTCCCCTGCTAGCCCCCTGATAGCCCGATTCGGGCGCCCTGATCGGCAAAAACAACCCCCTGTTCGTCCGCGTCAGGACGCGGCTGGTAAGTATCTGATCTACACGGCTTTATCGAGGATGACAGGGTCGAATCTCACCGCTGAATCGATAATTCGCCCTGTTTTGCGGCTTTTACAGGGGTCGGAGGGCCGACAGAACGGCGCTGATGACCGGCATCCCGACTTCGTCTTCGGAGGTCATGACCGATTCGGGGTGAAATTGGACAGCGGCGATCGGCAGACAGGCATGCTCGATTGCCATGATCACCCGATCCTCGGTTTCTGCGGTGGTCGAAAGCACCGGCGGCAGGGTGCTGCGCCGGGCGTAGAGCGAATGGTATCGACCGACCGTGAATTGGCTCGGCAGAGCGCTAAGCAGTCTGCCGCCCACGACCCGGACCAGCGACGGCTTACCGTGCATCGGGACATCCAGCACATCGAGCGATCCGCCGAAATATTCGACGATCCCTTGCAGCCCGAGACACACCCCGAAAACCGGAAGGCGGCGCTCGACCAGCAGCTCGATCGTCTCGGCCATCTTGAAATCAGTCGGCCGCCCCGGCCCTGGCGACAGCACGACGAGGTCGGGGTCGGCCCCCTGCCGCAATTCACTCCGCGCGAGCTCCGGGCGCATCGTGACGACCTCGGCGCCGGTTGTACGAATGTAGTTGGCCAGGGTGTGGACGAACGAATCCTCATGGTCGATCAGCAGCACCTTCCGGCCGATGCCGACTCCCGCCGCGGTCGGCGTGCGGGCCGCAGCCGCCACCGGCCCGCGTATCGCGGTGAACATCGCCGAAGCCTTCAGGCGAGTTTCGGCTTCCTCCGCCTGCGGGTCGCTGTCATAGAGCAGTGTGGCACCTGCACGCACTTCCGCCACACCGTCCTGCATGCGGATCGTCCGCAAGGTCAGCCCCGTGTTCATGTTGCCGTCGAACGTGACCCGCCCTATCGCACCGCCATACCACCGGCGGGAAGAGCGTTCCTGCTCCTCGATAAAGCGAATTGCCCAAAGTTTTGGCGCGCCCGTCACGGTCACTGCCCAGGCGTGGCTGAGAAAGGCGTCGAGGGCATCAAACGGCTCGGCCAACATACCCTCGACATGGTCGACGGTATGAATCAGACGCGAATAGAGCTCAATCTGGCGGCGCCCGATGACGCGCACGCTGCCGGGGATCGCCACCCGTGACTTGTCGTTGCGGTCGACATCCGTGCACATTGTCAGCTCGCTCTCGTCCTTCGTCGAGTTGAGCAATTCACGGATGCGCTCGGCGTCCTCGACTGGGTCGCGGCCGCGGGCGATGGTGCCGCTTATCGGGCAGGTCTCGATCCGCCGGCCCTCGACCCGGACGTACATTTCGGGTGACGCGGCGACCAGGAACTCACCTTGGCCGAGGTTGATCAGCGCGCCGTAGGGCGCCGGGTTGGCCTGGCGCAGCCGCTGGAAGACGACGCTCGGCAGATCTCGGCAGGCATCGGCAAAGAGCTGCCCAACCACGACCTCGAACAGATCGCCGCGGGCAAAAGCGGCTCTGGCCCGCTCGACCAGTGCTGCATATTCGCCCGGCCCGTGATCACTCTCCGGGGGTCGGGTGGCCGCCGTCCGGTCGAGCCGGTAGGGATCGAGCGCGGTGGTCCGCGGCAGGCCGCTCGTCGCAGCTCCGGCGACTTCGAACTCGTACCGGTGAACCGCTGCCGATTGACGCATATGATCGACGATCAGGATCTCGTCCGGCAAATAGAGGACGAGATCCCGCT
>Ga0306923_10006709_pt1 | contig 11384 bp, 15 predicted proteins | sample sta12Can44000108_FD_203841 | JGI IMG/M metagenome (GOLD analysis project Ga0306923, IMG submission 203841) | Lab enrichment of tropical soil microbial communities from Luquillo Experimental Forest, Puerto Rico - statanox.12C.anox.44.000.108 (v2)... | ecosystem: Environmental > Terrestrial >...
CCGCGGCGTTACCCCGAGATTACCCCAATGGCCAAAGCTCTCACTGCGATCGCCGTCGCCAAGGCGCGCGCCGGCGCCGAACGGCGCGAGATTCCCGACGGCGGTTGCCGCGGGCTGTACTTGGTGGTGCAGCCCTCGGGCGTCAAATCCTGGGCCGCGCGTTATCGCTATCGCGGGAGATCGAGCAAGTACACGCTCGGTCCGGTCCTGATTGACACCCCGGAATCCGCTGAGCCGCTCCAGCATGTTGTTGCGCCGTTGAGCCTGGCGAGCGCCCGGGAGCTGTGCGCCCGGGTCTTGCGCGAGGCTCAGGCTGGCCGCGATCCGGCGGAAGAGCGGCGGCAGCGGCGCGAGCAGCAGCGGGCGGCCGAAGCCGATACCTTGCAGGCGATCTGCGAGGAGTTCCTGCGCCGCGAGGGGCCACGCCTGCGCACGCTGAGCCAGCGCAAGGCTGACCTGGAGCTACTGTATCCAAGCCTCGGGCGGCTGCCGCTCGATCAGATCCGGCGCGGACAGTACAAGCGCGTGTTCGATGCCATCGCCGACGAACGCTCCCTCAAACGCGCCGCGCGTGTGCAGAGAGCGACCAAGGCGCTCCTCAACTGGCACGGCGGGCGCTCCGACTACATCTCCGTGTTGACGGGTACCAAGGCACTCATCTCGATCAGCGAGCACGCGCGTTCGCACGTCCCGAGCGACGACGATCTCAAGGCCATTGTGCTCGCCGCCGAGCAGGACAAGCTGTTTGGCTCCTACCTGCTGTTCACGCTGTACACGTCCACCCGGCGCGGTGAGAGCGCGGGGCTTCGGCGTAGTGAGCTGTCTCCCGATGGCCGGATCTGGATCATCCCGGCCGCGCGCTACAAATCCAAGCGCGACACCGTCATTCCGTTGTCCGTTGCTGCTCAGAAGATCCTCGCAGCTATGCCGGTGCGCGGGGACCTGGTCTTTAGCGCCGACGGTGTTTCTGAACTGGGCAACTGGGACGCCCGCAAGGCGAGATTCGACGCAGCTTGCGGCGTTCGCGGCTGGGTGATTCACGACTTACGTCGTGCGGCGCGAACGCTGCTGTCTCGCGCAGGCGTGAGCAGCGACATTGCCGAACGGTGTCTCGGCCACGCCATGGTCGGGGTGCGCGCGACCTATGATCGGTATGCCTATCAACGCGAGAAAACCGAGGCATTCGAGGCGTTGTCGGCGCAGCTCCAGCGCATTGTGCGCGGGGGCGCGCCGGTGGCCGATCTCGCCGAGGAGCGGGCGGCGCGCAAGCGGGGGCGCCGCAAGTGAAGCGCCGAAAGCCTTTCAAGCTCTCGCGCCTGCCCAAGCCGGGGGTAGGCGTTGTCGTGAGTTGGCCCGAGCCCACGATACCGCAATTGCAGCAACTGCGCGTTCAGTTGGATGAGCATACCGTCAAGCCGTTGCCACGGCGGCTATATGCGGAACTGCGCGGGCTGATCGATTGGGCGGCCTGGTCGCTTGATCAGACCTGGACGCCCGAGCGGATTAAACTCCAACGCTACTACGCCGTGCTTCGAGGCTACCGCGCGGCTGAGCGTAAAGGCTTAAAGCGGGGGTTATGGAAATACGCGATTAGATCCGCCGTGAACGAGCTGGCCGACCATCCGGCTGCGTGTGGGTACGAAATGATGCGTAAAGATTACGAGGCTGCGCGGGACGCAACCTACGAATAGCAGTTTGGTAATTTTCGGCGGTTTGTTACCAGCCTAGGGCCTTGCTCCAAAAAGCTTCGTCGCTAGCGTCGCTGTCCAGCGAACATTCGGACGGTGACGCCATGGGCAAAATAATTATCGACGCCATCCTCGCGCGCCTCGACGCGCTGGAGACTGCGCTGCACGGCCGCCCGCGCCGGCGGCTGACGAAGGGCGATCTCGCCAAGCAGGAAGGCATCACCACGCGCTCGGTCGACCGCAGGGTGGCCGAAGGCAAACTGCCACCCGCCGACGATATCATTAGCGGCCGTTTGTATTGGTGGTCCGATTCGCTCGAGCGCCACCGCAAGCCCGCCACGGCCGACACCGCCGCGGCGAGGGCTGCGCGCAATCCGCGGCGGCACAAGGACACACCGACTTCCCCGGAGGTCTGAAACAGGCGCGGCCGCGTCGTTGCCGGCGGCCGAGAACGCAGTGCACAGGCGACAAGGCAAGGCCGGCGCCCCTGCTCGGAAAGGTGGGGGGACGCCGGCCAGCATGGAGGTCTAGATGTTGAACTTAAATAACGCCGATCCGGCCCGCGGGCAAGCGCCCGCTGGCGAGACCGTAACCGCGCAGCAAAGACGCGCCCTGCGCAAGCTCATCCGCGATCTGGTCGCCTTCACTGGTACCGCGATCAACGATCTTGCGGCCGCTCCCCGCAAGGCGCCGCAGCGAACCCGTCAGCGGCTGCTTTATCGCCGCCCTGACACGCTCTCCGACGACGAGGTCAAAAGCATCGTGGTCGAGCTCGGCCCCGAGCGCGTTCTGCACATCGTGGACAAGCTCACATCGCCGGAGCTGCCGCTGGTCGCGGCGGAGCGAGGGGGCGTGTCATGACCAGAGAAGAACTCAAGCGCTGCATCGAGATCGCTGATCGCGTGCTTTGGGAGACTGGCCAGGGCACGGGATGGAACTGGCCGCGCGATTACGCCTGGCTCCAAACCGAGCGTGCTCGCCTCGTTCGCGAGCTTCGCGAACTCGATCAAGCTGAAATCTCGGACGCGTTCGCGAGCTTCGCAAATTCGATTGACCGGAAATCTCGGACGCCGATGGTCGGCAAGTAACCCAGGGCGCCGCTCGCGAGGGCGGCGCCCTCACTCGGGAGCGACGACGATGAGCTATCGCTCAGACCCGAATTGGCGCACACGCCCCGCGCCAGTCATCGACAAGAACAAGCTGCAACGTCTGCGCCGGCGCGCGCGTGCGCATGGACTCGCCCTCTGGGATGAGCGCGACGGCTACCATCGTGCCATGGGCGCCTTCTGCCTGTACCAGGCAGAAGACGGCGGGCAAACCTGGACATCAATCTTCGGTCCGGTGCCGCTCGACGCCATCGAGGCAGATCTCGACAGCATTATCGAGGTCGCGGAGGCCCGCCGCCGGCAACGAATGCAATGAAGTGAAAGGGCGCCACGCGCGAATGCGTGGTGCCCTTTTGTTTTTTGGTGTGAGCCATGCTCGATCATTCTTGTCAGGTGGCGTGTCACCCGCTCAGCGAGCGCGGCGATGACGCCTACATGACGCCGCCGTGCGCCACCGAAGCGCTGCTGCGCCATGTCACGCTCCCGCACCGGCTATGGGAATGCGCGTGCGGCGACGGCACCGGGATTCTCGATCCGCTGCGTGCTGCCGGGCACGAGGTGATTGGATCCGATCTGGTCGATTACGGGCGGCCCGATGTTTTTTGGCGCCGCGACTTCTTGATGGAGCGGAAAGTACCGGACGGTTGCGAGGGAATCTGTACGAATCCGCCTTTCAAGCTCGCCGCGCAATTTGTCGCGCACGCGCTCGAATTGTCGCCGCTGGTGGTGATGCTGCTGCGGCTGGCGTTCCTCGAATCCGAGCGCCGCTGCGCCATTCTCGAAGAACGCGGATTGCAGCGAATCCTTTGCTTCCGCAAGCGCCTTCCCATGATGCACCGGCGCGGCTGGGACGGCCACAAGGGCAATTCCGGCATGGCGTTCGCGTGGTTCGTCTGGGACCGCGGCCATGCCGGCCCGGCAACGATTGAAAGGATCTCGTGGGAGCGGTGAGCAAGCTGACGACCTATACCGTAACCGTGTGCGGCGCCGGCATTCATGGCTTTCGCCGCTGGCTTAAAGCCGGATGGCGCAGTTATGGGCTAAAGGTAATTGAAAGCTATGAGCACACCGCGACAAAGGTTTCTCGCTGTTCGATGGCGCAGGCGGCGAGACGAACGCAAGGGCGCCGAAAAAGAAAGGGTAAGGCGATGAAAATGACAAAGTATGCGGGCGCGAGCTTCATCGGCCTCGATGACCTGCAAGACGGTCCGATTCGCGGCACTATCGCCGCGGTCGAACCTGGTCAGTACGATAAGCCCGTGATCACATTCAGCAACGGAATGAAGCTCAGCTGCAACAAGACCAACGTCTCAATCCTGATCACGGCGCTGGGCGATGAATCCGACGACTACCTCGGCGAAAAGATCGAGGTTTACGCCGGCACCATACGCTACCAAGGCGAAGATCAGGCGGCGCCGCTCGTGCGGGTGCTCGAGCGCGAGCCGGGCGAGAAAAAGAAGCCGCCGCCGCCGCCGAAGCCACCGAAGGGCGATCTCGATGACGACATTCCCTATTGATGTCCCGTAACGCCGAAGAGCGGGTGTGCGGCCCGCTCTTCGGTTCCGGTTCCAGTGTCATGCAGCAGGACGAGCGCCCATATCACGCCGCCGATCATCTTGGCCAGGCGCAGGACGCTTCCACCCTGCGCCGCGCGCTGGTGGCCGCGGGATTCACGCCGCTGCCGCTCTACGGCAAGGCGCCGCCGGCGTTCGGCAAGAACGGCGCCAGGAAGGGTCTGGGCGGCTGGCAGCACCTCGAAAACGTGACGGCCGAGCAGATCGACGGCTGGGCGCGCGATTGGCCGGACGCGGGCAATACCGGAATCCTCACCGCACATACGCCGGCGCTCGATCTCGACATCCTCAACGAGGAGGCCGTGATCGCCGCCGAAGATCTCGTGCGTGCGCGATTCGAGGAGCGCGGCGCCGTGCTTGTTCGTATCGGCAAGCCACCCAAGCGCGCGATTCCGTTCCGCACTGCCGATCCGTTTCCGAAGATCCTGGCCAACGTCACCGGCCTCAACGGCGCCGCCGAGAAGCTCGAATTTCTCTGCGACGGCCAGCAGCTCGTCGTCGCTGGCATCCATCCCGACACCAAGCAACCCTATCGGTGGTTCGGCGGCTCGCCGGGGCTGATTCCGCGCGCCGAGCTGCCCGCGATCACGGCCGCCGAAGCGCAGGCGCTGGTCGCGGATCTGGTCGAGCTGCTGATCAAGGATTTCGGCTACCGCCGAGCGACAAAGCGCGGGCGCGCGGACGGCGCTGACGGCGCCGATTCCGGCGGCTCTGCCGACTGGGCAGATCTCTTCGACAACATCCGCGGCGGCCATGCGCTGCACGACAGCCTGCGAGATCTCGCGGCCAAGCTAGCTAAAGCGGGAACGCACCCCGGCGCCATCGTGAATCAGTTGCGCGCCATGATGGAGGCTTCGGATGGGCCACGGGATGATCGCTTCCGCGAACGCTGGAACGAGATTCCGCGCCTGGTCGATTCCGCGGTCGGGAAGTTTGCCGAATCGCCTGAATCGACCCCGACGCCGAAAGCGCCTCCATGCACGATCAATGAAGCGCTCGCGGTGTTCGACCGCTGGCTGCTGCTGCCAGATCCGACGCCGATCTACGCCCTGCTCAGCGCCGTCGCCGCCAATCTGCTGCCCGGCGATCCAGTGTGGCTCGGCCTGATCGGGCCACCGTCGAGCGCCAAGACCGAGCTGCTCAATTCGATCTCGAGACTCCCGTTCGTGGCGCAAGCCGCAACCCTGACGGTGGCTGGATTACTCAGCGGCACGCCGAGGAAGCAGCACGCCGGCGGCGCCAAGGGCGGCCTGCTGCGCCAGATCGGCGAATTCGGAATCATCTCGCTCAAGGACTTCGGCTCGATCTTGAGTATGCACACCGAAACTAAGGCCGAGCTGCTGGCCGCCTTGCGCGAGATCTATGACGGCGCCTGGACCCGGCACCTGGGCAGCGACGGCGGCCGCACCCTGGCGTGGAAGGGCAAAGTCGGGCTGCTGTTCGGAGCAACCGGAGTCTACGATTCACACCACGGCGTCATTGGCGCGCTTGGTGATCGCTTCCTGTTGAGCCGCTTGGCGCCAGCCGGTCGAGGACAGTTCGGTCAGGCGCTCAAGCATGGCGGCGCCGGCACCACCCGGATGCGCGAGGAGCTGGCCAACGTCGTGGTGCGCCTGTTCGCGGGACGGAAAAGCGAGGCTCGCTCGATCACCGACGACGAGATTCGATTCATCGACGACGTGATCATGCTCGCGGTCAGACTCCGCGGCGCAGTCGAGCGTGACCGCAACCGGCGCGAGATCGAGGCCGTCTACGGCGCCGAAGGCACCGCCCGGATCGGACTCGCGCTCGACCGGCTGCTCGCCGGCCTGGACACCCTCGGAGTCGAGCGCGGGCTCGCCCTGAGCGTGGTGCGGGCGGTCGGCCTGGATTCGGTGCCGCCCACCCGCCGCCGCGCTTACGAGTATCTCGCCGCGCTGCGCCAGGACGGCGGTAAAGCCAGCACCACTGAGATCGCCGAGATCTTGGCGCTGCCGTCCGTCACCACCCGCCGCGTGCTGGAAGATCTCACCGCCTACGGCCTGATCGAGCGGCGCGCCCAGGGCCAAGGCAAGGCGGATCTGTGGGCGGCCAGGGATTGGGAGGCGGAGCTGTGATGACGCACAAGGCCACTGAGGAGTTCGGCGCGATGATCTTTCTGGAAGACACTGATGACTGGAATGCATTCATCGAGGCGTTCCGGCGGGCCGGTTTCCATGCGGTCAAAATCAAATCGCCGGACGACCCGGACGACCCGGAGGACTACGACTTTCTTTTCGTCACGAAGCACGCCGACGACGACGGCAGCGCGGTCATGGATGCAATCCGCTCAATCGTCCTTTCCCTCGGCCGCGGTCTGAGTGACATGAGCGAGCTCGGGCCGACCGAGATTGATCTCGTCCGCGCCGAAGTCCCGCACACACTGAACTGACCGAGAGGCGGAGCTGTGACGGCGCCGAAACCAAGCAGCCAGGCCGCGCCCGACGCCTGCGTCTATTGCGGCAAAGGCGGCGGCGCCGCGCTGCCGCGGGCAACGTTCCTCGGCGCCCCCCAAGGCGGTATGCCAGTGCATAGCAACTGCGCCTGGAAGTGGTTCCAAATGATGGATGAATCGGGCTGGCGCCCACCACGAGCGGCGCCGAACCCGACCTTATCCGCAAAGCCACCTCCCTTGCAGAGAGCGGGTGCGGGCGGGGGCTAACCCCTCCTAGAGAAGATATAGAATCTTCTCTTTTCTCTAAGGAGGAGGTTTTGCGGAGAAGGTTAGACCCGGGGCTACGGCTAGGGACCGAAACGCGCAAAACCGGAGGAACGACGATGGCTGGTCGCGAAAACAAAAAAGCCATTTGCGCTGAATGCGGCGCCGTGTGCGATTACTGCGAGGACATCCCTGAAGATGTGCAGATGTGCAATCAATGCGCCTGCTGTCTGGCCGGCATATGCGACGCCTGCCACGGTCCTTGCAAAGGACTGGCTTGGCCAAAAAACTATACGCACATCTTCCCGCGTTGGCCGGAATGACGCCGGCGGTGACCATGTTGAGCGCCGCCGCGATTCCAAATCGCGCTTTTTCCGCTGAGGCCTTGCCGCCGCCTTCGACCGTGCGCGTGCACGCCCCCCTCGAAAAAAATTGCTGCAAATCGGGCACATCTAAACCGCAGCCCGCCATTGCGGCATGGGCTATTTTTCTTCCATTTTCTCTTTGCTGGTCATTGCTGCGGTGAGTCGTGCCCGCCTACAGAAAATGCCTGCCAATTCGGCGTTTCTCGCACCCCGCCGGGCTCGGAATCACAGTTATGCTTATAAAATCGGCATTTCTCGCCTTGCGCAGTGTCCCATGAGAGCCATACTTGGGACAGTAGCTCAGGGAAACACCTGAAAAACCATGACAAAACCGCATCTGGCGCTGGTGGCGCCGACCACCGATAATGGGACAGTTGCCGATCGCCGGCGCCCGCCGCCCCGCAGACGCAACGCCGAGGTCCGCGCCCGCGAGTACCTTACCGATGGCGAGATCGCCCGCCTGATCACTGCCGCCGGGAAGAATCGCTACGGCCACCGCGATGCGATCATGGTTCTGGTCGCCTACCGGCACGGGCTGCGGGCGGGCGAGCTCATCACGCTGCGGTGGGACGCCATCGACTTTACCCACGGCCGCCTGCATGTGAGCCGGCTCAAGGGGAGCTCGGAGTCGGTCCATCCGTTGTCCGGTCGCGAGTTACGGGCGCTGCGCCAGCTCAGGCGCGAGCAGGATCCGGCATCGCCGTTTATCTTCACGTCGGAGCGCGGTGCGCCGTTCACGCCGGCAGGCTTTCGCAAGATGTTCGCGCGGCTGGGCGCCGCGGCTGGCTTCGACTTCCCCGTGCACCCGCACATGCTGAGGCACGCATGCGGCTTCAAGCTCGCCAATGACGGCGTCGACACCCGGTCGCTTCAGGCCTATTTGGGCCACCGCAACATCCAGCACACGGTGCGCTACACCGAGCTGGCGCCGACCCGTTTCAAGAACTTCTGGCACGATTGATCGGCCTCGCTAGACTTATGCTCGCAACGAGCATAAGTTGCTGGAATGTTCCGAGATCGTCCTGTTATCGAGGCCACATCATCTCCCTCGGGTGAGTTCCCTTCGCGCACTCGTTCCGCGGTGACGAACCACAAGGACCTGTTGCCGGGCCTCGATGGCCGCTCGGCCACGGCGCGCCGCTTTCGCGATCTGGTCAACGCCTTCGTCGCCGACATGGGCGGCCTCGATCACTGCTCGGAGATCAAGCTCGGGCTGCTGCGCCGCCTCGCGGCCACCACCGTGCAGGCAGAGATGCTCGAGGCGCGCATGGTGAACGGCGAGGCGATCGATGTCGCCACGCTCTGCACCCTGGCTTCGACCACGGTCCGGCTGAGCCAGCGTCTTGGTCTCGAGCGTCGACCGCGCAATGTGACGCCATCGTTGGGCCAGTACTTGGCCGCCAGGACAGCACCACCCACTGGCGATACACCTAACGTGGATCCGGAGGGGACCGAATGATCCCGCGCGTTCTGCTGCGCGAGGCGCTCTCGGATCCCAACTTGCTCGGCACCGCGATCGCAGGTGACAGTTGGAGGTCATGGCGGACACTTCTGATTGCGGCGATGGGCGAAGAGCTCCATGAGGACGAGCGCGAGATCTTCAGCCAGCTGACCGGCCGGGAGCGCGAGCCGCTGCAACGTGTCGACGAGTTCGCCGCCGTGATCGGGCGAAGAGGTGGCAAGTCCCGGGCAATGGCGACGCTCGCCACCTACATTGCAGGTTTGTGCGACCACTGCGATGCGTTGGTGCCTGGCGAGCGTGGCGTCTTGCTCTGCGTCGCGCTCGATCAGCGAGTGGCGAAGATCATTCTCGACTACGCAGAGGCCTGCTTCGAACGCAGTCCGATCCTGAAGCAGCTGATTGTGAACCGAACCGCAGACGCGTTGGGGCTGGCCAACGGCATTACCTTAGAAGTCCGCCCGGCATCGTTTCGCAAACTGCGTGGCCCCACGTACATCGCCGTCATCGCCGACGAGTTGGCCTTCTGGTACGTGGACACAGCCTACGCCAACCCGGACGTCGAGATCCTGAACGCAGTTGAGCCCGGCCTGGCGACGACCGGTGGTCCGCTGATCCTGGCCTCCAGTCCGCACGCGCGACGCGGCGTGTTGTGGGAAGTGTTCAAGCGCCATTACGGCGCAGGTGGCGATCCGCTCATCCTCGTGGCTCACGGCGCGACCCGGATCCTCAATCCTTCATTGCCGCAGCGCGTGGTCGACCGCGCGCTTGAGAAGGACCGCGCCCGCGCGACGGCGGAGTATCTCGCGCAGTTCCGCACGGACGTCGAGGGCTTCGTCGCGCTCGAAATCGTTGAAGGTTGCGTGGGTGACTACCGCGAGCAGCTGCCGGCGCGCGGCACGCGCTATGGCGCCTTCGTCGACCCGGCTGGCGGCAGTGGCCCGGACGCTATGACGTTGGCGATCGCGCACAAGGCGAGGCCGGACGATCGGATCATTATTGACGCTGTACGCGAGATGCGGCCCCCATTCAGTCCGACGGTCGTCGTTGACGAATTCGCCGAGCTACTCAAGGCCTACGACGTTACCAAAGTGGTTGGTGACCACTACGGCGGCGAGTTCGTGAAGGAGCCATTCCGCAAGCACGGCATCAGCTACGAATTGTGCAAGCAGCCGAAGAGCGATCTGTATAGGGACTTGTTGCCAAGCCTCAACAGCGGCCAAATTGTCCTGCCCCGCCATGATCGGTTGGTGGCGCAGATCTGCGGGTTGGAAAGGCGCATTGGCCGCAGCGGCAAGAACAGTATCGATCATGCGCCAAATGGACATGACGATCTTGCCAACGCCGTAGCCGGTGCGGCGGCCGCGACCCGCTCAAAATATAGATACGATACCTCACTCGACTGGGTATCCTGAAGGTACGAGCGTCGCCAAGCGAGCAGCCCCTGACCGACCCAGAGGATAGGAGGTTCGACGCGGACGACAGGCGACAACCTGCCGAATTGATCGAGCTCGACGGCGGCGACCTGCAGCGCGAGCCGCTCGACACTCGCAAGGCCACATTTGGCGTCTGCTGCGCCCAACGAGCCAATACCGCGCAGACTCCAACATCAAGATTTGGCTAGAGCAACGGGCCGCACGAGCTCGCCTGTCGGATGCTTGGAAACTAGCACTACTTTGGCAGATTTTTCGCGGGCACGGGATTCCCAAATCACTTTTTCTGTGACTCATGGGTGGTCGGCTTTTTGGAGGGGCCGACAATGGTTAGCAGGACGTCGGATTGGAGAGACGAGCTCGGACGTTGGCTCAAGCCGTTTGTGGATCGGTTGGGTCACAAAGCACGGCGACAAATGCGCCCGCTCTACGTGTCGGGACTGATCGGTCCTGGCGATCGCAAGAGCGTTCAGCCGATGGCGAAGCGGCTTGCGCTCGGCGCATGCGATCAATTGCATCACTTCATTGCGGCCGGGGTCTGCATTTATCGACTATCCGGGACCCGCTTCGTTTGGAAAAGGAACTCCGCGTATCACGGACCAGAAGAGGTACATCATGATCTCGGGCAATATCCCGATTACCCAAAAAGCCAATGTACTGTTGAGCCGGGATTTCCGTTACTTCTGTATAGAGGGGAAAGCCCAGTATAAATCCAAATTTCCTCGAATAAGACGAGCCGTCGAGCGTCTTGGACGCGGGGCTCGGGTTCGCCTTAATGAAGAGTTGCGCCTGAGATGGCGGATTGGATATGGCGAAGCACAAAGCGCAAGGTCATGGGTCAGCCAACGAGTGGGCCGTCGCGCAAGGCTTGCCTGCGAAGCGGACCATGTGGAGTGGTGTAAGCCCTAGACACAGAGTCAGAACGAGTTCAGAAAGTACTTGCTCTCGCAAGAACGTGAGAAAAATTACCGATAATGGCGGTTTGCTATGAGCTGAGACGGATGTTCTTGCAGGCTGTATCAGCCAAATCCTGAAGAGGGCATGGCTGCTCACTCACTTCGACGGTGCGTATTTGCCGCCGG
>Ga0306923_10006710_pt1 | contig 11384 bp, 10 predicted proteins | sample sta12Can44000108_FD_203841 | JGI IMG/M metagenome (GOLD analysis project Ga0306923, IMG submission 203841) | Lab enrichment of tropical soil microbial communities from Luquillo Experimental Forest, Puerto Rico - statanox.12C.anox.44.000.108 (v2)... | ecosystem: Environmental > Terrestrial >...
GGCGCGCAGCCGCCCGCGCGTGGTGATCACTTCCAACGGGACGCGCGAGTTGTCGGATGCGCTGCGGCGGCGCTGTCTCTACCAATTCATCGACTATCCGGATTACGCCAAGGAGCTGGCGATCGTGCGCACCCGGGCGCCGCAGGTGGCGGCAGAACTGGCCCAGCAGATCGTCGCATTCGTCCAGGCCGTGCGTCGCATGGAGCTCGAGAAAAAGCCGGGCATCGCCGAGACGCTCGACTGGGCGGCGGCACTCCTTCGGCTCGAGATTGCGAGCATCGACCTCGACAGCACCGAGCCCATCATGGAGAGCCTGAGCGCACTCATCAAGACGCGCGCGGATCGCGCGGCCTTTCCGCGCGAGGTCGTGGCGCGGCTGGCGGCGGCATGCTGACGGGGGAGGGCGCAGTCGGGTTCCGCGCGGTGGAGCACCTCGCCGGCTTCGTGGGCTTCCTGCGCAACAACGGTTTTGCCGTCGGGGGCGGAGATGCCATCGAGGTGCTGCGCACTGCCGGGCGTGTCGGGATGCTCGATGAGAGCGTGCTGCGCTGGTCGTTACAGGCGCTGCTTTGCGGGCGGAGCGAGGAGTGGCGGCGCTTCGATGAGCTGTTCGCGGCCTGGTTTCTCCCTGCGCAGGAGGCGTGGCGGCCGGCAGCTCGCCACGACAGCCGCGAGCATGCACAGGCGCGTCCGTTCGGCGGCGGTACGGCGCGCAGCGCTCCGGCGGAGCGAGATGACAGCGGTCGCATCGCTCACCTCGCCAGTGATCGGGAGGCGCTCGGCTCGACCGATTTTCGTGCCGTCACCCGGCGCGCGGATCTCCTGGCGCTGGAGGAGCTGATGCGTCGCTTCGCGCGCCGCCTGAAGCGCGTGCGGCTGCGGCGCGAAGCGCGTGCCCGCCGCGGGCGGCGGCTGGATCTTCCCGGAACGATCCGCCGCAGCGTGTCGAGCGGCGGCACGCCGCTCAGGCTTTCCTGGCGCAGCCAGCGCCGGGTCCGTCCGCGCCTGCTGCTGCTCATCGATGTCAGTCGTTCGATGACAACCTTCAGCTTCTTTTATCTGCGGTTGGCGCGAGCGCTCAGCGCCGAGCTGACGGACATCCGCAGCTTCATCTTTCACACGCACCTCATCTCCGTGTCGGACGCGCTCGCGGAGCCCGACCCGTTTCGCGCCCAGCAGCGTCTGCAGCTCATCGCGCAGGGCTGGGCCGGCGGTACCCGCATCGGGGAGAGCCTGGCGCAGTTCAATAGCGAGCACGCACCGCGCTGCGTGCACGCGCGCACTGCGGTGATCATCGTAAGCGACGGTTATGACACCGGTGAGCCGCAGCGGCTCTCGGCCGCGCTTGCGACGCTGCGACGGCGCGCGCGGCGCATCGTCTGGCTGAACCCGCTGTGCGGGCAGGCGGATTTCACGCCGGTCAGTGCGGGAATGCAGGCAGCTCTGCCGCACATCGATCTGCTCGCTTCCGGCGCCGACCTGGCAAGCCTCGAAGCGACTCTTCCCGCGATTCTCGAGGCACTGCGATGAGCGAGCTCGGCAATGACTTCTTCACCGCCGCGCAGCGTCTGCAGCAGCGGGGCGAGCCGTACGCGCTGGTGAGTGTGGTACGTACGCAGGCGCCGAGCTCGGCCCGGGCCGGCGACAAGGCACTGGTGACCGCGCAGGGGATCGTGCACGGTTGGATCGGGGGCGGCTGCGCGCAGCCGGCCGTGCTGCACACGGTGCGCGAGGCATTGCAGGATGGGCGTGCGCGCCTCATTCGGGTCGCACCGGCCGAGGCGGAGGGCCCGGGCGAGGGACCAGCGGCCGGCGAGAAAATCGAGTTCGGCATGAGCTGCCATTCCGGTGGCACGATCGAGCTCTTCATCGACCCGATCCTGCCGCCAACGAAGCTCGTGGTGATCGGTGACTCCCCGGTTGCCGTTGCACTCGCCGGCCTTGCCCCGCGCGTCGGCCTGCCGGTGACCGTAATCGCACGCGCTGCCGATCCCCGGCGCTTTGCGGACGCCAGCGAGGTGATCGAAAGTGATGAGCCGGCAGCGGTCGCCGGCCACGTGGCCGCGGGCAGCTGGGTCGTGGTCGCGACCCAGGGGCGGCGCGATCTGCCGGGATTGCGCCTCGCGCTGTCGTTACAGGCGGCGAAGATCTGGCTGGTCGCGAGTGCACGCAAGGCGCAGGCGCTACGCGATGAACTGCTCGCGGCGAAATACGCTGCGCACGCAGTGAGTGCGATCATCGCACCTGCCGGAGAGCGGATCGGTGCGCAGACACCCGAGGAGATCGCGTTGTCGGTACTGGCAGCGGTGGTCGCGGCGCGCCGTGTTGGGCGCGCCGTAGCGGATGTCCCCGCTGCCGATGAGGTGGCAGTGGGAACGCCGGCCGAGTGTTGCGGTCACTGAAATGGGATGCCTTCTAAAGGGCGGCAGTGGCCTCTACAGCCGCATGAGCATCGGCGCGGTCCTGCTGGCAGCCGGAGCGGGCCGACGGATGGGCGGCCGTCCCAAGGCACTGCTCGAGCTCGGCGGGGTGCCGCTCGTGCTGCGCCAGCTCATAGCCTTGTCCGACGCCGGCATCGACGAGCTGGTCATCGTGCTCGGGCACCACGCGCAGCAGATCTTCCCGGTAATCGAGCACTTTCCGCTCACCGTGGTGCACAACCCGCGACCCGACGACGGCCAGGTGTCCTCGCAACGGCTGGGGCTCGCGGCGCTGAATCCCAATCTCGATGCCGTGCTGGTGGCGCTCGCCGATCAGCCGCTCATCAACGCAGAGGACATCACCTCGCTCATTGGCGCATTCAAGAAGCGCCCCGAGGGGAGCGCGGTGGTTGTGCCGCGTGTCGCGGGTCAGCCCGGCAATCCGGTGATCTTCGGTGGCGCAGTTCGCGAGCAGATCCTCGCCGGAGAGAGCCACATCGGCTGCCGCCAATGGCGCACGGCTCATCCGCAGGCGGTGCACCACTTCGACACCGAGATTCGGAGGTTCGTGCTCGATGTCGATACCCCGGAGGACCTCGAGCTCTTCGAGCGCAATACCGGGCACGCACTGCGTTGGCCTGCGGGCGCTGTCCCGGCTCCGGCATGAGCAGTGCAGGGAGCCCCCCGCCCACACGCCGCCTGCGCGCCGGCATCGTCGGTGGCGGCCGCGGAGCGTTCATCGGGTCAGTCCATCGGATCGCGGCCGAGCTCGACTCGCAGGCGCAGGTCATCGCGGGGGCGATGTCATCCGATGCGCGCATTGCCCGCGAAAGCGCCGCAGAGTGGTTTCTCGAGCGCTCGTATGCATCGTACGCAGAGATGGCCGCGGCCGAGGCGGCGGATGCCAACGGCATCGATTTCGTCATCATCGCGACGCCCAATCATCTCCACTATCCCGTCGCGCGCGCCTTCCTCGAGGCGGACATTCATGTCATCTGCGACAAACCCCTCGCGCTCACAGTAGCGGAGGGCGAAGAGCTGGTGCGGTTGGTCGAGTCCGGCCCCACGCTTTTCGCGCTCACGCACGTGTACACCGCTTACCCCGCGGTCCGCCAGGCCCGCGAGATGGTGCGCAGCGGGCGGCTCGGCGAGCTGCGCCTGGTGCTGGTCGAATACACCCAGGACTGGCTGATGGAGCCGCTCGAGAGCCGCGGCAACAAGCAGGCAGCGTGGCGGACCGATCCGGCGCGGGCGGGACTCGGTGGATGCGTGGCGGACATCGGCACCCATGCCGCGAACCTTCTCGAGTACGTGACCGATCGGCCGATCGAGGCCGTGTGTGCCGACCTGAGCTCCTTCGTCAAGGGACGGCGGCTCGATGATGATGGTCACATGCTGCTGCGACTCGCCGGCGGAGCGAAGGGAACGCTGGTCTGCTCTCAGGTCGCATGCGGGGAGGAAAACCGTCTCACTTTCCGGCTGTATGGGTCGCAGGCTGGACTCGAGTGGCACCAGCAAGAGCCCAACACTTTGCTGTTGAAGCCCGCCGGCCGCCCGTGGGAGCGCCTGCGGACCGGCCACAGCTACATGTCCGCTGCGGCGCGCGCCGCCACACGTGTGCCGCCGGGCCATCCTGAAGGCTATCTCGAGGCCTTCGCCAACCTCTACCGGGCCTTCATGCAGGATGTGCGGCGGGTTGCGCTGGGGCAACCGCCGGTGCGCGACTACCCGGGCATCCACGAGGGCCTGCGCGGCCTGCGGTTTGTGGCGCAGGCGGTGGCCAGCGCGCGCTCCGGAAGTTTGTGGCAGAGCCTGTAGCGATGAGCCGCACCATCCGCTTGCGGCTCTGCCTAATGATGTTTCTCGAGTTCTTCATCTGGGGCGGCTGGTTCGTCACGCTCGGCAGCTATCTCGCCGCGAACCTGCACGCGAGCGGCGCACAGAGTGCGCTCGCATACTCCACCCAGTCCTGGGGCGCGATCATCGCACCTTTCATCGTGGGGCTCATCGCCGACCGTTATGTGAACGCGGAGCGGCTGCTCGGCGCGCTGCACATCGCTGGCGGCGTTCTCATGTATGCGCTCTACGGTGCCCGGGAGTTCACCGCCTTCTATCCCTGCGTGCTCGCGTACATGATCCTGTACATGCCGACACTCGCCCTGGTGAACGCCATTGCCTTCCGGCAGATGGACGAACCGGCCCGGCATTTTTCCGGCCTGCGCGTATGGGGGACCATCGGCTGGATCGTGGCGGGGCTGGTGATCAGTTACCTCTTTGCCTGGGATTCGCGTAAGGGCATCAGCCAGGGCATGTTGAAGAATACCTTCCTCATGTGCTCGCTGGCATCGTTGGCATCAGGGCTCTACAGCTTCACCCTGCCGCGCACGCCGCCGCAGCCGCGCTCGCGCGAACCAACCGGCCTGAAACAGCTGCTCGGACTCGATGCGCTGCGGCTGCTGCGAGCGAGGAACTTCGCGATATTTTTCGCCGCCTCGGTCCTGATCTGCATCCCGCTCGCTTTCTACTATCAGAATGCCAACCAATTCCTCACCGAGATCCAGGTCACAAATGCGACCGGCAAGCAGACCATCGGCCAGATGTCCGAGGTGTTGTTCATGCTGCTCATTCCGGTGTTCCTGCGGACCTTCGGCATGAAGACGACGCTGCTCGTCGGCATGCTGGCCTGGGCGTGCCGCTACCTGCTGTTTGCCTTCGGCAACGCGCACGAGCTGGCCTTCATGCTGATTCTGGGCATCGCGCTGCACGGGGTGTGCTACGACTTTTTCTTCGTCTCCGGTCAGATCTACACCGACTCCAAGGCCGGCGCCGCGCACAAGGCGGCGGCGCAGGGCCTGATCACGCTCGCGACCTATGGGGTCGGGATGCTGATCGGCTTCTCGGCCGCGGGCCTCATCGACGATCTGTACGCCGCAGGTGGCAGCCACGACTGGCGATCCATCTGGCTCTACCCCGCAGTATTTGCCGCAGTCGTGTTCGTGCTGTTCGCGGTGACCTTCCGCAACGAGAAGGTCGCGTATCATGTCGCCGCGGCCACTTCCGGCGGCCGCGCCTAGGTGCTCCCCGCGCACGGAATTGCCGTGCAGGGTTTCGGACGCGAAGCCTGTCGATCATAGCCATGCCGTTCGTGAGTGCGAATGACCAGAAGAGCGCCTACGACGTCATCGTGGTGGGATCGGGCGCCGCCGGCGGCCAGTCGGCGTACACCCTGTGCATGGACGGTGCGAAGGTGCTCATGCTCGAGGCCGGCCGCAAGTACGTGGCCGAGAGCGAGACTCCCATGTTTCAAACACCGGACATGGCGCCGCTTGGCGGTGTGGCGACACCGGATAAGTTGTTCGGTTTTTACGACGCGACCGTCGATGGGGGTTGGCAGGTCCCAGGAGAGCCCTACGTGCGCACGACCGAGGACCCTTCCGGAAGCTTCTGGTGGTGGCGCTGCCGCATGCTGGGCGGTCGCACCAATCATTGGGGGCGTGTCTCGCTGCGCAACGGTCCGTACGACTTCAAGCCACGCAGCCGCGACGGACTCGGGTTCGACTGGCCCATCGCTTACCATGATCTGGCGCCGTACTACGACAAGGTGGAGCTCTTGATCGGCGTGTACGGCACCAACGAGGGACTGGAGAACACACCGGATTCCTCGCCCGGCTGTCTCCTGCCACCACCCGCGCCGCTGCTGAGCGACCACCTGGTGAAGCAGCGCGCCGCGCGCCTGGGAATACCGGTCATTCCGGGCCACCGTGCGGTGCTCACCCGCGCGCTCGACCACAAACGCAACCCGGCGCGCCTGCATCCCGGTAATCCCACGGCGCAGAAGCTCACTGCCGAAGCCATGCGCAGTCGTGCACCGTGCGTGTGGGCCACACCGTGCAACCGCGGCTGCTCGGTGCGCGCCAACTACCAGTCGATCACCGTGCACCTGCCTCCGGCGCTGGCGAGCGGCAACCTCGATATCAACACCGACGCGATGGTGTACGAGGTCACGCTCGGCCGCGACGGCCGCGCGAATGGCGTGAGCTTCATCGACCGCACCACCGGCCAGCAGCGGCACGCGAGCGCGCGCGTCATCATTCTCGCGGCGAGCGCCTGCGAATCGGTGCGCATCCTGCTGAACTCCAGGAGCGCGCAGTTCCCACAGGGACTCGCCAACTCGAGCGGCAAGGTCGGGCGTTACCTGATGGATACGGTCGGCAGCACCGTGAAGGGGCAGGTGCCGCTGCTCGAGAGCCTGCCGCCGATGAACGAGGACGCGGCCGACGGTGATCAGATCTATGTTCCCTGGTGGCTCTACCCGCAGCAGCACGCCGGCAAGCTCGGGTTCGCGCGTGGCTACCACATCGAATACGGCGGTGGGCGGCACATGCCGGGATACGGGACCGCTGCCGGGATCGAATGGCTGACCGGTGGCAGTTACGGCTTGAAGTTCAAGCAGGACGTGCGCCGCTACTACGGCTCATTCGTGTATTTCGACGGTCGCGGTGAAATGATCCCCAACGAGAACTCCTACTGCGAGGTCGATCCGGGCGGCGTCAAGGACAAATGGGGTATTCCGGTCCTGCGCTTCCACTGGCAGTGGTCGGAGCACGAGCTGCGCCAGGCGGCTCACATGCAAAGCACGTTCGCGGACATCATCTCTGCCATGGGCGGTCGCGTGCGCGGAGTCGTACAGACCGACGGCGCCAAGGCGATTGCGCCGGGCGGATTCATCATTCATGAAGTTGGCGGCGCCATCATGGGTGCGGACCCGAGCTCCTCGGTGACCAACGGGTGGTGTCAGACCTGGGACGTGCCTAACCTCTTCATCACCGACGGTGCCGTGTTTGCCTCCAACGCGGACAAGAACCCGACCCTCACCATCATGGCGATCGCGTGGCGCGCTGCGGACCATATCCTCGAGCGTATGCGGCGCAAGGAGCTGTGATGGACCGGCGCACGACCATCAAATGGGTGTTGGCGGCGAGTGCGGCGTGGCCAGTGCTGCGACCGCGCAGCGGTCGGAGTGCCGAGGCCGCGCCAGCTCCATCGGCGCCGAAGGTGAAGGGTTACGGCACCGATCCCGATCTGCTGAAGAGCTACCATCCGGGCGAGGTCTGGCCGCTTACGCTCACTGCCGCGCAGCGGCAGCTCGCGACCACCCTCTCCGATCTCATCATTCCCGCCGATGAGCACTCCCCGAGCGCCAGCAGCGTGGGCGTGGTCGATTTCATCGATGAGTGGGTGAGTGCTCCCTATCCGGACTGTCAACGCGACCGCCCGATCGTACTCGGGGGGTTTCGCTGGCTCGAGACGGAAGCGGCGCGGCGCTTCGGCAAGGGATTCGCCGCACTCGATGGCTCTCAACAGACCGGCATCTGCGATGACATCTGCGACGCGGCGCATGCCGCGCCCGCTTACAGTGAGGCGGCGCGTTTCTTTGCCACGTACCGCGACCTGACGGCTGCCGGCTTCTACTCGACTCCGGTCGGACGCAAGGACCTCGGTTACATCGGCAACGTGCCACTCACCAAATTTGAGGGGCCGCCGCGCGAGCTCCTCAGGAAGCTCAAGCTGCTATAGCGGACCGCAACGGGTGCAATCATGAACCGGACTGCATTCATCACCCTGATGTTACTCAGCTGTGCGGCCGGCCCGTTCGTCGTGGCCGATCAGAGCGGTGCGCCGGGGCCGTGGCGCCCGCTGCTCGAGGACCACAGTGCCTCCGCGTGGCGCGGCTGGAAGGAGCCGGGTCTTCCCGAGGGCTGGCATATCGAGGGAGGCGTGCTTTCCAAGGACGGCAAGGTCGATGATCTGGTCACGAACGATACTTTCGGCAATTTCGAGCTCGAGCTCGATTGGAAGATCGGCAAGGCTGGCAACAGCGGTATCTTCTATCGTGGCACGCGCGAGTACGACCACATCTACTGGAGTGCGCCGGAGTATCAGCTGCTCGATGATGCGAACACCGAGGATGGCAAGAGCCGTCTCACCGCGGCAGGATCTGACTTCGCGCTGTACGGCGCAACCGCCGGCGTAGTGCTGCCTTTCGATCAGTGGAACAAGTCACGCCTCGTGGTCAAGGGTAACCACGTGGAGCACTGGCTCAATGGCAAGAAGGTGGTCGAATACGAGCTCAAGAGTGCCGACTGGAAGAGCCGCGTCGCCGCGAGCAAGTTCGCCGCCTACCCCAACTACGGCCTCGCAGCGGCGGGGGTGATCGGGCTGCAGGGCGATCATCCCGGAGCGCTGGCCATTCGCGGCATCCGCGTGCGCGAGTGGCCGTGAGGTTCCCGGAGCCTCTGACGGCGGCGCTGCAGTCCGAGCTCGCCTGCCAGAACCAACACGCTGATGTAGCACCAAAGTCCAATTGAGATTAGGCGCAGGTTCCAACAGTCTGAACGATCATCCTGCTGGACTGCGCTGATGAAGCGCTCGCGCCGGGTGTGTCATTCGGTACCAACATCTGTTCGATTCAACGAGGGAGACGTTCATGACGGATTCGAACCGGCCCGAGAAGAGGCGTCTTTCAGTATTCGGCATGCTGTTGATCCTTCCCGCGATCTCCGGTGCGCAACAGCTCCCACCGGTTGCCCAACAGATGGCCAAAACATTCGGACTCGACTCGTTCGACCGGGTCGAGGCAATCCGCTACACGTTCAGCATTCCGGGGCTCGTCCCTGCGAGGACGTGGGAATGGCATCCCAAGACCGACGCGGTCTCCTACGAGGCAAAGGACAAGGAAGGCAAACCGGTGCAGGTCAAGTATCAGCGCTCCCAGATCGACAGCCAGAGCGATCTCGTGAAAGGCCAGATCGACCCGGGGTTCGTCAACGACCAGTACTGGTTACTGCTGCCGTTGCACGTGGCCTGGGACGGCGCGACCGTGACCGATGAGGGCATGCACGAAACACCGCTGGCAAAGACTTCGGCGCAGAAAATCGTCGTGAAATATGCTGCCTCAGGCTACTCTCCCGGTGACACCTGGGACCTCTACGTCGGCCCGGACAAGCGAGTCGTGGAAATGACCTACCACCGCGCGGTACCGGCCCCGAAGTTACCCAACCTGGTCAACGCAAAATGGGAAGGCTACAAGAAGGCCGGCCCGCTGCTTTTTTCAACGGAACACCACGGAACGGCGGACGGCAATCCATTCGAGCTCACCTTCACGGATGTCGCGGTCAAGCTGAAGGGATCCAAAGACTGGATAAACGCCCAATGATTCCCGATGACCCAATGATTCCCGATGAAGGCTGACATCGAGCTCGATATCAGGCGCAAGACCTTCGCTTCCGGGCTGCTGCCGGAGTTGATCGCGCTGCTGCGCCGCAGCCGCTGGGTTTTTCGCTGTGGAGCGGTTGCGGTGCCCGCCGAGGATGCCCGGCCGGTGGGCTCACGGCTCTGGCTGTACACGAATTTCGATTGCAACCTGCGCTGCGATTACTGTTGCGTGCGCTCATCTCCGCAAGCGCCGCGGCGCGCACTCGGACTCGAGCGCGTGCGGCGGATTGCGCACGAGGCGGCCGGGCTCGGTGTCAGCGAGATCTTCGTGACCGGCGGTGAGCCGTTTCTGCTTGCCGACATCGGCGAGATCCTCATCGCCTGCGCAACCGCTGCGCCGACGACCGTGCTCACCAACGGCATGCTGTTCACGGGTCGGCGCCTGGAGAGCCTGCGGGCGTTACCGCGTGAACGTGTGACGCTGCAGATCAGCCTCGACAGTCCGACTTCCGAGCGGCACGACCGTCACCGTGGCAGGGGAACCTGGGCGCGCGCATGGCGGGGTATCGAGCGCGCCCGGGCCGAGGGTTTCAGGGTACGCCTGGCGGCGACGGTGTCAGACGATGTCGAGGCACAGCAGTTCGAGCGGTTTCTCGACGCTCAGCACATCCGTGCGGAAGATCGGGTGATCCGCCGTGTCGCGTTACGCGGCTTTGCCGAGCAAGGGCTCGCTCTTGCGCGCGCGGACCTGGTACCGGAGATCACCATCACCGCTGAGGGCGTTTACTGGCACCCGGTCGGCGCGGACGATGCGGACCTGCTCCTCACCGCAGAAATCTTCCCACTCGCGGAGGCTTTTGCCGCGCTGCGTCGCGCCCTCGATCGCGAGACCGAACACGGGCGTCGCCTGGCCACTATCTTCAACTGCGCCTGACTTGATCGTGCGCCGCGAGGCGCTCGAAGAACCCCTGGCGCGTCGAGGCGTCGCGCAACGCCTGGTACCCGTCCAGCTGAGGGGACACCCAGCGGCGCAGGCCTTCGGCCTCGAGCACCGTGCGATGGTTCGGATTGTCGTAGCTCATGCCGAACAGAGCTTCAGCGAACTGTCGCTCCAATGACTGATCAAGATCGGGACGTGCAGTGAACATGCAGTGATGGTAGGGCGGCGAAGTCCAGACTTCGCTCAACGCGCCTTCCGGCACCAGGCGCTGGCTGCTTACCGTGCTCCAGAACGGGCTGCCGATAGCGCCCGCCTCAGCCCTGCCATCGAGCACTGCGCGCACGACCTCGACCTCGCTCGTGCCGGTATCACCGTGCTTGCCGAGATCGGTGTTGAAGCGCAGCGTGCGGTAATCGCGCCCCTCCAGCAGCTTCTCCTTCTCGAGAAAGTGCACCGGCAGGATGGCCGCATGTCCGCTGTCGCGACTGCCGAGCGCCAGGGTCCTGTCTCTGACATCGGTCAGCGTGCGCACCGGGCCACCGCTCGCCGCGACGATTTTCGTGGTCCAGCCTACGTCCGTGTCGCGCATCGCGATCGGTCGGCAACGTTGCGCGCTCCAGGCCTCGGCCTGCAGATAGGCGAGGTTGGTGTTCCAGGCGATGTCGATGCGCGGCACGCCCGGTTCGGCCAGTAGCGCGCTCACCTGGGCTTCGTAGCTCTGAAACAGCACGACCTCGATGGGCAGCTGCGCCTCCTCGTGAAAATAGCGACGCAGCCCTTCCCAGATCGAGACCACCTTCGGGTCATAC
>Ga0306923_10006712_pt1 | contig 11384 bp, 15 predicted proteins | sample sta12Can44000108_FD_203841 | JGI IMG/M metagenome (GOLD analysis project Ga0306923, IMG submission 203841) | Lab enrichment of tropical soil microbial communities from Luquillo Experimental Forest, Puerto Rico - statanox.12C.anox.44.000.108 (v2)... | ecosystem: Environmental > Terrestrial >...
ATTGACGAGTTCCTGGCGGTACGGAACGAAGAGCCAAAGCGCTATGTATGGCGGGCCAAAGGGGAAGATATCCTGCGAAAGATCGAAAAAGCGAAAGCTATACTGGATCGAATTATTAAAAGTTAATTCAATTACACGACACTAGCATAAGTCGCGAGCAATTACTCTCCGCGGCCGTCGGCTTCTAGAGGCTCGCCAGGTACTGCTGCCGATATGCATTCGGATCACGGGCAAACCGGAAGTTGGGCACGGTGTGGTCAAGTTGACGAGAAACGGCCTACGCTGAGATTTGAATGTCTCACAATTCACATGTACGACATGCCGACAAACCAGCCAAGTGGCCGTGCTCGGTCCCCCGATGCCGACCAGATTCCACGCAGCAGACTTCGCTGGAGCTGCACCCCGCGAACGACCATCGAAATCCGGCTACTCTATTGCCAGTTCTCGATCATCATCAAGTTGCTGGATCCCTGATCCACCTGGGGAAAGAGCAGCCACTTGCCATCGCTGGAAACAGGCATTCCACCGATCCAGAGCGGCAGGGGTTCTTCCAAATCATAGACGCGACGCACCATTTCCGTACTCATATCAAAGAACTCAATAGCAGCCTTGGCGCCAGAATGGTTTCGTCGTCCGCGACCGGATCATCGCGGAACATCTAAATAAGACCGGGGCGGGCTGGGGTGCTGCTGGGTGCGAAGATGTTTCTCAGAACCTTGACCGGGTCACCTGTCACAAATGTTTTCAACAACTTAGAACAGATGCCGAGAGGCTATCCTGTCCGGTCGCTGGACTAGGCGCTGGCCGGCCGGGAATTTCTTCTCTGGGCGTGATGGTCTCCGCCAAGAAAAATCGCTTACCAGTATGAACGTTCGAGACAGATCAGTTTCAGCACGCATCGTCGTTCAATCAATACCAATACGCCGCCAGACGTGCTGTCTGGTCGGAAACTATAACGCCCGAACCGAGGGCTGACTCCCTAGCGAGGAGCCCAGAGAAGGAGAGTAGTTGTGAAAAAGCGGAGCACAAACATTCTTGCGGTGATGGTTTTGTCAATGATGGCCTCGTTGATGGCAACGGCGCAGACAAACCTGCAGAATCTTCCGCCTGAGCCACCAGCACCTAGGTCGGACAACTTTCAGGTTGGGAATGGGGCTGAACTTAGTGCGGACAGCTCGGGAATGAGCACAGATGCTGCCACGGTGCAGGCTCTGTCCGTTGGGTGGCACTATATCCATCCGAAGAACTGCGGGCTGTACTACAGCAGTGGACATCCTTACCTCTATATATATGGCAAAGAGGGAGTCAACTTCTTCACCACCAATACCGTGGACCAGGCGGTGATCAATCCAGCCTGCCAAAGCGGGAACTGGCTTGCCTTCTATGTCTACAGCACCAGTGGCGCCTGGAGCGAGGTGTACACCTTCACATACAAGTAAACCGACAGGGAGGCCACACAGATTGAAATGCAAGACAGGAAAGAAGACCTTAGCCCTCGAACTGCAAACAAGCTTTTCGAGGGTCTCCGTTCGCATACCGTCTCATTACTCGAGAAACGCCGGAGGGTCCAATCCGGCACGGTTCCGGCTGACTGCCGGCCTGGGGGATGCGACCGCGGACCCCACTCCAAACGGGCAGATTGTTGCCGGCGATGGTAAGTGCTTGACGATAACGAAAGGCGGCGCTGTCGGTTCGCTGGTTGCGCTAAACGACTGCGAAGGCGGAGCCGATCAGGAATGGCTGCTCACTGCACGTGAGCGCTCCGTCTCCTGACGGCGCCCGCACAGGTGAGATCCGCCGTGGTCTGACCGAGTGCCTGGGCCTCCAACACGGAAGTACGGACAGCGGCACATTTGTTCAACTTCAAAACTGCATTGAGTGGGGCGTTCATTCGGCTCGCGAAAACAGGAGGAGACGACCGAGCGGGGCGAAACTGGCGGAGATGGAGATTGGGTTGCTCTCCCGGCAATGCTTAGGGAAACGTCGAATCGGAGACATCGCTTGCTTGCGCCGGCAAACTCGGAGCTGGAATGGTCGCATGAATCACCATCAGAGACTCGTTCTCTTGATGTAAAGAACCGGGCCGGGATTAGTGCGAGTGTGCGCTTGTATGTTTTCCGCATAGACTCGCCTGGATGAGTAGGCAGGAGTGCGAACGTGATTTTGGTCCGAATCGGGGGAGCGTTGCAAACCATGAAGGCACTCTTGGATAGGCTCAGGTGCGCTCGCGAGTGCGAGTTGATAGAACACGCCCACATCTATAGGCAACCAATTCTGGACCTGATTCTGGCTGCGCTCTTACGGCCTTCATTCCTGAGCTCGGAACAAAACAAGTCGCGACTTAACAACGAAGACTTAATGAAGTTGGCACGCAATTGCTTTTCGGATGACTTGCTGATTCGTGTCATAGAGATCTACGAGAACGACTTCGAACTCTCTCGTAACAACTTGTTGAGATTCCGCAGAAGCGGCGTCGGAGAGAAGGTAATTGAGGCGTGGCTCTCGAAAGCAAGTGCCGCTCCTGTTTCCAAATAACAGCACCTGCCCGCGTCTCAGTTCGCACTGCTTGACCTTGCAAGGGCAGATTAACTTTTTTCACCAAGGAGCCTACCTTTCGAGAGGTAGATTACTTATTAGCGGAAGAAATGGAGAATAAAAGATGCATTCAAACAACCGCGCAAGGCAGCCGATCAAGGGCATAGCGATCATACTGGGCGGCTCCAGCGGCATGGGCAAAGAGGCTGCCAAGCTGCTTGTTCAAGATGGCATTCAGGTCATTATCACCGGGAGACATCCTGAAAAACTGAAGGCCACGGCCTCCGAGTTCCCGGGAGTGGGCAAGGTTGAGACGGCCGTTGTCGACCTCTACGACGAGAACAGCGTGAGGTCTTTTATCGGCAGAATTGAGAGCGAAGATAGGCAAATCGGATATCTGCTGAATGCACCCGGCTATTTCTCGCCCCTGGCTTTTCTGGACCATCAGTCCGACGACTACGACCGGTACATGAAAATCAACCGAGGCATTTTCTTCATCACGCAAGCAGCAGCAAAAAAGATGCGCGTACACAAGGCCGGCTCGATCGTAAATATCGGTTCCATGTGGGGAAAGCAAGCGATCAAAGCGACACCCTCGTCGGCGTATTCGATGGCCAAAGCAGGACTCCATTCTTTGACACAGCACCACGCGATGGAGCTGGCGGAGTTCGGCATTCGCGTCAATGCTGTATGGCCCGCCGTTGTGGAGACTCCAATCTACGGAGCTTTTATCGACCCGGCGCAAATCCGCTCAAGCCTTGCTGGGTTCAATGGTTTCCATCCGATTGGACGTATCGGCCAACCGGCAGATATTGCCTCTGTCATCCGGTTTTTGTTTTCGGATGAGTCGTCATGGGTTACTGGTGCAATCTGGGATGTCGACGGTGGTGTGATGGCGGGAAGGAACTGAGCGACCGGGGGGTCGGGGTGCTGCTGGGTGCGAAGATGTTTCTCAGGAACCTTGACCGGGCCACCTGGCACAAATGTTTTCAACAACTTAGAACAAATGCCGAGAGGCTATCCTGTCCGGTCGCTGGTCTAGGCGCTGGTCGGCCGGGAATTTCTTCTCTGGGCGTGATGGTTTCCGCCAAAAAAAATCGCTTACTAGTATGAACGTTCGAGACAGATCAGTTTCTGCGCGCACCGTCGTTCAATCAACACCAATAGGACCGCCGGTACCGGTTCGAATTATTTCGAGGCGGTTTCCGAGCTTTGCAGGAGCGTGATGTCACCAGACTCCCAAGGCGTTACAAGGCTTCTTCAGCAATGGAGAGGTGGGGATTCTACCGCCTTCGACGCGCTGTTGCCCCTGATTTACAACGAACTTCGGCGCCTGGCCGGGCGATGCTTGTATTCCGAGCGTCCGGGTCATACGCTACGCGCGACCGCCCTGGTTCACGAGGCGTACTTACGTCTGGTAGACGCCGACATCAACTGGCAGGATAGGGCTCATTTCTATGCAATCGCCGCCCGGGTGATGCGCCGCATTCTGGTGGAGTACGCAAGGGCTCATACCCGGCATAAACGAGGCTGCGGGCAGATTCATGTCCCTCTTGATGACGCGGTTGTTGTGGGGCCGGAAGCTGCGGCAATCGTTACCGATCTGGACGATGCTCTGCAACGCCTGGCCGTGATCGATCCGCGGAGGAGCGATATCGTGCAACTCCTGTTTTTTGGCGGCCTGACCTACGAAGAAACGGCAGCAGCACTCAACATTTCTTCGGCCACGGTCCACCGCGAGCTGAAACTAGCGAAAGCGTGGCTGCTGCGAGAAGTGGAACCTCGTGCTTCGTAGGAGAGACTCAACCCGGCTGGCGTCCCATGAGCGTTGGCGGCGGATTGAAGAACTATTTCATGCTGCGCTTGAACAGGAGCCGCAAGCTGCTCGGGGATTCCTGCAGCAAGCCTGTGGCGACGATAAGGAACTACTACGCGAGGTTCAGTCGCTGCTGGATTCTTCCAAACACTCCCTTGGCTTTGCGCGCAGTGCGGTAGTTAACGTTGCGCGCCAGCAGATGGCGAGCCTGCCATCGCCCGGCAAGCGCATGGGTGAGTACATCCTTCAGAAGAAGTTGGGCGAGGGAGGTATGGGCGCCGTCTATCTCGCTATGCGAGCCGATGGCGAAGGCCAACAACAAGTGGCTATCAAGCTGATGCAGCCTTGGGTTCGGCTATCCCCACGCATGCTCCGGCGTTTCAATACAGAACGAAAAATTCTGGCGAACCTGAAACACCCCAACATTGCCCGCCTTCTGGACGCAGGTATGGCCGACGACGATTCTCCGTACCTCGTCATGGAGTATGTCGATGGAATTCCGATCGACGACTATTGCTGCAGAAGTCGCCTTCTTACTAAGGACCGGCTGAGACTGTTCCTCATCGTTTGTACTGCCGTGGAAGACGCGCACAAGAACCTGATAGTTCATCGTGACATCAAACCGGCGAACATTCTTGTGACAGCGAAAGGTGTGCCCAAGCTGCTGGATTTCGGCATTGCAAGACTAGTGGATCCGATCGTCAAAGAACAAACGGTGACGCGACTTAGCCAAAGGATGATGACGCTGGAGTATGCCAGCCCGGAGCAGGTGTACGGTGGAAAAATTACGGCCGCGGCAGATGTTTACGCACTCGGGGTCCTGCTTTATGAGTTGCTTGCCGGGCGCCACCCGTTCCAGTTGAAAGGCAAAAGTCCGCTGGAGATCGGACAAATCATCTGTGAAAAGCAAGCGGAGGCGCCCAGTGGAAGGATCGACACTGTTGCTGGTCGCAGCCCTGCCGATGCCGTCCGCACGTTGCACGGCGACCTGGACCATATCGTCCTCACGGCGATGCGCAAGCGGCCATCCCGGCGATACTCATCCGTTGCCGCCCTCTCTCGTGATGTGACGGCGTACCTCAATGAAGAGCCGCTCGAGACACGGACATATACCGGAGCGCAGCGCGTGCGTCAGTTTGTGCGCCGGCGCAAAGTCGCGGTAATTGCGGCATTGCTGGTGATTCTCGCACTGATGGGCTTGGTTGTAGGAATGGCAATACATCGCAAACGTGCAAGACTCGGTGCTTCCGTGACACATCCGGCATTCTCGACCTCAGCCGCTGATGTCGAAGGCATTCGACTCTATCTTTTCGGATAGTCCAATCCTCTTAAATAAACCAAACGGTTCGCCGGCACTGTTGCCAGGGAAATAGGAGCCAGTGGCCAGGAATTTCAATGAAGGAATTCAGCCCGAAATGTCGCATATAAGGAAGTGAGGTCGAAAGAGGTCGAAAACTGGCAATAGTCTCTTTGCTTTCTCGCCACTAAGCTTGGCCTGTGCGAAGCATACGGTTGCTTCGCGGAAGCTCCTCTGGGCGGAACTTCGGACCAGCGAGCCGCTGATGCTGGCTTCCCGGCCATGAATTCTCGCGAGGACCGGACTTCGCGGGAATCGGTTAGCGCCGCGGTGAACCAAACAGTTGGTACTCTCGCCCAGAAGAGTGCAGGGGCCGGAATCCCTGCCGGAACCAGCGCTGACAGGAGGTCGAGTCAGACACTTCCAGAAAGGGTTCCGATCGCAGGAGTTGATGGTTCACCGGCGCTATCGTGGTCGACAAACAAGCCGGGTTCGAAGCTACTTACCTTTTTACTGCACTTGTTGATTGAGCTCGCAGCTGCGAGACAACTTGTGAAAGTTCACATTCTTCTCCTCAGAGGGTATTTTAGACTCAGCGGCGCGTCGCTTTGGGGAAATTACAGTGGGGTAGACGAAAAGGCGTGCGTGTAGTCCGCGCACGCCTCCTCACAGCGATTGGTGGTCTAATTTGTTAGTCTTGCCGCTTCAAAGTGGCAGCATACGCCTTCGCTGCTGCGATGGCGGGAGAACTGGCGAACACAACCTCGCCGGTATTTTCGTTCAGAATCACCAAGTCATTCTGAATGCTCTGACGAAAGTCGAACATCTGGTTCAACGGGCTTGCGATCGCATCGTACGAACCTTGTCCGATTCGCTGCCCACTAAGCCAGTTGTCTTCAATAAAGCGCAACACCGAAGTTTGGTCCGTCACCGTGTGGTCCACGAAATTGTGTTTTGCGTAAGGTCCGACAACCAGCAGGGGTTGTCGCGGACCGTAACCGCAGCGGCCCTGCGCGGTTGCCCCCGTCGGTCCGCCGAGCACGGGTGGTACTTTGCCGCAAAAGCCCGATCCATTCAACGCATCCTGTGAGGTCTGTGACTGGTTGATGATCGGTCCCATTTGATGGTCATACCAGCCATCGGAATCGTCATACATAATCACTACCGCCGTGTTGGACCACTCGGGCTGTCCCTCGAGAAAGTTAATCAGGTGAACAACAAACCTCTGCTCATCAAGGGGATCGGAATAGCCTGCGTGGCCATCCTGATAGGCGCTGGCCTTGATGAAGTTCACCGCGGGAAAGTTCCCAGCCGAGACGGCTGCGTAGAAATCGTTGAGATCGTACTGGTGGTTGGCTGCGTCCGATTTGCCAACGTTGCTGATCGAGCTGGGACGTGCGTGCGTTGGATTACTTGTCGAAGCGTAATACTGGAACCACGCATGGTGAGGTATGTAATCCTTGGTTGTGCCGGGGAGCCCGGCTGAGCTGCGGTTGCATCCTTGCGACCCGTTGGAATTGACGATGGAAAGGTTAAAGCCGCCCATGAACGAACCCCAAGTGACATTGGCAGCGTTCAGTAGGTCGCCGATATTCTTCCCACCCATTTGCACCTGATTCCTCGTTGGGTTTGAGCACATGTCGCCAATCGGATCAGGGTCGCCGATCACAGTCAAAGACCCATTGCCGCCATCCACTTCGTCTGCCGTGCCGTTCAGCGTCTGCGTCACGCCGTTGGTCTGTCCAGACACCAGGTTCAGAGCGCCGGGTGTGGAAGGACCGAACGTGGTGCTGTACGAGTTGTCACTCAGGGCGTAGTACTGAGCGTAATTCCACAGCGCCGTAACCGTATTTCCATCAAAGTAGCCGAGATTTAGCCCAGTTGTGGTAACTATGCTGGGCGGCGAATTTGGCGGAGGCCCGGCAGTGCCGACATTGAGTGGAAATAGATCCATCACCCCGCCATCGAAGGCCGCCTGCTCGGGACCATAGTCGTGGTCCTGGTCTGCGGTCACGGCTTGTGAGCGATGAAGACGAAACGGGTTGGTCGCACCAGTTCCGTTTGCAGGATTCAGATTGGGATTCATACTCAGCAACGCAGTAGTCAAGCCGTTTACGGTCGGCGTGTTAGGAAACGCATGGAACGGAGGTTCGCCCTTTGGATTTAATGCCTTCGGATAGGTCCCGAAATAGTGATCGAATGAAATGTTCTCCTGGAAGACAATCACCAGGTGTTTGATTGGAGTGGACGTTCGTCCGGCATTCGCTGGGGCAGGGCTGGAGGTCGCGGCTGCGATTTCCGGTGTCCTGAGCGGTCCGAAGATTAGGGCCGCCATCAAGGTCGTCGCGAGAATCTGACGCATAAAATCGTCCTTTCGACAAATTCGGACGACGGCGCTCATTCTTGATAGTCCCCGAACATCAATGACATGTAACGCGGAGGTTAATAGACAGTGAACTGCGAGGGGCGTGGCACGAGGTTCGTCCGTTCAATACTTCGCTGCCCAAGCATGATCTGACTCTGCTCCTGCGCCGGAACAAAGCAGACGATACGCTGGCGCTGGCCTGTCCGTTGTGCGACGTGGAGGAGCGCGGCGTGTCGGATTCGAGAGTTTCGGCGGACGTCCTGTGCTGGAACGCTGACTGGGGACTGATTTACGCCCTCGGCGGTTCGGTGATGTTTAATCATGCCGCACACGCATGAAGTTTGTCATTCGTTGAAGGGATACATGTGTAAAGGATTTATCACAAGTAAATCCAGGATGTCATTCGTCATTACTATGTGGCTGCGGTGTAGTGCCGCTCGACTACCGCAAGAATCGCCTTACGACTGAGAGAGGCATCTTCACTGTGGCGCTTCTCGATTGCTTCGGCCTCATCCGCCAGTTCCCGGTTCTTGATGCACTCGCGGAACCAATGCGAATAATCGCCTTGGCGTAGGTGGAAGAGCCAAGTCTCGTCGTCAACCCCTTCTGCCATGCTATTGAAGATATGCAGATTATGAGCTCTCAGCTTCAACTTCCCGTGTGGGCCCGAAAGTAGAAGCTTCGGTCTGGCCCGAGATTGCCTTCAGCGTATTTGCGAAGATGTCGGCGACGATCCATCTTGGCCTCGGAGAGCTTGACTACAGTTGGCGGTTGCCCGGACGAGCGGTCCCACACAACTCCCTGGCTGGACCCGAGTGTTATCTTCGGCATCGGCATCCCGGGCAAATCAATCGACAGTGCTCCCGCAAAGCCACCCAAGGTCTTCTCCGGCTCTTTGCCAACGGCAATCGCAAAGTTGATGTTCTCCAGCGCCGGTCTTGCCACAGAGTCAGGATGCACTGTAATGAAGACCATCCTGCTAAGAGCCTGGGGTACCGCGGAAGCGGCGGGTACCCACGATGACGGCAGCATATGATGTGCTTCGTCAACCACGAACCAGTGCGGGCGACCGGTGCGCGCGCGCAAATCCAGTACCTGCGGTAACAGAGAAGCAAAGAAAAGCGGACGATCCTCTATGGCAACGCCCAGAAGGTTGACCACGACGTTTTGCTGGGATCTTCGAGTGCTTTCCGGATTTGATTTACGTCGGGTGCACTCATGGGAGAGCCAAGCTGGACTGCGCCCATGAAGTCTTCATAGTCGCCCTCGGGATCGACCAGGCAGAATTGGTAATGGTACTCGGCTACGGCTTCGAGCACACCGGTCGCCGCGGTTGACTTACCGCTGCCGGACGGCCCTGCGAATAACGGCTGTGTAGCACTATTTGTGGGTAAAAGGGCCGTGGAAAAAGCCGTTTCGTGGAAAAGTCCAACAACGGACTTTCCCACTCTGCTTGGAAATCCCGCACAAGCGGCGGGATTTCACACTTTTTCCACCGCCACGACTACGGCGGATTTATTTGTTTGATTTTTCCGGCAAGAGGAATAGCTGAACTCCAACAAGCTAGCTTAGTCTGCTGTTTACCAGGACAGAAACCAAGCAGCCGGGAGATCAGCTATTCAACTGCAGATTAAAACCATCCTGAATCGAATACAACGTTTTACCGGCTTCGTCTACGAAGAGGTACAGATGCATTGCCGCCAGGGGCAGCCGGAGGCCATTGAGATCCGGATCGCGCCGCACGGCGGCATGCGCGGGCGCTGCTCGCTGTGCCAGCGACCAGCCCCGGGCTATGACCGTCTGCCGGAACGGCGCTGGCAGTTTGTGCCGTTGTGGGGAATCCCGACGTGGTATCGCTATGCACCACGGCGGGTAGAGTGTGCCGCGCAGGGTGTGGTGGTGGAGCAGATCCCCTGGAGTGAGGGCAAACGTCCGGTGACCTGCGCCATGATGGGCTTTCTGGCCCGCTGGGCGCGGCGGCTGAGCTGGCGAGAAACGGCGCAGGTATTCCAGGTCAGCTGGGAATCGGTGTATCGCTCGGTGGAGTGGTTTGTGCAATGGGGCCTAGCCCACCGCCAACTGCAGGGAGTGGAATCGCTGGGCGTAGACGAGATTCATTGGGGCCGCGGGCTGCGGGCGGACAACTTCCTGACCGTGATCTACCAGATCGACGCGTCGTGCCGACGCCTGCTGTGGGTCGGGAAACGACGGTCGGAGGCGACACTGCGGCGCGGGCTGAAGGCCCTGGGGCCGGAGGTGGTGCAAGGGTTGCGCTTTGTCTGCAGCGACATGTGGAAGCCCTACCTGAACGTCCTCGCGAGCGAAGCCGGACAAGCGCTGCACGTGTTAGATCGTTTCCATATCACCACTCACTTGAACCAGGCGGTGGATCAGGTCCGCCGCGCCGAGAGCACACGCCTGCGAGCGCACAGCCAGCAACAAGCGCAGAAACTCAAGCACCTGCGCTGGCCGCTGCTGCGTCGGGGCAGCCGGGTCCGGGGACGGGCCCGGCAAAAGCTCGACGCCTTATTGGCCGGCAAGCTGGCCACGGCCCGCGCCTGGGAGTTAAAGGAAACCTTCTCTCACTTCTGGCGCTACCGATCCGTGACCTGGGCTGGAGCCTTTCTTGACTACTGGTGCTATCGAGCCATGCGGAGCCGTTTGGAGCCGATGAAGAAAGTCGCTCGCATGCTACGCACCCACGAAGAACTCTTGCTGAACTGGTTCCGCGCCAAAGGCGAGGTTTCTGCCGGTGCTGTCGAAGGCCTCAACAACAAGATTCGAGTGGTGACCAGAAGATCCTATGGCTTTCGCACTTACGAAGCTATGGAAATAGCCCTTTATCACACGTTGGGCCGTCTTCCTGAACCGGAATCAGCCCACAGATTCTGCTGAGGAGGGCGAATAACAAGCTGTCTCGCTGTAGCTGGATGTAGATTGGCTCTTCGTTGGGTTTAGTACCCAGTATGACGTGATGGCGTTTAAGTACCGCATCGAGTGATGCGAGGTCGTCCTCAACGATGTGTTGGATGAGTTCGGATACACCAGCGCCATGATCGTTGATGGTGACAAAGTCGGCTCGATCCTTCAGCGAAGGCAAGGCGTTGGCGACGGCTACGCCACATTCGCAAGCCGACAGGAAGGCGTGATCATTCTCGGCATCCCCGATGCCGACCACGTTATGTACGGACAGCCCTAACTCCTCCAAGGCAGCACAAAGCCCAGTCTGCTTGTTAATGCCAGAGGGCAGCACCATTACGGCACCCTTGTTGAAGCTCACCTGTAACTCGAGTCCGAGTTGCTGGATGGCATCCAACACTTCTGTCTGGTGTGGTTCCCAGGTAGCAACTACGCCTCGTCCTACCGAAAAT
>Ga0306923_10006713_pt1 | contig 11383 bp, 9 predicted proteins | sample sta12Can44000108_FD_203841 | JGI IMG/M metagenome (GOLD analysis project Ga0306923, IMG submission 203841) | Lab enrichment of tropical soil microbial communities from Luquillo Experimental Forest, Puerto Rico - statanox.12C.anox.44.000.108 (v2)... | ecosystem: Environmental > Terrestrial > Soil...
CGCGCTCACGCCGCGCGCGCCGCGCCGGCGTCACGAGCCGCCCGTGCGCGCGAGCAAGGGCCGCGCCAAGCCGATCAATCTGGCGCTGCAGGGCGGCGGCGCGCACGGCGCCTTCACCTGGGGGGTGCTCGATCAGCTGCTCGACGACGGCCGCATCGCGATCGAAGGCATCTCCGGCGCGTCGGCGGGAGCGGTCAACGCGGTGATGCTCGCCGACGGGCTTACCCGCGGCGGGCCGGACGAGGCGCGCCAACGCCTCGCCGATTTCTGGCGCGCGGTCAGCGTCGACGGCCACCTCGGACACCTGCAGCGCGGCGTGGTGGAGCGGCTGTTCCCTTTTGTTGCGGGCGACGGCCTGTGGTTCGGCGCGATGTCGCGCATGTTGTCGCCCTATGATCTCAATCCGCTCAACATCAATCCGCTCAAGGAGCTGATCGAGCGCTTCGTCGACTTCGAGGCGATCCGCAGCGATCGCGGTCTTGAACTCTTCATCTCGGCCACCAATGTCCAGACTGGGGAGTTGCGCGTGTTCACGCGCGCGGAGATCACGCCCGAGGTGGTGATGGCCTCGGCCGCGCTTCCGCTCTTGTTCCGCGCGGTGGAGATCGACGGCGTGCCCTACTGGGACGGCGGCTACAGCGGCAATCCGGTGGTCGTCCCGTTCCTGCGCGCGACCGCGACCGAGGACGCGCTGATCGTTCAGATCAATCCGCGCGAGCGCCGCAAGGTCCCGACGCGTCCGCGCGAGATCATGAGCCGCGTCAACGAGATCAACTTCAACGCCTCGCTGCTCTCGGAGCTGCGCGGGGTCGCGTTCGTCAACCGGCTCATCGACGAGGGACGCCTGCCGCGCGGACTACGGCCGGGCGAGTTCCGCCGGCTCAAGCTCCATCGCATCGTGATGGAGGATCTGGGCGAAGCCTTCGGCGCGCGCAGCACGCTCAAGACCGACTACGAATATTTCGAGATGCTCCACAAGCTCGGGCAGCGCGCGACGCGGCGTTTCCTCGACGCCCATTTCGACGACATCGGCCGCCGCAGCACGATCGATTTTCCCGCCAAGGCCGAGCCGGAACTGGTCGAGGAGCGCCAATAGCCGCGACACGTATGGCGCTGCGCCGCGCAGGCGATTGCGCTACCATCGGCGGCGATGAGCGCTGCCCTCCTCACCGCCGAAGTCGGAACCGCGCGGCTCGAGATCTGCGTCGCCGACATCACCACGCTCGATGTCGGGGCCATCGTCAACGCCGCCAACCGAACGCTGCTCGGCGGCGGCGGCGTCGATGGCGCCATCCACCGCGCCGCCGGCCCTGACCTTCTCGCCGAGTGTCGCACGCTCGGCGGCTGCGACACCGGCTCCGCCAAGATCACCCGCGGCTATCGCCTCAAAGCCAAGCACGTCATCCACGCGGTCGGCCCGGTGTGGGGCGGCGGCAACAAGGGCGAGGACGACTTGCTCGCGTCGTGTTATCGCACGGCGCTGGCGCTCGCCGCCGCGCAGCGCCTGAGCTCGATCGCGTTTCCCGCCATCTCGACCGGCGTCTATCGTTTTCCGCCGGAGCGCGCGGCGCGCGTCGCCGTCGGCACCGTGGCGGCGGAGCTCGCGCATGCGCCGCGCGGCCTCACGCGCGTCGTGTTCTGCTGCTTTTCGCCGGATGCCGCCGAGCATCACACGCGCGCGTTCACTGAGCTGGGGCTGGTCTGACGCGCGCGGCGCGGTGCCGGCGATGTCGGCGATCGCCTACGCCGTTACCGCATGCGCATTCGCCACCGCCGCGCAGCCGATCAGGCCGGGTTCCTCGCAGGTGATGAGGAGCGTCGGGATTGCCTCGAGCAGCCTTTGATAGGGCGGGTGCGCCTCGAAGGCGGCGCGGAACTGCGGCTCGTCGAGCAGCGGCCCAAGCCCGCTGGCGACGCCGCCGGCCATGTAGACGCCGCCGAGCGCCTTGAAGGTGAGCGCGAGGTCGCCGGCGAAGCGCCCGAGCAGGCGCACGAAGAGCCGCGCCGCCGCCTGCGCCGCGGGCTCGCGCGCCAGCGCGCTGGCGGCGATGGTCTCCGCCTCGTGGCAGGCCGCCCGCGGGTCGAGCGCGCGTGCGAGCCGCACCAGACCCGGGCCGGAGAGCACCGTCTCGGCACTGACCGCCCCGCACTCCTGGCGAAGCCGCGCGAATACCTCGATTTCGTCCGCCGCCTGCGGACCGAACGAGGCATGTCCGCCCTCGCTCGCGACCACATGCCAGCGGCCACCCGCGGGCAACAGCGCCGCCACGCCTAGGCCAGTGCCGGGGCCGAGCACGATCTTGACGCCCGCGCGCGGTGCGACCGGCTTGCCCAGCGGCCGCGTCTGCGCCGCGCCGAGCCGCGGCAGCGCCCAGGCGATGGCCTCGAAATCGTTCATCACGCGAAGCTGCGAAAATCCAAAGCGCTTGGCGAATTCGCCGCGCCGCAAGCGCCAACTCGTCCGATTGGTGAGCGCGATCTCCTCGCCGTCGCAGGGGCCGGCCACGGCGAGCGTCGCCGCGCGCGGGCGCGCGCCGGTCTCCTCGAGGTAGCGCGCGACCGCCGCATCGAGGTCGGCGACCGTGTCATTCTCGATCACCAACATGCGCTCGGGCGCGCCAGCCGACTTGGCGAGCGCAAACCGGCTCTTGCTGCCGCCGATATCGGCGAGAAGGGTCGTACGCATCGCGGCTACCCCCGCGTGATAACCATCTCCTAGCCAACGGGTTGCCGCGTCGGCAAGCCACAACTGCAGTTTTTTCCATGCTGCAGCTGCTCAATACGACCGCGGCAAGCCGAGAACGTGCTCGGCGAGGTAGGACAGGATCAAGTTGGTCGAGATCGGCGCGGTCTGATAGAGCCGCGTCTCGCGGAACTTGCGCTCGACGTCGAACTCCTCGGCAAAGCCGAAGCCGCCGTGGGTCTGCAGGCACATGTCGGCGGCCGCCCAGGAGGCGTCGGCGGCGAGGAGCTTGGCCATGTTGGCCTCGGCGCCGCAGTCGCGCCCGGCCTCATAGAGGGACGCAGCCGCGCCCACCATCAACTCGGCCGCGCGCATCTGCGCATAGGCGCGCGCGATCGGGAATTGTACGCCCTGGTTCTGGCCGATCGGCCGGCCGAACACGATCCGCTCCTTGGCATAGCCGGTCGCCTTGGCGATGAACCACTTGGCATCGCCGATGCATTCGGCCGCGATCAGGATGCGCTCGGCATTCATGCCGCTCAAGATGTAGCGGAAGCCCTGGCCTTCCTCGCCGATGAGGTTCTCCGCCGGCACGCGTAGGTCGTCGAAGAACAGCTCCGTCGTCGCGTGGTTCATCATGGTGCGGATCGGATTGATGCTGATGCCGGTGCCTTGCGCGAGCCGCATGTCGACGAGAAAGACCGAGAGGCCGTCGCTGCGCCGCGTTGTCGCTTCGCGCGGGGTGGTGCGGGCAAGGAGCAGGAGAAGATCGGAATGCTCGGCGCGCGACGTCCAGATCTTCTGCCCGTTGATGATGTAGTGGTCGCCCTCGCGCACCGCGGTGGTGCGCAGGTTGAGCGTGTCGGAGCCCGATGTCGGCTCGGTGACGCCGAACGCCTGCAGCCGCAGCTCACCCGACGCAATCGCCGGCAGCCAGCGCGCCTTCTGCGCCGCGCTGCCGTGCCGCAGCAAGGTGCCCATGGTGTACATCTGGGCATGGCAGGCCGCGCCGTTGCAGCCCGACGCCTGGATCTCCTCCATGATCGCGGCCGCGGCCGTCATGCTCAGGCCGCTGCCGCCATAGTCCTCCGGGATCAGCGCCGCGAGAAAACCCGCTTGCGTGAGCGCCGCGACGAACTCGGTCGGATAGGCGCGCTCGCGGTCGAGGTCGCGCCAATATTCGCCGGGAAACTTGGCGCAAAGGGCACGAACGGACTCGCGGATCTGCGCGAGGTCCTCGTTCGCGGGACTACGCTCGGCTTGGGCCATCGGTTTCAAACCGCACTTGCCATCGTCTCACGTCGGCGCGGCTTTTCGCAAACGGTTGGGTCGGCCGCGCCCTCGTCCGCGAGCTTACACCGGATCCCAGGAGAACACGTCGCTCGAGCGTTCGAGCGGCGTGAACGAAGGCGCGAGCGCCCCCCTGAGCTGCTGGGCGATGTTCTCCGGCGTCCAGCCGTCGGAGCGATGGATGGCGCGAACCACGCGTGGCTGATTGAACAAAAAAATCTCGTTGTTGCGCACGCCGAAAATCTGGCCGGAAATGCCCTCGGCGCGGTCGGAGGCGAGGTAGACCGTCAGCGGCGCGATCTTTTCCGGCGTCATCTGCTGCATGCGTTCGACCCGCAGCTTCTCCTCCGGGGTCTCCGTCGGGATCGAATCGATCATGCGCGTCCAAGCGAACGGCGCGATGCAGTTCGAGCGCACCTTGAAGCGCTGCATGTCGAGCGCGATGCCGCGGGAGAGCCCCACGATACCGAACTTGGCCGCCATGTAATTGGCCTGGCCGAAATTGCCGACCAGCGCCGAGGTCGACGTCATATGCACGAAGGCGCCGCCATTCTGCTCGCGGAACTGGACCGCGCAGGCGCGGCTCATGTTGAAGGAGCCGTTGAGGTGCACCGCCAGCACGTCCGACCAGTCCGACCAGCTCATGCGATGGAAGATGCGGTCACGCAAGATGCCGGCGTTGTTGACCAGGATGTCGACGCGGCCGAAGGCGGCGAGCGCGGCCTTCACGATCTCGTCGGCGTTCTTGGGCTCGGCGATCGATAGCGTCGAGGCGATCGCCTTGCCGTCGCTGCGCTTGATCTCCTCGACCACCTCCTGCGCGGGTGAGGCGTCCGTGCCGGCGCCTTCGAGGCTCGCGCCGATGTCGCAGACGACGACGGCGGCGCCCTCGCGCGCCATCAAGCGCGCGATGCCGCGGCCGATGCCGCGGCCGGCGCCGGTGACGATTGCGACCTTGCCGGCGACCATCCCTGTCATGCGTCGTTCTCTTCGATGTAGCCGTGGACGCTAATCGCCATCTCGCTACCCCCATACCTCGTCCGCGACCTCGACGATGCGGCGCAGTTTCGCCCACTGCTCGTCCTCGGTCAGCAAATTGCCCTCCTCGGTCGAGGCGAAGCCGCACTGGCCGGACATGCAGAGCTGGTCGAGCGGCGCATATTTCGCCGCCTGCTCGATGCGGCGCTTGAGCTCGTCCTTGCTTTCGAGCTTGCCGCTCTTGGTGGTCACGATGCCGAGCACGACGAGCTTACCTTTGGGCAGCATGCGCAGCGGCTCGAAGCCGCCGGACCGCGGATCGTCGTACTCCATGAAATATCCGTGCACCTTGATCTTGTTGAACAGGATTTCCTGCACCGCGTCGTAGCCGCCGGTGCCCATGAAGGTCGATTTGTAGTTGCCGCGGCACAGGTGCATGGTAATGGTCATGTCGGAGGGGATGTCCGACATCGCGGTATTGATGAGATCGCCGTAAAGCGCGCCGAGCCGTTCGGGATTGTCGCCGCGGGCGGTCATCTGCGCCCGATATTTCGGATCGCACAGCATGGCGATGAAGACCTCGTCGAGCTGCAGGTAACGGCAGCCGGCGTCGGCGAAGGCGCGCACCGCCTTGCGGTAGGCCTGCCCGAGGTCGGCGAAGAACTGATCGAGCTCGGGATAAACCGTCTTGTCGATGGGAGTCATTACCGGGCGGCCGTAGATCGCCGAGGGGGCCGGTATGGTGATTTTCGGCGTGCGCTTGGTGTGCGCCTGCACGAATTTGAAATGCTCGATCATCGGATGGCCGGAAAATCCGAGCTTGCCGGTGACGCGCACGCCCTCGTTGCGGGTGGTGACGCCGGCAAAGGCAATGCCGGTATCCATGACGTGGCGTTCGACCCCGTCGAGGCCCCAGAGAAAATCGAGGTGCCACCAGGAGCGGCGAAACTCACCGTCGGTGACGGCTTGCAGCCCCACCTCCTCCTGCTTCTTGATCACCCGCTCGATCTCGCGGTCCTCGACCGCCTTGAGCTCAGCCGCGCCGATCTCGCCCTTCGCGCGCTTCTCGCGCGCCGCTTTGAGCGCGGCGGGACGCAGCAGGCTACCCACGTGGTCGGCCCGGAATGGGGGCTTGGCTCGCTTCATGACTGGACCTGTCGCGTTGTCATCGTCGTAGTCCGATAGTGGTCGGCGTCATCCCCATACCTCATCCGCCACCTCCACGATCCGCCGCAGCTTCGCCCACTGCTCGTCCTCGGCCAGGATATTGCCTTCCTCGCTCGAGGCGAAGCCGCATTGCGGGGAGAGGCAGAGCTGGTCGAGGTCGACGAATTTCGCCGCCTCGTCGATGCGGCGCTTGAGCGCGTCCTTCTCCTCGAGCGTGCCGCTCTTGGAGGTGACGAGGCCGAGCACCACCATCTTGCCCTTGGGCACGAAGCGCAGCGGCTCGAACCCGCCGGCGCGGTCGCTGTCGTATTCCATGAAGTAGGCGTCGATGTCGATCTCGTTGAACAGGATTTCGGCCACCGGCTCGTAGCCGCCGGAGGCCACGAAGCTCGACTGGAAATTGCCGCGGCACAGATGCATCGCCTTGGTCATGTCCGGCGGAACGTCGGAGATCGCGGCATTGATCATGCGGGCATAGATGTGCGGCAGCATCTGCGGGTCGTCGCCGCGCTCGGCGACGAACGCGCGCAGCTTCGGATCGCAGAGATAGGCGAAGTTGACCTCGTCGAGCTGAAGGTAGCGGCAGCCGGCGTCGGCGAAGGCGCGCACCACCGCGCGGTAGCTCGCCCCGAGGTCGCGATAAAAATCCTCCATTGCCGGATAGATCGACGCCGGCACCGCGTCCCGCCCGTAGCGGAAATGCAGCGACGACGGCGAGGGGATCGTCATTTTCGGCGTCGCCTTGGCATGCGCGGCGACGAATTTGAAATGCTCGATCATGGGATGCGCGCGCTGGGCGCCGAGCTTGCCGATCACGCGCAACATCATCGGCTTGGGCTGGCGGCCCTGGAACTTGATCTTACGCTCGCCGAGATAGGCTTCGACGCCGTTAAGCTTGCCGAGGAAGTCGTAGTTCCAAAACGCGCGGCGGAACTCGCCGTCGGTGACCGATCGCAGCCCGATGTCCTGTTGCTTGCGGATGGCCGTCTCGATCTCGTGGTCCTCGACCGCCGCGAGCTCGGCCGCGGTGATCTCGCCGCGCTCGCGCTTCTCGCGCGCCGCCTTCAGCGGCGCCGGGCGCAAGAGGCTACCCACGTGATCGGCGCGAAACGGCGGCTTGGTGCGGGGCATGCCCGGCCCTATCGCTGACGCAGCGCAACACCTAGCAAGCGGGCGATCACTCCGCCGCGGCCAGCGCCTTTGCCCGCTTCTCCAGCACGAAGTCGTATTTCACTTCGTAGAACGGCGTGTCCACCATTTCGCCGGTCGGCGCCTTGCCCGGCGGCTTTTTGACGAAGTCGACGATCAGCGGCTCCTTTACGCCGTAGACCACGTCGGTCTCGATATAGTCGTCGCCCCTTTGAAAGAGGTGGGTGACGAGACCATGGTAGCCCGGCGAAGAGACCGCGAAATGAATGTGCGCCGGCCGCATGTGGCTGATATTGGTGCGGTTCATGAGCTCACCCACGGTGCCATCCATCGGGATGGTGTAGGCGATCGGCGCCACGGTGCGGATCGCATAGCTGCCGTCGGGCTGGGTGCGGTAGAGGCCGCGCATCCATGGTCCCTTGACGTCGCGTTGGTCCTCGTAGAGCCCCTCGCCGTCGGTCTGCCAGAGGTCGAGCAGCGCCCCCGCGACCGGCTCGCCGTCAAGGCCGCGCACCGTGCCGGTGACGAAGCAGGGGATGCCGGGCGCGCCCTGCGCCATGTTGCCGCCGTTCGCGATCGGCGGGGCGTTGGGCACGTGGAACGGTCCCTCGACCGTGCTCGGCGTCGCTCCGCTCGGCCGGCGGTGATTGATCGCGTCGACCAGCATGCTCACGCCCAGCACGTCCGACGTGAGGATGAATTCCTGCCGTTTCTGCGAGCACAGCTTGCCGGTGCGGGTGAGCCAATCGATCGCCGCCGCCCATTCGGCCTGGGTCGGCTCGATGTCGCGCACGAAGCCGTGGAGATGCTTGATCAGCGATTGCATGATCTGCCGCAGGCGCGGATCGGGGATGTCCTTCCACCGCTCCATCGCGACATCGGTCAGGTTGTCTTCGGTCACGTAGGGCATGGCTGGCTCCTGTTCTTGTTCGCTTGCGGCATGATTTTTATCCCGCGATCTCGCGGCGCACGATCTCGGCGCCTTCGACCATCGCGCGCATTTTTCCGAATGCGACCTCGCGCGGAAGATATTTGAGGCCGCAATCCGGCGCCACCACGATCCGATCGGCCGGGGCAAACGGCAACGCCTTGCGGATGCGCGCGGCGACGGTTTCGGGCGCCTCGACCGTCAGGTCCGACAGATCGATCACGCCGAGGATGATCGTCTTCGACGGCAATTGTTGCAAGACCGAAAGATCGAGCTTGGGCTGCGCGGCCTCGATCGAGACCTGATCGACCGCCGAGCGTTCGAACTCCGCCAGGAAGGAATAGCCGGATGGCTTGTCCTTCACCACCGCGGCATAGCCGAAGCAGATATGCACGGCCGTCGTCCCGCCGACGTCCGCGAGCGCGCGATCGAGCGCCTTGATCCCGTATTTGCGGGCCTTGTCCGGCCGCGACTGCATCCAAGGCTCGTCGATCTGCACGATATCGGCGCCGGCCGCGAACAGATCCTTGATCTCGGCGTTGACCGCCGCCGCGTAGTCGAGCGCCAGCCGCTCCTCGTCGTCGTAGAAATCGTCCTGGCACTGCGCCGACATGGTGAACGGCCCCGGCACCGTCATCTTGATCGTCCGGTCGGTGTTGGCGCGCAGGAACTCGACGTCGCGCACCTCGACCGGATGCTTGCGCCGGATCGGCCCCACCACCCGGGGCACGGTCGAAAACCCGCCGGTCCGGTTGGGGGTCTTGCCGGGATTGTCGAGGTCGATACCCGCGAGCGCCGTGGCAAACCGGTTGGAATAGCTCTCGCGGCGCTGCTCGCCGTCGGTGATGACGTCGAGGCCGGCGCGCTCCTGATCGCGGATGGCAAGTAGCGTGGCGTCATCCTGCGCGCCGTCGAGCCGTTGCGGATCGACGCGCCAGAGGTCGTGCGCGCGCACGCGCGGCACTTGCTTGGAAAGCTTGGCCCGGTCGATCAGCCAGTCCGGCTGGGGATAGGAGCCGACCAGGGTGGTGGGTAGCAGCATAACGCCGACCTTACGGGTCCCAGATGCGGCGCTTCGCGGGGAACGCGCCGCATCCGGGACTAAAGCGCAGAACCCTACTTCGCCTTCTCGTAGGGATAGATCACGTTGCCGGTCTTGTATTGCGCCGGCGTGAGCACGGTCTGCGTGTCCATGCCGCGGAACTGCTCGAGGTCGCCGCTCTTGATGTCGTGGTACTGGACCTGCAGCATGCGGCCCTGCGCCCACTCGCCGCCCTTGCCGAACTTCACGTCGCCCATGATGGTCTTGAACGTGGTCTTGCCGATGTAGTCGGCGAGCTTGTTGTCGTCGAGGCTCTTCGTGGCCTGCACCGCCTCGCCAAGGATCTGGATGTAGGCGTAGCCCCAGGTCCCGAGATAGTAGCCGAGCGGATCGACGCCCTCGGCGCCGGCCCGCGCCTGGTACTGTTTGAGGAATGCTTCGGTGCCGTCGAACGTCAAGGCCTTTGCCGGGACCCAGGTCTCATAATTGACCCAGCCGTTGAGCAACGGTCCGAGCTGGCGCTTGAACACGGTCGCCTGCAGCCCGACCATGGCGCCGCCGATCATCTTGGGCTTGTAGTTGAGCTCGTTGACCGCCTTCACCATCCCCACCGAGTCGAGCGGGTAGGAACAGATCGTGACGACGTCCGGATTGGCCGCCTGGATCGCGCGCACGATCGGCGTGAAGTCGGTGGTCGATGGCGGATAGGTCTTGTCATAGACGACCTTCAGGTTGGCTTTCTTGGCGTTGTCGCGCGCGCCGTCGCAGGCGTTGCGGGAGAACTCCTGGTCGGCGGCGACCAGCGCGACCGTTTGCGGTTTCGGATTCTGCGCCGCGGCGACCTCGAAGAAGCCGTCGGTGAAGGACGGCTTGGTATCCGGCCCGGTCGGGATCATCGCGAAAAATTTCGGGTAGTTGAACTCGTGGTTCACATCGAGCCCGAACAGGATGATGAAGACCTTGCCCTTCTGCATGATGACCGGCATAGCCGGGGCGGCCTGGGCGGTGGCGTAAGGGCCGAGCACGAGGTCGACCTTGTCGACGTCGAGCAGCTTGGTGTAGATGCCCGGCACCGTCGAAGGGTTCGACTGGTCGTCGTAATAGACCAGTTTGACCGGTCGCCCGAGCAAGCCTCCCTTCTTGTTGATCTCCTCCTCCCAGATCTTCATGCCGAGCAGCGCCTGCTTGCCGTTGGCCGCGAGCGGTCCGGTGAGCGCCATGGAGAAGCCGATCGTGACTGGCTGGCCGGACGGCGCCTGGGCCTTTGCCGGCGTCAACAACACGGCCATCGCGGCCGCGCCGAAGAACGAGGCCACGGCGCCTCGCCATTTCAGTCGTGCAAGCATGCGTTCCTCCAGCTAGCTGACATTCGAGTTGGGATTCTTGGGATTCTTGGCGATCCCTCGGTTTAAGGTTGCAGTCTCATCGTCCCCAGACCTTGTCGGCGAGTTCGACGATCATGCGCAGTTTCGCCCATTCCTCCTCCTCGGCCAAGATATTGCCTTCCTCGGTCGAGGCGAAGCCGCATTGCGGCGAGAGGCAGAACTGCTCAAGCGGAGCGAATTTGCCCGCTTCCTCGATGCGGCGTTCGATGTCGTCCTTCTTCTCGAGCGTGCCGCTCTTGGAGGTGACGAGGCCCAACACCACCACCTTGTTGCCTTTGGGCAGGAAGCGCAGCGGCTCGAAGCCGCCGGCGCGCTCGGTGTCGTATTCGAGGAAATAACCGTCGTAGTTCACCTTGCCCAGCAGCGTCTCCGCCACCGGCTCGTAGCCGCCCTCGGAGATCCAGGTCGAGCGGAAATTGCCGCGGCAGACATGGGTGGTGATGGTCATGTCGGCGGGCTTGGCTTCGAGCGCGGTGTTGATCACGCGCGCGTAGATAGCCTGGAGCTGATCGACGTTTGACATGCGCTCGCGCGCTTTGCGCAGCTCCTCCTGCGAGCAGAGATAGGCCCACACCGTGTCGTCGAACTGCAGATAGCGGCAACCGGCGTCGTAGAACGCCTTCACCGCTTGCTTGTAGGCATTGCCGAGGTCGTGGAAGAATTGATCGAGATCGGGATAGACGCCCTTCTTGATGCCGTCCTTGGCCAGACGGAAATGCAGCACCGGCGGCGCGGGGATGGTCATCTTCGGCGTGACCTTG
>Ga0306923_10006714_pt1 | contig 11383 bp, 11 predicted proteins | sample sta12Can44000108_FD_203841 | JGI IMG/M metagenome (GOLD analysis project Ga0306923, IMG submission 203841) | Lab enrichment of tropical soil microbial communities from Luquillo Experimental Forest, Puerto Rico - statanox.12C.anox.44.000.108 (v2)... | ecosystem: Environmental > Terrestrial >...
CTGCGGAATTCCACATCGGTAGAACTACCTATTTCCTGAATGCGCTGATCGCGCTGTGGCCGGACAAAACGGTCGCGGCGCGCGGCGAAATTGATGCAGATCATCCGGGCCTTTTGGCGGTCGGCTCATCATCGTTCTTCAGCAGGATTAGGAGGGCGACAGATGCCGAGCTATCGCGTGTGTTTCATGAATGAAATTCCCAGAAACGATAGGCTCTTCCGCTGCTGCCGGCGGTCGATCATCATTCGATGGGCGCCCAGCGCCGAACGGGCGGTCGAAGCGGCGAAGAAACAGTTCGCCGAGCTCGAGCGCATTCGCGATTGGAAAATACATGCCGCCCTGATCGAGGTAGAAGCGATAGATCTCGAGGCCGAACCGGAAACTCCGTCACTCAAGCACAGGGCCTGATCATGAGAACGATGTCGGACATCGTCAGGAACCGGGACCCGTCCACGCTTCCACCGAGCGCCACGGTAAGAGACGCCTGCCGATGCATGCGCGACCGCCGCATCGGCGCCGTGCTGGTGACCGAGGGCGATCACCGCCTGTTGGGCATTTTCACGGGGCGTGATGCCGTTCACCGCGTGCTGGCAGAGGGCAAAAGTGCGGCCAGGACAAAGCTGGCCGAGGTCATGACACGTGACCCCGACACGATGCCGCCGGGCAGGACGGCGATCGAAGCGTTGCGGCTGATGGAAGACGGCCGCTATCGCCATGTGCCGATCGTCGACGGGGGCAGGGTCGTGGGCATCGTTTCACGCTTCGATTTCAGCGGTATTGAGCTCGATCGCCTCGACGAGGAAACCGGCCTTTGGGAACGGATCTGACACCGCAGGAGCGGATTCGCACCATTTCGATCCCGCCGATCGGGCTCGAGGGCCTGCTCGGTCTGCCGACAGAGGCGCGGGGGATTGGTGCTGTTCGCGCATGGCAGCGGCAGCGGCCGGTTCAGCCCACGCAACGACTTTGTCGCGCGGGCGCTGCGCGAAGCGGGCCTTGCCACATTGCCGTTCGATCTGTTGACTGCCGACGAGGCCCGGGACTGGCGTAACGTCTTCGATATCGAACTGCTGACGCAACGCCTGTGGATGGCGGCGGTCTGGGTGAGAGACGATATGGAAACCGCCAGTCTCCCGATCGGATATTTCGGCGCCAGCACTGGCGCGGCGGCGGCGGTCGTCGCTGGCGCCGCGGATCAGGATCCGGTCGCTGCGATCGTTTCGCGCGGCGGCCGCCCGGATCTTGCCGGGCCGGCGCTCGGTTCGGTGAGAGCCCCTACCCTGTTGATCGTCGGCGGCGATGATTTCGAGGTACTCGCACTCAATCGCGCTGCACTAGCCGAGCTGCGCTGCAAAAAGGAGCTCGTCGTCGTACCTGGCGCCATGCACCTTTTTGAAGAACCGGGAACGCTCGACGCAGTGGTCGAGCATGCCCGCGGCTGGTTCTCCGCCCGTTTCGGGGAGGTCGGAACGTGAAATACGCAGATCGTGGCGACGCTGGTCGCCGTCTCGCCAGCAGGCTGGCTCATTTGAAGGACCGGCAGCCGGTCGTCCTGGCATTGCCGCGTGGCGGGGTCGCGGTTGGTTTCGAGATTGCCCAGGCGCTCGATGCGGCGCTCGATATCGTGCTGGTGCGGAAGATCGGGGTCCCCTGGCAACCCGAGCTGGCTCTCGGCGCGGTTACCGACGGCGCCAGCCCGGAGACTTTTGTCGACCGGGATCTGGCGACCAGCTTGGATATCCCGGACAGCTACATTAGCAAGGAGACCGCACGTCAGCTCGAAGAAATCGAACGGCGCCGGAAATTGTATTGCGAAGGGCGTCCGGCTGTGGAAGTCGCCGGGCGTACAGCGATCGTTGTCGATGACGGCATCGCCACTGGCGCGACGATGCGGGTCGCGCTGCAGGCTGTGCGGCGTCGTGGCCCCGCGCGGTTGGTCCTCGCCGTGCCGGTAGCGCCGCCGGATACGCTTGCGGCTTTAGGCAGGGAAGCCGACGAGGCCGTCTGCCTGGAGACGCCGATCGGGCTCGGGGCAATCGGCTTCTACTATCGCGATTTCCATCAGCTGAGCGATGCGGAGGTCACCGATCTCCTCGCCCGCGCGCTGCTTCCAACCGAGAGCGGCGCGGCAAATCGAGTCTCGTGAGGGCTAGGTACACCGTCACCTGGCTCATCCCTCGTTGTTTAGGCGGCGCTCATAGAGGGTGCGGACGGTCTCGATTGTGTCGGCCTCTTCGGCCTTCTTGTCCGGGCGGTAGCGCTTGACGCGGGCAAAGCGCAAGGCGAGCCCGCCAGGGTAATGGTGGCTCGCCTGGATGTCACTGAAGGCGATCTCGACCACGAACTTTGGCTCGACGTAAACCGTGTACGGATCGTTGGCGATCGCGAGCTTGAGCAACTCGGCCGTCTGCCACGCCAGCATCTCGTCGGTCATGCCTTTGAAAGTCTTCCCTAGCATGACGAACCCGCCGGTCGTTGGGGAACGCGCGCCGAGGTGCAGGTTGCTCAGGGACCCAGTTCGCCTTCCGTGGCCCCATTCTGCGGCGAGCACCACCAGATCGAGCGTTATAGCCGGCTTGATCTTGAGCCAGGCGCCGCCGCGTGCGCCGGCCTCATAGGGCGTATCCAATGCCTTGGCCATGACCCCTTCATGGCCGGCCGCGAGAGCCGCCTGGAGGAAACCTTCTGCTTCGAGCCGCTCCCCGGTGACGCGCCGCGAAACTCTCAATCTCTCCGGTACCGCGCCCGCAAGCGCCGCAACGCGCTCCGCGCCCGGGCGGTCGAGGACGGCGCTGTCCTCGATGTAGAGGCAGTCGAAGAAGAAGGGGTAAAGCGGGATGCTCCCGCGCAGCCGCTCGACATCGAGTTTGCGGCCAAAGCGGCGCATCGTCACCTGAAACGGTCGCGGCCTGCCGTCAGGGTGGCAGGCGATCGCTTCGCCATCGAGGATCAGGTTGCGTATCGGGAGATCGCGCACGGCGTCGACAATCTCGGGCACCGCAGCGGTTACGTCGTTGAGGTACCGGGTGAAGATGCGCACGTCACCGCCATCTTTGTGGGCTTGGATGCGCGCGCCGTCGAGCTTGTATTCGAAGGCGGTCATTCCAAGCTGCGCCAGCGCTTCGCTCGTGTCCTCGGTCGTCTGTGCAAGCATCGGCTTCAGCGGCCGAAACAGCCGGATGGCGATGCGGGCAAGCCCTTGCTGTCCCTCGGTAAGAGCCGCCTTTGCGACGGCGCGAAGGTCACCGGATACCATCAGCCCGCGCCGGATCTCGCCGATAGGGAGCTCTGTCGCCTGCGCGACGGCCTCGACCATCAGCCCTTCAACCGCACCCTGGCGCAATTCGCCCAGCACGGCACGCAGCAGAAAGTCCTGTTCGTCTTTTGTGGCGCGGGTAAAGAGTTCGCCGATCAGGCGCGCCCGATCCGTCGCTGAGCCGGCGCCGCTCGTCTGCGCGATGCGGCCGAGCGTTGCGTCGACCTCTGCAAGCGTCAGCTCCGGTGCCGGCGCCGCATCCAGCAGCATGGCGGCACGCAGCGTTGCCGGGCCAAGCCCGATACGGCCCTGCCGCGGCTCACCCGAGAGGAGCGCCACGGCTGTCTCGATGTCATCCGGCTCGACGCCCCGCAGGCAGGCGGCGAGGTGTCGGATCTTGTCGGAGCGGGCGCTCGTCTCGCCAACACTCCGTGACGTCGTGACGATGTCGTAAAGGCGCATGGGCCCGATCTTCGCTGCTCAGGCGTGGGCGTGAAACCAGGAAAAGATCACAGGCCAAACCGCCGCGTGCGCCCGTCGGCCAACGAGAACCGCCAGGTGCTGCAGGCCCACGCCCATCTCGCCGGAATATTCGATAAGCCGGGCAAACCGTCGTGGCATCGCGTCGATGCAGGGTGCGATCGACGGAAGCGGCGCCACCAGGTCGGCGGTATTGACGACCGCCAGCACGGGGAGCCGCAGCGTCGAAGGCCCGAGAAACTTGTCCGCGATCCGCAGGGTTGCGGCGCAGAAGCGGTTTTCGCGATAGAGCCACTCCAGGATCTCGTGCACGAGCCTCCCAGGAAGGGGAAACTCGTCCAACGTCCAGCGTTCGACCCGCGCATGGAGCGCCAAAGCCCGCGGGTCCCCGACGCTCAGGACGGCGTCGGCGAGCCTCGACCAAAGGAAGGTCTCGGGAGAAGCCATCACGCTAAGCTGCGATAACAGCGAACCGGGAACGATCTCCATCCTCGAGAGGGTGGATGGCGCCATCGCAACAATGGCATCCCGGAACCGGCAGCTGCCCGGCGCAAAGCAGAGCGGTGTCGACAGCAGAACGAGACCCCGAACGCTTGACGGGTCTGACGCCGCGAAAATCGCCGCCAATGTCCCACCGAGCGAATGCCCCATGATAAAGGGTTTTGCCCCGCCCGCTTCCCGCGCGACCCTGGCGATCGCCTCGCCGATCGATCGGCCCGCGTAATCGGCGAGGCCAGCCTCCGCGTCGCCGGGGGTGGGCGGCATCCACTCTAGAAGATAGACGCGCAATCGGTGCCGCAGACAATGGCGCACCACGCTGACCCCCTCTGCGAGATCCCAGATGTACGGTCGCTTGATTGGCGCAGCGACAATCAGCAGAGACGGCCCGGCGGCGCCGTCCTCATAGGCGCGAAGGCGCCATCGTGCGCTCCCGGCGACAATCCGATAGCCGCACTCGGTCGGCCCAAATCCCAACCGCTCGAGCCCATCTCCCTCGATCTGTCGCAAGGTATCGATCAATGGCAGCATGGGGATGCCCCCTCTGTACCGGCCATTCGTTCGGCCCGGGCGATAGACCGCCTTGAGCTATGTCAATGTGCGGGGCCAAGGGCCACTCTTTGATGCATCGGGCAGCGCGGCAGGATAGAGTGATCGATGACAAAGCCGGCCGAAAGATCTGCGGTCGAACCACGTGCCGAGCTGTTCCCGCACGGCGCCGATGTCGGTGTCCGTGGCGTCGGCCCGACGCGCGATGCTGCCTTCGAGCAGGCCGCACTTGCGCTTACTTCCGCCGTCACCGATCCCACCCGCATCGCCTCACAGGAAGCTATTGAGGTGACTTGCGAGGCGCCCGAGGACACCTATCTGCTTCTCGATTGGCTCAATGCCCTGATCTATGAGATGGCGGTGCGGCGACTGGTTTTCGCCCGCTTCGCCGTGTCGATCGAGGGCAATCGCCTCTATGGCCGTGCCTGGGGCGAGCCCGTCGACCGCGCGCGCCACATGCCGGCGGTGGAGCCCAAAGGCGCGACATTGACGGCGCTCGAGGTTGCCGTTCGCGACGACGGCGCCTGGGTCGCGCAATGCATCGTCGATGTCTGAGCAAACGGAAAAACTGATGGACCTCTCGCGATTGCGCCGTATCTCGAATTGGCAATGGCGCCTCGATCCCGAGGGCGACATGCGCGTGCCGGCGGTGCTTTTCGGCGACCAGGGCTGATTGCCGAGATGGACGACAAGGTCCTCGAGCAGATCGGCAATGTGGCGTGCCTGCCGGGTATCGTGGACGCAGCCTATACGATGCCGGACGCTCATTGGGGCTACGGCTTCCCGATCGGCGGCGTCGCCGCCTTCGACCCCGATGCCGGTGGGGTGGTATCGGCTGGTGGGGTCGGCTTCGACATCTCCTGCGGGGTCCGCACCTTGTTGACGGGTCTCAAGCGGCAGGATTTGGAACCTTCCAAAGAGGCATTGGCGGACAGCCTCTTTCGCACGATCCCCGCTGGTGTGGGCAGCACGGGGAAGATCGTGCTCGACGAGATCGAGATGGATCGCATGCTCGAAGGCGGTGCGGTTTGGGCTGTCGAGCAGGGGTATGGGCGCGCCGAGGACCTCGGCCGGATCGAGGAGCGCGGCACTATGCCCGATGCGCGGGCCGAGGCAGTGTCGCATCGCGCGCGGCACCGCCAGCGCGAGGAGATGGGCACGCTCGGCTCGGGCAATCACTATCTCGAAGTGCAGGAGGTGACGGCGATCTCTGACGATTGCGTCGCCGCGGCGTTCGGCCTCGCTCGGGGCGACGTTGTCGTCAGCATCCATTGCGGGTCGCGTGGCCTCGGCCACCAGATCGGCACCGAGTTCCTGCGCGAGATGGCTCTGGCGGCACCCGCGCACGGCATTGCGCTGCCCGATCTCGAGCTCGCTTGCGCACCGATCCGCTCCGAGATCGGCCAGCGTTATCTCGGCGCCATGCGCGCGGGCATCAATTGCGCCCTCGCCAACCGCCAGATCCTCACGCATCTGACGCGCCGGGTTTTTGCGCATTTCTTTCCCGACGCCTCGCTTCCGGTGCTGTTCGACGTCTCGCACAACACCTGCAAGGAGGAGGAGCACGAGCTCGGCGGCGCGCGTCGACGCCTCTTCGTTCACCGCAAGGGTGCGACGCGCGCTTTCGGCGCGGCTCATCCGGACCTGTCGGCGGTCTTCGCCGACGCTGGCCAGCCGGTGTTCATTGGCGGCAGCATGGGGACACCGTCGGCGATCATGGTCGGCCCGGCGCTGCGTCCGGAGCGCGCCTTCGCTTCGTCCTGCCATGGCGCCGGAAGGCGATTGAGCCGCCATCAGGCCTTGAAACAGTGGCGCGGTCGCCAGGTGGTGGACGAGCTCCGGGAGCGCGACATCATCATCAAGAGCCCGTCGATGCGCGGCGTCGCCGAAGAGGCGCCCGGCGCCTACAAGGACAGCACGGCGGTCGTCGAGGCAGCGCATCTCGCCGGCCTCTCGCGTAAGGTCGCTACGCTCAACCCCCTCATCTGCATCAAGGGCTGAGACTGGTCGCATCAAATGGTCCCGGTCACCGAGCGCATCGCGATCGACGAGGACGAGATCGAAGAGGTCTTCGTTCGCGCCGGTGGCCCCGGCGGACAAAACGTCAACAAGGTCGCCACCGCGGTCCAGCTCCGCTTCGACGCAGCACGCTCGCCGAGCCTCGATGAAGCGACGCGTGCGCGATTGCGCCTGCTCGCCGGGCGGCGGATGACCGTCGATGGCTTGATCGTCATCATGGCGCGCCGTTTCCGGACGCAGGAGCGCAATCGCCAGGACGCGTACGAAAGGTTGATCGATCTCGTTCGCCGAGCGACGCAGCCCGGAAAACGGCGAGTGCCTACGCGACCGACAGCGGGGTCCCGCGAACGCCGTCGCGACGCGAAGCTCGTCCGCGGCCGCACCAAGCGCCTGCGCCAGCCGGTCGAGCAGCCGGTCGAATGATCGGTCGGCGTCTCGGGTTCTCCATTGACCCAGGTCAATCAAAGAAATTGGGGTCAGAGTCGATATTCTCCTCGGAGGGTAGAATAAACGATTGCCGAGGCTGGATCGCCCGTCGGCTGCGCCGCGGGCGCGGAGCTCGATGCGAAATGCCGCCGGTGGTGAGGCGCACTTGCGGGAGGTAGGCGCCGATGTTCAACAGCTTAATTATCGGGATTCTGGTAGGGGCCTTTACGTGGCAATCTTTATTGATAATTAACGCCCCGCGCGACGGTTCTTCCGCCATTCCAGACAAACCGCGTCCGCGGAGGGTTCGGGCTGGTACCAGCTAAATCTACTCTGACCCCAATGCCGCACAATGCCGCAATGCCGCCAATGCCGGACCCCAATGCCGTTTCGTGCGGGTAAATTGATAACGAGCGCCCTGAAGCGCTGCTCCTCAGCCCAGGCCGAGAGCGCGTCGCGCGGCGGCCAGGCTATCTGCCGGACCGGCACCCGCATCGATGCGAACCCAATCCATCGGACCGGGATCTTGCCGAAGCTGTTGCGCGAGGACTTCCGGAGACGCATCCGAGGGGTCGTGGCGCCGGGCGCGCAGGCGCCGATCCATCGTTGCTGCCGGAGCCACGAGCCAAAGACCGACAAACGGTACGCCGGCTGAATCGGCGACCGCGCGGAACGACCGGCGCTCGGCGGGCTTCAGCGATACGGCATCGATGATCACCGAATACCCCGCGGCGAGCGCATCTGCTGCCTTCCGGCGCAGCACGTGATAGACGCGGCGCGACATCTGCGAGGTATAGGCGCTCGTCGGCAGCCGCGTTTCGGGGGCGACTTCGAACAATCGCTTGCGGATCACGTCGCTGCGCAGGACCCGCGCGCCGAGGGCTGGCGCGAGCGCTGCTGCGAGGGTCGACTTGCCGGTGCCGCTAAGGCCGCCGATCGCGACCAGGCGGCAGGATCGCGGCCGCAGCAATAAAGCGCAGAGATCGAGATAACCGCGCGCTTCGGCGCCCATTTCCGGCGTCACTCCCGGCTGCGCCGCACGCTCCATCGCCGCTGCCGTGACATGCGCCCTGATCGCCGCGCGAGACGACAGAAAGAGCGGCATCGCCGCAAGCCCGTCGTCCTCGTCGGTCAAATCGAGATAGCGGTTCAACACGAGGTTGGCAAAGTCTGCGAGCCCGCGGTGCTCGAGATCCATCAACAGAAAGGCGAGGTCATAGAGGATGTCGACCGAAGCGAGCTCGTCCGAGAATTCGAGGCAATCGAACAGGGTAGGCCTGCCCTCGAATAGGCAGACATTGCGGAGATGCAGGTCGCCGTGGCCGCGCCGCACTTTTCCTGTTGCGGCACGCCCGTCGAGCAAGCCAGCGACAGCAGCGAGGCGCTCCAATGATCGCTGCCTGATCTCGATAATGCGATCAGCGGCGAAACCGGCGTCTCGCGCCGCCATCAGGCAGCAATGATTCGTCTCGGCAACCGCGGCCAGCGCCGCAGCGCCGCCGCGATCGGGGCGCGGTTCGGCTGCTTGATGAAACGCCGCAATATGGTCGGCAAGCTCAGTCATCAGGGACGCATTCAATCGACCAGTCTTGGCGAGCTCGTCGAACAGCGCCGCCTGATCGAATCGCCGCATCACTACGACCCAATCGACCACGGGACCCTGAGTCCCGAAGCCGACCGCACCATTCATGGTGCGGGTCAGCGCTCGGACCTCAAGATAAAGGTCCGGCGCCGTGCGGCGGTTGAGCGCGAGCTCAGCCTCGCAGGCTACCCGGCGCTGTTCCGCGGAAGAGAAGTCGAGGTAAGGAAATTTTACCGCGCGCTTGAGCTTGTGTGCGCGGTCGCCCGCGAGAAAGACCAGCGAAACATGGGTTTCGATGACATCGATCCGCGCGACTGCCGCTCCATAGGAGGAAGGCCTGCTCAGAAAATCGATGACGTCGTGCTGATCATCGGCCATCGCCGTGCGAGAACGGCTCGCGTCTCGCCGATTCAAATCGCCGGGAAGAGCGGTGCCAAGTAGCGCGGCCCCGAGATCGTATGATCCTCAATGCCGCGGATGCTGGGGATGTTCTCGGCGACGACACGAAGCGCCGTGCTTTCCTCCTCCGATCCGACGGTCCCCCAAAAATGCACGACACCGTCCGAGACGACCACGTTCGCTGCGGCCGAGTTCGCCCATTCTTGCTTGCGCAGCTCGCCGAGCAAGCGCTCGCGGATCAGGCGGTCGCTGTCTTCGTTGGCGGTCGTGGCTCCGCCGCTCGCCAACACCTGCAGCAGGTCGGCCCGGCTGACGATGCCGACGATCTTGGCGTCATGCACGACCGGGACCCGCTTGATCTGCTTTGTTTGCATCAGTTCGGCGATCTCGGCAAGCGTGGCCAACTCCCCGACGCTGACGACCTCTCGGCTCATAATGTCTTCCACCCGCCGGGCGTGCGACTTGATGTATTCCGCAGCCAATCGGGAAATTGCGGAAAACCACTGGCTCCAGCGCGAGCGCCGACGCTCGGTCCCGGTCTCCGTCCGGCGCAGCAGGTCGCCTTCGGTAACGATCCCGACGAGCTGCCCGTTCTTGTCGAGGACGGGACCCCGCTGATCCGTAAATTGATCATGAGCCTAGCGACTTTTTCGACTGTCGTTTCCGGCGTCGTGGTCGCCACGGCCCTGACCATGACATCTCTCGCTCTCATCCGCCTCTCCTTTCGGGATCAGGCGAAGCTACCCGCGCCAACGAAAACGGCGATGATGTGGATCAACGCGCGGACCCCGCTCTTTTGTCCCCGGTAAACACCGATTAGCATGCCGTCACTTGGCGTACCATCGAAGGGCGTGCGCTCGGCTCGTCACCCCTTGACTTTCACGCCTGCCGGGCGGGTCGATAATCGCTTTCTGGAGCTTGCCCTCCGCACCGATCAATCGCAGCACAAGGTTCGCAGCGAACTACCGCGTAATCCGCGATCCGGGCGGGCTGGCCAACGAATTGGCACCCTGGTCAACCGCAAGCGGTTGAAAGCTCATGGCTCGCCATGGCAATCAGCGCCTTCCCCTGGGCAGCTTCATAATCGCCCCAGGTCACCCGCGACAAGGAACGACCGCCGGGATGACAGCGTATGCTCCAGACTTACACCGGGCGTCGACCGCCGTAGGAGCGGAGCGTCTTGACATGCCTACGCACAGAGCGACCAAAGCCGGCCACCCGTTGCGGGATGAATGGCCGGACCGCCTCGACCCTGTCGGCCATCCAATCGGCCATCCAATCGCTGATTGTGTGTCGGCGAAACAGCGAGAGGTCCAGTCGATGGCGGGTTGTTGGGACGACCTCGCCTCCGAACTTCCGTTGGAAAAGGTTGACGCCGCCAAGGCTGTATTTGGTCAGGCCCGCGGCGTACGCCCATTCGATTGCGCGCCAATGCAACAGATCGTTAGGCTTTAGGTGAAGCGCGCTCTGGAGCGAACTGCTCGCTGCGTGCTCCACCACCCCACCCGGAAAGAAGCGAAGCACTACCCCAGCTATGACTTCGCCTTTATAGCGCGCGAGGAGCAGTTGCCGATTCCTTCTCGCTGCGAAAATCCCTTGAAACTGCTCTTCTCCAGTAATCGGCAAGAACCTGCGACGTGCCCAGTCGACGTAAACTGCGTAATAGGCAGATATGTCATCACGGCTCTTGGCAAGGTCGACAGAAACCCCGCATTTTATCCCCCTCCTGATATCGTTTCGCCTGGTCTGCGAAAATTGGCGAAAGAGGGCATCTGGACCCACTGCCAAGTCCAGCATGACGACGCCGCCGAACGCTCTTTGACTAAAGCGGGCGTCGACCAATCCGGCCATATCGGACCAGAGAAAAAGATCGATAAGCTTCGCGGCTCCCGCTTCCTGAAGCAGACCGGCAATCAGATTGCTCATTGCACGCAATCGGTCGGCGTGTCGCGAAAAGGCAATCTGCGGGCGGCTAGAGAACCCCGATTGAACTCGGTCAGCGTCGTGAAGCCCGGTCATGACCGCCGTGACATCTTCGTCGACGATACTAAGGATGGCGAACGGCTTCTTGCCGGGGAGCATGGGCTCGCAAAAGTACTCGGGAGAGGCGTAATGAGTCGGGAATTCCGAATCGGTTAAACAAGCTCGCCACGCGGTTTCGGTGGGGCCGGCGG
>Ga0306923_10006715_pt1 | contig 11382 bp, 8 predicted proteins | sample sta12Can44000108_FD_203841 | JGI IMG/M metagenome (GOLD analysis project Ga0306923, IMG submission 203841) | Lab enrichment of tropical soil microbial communities from Luquillo Experimental Forest, Puerto Rico - statanox.12C.anox.44.000.108 (v2)... | ecosystem: Environmental > Terrestrial > Soil...
CCGGGTCGCTTCCAGAGCGCCACCGCACGGAAAACGCAGCAGGACAAGTGAAATCGTCGACCGGCCGCGCGTGGTCCGCGCCGTGCAGTCGAGGACCGTGGGGTTCGAAGGAGCGAAGCCATGACACGCATCCCGGCCATGATCCTGACGCTGGCGCTGCCCACGGCGCCTGCCGAACCCGCTCCCGCCGCGCTGGCAGCTCCCGCGCGCGTGCGCGTCGTGACGACCGCTCCAGCCCAGGGCACGCGGTGGGTGGCAGGGAGTCTCGCGGCGGTGCGCAGGGCCGTCGTCTCGACGCGCACGGCGGCCTCGGTCCGCTCCGTGGAGGTGGAGGAGGGCGCGCGCGTCCGCCAGGGCACCGTGCTCGTGCGACTGTCGGACGACGACGTCCGGGCGCAGCTCGCGGCGGCGGAGACCGCGCTCTCGACCGCCGCCGCGCAGGAGCGCCGCATGGATGTGCTCGCGGCGCAGGGGGCGGCCACCAGGGTCGAGCTGGACCAGGCGCGGGCGCAGCGCGCCCAGGCCGAGGCGGCCGTGTCGGCCGCGCGGGCGACCCTCGGGTACACCGAGATCCGCGCCCCGTTCGCCGCCACGGTACAGGCCCGCCGCGTCAACGCCGGGGACCTCGTCGGCCTGGGCCAGCCGCTGCTCGAGCTGGAGGGGAGCGAGCTGGAGGTCGTGGCGAGCCTCTCCGACGAGGAGGCGCGCGGGATCGCGATCGGCCAGACGATCCGGTTCGAGGTGGGCGGCGAGGCCGGTGCGGCGCAGGTCACTGCCCTGGCCGTCGGTGGCGACCCACTGTCCCACCGCCGGGCGCTGCGCGCCCGGGTGCATCAGGGCGGCGCGGCGCTGAGAAGCGGAACCTTCGCCCGTCTCGTGCTCCCGGCCGACGCCGAGGCACCGGCGCGCGGCGTGTGGGTCCCGCGCAGTGCGCTCGTCGAGCGCGGCGATCTCACGGGAGTCTTCGTCGTGAGGGGAGAGCAGGCGCAGTTGCGCTGGGTCGCGCTCGGCGAGGGCGTCGGCGACCGCGTCCCGGTGCGCGCCGGCCTGGCGGCGGGTGAGGCGGTGATCGACGTTCCGGACGCGCTGCGGGACGGGCAGCGGATCGAGGTGGAGCGATGATCCCCTCCGAACACCAGGTCGGCCTGGCCGGCCGGCTCGCGCGCGGCTTCCTGCACAGCAAGCTGACGCCGCTCATCGTCGTCGCCGCGATCGCGCTCGGCGTCGCCGCCGTCCTCCTCACGCCGCGGGAGGAGGAGCCGCAGATCATCGTCCCGCTGGTCGACGTGCTGGTGCCGTTCCCGGGCGCGACCGCCCGGGAGGTGGAGAGCCAGCTCACCACGCCGCTCGAGCGGCGGCTGTGGGGCATCCCGGGCGTCGAGTATCTCTACTCGACGTCCACGCCATCGGCGGCCTTCATCACCGTGCGCTTCAAGGTGAACGAGCCGCTCGAGCCGAGCCTGGTGAAGGTGCACCACGAGCTGCGCGCGCACCCCGAGCTCCTGCCCTCCGGGGCGCTCCCGCCGGTGGTACGGCTCCTCAGCATCGACGACGTCCCCTTCCTGACGCTCACTCTCCACGGCGATCCGCTTCCTGCCGGCCAGCTGCGCACCCTCGGCGAGGAGGTCGCTCGCGAGCTGGCGGCCGTCCCGCAGACGGCGCAGGTGCGGGTGCTGGGCGGCGCGCGCCGGGTGGTCCGGGTCGAGCCCCAGCTCGAGCGGATGCGGACGCTGGGCGTCTCGATCGCGGAGCTGCAGCCGGCCATCGCCGCCGGGCAGGGCCAGCTCCCCGCCGGCGCGATCGTCGACGCGGGCCGGCGCGTCGAGGTGGAAGCGAACGGGTTCCTCCGCTCCGCGCAGGACCTGCGGCGCCTCGTCGTCGCGGTCCGCGGCGACCGGCCCATCTACCTCGAGGACGTGGCGCGGGTGACCGACGGCCCCGAGCCGGAGCCCGCCGTCGTCCTGACGGCTGAGAAGGGGAAGCCCGGATTCGAGCAGGCCGTCTCCATCGCGCTGGCGAAGCGCGCCGGCGCGAACGCCCCCGAGCTGGCGAGGACGGTCGAGCGCAAGGTGGAGGCGCTGCGCGGCCGACTCATCCCCTCGTCGGTGAAGGTCACCGTCACCCGCAACTACGGCGACACCGCGGAGGAGAAGTCGAACGAGCTCATCGAGCACCTCGTGCTCGCCACGCTCTCCGTCATCGCCCTCATCGCGCTCGCCATGGGCTGGCGCTCGGCGGTGGTGGTGGGGGTCGCGATACCGGTGACGCTGGCCCTGACGCTGGTGCCCACGTACCTCCTCGGCTACACGCTCAACCGCGTCACGCTCTTCGCGCTCATCTTCTCGATCGGCATCCTCGTCGACGACGCCATCGTGGTGGTCGAGAACATCCACCGGCACCTCCACCTGCCCGGGCCGCGGCGGAGCTTCGTCCGGACCGTCGTCGACGCGGTCGACGAGGTCGGGAACCCCACCATCCTCGCCACCTTCGCCGTCATCGCCGCCATCCTGCCGATCGCGTTCGTGCGCGGCCTAGCGGGCCCGTACATGCGCCCGATCCCGGTGGGCGCCAGCGCGGCCATGCTCTTGTCGCTCGCCATCGCCTTCGTCATCAGCCCGTGGGCCGCGAGGAAGGTCTTCCGCAACGAGGCGCACCTGCCGGAGACCGAGGCGTCGGGGCTGCACCCCGACGATCCCGACCGCCAGGCCGCGGAGCCCCTCGCGGCGATCCCGGAGGCGGCGCGGGAGACGCGCCTCACCTGGCTCTACCGCCGCGTCATCGGCACGCTCCTCACCCGCGCCTGGTCGCGCTGGGCCTTCCTGGCCCTGGTGCTCGTGCTCTTCGCAGGGGCGGCGTCGCTGGTCGCCTTCGGGGCCCTCCAGGTGAAGATGCTGCCCTTCGACAACAAGCGCGAGCTCCAGGTGCAGCTCGACCTGCCGCCCGGGACGGCGCGCGAGGACGCGCTCGCCGTCGGGCAGGAGCTGGCGCGCCGTCTCCTCCAGGAACCCGAGGTGAAGAACGTCCAGGTCCACTCGGGCGTGGCCGCGCCGTTCACGTTCGTCGGTATGGTCCGCCACAGCTTCCTCCGCGAAAGCGCCGAGCAGATCGATCTCCAGGTGAACCTCGTCGCGAAGGGTGATCGCAAGGCGCAGAGCCACGCCATCGCGACGCGCGTCCGTCCGGCGCTGGAGGCCATCGCCTGGCCGCGCGGCGGCAGGCTCAAGGTGGTCGAGATCCCGCCCGGCCCGCCCGTGCTCGACACGCTCGTGGCCGAGGTGTACGGCCGCTCCGCGGCGGAGCGCGACCGGCTCGCCGGCGAGGTCCTGGCGGCTTTCCGCTCGACGAAGGGCGTGGTGGACGTCGACTCGTCGCTGGCAGCGACCTCGCCGAAGCTGGCGCTGCGCCTCGACGCGGAGAAGGCCGCGCTGCACGGCGTCGCGCCCGCCGCGGTGATCCAGACGCTCGCTGCCGCGGGCGCCGGCGCATCACTCGGGAGCTTCCACGTGGAGCGCGGCGCGGCGCAGGTCCCGGTGGTGCTCCAGCTCGCGCCAGCGCAGCGGGCGCGCCTCGAGGATCTGCTGCAGCTCACCGTCCCGGGGCGCCGCGGCCTGGTGCCGCTCTCCGAGCTCGTCCGCGTAGAGGAGGGGAGGGTCGACCCGCCCGTCTTCCACAAGAACCTCCTGCCGCTCTCCTACGTCTTCGGCGATCTCGCGGGCGAGATCGAGAGCCCGGTCTACGCGCTCGCGGAGCTGAACAGGAAGCTCGACGCGCTCCGCGGCGCCGGCGGCGAGGTGGTGCCGCGCCTCGGCCTCGCCCACCCCGCCTCGACCGAGCAGCCGGCGCTCAAGTGGGACGGCGAGTGGCACATCACGCTGGAGGTCTTCCGCGACCTCGGCATCGCGTTCGCGGTCGTGCTCGGCCTCATCTACATCCTCGTGGTCGGCTGGTTCCAGAGCTTCGCGGTGCCGTGGGTCATCCTCGTCCCGATCCCGCTCTCCCTCATCGGCATCCTGCCCGCGCACTTCGGGCTCGGCGCCTTCTTCACGGCGACGAGCATGATCGGCTTCATCGCCGGCGCCGGCATCATCGTGCGCAACAGCATCATCCTCGTCGATTTCATCGAGCTGAAGCTGCGGGAAGGGATGCCGCTCGCGGCCGCGGTCGAGGAGGCGGGGGTGGTCCGGTTCCGCCCCATGCTGCTCACAGCCACGGCCGTGCTCGTCGGCAGCGCCGTGATGCTGGCCGACCCGATCTTCCAGGGGCTGGCAGTGAGCCTCATGGCCGGCGAGGTGGCGGCGACGGTGCTCTCGCGGCTCGCCGTGCCGGTCCTCTACTTCCTCGTCGCGCGCCGCGGCCGTGCCGCCGAGTTGCAGCGCGAAGGCGCGCTCACCCGAGGGCAGCTCCTCACCGCCGCGGCAGACCCCGCGCTCGCGACAGGATGATCCCCTTTGAGGTTGTTCTGCCGGCGCCGTGACCTAGAACGCCCGGCTCTGCCCACCGTCCACCACCCAGCAAGCCCCGTTCACCCAGCTCGCGCGCGGCGAGAGCAGGAACGCGACGACGTTCGCGACCTCCTCGGCCCGTCCGAAACGGCCGCCGGGGATCTCCCGGCGCACGAACTCGCCGATGGCCGCAGGGTCCGCCTGCTGTCGCCGATCCCAGCTTCCGCCCGGAAACCAGATCGAGCCGGGTGCGACGCTGTTCGCGCGTATCCCTTCGGGCGCGAGGTCGCGTGCGAGTGCCTTCGTGAGCGAGATCTCCGCTGCCTTCGCGACGTTGTACGAGGGACCGCCGCCTGCCTCGCGGCCCCACATCGACACGATCGATACGATCGCCCCTCCGCCGCGCCGGCGAAACTCGGGCAGGACGCGCAGGCTCGCGCGCAGCGCCGGCCACAGATTCCGGTCGAGCGCCGACCGGAAGTCCTCCTCGGAAGCGTCCTGGATGCGCCGCGCGCCCGAGCCGCCGACGTTGTTCACGAGGAGGTCCACGCCACCGAGCCGTTCGACCGTTCCGGCGACGAGCGACTCGATTCCCGCCGCAGTCGTGACGTCGGCTCGCACCGCGAGGTGCGGGCCAGGTCCGGCCGTCTCGAGCGCGTCGCGCGCATCGGCCAGATCCGTCTCCCCGCGCGCACCGATCGCCACGCACGCTCCCTCGCGTGCGAGGGCCAGGGCGACGGCTCGCCCGATGCCACGGCTGCCGCCCGTCACGATCGCCACTCTTCCCGCCAGCTCGAGGTCCATACGCGAAGCCTAGCGAGGTGACGCGCCGCCGGCCGGCCTCGCGACGTCCCCGCCACCGCCCTAGCATTCACGGCCCGGCCATGCCGCTGGGCCCGGCCGGTCCGAACAGGGCTTCGCCGCAGCGGAGGCAGTAGCGCGCTTCGACGGCGTGTTCCGCGAGGCCGCACCTCGGGCACGTGCGGCGTGCCGCGGCCGGCTCCCGGGTGCGGGCCAGCTCCACCGTCACGATGCTGGTCGGCACCGCGATGATTCCATATCCGATGAGCATGACGAGCGACGCCACCCCTTTGCCGAGCGCGGTCTTCGGCGCGATGTCGCCGTATCCCACGGTGGTGAGCGTCACGATCGCCCAGTAGATGCTGTTCGGGATACTGCTGAACCCGTGCTCGGGACCCTCGACGAGGTACATCACCGATCCGAGCACGACGACCAGCGAGGCCACCGTCGCAATGAACACGATCACCTTCCGCCGGCTCCGCTGGAGCGCGAGTGTCAGCGCCTTCGCCTCGGAGACGTACTCGACGAGCTTGAGCACCCGGAAGATCCGGAGCAGGCGAAGCGCGCGCACGGTGATGAGCGCTTGGCCGCCCGGGAAAAGCAGGCTGATGAAGCTGGGGAGGGTGGCGACGAGGTCGATGACCCCGAGCAGGCTGCGCGCGTAAGCGGCGCGCCTCGGCGCGCACCAGAGTCGGGCGAGGTAGTCGATGGTGAAGACGGCCGTGAACGCCCACTCGGCCGCGCGGAGCTCCGGTCCCCAGCTGTGGGCGAGCGTGGCGACCGACTCCAGGCTGACGACCAAGACGCTGACCACGATGACGGCGATCAGCGCAACGTTGTAAGCCTTTCCGGCCCGCGTCTCGTGACCGAAGATGACCTCGGCCGTGCGCTCCCGCAGCGGCTGGTCGTTGCGAAGCTCTGGCATGGGGCGCCTCCCGTGGCCAGCTTCGCCGATCGCGGCGCCCTGCTCCAGCGCAGCCGGTCAACCCAGACGATGTCACGCTCGATGATTCCAACGCGGCCTGACCGGCGCGGGCTCCCTGACTGGGATGGCCTTATCGACGCGAGCGTCTACTCGAATTGCGCCGGGGCGAGCCCCAGCATCGTAGGCTACGGGACCTCGCCTACGTGTGACGCCATCGCCACGGCGATCGAATGGACCGCGATGGCGACCGCTCACGATGCGATCGCCCGCCTACCAGGCGCACGTGAGCGGGCCTGCCCGCCCAACCGATGATGACGAACGAAGAGGTAGCCCCGCCTACTGATCTCGTGACAGCGGAGCCATCGGTGACCCCGTGGCCGATGCTGGCGCGCGCGGCTATCTTCGCCGTGCGGACAGGACCGTGCAGGTGAGGCTTCCATATCTTGGGGGCGCGTTCGGGCCCGGGCTCCGCGTCCGGCGACGCTTTTGCCCGCGCCAGAGTCAGTGGAAGGAGATCCCGATGACGACACCGGTCGAAGCGAGCAATCCGCATTCCGCCCTCGAAGTGAGCCGAAGGCATTGGCGTGTCCCGTCTGGTGGCGTAACGAGCTTTCTCGCTGTCGCCGCAGCGCTCGCGTTGCTGTCGTTAGTCACTGCGGTGCCGGCGCACGCAGCAACGGCCGCCAAGACCGTCGTGCTCGTGCACGGCGCATTCGCTGACGGCTCGAGCTGGGACAAGGTCATTCCTTTGTTGCTCGCCAAAGGACTCAAGGTCGTCGCGGTGCAAAACCCTCTCACTTCGCTTGCCGACGACGTTGCTGCGACCAAGCGCGTCCTCGACGGTCAGACCGCGCCCGTCATACTCGTCGGACACTCCTGGGGCGGAACGGTGATCACGCAGGCCGGTGACGACGCGAAGGTCGCCGCGCTCGTCTTCGTCGCTGCGTTCGCACCGGACGAAGGACAGGCGAGCGCCGACCTCGGAAAGGACCTGCCACCGCCGCCCGGTTCGACGAGCATCCACCCCGACGCCGCGGGCTACCTGTACCTGACGCCCGAAGGCGTCGCGAAGGACTTCGCCCAAGATCTGCCTGCGGCCCAGACCAAAGTGATGGCGGCCACGCAGGGCCCCATTCTCGGCAAGGCGTTCGAGGAGAAAGTGTCGACGGCAGCCTGGAAGACGAAGCCGTCGTGGTACATCGTCGCGGAGAAGGACCGGATGATCCAGCCCGACCTCGAGCGCGCGATGGCGAAGAAGATGAAGGCCAACACGACCACGCTCCCGACGAGCCACGTGGCGATGCTGTCGCGCCCGAAGGAAGTCGCCGCGGCGATTCTCCGCGCCGCCGACGCGGTGAAGTAGTGTCGGCGTATGGGCGTCAATGCGGAGACTTGCAATAGCGACAGCAACGTTCGGTTCCCGCCTTAGTCCACCGGAGGCAGCCGCGGGTCCACGCGAGTCGCCGCGGACACGATGGTCGAGAAGTTGCCGTCGGCGGGTGGCGGGCAGCCCTCGTGGCGCTCCTCACCGGACGCGGCGCGGAGCGCTTCGTGCTTCAGACGGGGGACGCTGAGTGGCTCGCCAGGTGAATGCCTCTATAGTCTGTCGAACCCCGCCGGATGGCGACGACCCAGGAGAAGGAAAGGAGGCGCTCCTTGCGCCGGCATCCCGATTCTTCGAGAACAGTCGCCGCCCTCCTGACGTTGTGTGCGCTCGCCCTCGGGTTCCCCTCAGCAGCGCAGGAGCCGCCGCCTCCGCCTCCACCGCCAGCGGCACCCGGAGCGGCACCGGCGCTGAGCCCCCAGCAGCTGGACAGCCTGGTCGCACCGATCGCCCTGTACCCCGATCCGCTCCTCAGCCAGGTGCTGGCGGCATCGACTTACCCGCTCGAGGTCGTTGAGGCGGCGCGCTGGCTACAACAGCAGTCGGGGCTACAGGGCGAGGCGCTGACGGAGGCCGCGCGCGCACAACCCTGGGATCCGAGCGTCCAGGCCCTCGTCGTCTTCCCGGACGTGCTTCATCGGCTCGACGAGAACCTGCCCTGGACCACCAGCCTGGGAAACGCATACCTCGACCAGCCGCAGGACGTGATGAGCGCCGTGCAGCGGCTCCGGCTGCAGGCACAGGAACGCGGGGCCCTGGTCAACAACCAGGCCGAGACGGTCGCGACCGTCCCGACCGACACCGGGCAGCCCGCCATCGACATCGAGCCGGCCAACCCGGAGGTGATTTACGTCCCAAGCTACAACCCCGTCGTCATCTGGGGACCGGCCTACTACCCGTATCCGGTCCTCTACTATCCATCGGCGCCGGAGATCGTCTTCGGGTACGGGCTCGTCATGCCGCGCTACTACCACGACTGGCGCGGGTGGCGGGGGTGGGGCTGGCGGTGGAACTGGCGGGATCGATCACCCGTGGTGAACAACGGCTTCTTCTATCGCTACCGGTACCGGCCCACGGGAGGCGTCGCCAGCGACACCCGCACGTCGCCGTGGGCGCACGACCCCGGTCACCGGGTCGGGGTCCCGTATCGCAGCCCCGTGACCGCCAGCCGGTTCGGACCGGTCGCGCGCGGGGTCGCCCCCGCTCCGCCGTCCCCCGGCGGCATACGGCCAGCGCCGGCCGGTCGCCTCCCCGAGGCGACGCCGGGCGAGACGCGCGACCGCATCGGCACCCGTGACGCGAGGCCGCTCCAAGCCGCGCCAAGTCGCTCCCCGTTCGCGGTCGACGCCCCGGCCCGCACGGAGATCGACAGCAGTCGCGGGCGCGGCAGCATGTGGGCATCGCCTTCCGTCCGTCCGGCGACCCCGCCGCCACGCGTGGCGATGCCTGCCAGGCCACCGAGCCCCGTCCGCGTGGCCCCGGCGCCCGCGCAACGTGGTCCTCCTCACCGCTGAGGCCTACACGCCATGAGCCCACGCCTCCGACGGTCGCTGTGCCTGCTGCTCGCCCTGCCTGCCCTGGCGCGCGCGCAGCCATCGGGTTCGCAACAGACGTTCGCCTCCGCCCAGGACGCGGCGGATGCCCTGGTCCGCGCCGTCCAGGCCGACGACACTGGCGCGACGCTCTCGATCCTGGGCCCCGCCGCCAAGGATCTCCTGGGCACCGGCGATCCGGTTGCCGACAGGAAGCACCGCGAGGAGTTCGCCCGTGCCTCGAAGGCAGGGTGGAAGCTCGTCGCCGATGCGGTGACGCCCGACAGGTTCGAGCTCGCCGTCGGCGAGAAGGAGTGGCCGTTCCCGATCCCCATCGTGAGGTCCGGCGGGCGCTGGCGCTGGGACACGGCGGAGGGCCGGCGGGAGATCCTCGCCCGCGTCATCGGCCGGGACGAGATCACGGCCATCGAGATCTGCCGCGCCTACCTACAGGCCCAGCGCGAGTACGCCTCGGCGCCGCGCGACGGGACGGACCTCCGCCAGTACGCGCAGCACATCGTGAGCTCACCGGGCAAGCAGGACGGCCTGTATTGGCCGACCACCGGAAACGAGCCCGAGAGCCCGGCCGGCGAGATCTTCGCCAGGATGAGCGGCGAGGGCTACACGGAGGAGAAGGGCAAGCCGAAGATCTTCCACGGCTACCGCTTCCGCATCCTGAAGGCGCAGGGCCAGCACGCCCGCGGCGGCGCGCGCGACTACGTCGTCAAGGGCCACATGATCGGCGGATTCGGCCTGGTCGCCTTCCCCGTCGACTACGGCGTGACGGGCATCACCACCTTCATCGTCAACCAGGACGGCGTCGTCTACGAGAAGGACCTCGGCCCGAAGACGGTGGGGGTCGCGACGAAGATGAAGACCTACGATCCCAACTCGTCCTGGCACCCCGCCCCCTGAACCGGTCCGAGGAACCATTTGCGCGGCACCGGTTGCGGTGAACACCGTGACCGCTGGGGGCGGCGAGGTCGGCTGCCGGTGGTATGCGCCACCAGCAGCACGATAGCGGTCGTCGCCGGCGCCACGGCCGTCAGTCCTTCCGCGCCGCCTTCAGGCCCGAGATCGACGAGAGGATCGGGACGGTGTCGATACTGCGCGCGCCGAGCTTGGCGAGCGTGTAGCGGACGAGCGCGATCGGCCGCTCCGGGTTCGCGTCTTCGACCTGGATGTTGTACTCCGTGTACTCCTTGCCGCGGTTCATCGTCGGCTCGTCGCCGAACAGGTTGTTCTCGTTGAGGTAGCGCTCGACGTCGGCCGTCCGCGCGTTCGGCACGTTGAAGAGCAGCATCACCTTGTTCTCGGCCTGCAGAGCGCCGTGCAGGTTCAAGAGGAACATCTCGAGCAGCTCGCGCTTGTCGGGATCGTCCCAGGTGGCTGCCTTCGTATAGATGGCGGTCTGCGAGCGCAGCACCGACTCGACGATGGTGAGGCCGTAGCTCTTGATGGCGCTGCCCGTCTGGGTGATCTCGAGAGCCATGTCGACGGCACCGTGTTTCACCTTCGCCTCGGTCTTCCCCCACGACTCGTAGACGAGGACGCCCTTCTCGATCCGCGGCGGCGTCTTGTACTTCTGGACCGAGTACGCCGAGAACGCCTCGCCGGCGCCGATGGCGGCGAGCTTGCGCTGGACCCAGTCGAGCGCGAGGTACGGCATCTCGGCGGCGACCTTCACGAGCGGCTTCCTCGAGACGAGGTTCCGGAGGAAATCCTCGGTCGTCGCGAAGGCCGAGTCGGCGGTGATCCCCACGAGCTGGACAGCGCCGCGGTTGAGGGGCATGACGCGCTGGAGCTTCACTTCGACGCCATACTCGAGCTTCATCTCGAGCACGCGCTCCTTGATCCAGTCGTCGCCGGCGATGGCGACGTCGAGTTCGCCAATCTCGAGCTGTGACCCGAACTCCTGCGGACGGCCGTCCCAGCCGAAGAGGAGGTTGTTAGTCGTGAAGTTGGTCGGGCCGCCCTTGTCGTACCCGGAGGTCCGGAACCCGGCGGAGGCGAGGAGGTCGATGAGGCCGCCGCCGCGCGTCGCGTTCGCGAGCGATCCGGCCGGCATGCCGATCTTGAGCTGGACGGGCTTCATGGTGGTCTCCGGAGACGTTAGCGGTCGGTCGGCAGCGTGGCGGTGGGGACGAGCGCCAGCGAATCGTCGGCCTCGATGCGCCGGTAGTAGCAGGAGCTATAGGGCAGGCCGTCAGGTCGCTTCGCGTGGCAGGCGCCCTTCCCCTGTGGCGTGACGAGGTAGAGGAGCGAGTTCTGCTCGCAGTTGATGCGGATCTCCTCGAT
>Ga0306923_10006716_pt1 | contig 11382 bp, 9 predicted proteins | sample sta12Can44000108_FD_203841 | JGI IMG/M metagenome (GOLD analysis project Ga0306923, IMG submission 203841) | Lab enrichment of tropical soil microbial communities from Luquillo Experimental Forest, Puerto Rico - statanox.12C.anox.44.000.108 (v2)... | ecosystem: Environmental > Terrestrial > Soil...
GGCAACTGTTCCTCCAAGCACCGCTCGTGCCACGGCACCAGGGAGTGCGAGTAGATCTCGATGGCATCGACTACCACCCATTGGACAGCGTCCCACTACAGGGTCGCCGAATCGGCGGTCGGGATCGAAGGAATGCGTCCTGTCGCGCGAGCAAATTAACTGCGTCAGTGGCCGAGTCGCTTTCGCAGTGTCCTTGATTTGCTGACGGTAGTCAGTGGTTATTTTCAACCCCCACAGATAGATGAGGGGGCGGCCGCGCACATTTTCCAGATCGCGGTGGGAGCTTTTGTTTTGGTGCTTCCGATCTATGTGAGCACCGCGAACTGGCATCGCCCTTTGCGCAGCGCACGACCGGTCATGATGTCTGGGGCAGCTCTAACCCTCGCGTTTGGTGCCCTTTATTACCTAGAGCACTACCGTCAGCGTGATCCTGCTCTCTCCGCTTAGAAAGGCGCCTTCAACCCTTCTGGCCTTGGATGTTAGATAATAGGGGGGGTCCGTGGTCGCCTCTGACTCGCGGTTCTGTTCACTTCGGGGTTTTCGACATGAAGCGTTATGTGTTCCTTTCCTGCCAGCCGATCGTCTCCGCTATCTTTGTTCTGACTGTCGCTCTGAGTCTGCCACTGGCGGCGCAGGACTATAAATTCACAATTTCCACGAGTCAGTCGTGGACGGACACCGGGGTTGAGCTTCGGAGCGGAGACTGGGTTGGGATCACGGCTACGGCCGGAAGCGGAGGGTGTGATCCGGCGGGCGTCTCCATGGGAGCTTCCGCGCCAAACCTTCCGCTGTCCACCGCGCTCGCTGGTGCCCTGATTGCGCGCCTGCAAGAAGCGGGCAGTCCCACCCTGGTGGGAAACACCCAGCGTCTGCACGTGCCTCAAGATGGCCACCTGTTCCTCGGAGTCAACGCCAGCGGCGCTCCCCCTTGCCAGGGCAGCTACGTGGTTAAGGTTCACATCACGCCTCAGGATACAACCCAAACTCCATCCGGCAGCGCGGAGGCCGCGGCAGCCGAATCTCTGGTGGGTTCCTCTGCGAAGGCGTCGAGCACGGCTCAGGGTTCTACGACTACGGCCAGCCCCGGCGGTGAGAAAGAGGTAAAGGACATCAAGGGCGCGCTGACCACGGCCGCGCAAACGTGGCTGTCAGGCCAGTTTGGCAAAGGGACTCCCTCGAGCGGCCAGCCGACCTCATCCGCTGCCACCTCCGGTGGCACGACCAGCGGTTCCGGAGGCAGTACAACTACCACCGCTGCCGTTGCTGCGCTGAAGCTCTCAAATTCTCCCCTGGACTCGCAACTGCGTCAGCACATCGACAGCTTGCCGCGCCGGGTGAATGATCAATTCCAGCATCAGGGCGACATGGTGAACTTCGTGATCATCGGTGGCCTCGAGAAAGTGCAGGATGCCCTGACCGCGGCGGACTGGCACCTTGCCGACGTAGACGTAAGGCAGTCCGTCCTGAAGGCCGCCCTGGAGACTTATGAGAAGAAGGCTTATCTCAGCATGCCCATGAGCCAGCTTTATCTGTTCGGGCGGATTCAGGACTACGGCTATGAGCAGGCTGAGCCTTACGCTGTCGTCGCCAGCCGTCATCACTTCCGCATCTGGAAAGCTCCGTTCCAATGGAACGGTCAGGACGTGTGGGCGGGCGCCGGGACGCACGATATCGGATTCGAGAAAGACCAGCGAAACGGAAGCGTAACCCACAAGATCGATCCCGCCGTTGACGGCGAACGCGACAATATCGGCGGAACATTACAGAAGACCGATAAAATCAAGAGCCTGACCTACTATCTGCCGCCTGATCCCGTGCAGGACGCACGCAACGCAACCGGCGGCGGGTACCATTCCGACGGACGAATTCTCGTGATCCAGTTGCAGTAGAGGTTGAGGACGCCGCGGAAGCCATCGATACTGCTCGCTTGCAAAAGCACAAGACGAGCGCGTTTGTGGAATCCCATCCTGACGCCGCACAAAACACGGCGTTAGGACCAGGCCGCCGGCTCAGCCCGCGCTACTGAAGCTTGGCGTATTCCTGTCGGGCTTTTTTCAGCAGCGGGACGTCCGGATCGGCGTCCTTCCAAAGGGCAAGAAAGTCCTGATAAGCCATGCGGCTTTTCTGCTTGTCGCCCTGGAGCGCATAGGCCCGACCTAAACCCAGTCTTGCGAGGGAAGAGAGAGGGTCGCCGAATACGCTGCGGGAGTCGATGACCCGTTGAAACTCCTGCGCGGCCTGCGTGCCCTGTTTCGCCTGAAGGTAGACCAGACCTCGCGCGTACAACACCCCTTCGTTCGATCGCGCATACACCATCGCTCCATCCAGAAGATCGATGGCCTTGGTTGGCTGTCCGGCATTCATGGCGACAATTGATTTAATTAGCGGAATGGTGACGAACTGCATCAGCGTGTCGTAGGGCCGCTGGAGGGAGGCGTCATTGGCGATTTCGAGAGCGCGCTTGTCTGCTTGCAGCAGGCTGAGGGTGATGGCGGAGTTCAACGCAACATTGGCAGAGGGGGTACCGTTCAGTGCCCGGTCGGCGGCTTGCTGCGCGAAAGATCGGAATCCGACCAGCGCCTCCCAGGCCGAGCGCTGCGCATCACCGCCGGCGGCCGCCTCCGGAAGGTTGTTCGAGTTGGCTGTGTCCTCCATCTGGTCCATGAGGGATCGCATCTGCTGGAACTCGCCATGGCCTGCCGCTAACGCGGCTCGCGTACCCAGGGCCAGCAGCTTGCCGCCTGCGCCGGAGTTTTCCGTCGTTTTGAGCTCGCTCTCCAGGGCTGTGGTGTCGTTCTGGTTCCAGGCAATGCCCGCGAGCATCCAGTGCAATTCACCGTTGCTAGGGACCCGCTTGAGGCCAGCTTGCGCCGTGGCCTTGGCCTCATCCATGCGATTCAAGCCCGCGTAGGCGAGGGCAAGGTTGAAGTAGCCGCTGACGGAGTCAGGCTCCAGCTCCACGGCTTTGCGGGCTTTGTCCAGAGCGTTCTCGTACTGCCCGAGCTGATTGTAGATATTGGAAAGGTTGTTGGCCGGGGTCGAGTCGCGCGGGTAAGTCTGCTCATAGAGCTCAAGAGCGGTGATGCCTTTGTCATACTGACCGCTGTCGGCGTAGTAGTGCGACATGATGTAAAGCTTCTCGCGCTCGCTGGCGCGGTCGCGCAACTCGAAAGCCTTCTTGCGGTTCTGTTCCGAGAGCTGGGATTGGCCCAGGTTGTTATACGCCGTTCCCATGCGGGCATAGGCCGTCGCGAAATTTGGATCCAGCTCAACGGCGCGCTGGTACAGGGCAATGGCAGCCATCTCGTCGCCGGCTGCGTGTTTTGAGTCCCCCAGGGTAAAAGCATGGAGCGCTTCCAGCGAGGGCGTGGTCACGTCGGAAAGCATCTTGTCGTAGCGCTGGACAGACGCCAGCGATTCCCCAAGTTTGCCGCGCAGCTCCGAATCGGCCTTGTGCAGCGCGTTCAACACCTCGCCTTCGCTGCCAGCGCTAGTCTCAGCCCGTGCGAGCACCTCACCCGTGGCTGCGTTCAGGGCCTGCATACTGAGCACGTACTGATTCCCGAGGTTGGCGATGGTGCCAGTAAGCATAGCCTTCACACCGGCGCGCTGGCAGATCTCGCGGCCCGTTTCGAGGCTGATGCGCTCGTCGGGCGCCCGGCCCATGAAGCGCAAGGTTTGCCGGGCCTTCGCCTCGGGAAAGACGTTGAGGTACGGCGATTGCTCCAGGTCGACGGTGACGGCTTTTTTCAGCGTCGTGTCCCAGACGGGGTCCGCCGTCGTGTTCACGAAGTCCGTCAGCAGAATCGCATCTTTTTCGCTGAGCGCTCTTTCGCGCTTCATGTAAAGGAAGGAAACGGCTGCGAGGACCGCCGCCAGGAGCCCCAGCGCGGAAAGATAGCGGGCAAGCCTTGCAGTCCGAGCCCGGGCAATGGCCGGCGCCGGCGTCACGCCCGGGACCACGACCGCAGATCCAGAATTCAATTCCTGCTGAATCGACCTCAGGTCAGCGAGGACGTCTTTCGCGTGCTGATAGCGGAGATCCCGCTTCTTTTCGAGAAGCTTCGTGATGACCGATTGCAGCTTCAAGGGGACCCGCGGGTTGAGGCGCGCTGGGGCGACCGGGGCCCGATTGAACAGCGCCTCGAATACCAGGGCGGGAGTTTCCCCGCGAAAGGGGACATTCCCGGTAGTCATCGCGTAGAGAATGGAGCCGAATGAGAACAAGTCCGAGCGTTCGTCGAGGGGTCTACCGCGAGCTTGTTCGGGCGAGATACAGGACAGCTCCGATACGGCAGATTCCTGGCTGCCGCGAGATGCGGTCGCCGTGATTCCCCGGGTGGTGTCTTCCAGAGAACCTTTGTTTTCCTGGGTGGAGGTGGCGATGCCGAAATTCAGCAGCTTCACCGCTCCCGAGTTAGTGATGAAAATGTTGGCCGCGCGCAGATCGCGGTGAACGATTCCCTGAGCATGGGCGGCGCGAAGCGCGTCGGCCACCTGAATCGCGATCTCGAGCACTTCACTGATCTGGCGAGGAGCGGCGGTCAGTGTCCGCTTTAGCGTCGCGCCTTCGAGCAACTCCAGGGCGACGAAATGGCGGTCCTCGGCCTCGCCGATTTCGCGGACTGCGCAAATGTTTGGGTGATCGAGGGCCGAAAGCGCAGCAACCACGCGCTCAAATTCGGCGAGCGCAGCGGGGTCTTCCAAGGCCTTGGGAAGAAAACGGATGGCCACGCGCCGCCCGAGTTTGGGATCCTCGGCAGCAAAAACAGCGTTTCCTCCCGATCCTCCCAGCTGAGAGAGGACACGGTAATGCGCGATGGTCTCAGCAATCATGAAACAGAGTTTTTTTCGTGCGGGTTAAATTGATGGTAGGCCCGTACTCGCGAGCAAGTCAACGCGCGACCGGGGACAGCTATATAGAGGGCGGGAAAATTCCTACACCCCCATTTCGCGCGACGGAAGCGGGGATCGAACACGTACGCGGTTTCGGACACAGGAAAGAGTGGGGGGTTTTCGGAAACGGGAACGAACCCGAACACGGGATCGGTCGGGAATCGGGGGTGCCAAGAATGCGGGGTTAACGTTTGGGTAAACGGGGCCGGCGTGAGGATGGAGAGCCCAAGGGCGAGGAGGCTGCGTCGATTCGGTGCTCAGGCACACGGGGCCAGATCTCATTGACGGATACTTCCCTCGAACCGAGCATCTCGAGAAATCAACCGACCACTAGCAGAGGGAACTCTGGGGATGGAAGGCTCTTCCTCAGCGATGCTCAAGATGCTGGTCGCGGCAACTGTTTAGGGTCGAAACGCACTCCTTTCTTGCACCTGGTTAGAGTGATGGCGGCAATCTTCTGTGCCAGGGCGAGACGCGCCATGCTGGACCGCATTCCTTTCTCTACCAGGGCCGCATAAAATTCCTGCAGCAGCCCAGGGCGTTCGATGGCCGAGATGGCTGCCCCTTTTAAGGCGCGGGTTTCCATGCTTCCCGTGGTACACCCCATGGATTTGGTTGCTGCCTAGTAGCTCCGCCAAATTGCGTGCATCTGACCGATCGTTCTGGTTGCCATCCCTCATCAGCGCGTTCTTGCAAGGATCGCAGACCACCAGCCGGCTGACATGCGGCGGTGTTGGCATCATCGGTGACCACGAGCCAGACCCCCGAAACAGAGAATCAATAGAACCGATCTGCAGAACCTAAGGATCTCGGTGACACACCGGTTCCTCGCCATAAGCCTCTCCATGACTGGGTTGTTGGAGGCCTGGAGCCGTTACTTCCAGTTCCTGACTTACCGCGCTACGAGAAGGGGGATGTCGCGGGCTTCAGTGTTTAGCCGCCCGCCTTTTTCCGACACTGCTGGTGGCAAGGACTCCCTGATTTCCGCCTGCACTGATCACTACCGTGTCGATTTCCGCTCCACCGTTTACCACAACGAAATTCACGACCACAGTCGGGCGGCCGTCGGCGAAATTGATGGTGAAGGTACCCGTACAGTCGGAGTTCACCGTGTAAGTTCCAGTGGCGCGCTGGTGGCTGAAATCGGACACCACGTGGCCGCCGATCGTGATGGTGTCGACCTGAGTGAACCCGCCGTTCCCATCAAATTCGGTCATCGCCACCCCGACCTGCGGACCGACCGGACCGAGGCCTCCGAGTTTGTTGCCCTGGACAGCGAAGCCATAGGTTCCGGCAATCAGCTGGTTGTTGCAGTACTCCGAGTCACCCTGCGCGTAACCCGACTTCACAGCAGCGAGTGTCAGCAGAAGCAGTGCGGACGCATTGACGATCAGTTTCTTGTTCATAGAATCCTCCTCTCTGATTTGCTGATTTCTTGAGTGCGGCCCCCAGATTTCAGAAGCAGCCCCAGAATTGGGCGTCTTCATAACCCACAGCAGAACGGTGATCAATCGATCGGGGATAAAACTTTGCTGACTTGCTAAACAAAGGTGCAGAAAGGGGTTGCTCGGTTTGCTGAACAGAAATTGGGATAGAATCGAGTTCCGTTTGGGGTGGAGTTATGGGTGTGCCGGCCAGTTCCAGCCGCCGAATTCGGACGGGATTGTTTGAGATCGACCTTGTCTCGGGCGAAGTTTACAAGGACGGTCGCAAAGTGTCCCTCCAGGAACAGCCCTTTCGGGTCCTGGCGGTCTTGCTTGAAAGTCCCGGAGAAACCGTTACCCGGGAGGAGTTGCAGTCGCGGCTGTGGCCGGCAGATACCTATGTAGGCTTCGATGAAGGACTGAACACTGCGATTCGGAAGCTGCGGGTGGCTTTCGGAGATTCGGCAGAAAACCCAAGATTCTTTCAGACAATCCCGCGGCGTGGGTACCGCTTTATCGCACCTCTCCACGAGGTCCCTGGCTCCCTGCAGACCGAAGAGACCGTTGATGACTTGACCGCCAGCTCATCCCGGCCTCCCTCTCCGAGTTTCAAGACGCCAGTGATTCTGATCTCAGCCGCGATCCTGCTTCTCCTTCTATGTATGGCCGGATTTTTGGCATATCGACGCTCGTCTCGGAGCCCAGTCTCTATGAAACGAGTCATGCTAGCGATCCTGCCATTCCAGAATCTGAGCAACGATCCACTGCAGGAATACTTCAGCGACGGCCTTACCGAAGAAACGATCACGGATCTGGGCCAAGTAAGTCCGGAGCATCTGGGCGTGATCGCACGCACCTCTGCGATGGCATATAAGCATACCAGTAAAACTGTCGACCGGATCGGCAAGGAATTGGGGGTCGACTACGTGCTTGAAGGGAGTGTGCGCCGTGAAGGAGGAAAGGCGCGTGTCAGCGTCCAGCTCATTCGAGTCAGCGATCAAACCCACCTTTGGGCGCGAAACTATGACCTAGAGCTGCACGATGTGCTGGAGATCGAGAGTCAATTGGGTAATGACATTGCTCAACGAGTGCAGGTGAACCTCGCGCCGCGAGCGCAAAATCAGTTGTCGAAAATGCGTTCCGTGGATCCTGAGGCTTACGATCTTTATTTGAAGGGACGTTTCTACTGGAACCAGAGAAACCCTGCAGCGATAAAGGAGAGCATTGGGTATCTCCTGCAAGCGACGAACAAGGATCCCAATTTCGCGCTAGCCTATGCGGCACTTGCCGATGCCTACAATTTCACCAACATCGTGGGTCTTTACTCCCCGAAGGAAAGCTTCCCTGAAGCCAAAGCTGCAGCGACCAAAGCCATATCGCTCGACCCCATGCTTGCCGAAGCACATGCGGCTTTGGGCATGGAGAAATCTCATTTCGAGTTCGATTTTCCGGGAGCTGAGCGGGAGTTTTTGAAGGCAATCGAGCTGAATCCTAGTTCTGCTTATGCTCACCTTTTTTATTCGAATTGCTATCTCTCTCCCATGGGTCGAACTTCCGAGGCCATTGTTGAAAATAAAAGGGCGCTTGAACTTGATCCCCTTTCACTACCCATTAACAACTTCATGGCAATCACCTACGTGTTTGCCGGGGACTATGAACATGCGTATCGGCAGTTTCAGGCAACCATCGCGATGGATCCGACGTTCGGCCTGGCGCACGAGTCCTTTGCGTCTTATCTAACCGAGACCGGAAAATTCGAGGAAGCGATCCAGGAATACGAAAAGGCCAAAGTCGTGGCAGGGGCTAATCCCGAGCAGGCTACGGCTGAGGCGGCCACGATGCGTGCGGCTTTCAAAGCAGGAGGAGCCAAACTCTTTTGGCAAAGGAGTCTCGAGCTCATCCTGCAGTCGATGCAACGTCCAGAGCAGGGATTTGTGGCGGCCGACATCGTGGCTGGCGCCTACGCTCGCGTCGGCGCCAGAGACAAGGCGTTCGAATGGCTGGACAAGGCTTACGAAGAGCGCGACGGTGCGGATCTGGCCCTCTTGAAAGTCGACCCCGCTTGGAACAATATTCGGAGCGATCCTCGATTTGCCGATCTGCTCCAACGCCTGGGCCTGCCGAAATAGGTGGGCGGCCAAAAGCGGGACATACTTCCCCTCCCCAGTTCGAGCGCGAATAATATGCCCTGAAGCTCGATGTAGGGATCCCCGCTTCCACTCCCCACTCGCCCCCAATCCCTAGCCCCCGCTCCCCCCAACCCGTGCTCGCGATCGGCTCCGATCCCGTGTACGCACTCGATCCCGTTTCCGTCGCGCGAAACGAGGGTGTAGGAATTTTCCCGTCCTCTATAGCTATCCCCGTCAACGCGCGACCTCCTGGCAAAAATCGCCCCCCAGAGCTGGTTCCGCGATTTCAGCTTTTCTTTCGCTGCATCCTGGCCGAAAATATAGACATCGAATTTTGGGTGAGGTGTTCCATGCGTTTTGCCCTGCCTGCTCTGCTCACAGTTGCGATCTTACTTCTTTCCAGCGGCCTTGCTGCCCAGCAGATTCGCGGCGACTACATTGAAACCCGCAGCGCCGACGTATACACCGGCCAGTGCTTCGCCAATGGCGAAGTCAACCTCGCGGGCAAGGAGGCGATTCTTGCCTGGCACGTGCAAAGTGGAAGCTGGGACGGCGTCCCGCTTGACGGCCTGACGGTGGCCGCGGCTGTGCGTGCGCGGGCAACGTTGGGGGATCCCTACGGAAACCCGTATCCCGCGCAAGCAGTGTTGCTGATAGATGATCGGGCCACTCCACAGCAGAGTGCGGCGCTGGCGAGTTTTGCCCGTCGCATGGGGGGCGAACTGCTAACGAATGTCGATCAGACTCTCTCGGCGCCCATGGAAATGGTCGTCAACCACGAGCACCATGGCGTGGCCCTACTGCGGGCCGGGCAATTTGCCACCGTGCAAACCCGCTCGCTGGGCGACAAGGACCACGTGTGCGGGAACGAAGTGACGTTTTACCCGCCACTCACGCCCGTGGCCCACTCCATGCCGGCGGTTGCGGTGACGGACGCGTATCGCGGTCCCGGACTGGGAGAGTCGTGGGACAGCCACGGCCGACGCAGCGCTTTTGTGGGTACGTTCGTGCGCTAGAATCCGGACGTGACGTCGTACAAAGATTTCTGTAGTGGAATTGCATCGCGGCGGTCGCGAGCTTCGACGATCGCCGCGTTCGTGTTTTCGGGATGCGTTCTGCTTTCGGGCTTGACCTTCGCCATGGCTCAAGCTGAGTTGGGAAAAGTAGAAGAACTCGGGCCTCCACCCGAAGGCCAAGTGCCTGGACCACTTCTTCGGAACCTGTCGCAAAAGGGATATCGAGTCACACTCGCAACCGGCGGCTCGGCGATCGAAATCTGGTACTGCAAGGCAGTGGCAGTGCAGCCAAAGGGCGCAGGTTCCGACGCAACTTACGACCGGATTCCCGAGTCGACCCTTTTAGGCATCCTGCATTTTACGAAGAATGGCAACGACTATCGCGGACAATCCATTGCGACCGGATACTACACGCTGCGCTATGCGCTCATGCCAAACGACGGGAATCACCTGGGGGTTGCGCCGGGACGGGACTTTCTGCTACTGATCCCCGCCAGTGCTGATCCCGGTCCGCAAACGCCTCCCACTCTGCCCGAGTTAATTGCACGCAGCAGCCGTGGGGCGGGAACCAAACATCCGGCTCCTATGAGCCTGGTGCCCGCTGGGAGCGAAGGGCCTTGGCCAGTGCTCACGAAAGACGAGCAGGGCGATGTTGTATTCACCACCACCGTACATCTTGTTAGTGGGGAAGAGCTACCGGTTGCCTTGGTTGTGAAAGGTTCGGCGCCGCAATAATCCGGCTGCATTTTTCAGAGCGGAGATCCTCGCGTTCGATTCCACGTTGCCGATCGCAACTTTCGCTGTTGTTTTTCACATCGCGCAAGCACCTCCCCACACAAGGCGCTGATTCCAAGAGAGACCGATAGTACGCGCGACCCAAGTGGCTGACAATCAGCGCGGCGCGGGTTGCGATTCGCATCTGGGGGCTGTTGCAGCACTCCGCAACCGCTCGGTTGCGGTTTGTATTAGCCCATTCGCAAGCACCTGATTCCAGAGGTTCATCGCCGTTGGCATGGATCCATCGCGAAACGACAGAAGTTTGGCGTGACGATTGCCTTTGACGATAAGCGGCGAGTGGCCCGGAAACGAAAAAGACCGGAAACGATGGCCCTTCCAGAGAGGTGATGTATGACAGTGCTACTGGTTCTGACCTTCGTAACGTTCTTGCTGATCGACCACTTTCACAGCCGCAAGCAGGTGGTGTTGCCACCTGCAGTGCAGCCGGTGAAGCGCGAGGCTCTGCCCCGGCTGGCGCCCAGCCTGGTGGGTGGCTTCCATGTTCCCGAGAAACTCCGCTTTCATCCCGGCCACACCTGGGCGCTGAGCGAGAGTCCAAGCTTGGTGCGCATCGGTCTCGACGAGTTTGCGTCCAAGCTCACGGCAAGCTCGAGCGCATCTCGCTGCCGCGGCGCGGTCAATGGATCCGGCAAGGGCAGAAGGTGTGGACGCTGCATCGGGACGGCACGTCGGTCGACATGGTCTCTCCGATTGAGGGCAGCGTGGCCGACATCAACGAAGCGGTGGTGCACAATCCAGAACTGGCGCTGACGGATCCCTATGGCGAAGGCTGGCTGGTGACGGTGCAGTCGCCCGATGCCAAGACCAACTTCCGCAATCTGCTCGGTGGGGCGCTGGCGCGCTGGTGGACGGAAGAGTCAGCCGGCCGGTTGCAACGTCTGCTGCCGGCGACCTTGGGAGCGCTGGCGCAGGACGGCGGCGTCGCGGTCGACAATCTCGCCCCTCAGATTCCTGACGAAGATTGGGCCACGTTGGCCAAAGAGTTCTTCCTGTCGTAACGGGCCACAGCAAGGAAGGGCCGCTCGCCACCTCCGGATTGAGGTCAAGATCGGCCGCAGCGAGACTCGGATGCTAGGCAAACCAGTCCAGACTCCGAGAGCGCCGCGGCCGAAACTTTTG
>Ga0306923_10006717_pt1 | contig 11381 bp, 13 predicted proteins | sample sta12Can44000108_FD_203841 | JGI IMG/M metagenome (GOLD analysis project Ga0306923, IMG submission 203841) | Lab enrichment of tropical soil microbial communities from Luquillo Experimental Forest, Puerto Rico - statanox.12C.anox.44.000.108 (v2)... | ecosystem: Environmental > Terrestrial >...
TTTCCGCCGCCCCTGCCGCCACCTTGCGGGCCACCTTCTCGCCATAGTCCGGGTAATCGACCGATTCGCCGTTCTCGGTACCGCAGTCCTCGAACGGAATGCCCCGCTCCGCGAGGAGCTTTTTCACCGCCTCTTTCAGCTGGAGGCCTCCGTGGTCGCTCGCCAGCGCAATCATCACAGTTTCCTGAACAGGAGCGTGGCGTTGGTGCCGCCAAACCCGAAGTTGTTGCTCATGGCGTACCGGATCTTTGCATCACGGGCCGTGTTGGGGACGTAGTCAAGATCGAGCTCGGGATCAGGCTCCTGGTAATTGATGGTGGGAGGGACGACCCCCTTGTCCATTGCCATCATGGTGAAGACCGCCTCAAGCCCGCCGGCGGCCCCGAGGGCATGGCCGGTCATCGACTTGGTGGAGGAGACCATCACCTTTTTCGCGTGTTCGCCGAAGACGGTCTTGACCGCCATCGTCTCGTAGAGATCGTTCATCGGCGTCGAGGTGCCGTGGGCATTGATGTAGTCGACCTCTTCGGGGTTGACCCCCGCGTTGGTGAGTGCCATCCGCATGCAGCGTGCCGCCCCTTCCCCCCCGGGAGCGGGCGCGGTCAGGTGGTAGGCATCGCCGGTCAGGCCGTAGCCGACCACCTCGGCGTAGATCTTGGCGCCCCGTTTCCTGGCGGCTTCGTACTCCTCCAGGACGACGATGCCGGCCCCCTCTCCCAAAACGAAGCCGTCACGGTTCTTCTCGAAGGGACGGGAAGCGCCCTGCGGGTCGTCGTTGCGGTCGGAGAGCGCCTTCATCACGGCAAAGCCGCCGATCCCGAGGGGGGTCACCGTTGATTCGGTGCCACCGGCGATCATGGCGTCCGCATCGCCGCGCCGGATGATCTGGTAGGCGTCGCCGATGGAGTGGGTAGCGGTGGCGCAGGCGGAGACCGACGAGATGTTCGGCCCCTTGGCACCGTACTTGATGGAGATATGCCCGGGCGCCAGGTTGATGATCAGCATCGGGATGAAAAACGGGGAGATCTTCTTGTAGCCACCTTCAAGAAAGGCGGAATGGTACTTCTCGATGGTCGGCAGCCCCCCTAGTCCGGCACCTACCAAGACGCCGACCCGCTCCGCATTCCCTTCGTCGATCACCAGCCCGGAGTCTTCCATGGCAAACTGGGCAGCCGCGAGCGAATACTGGATAAACAGATCCATCTTCTTGATTTCTTTTTTGTCGATGAAATCTTCGGCGACAAAATCCTTCACTTCGCCGGCAATCTTGACGGGCATTTCCGAGGCGTCAAACCGGGTAATCAGGCCGATCCCCGACACACCGGCGACCAGGGCATCCCAGTTTTTCCGGTTACCGGTCCCGAGCGGCGACACCACCCCCACACCCGTCACTACCACTCTTCGCATAGAACACGTCTCCTTGAAGTTCCAATTCCCGTTCGTCGGCTAATAACCGGCGAAAAAAAGGGGGGGATCGCCCCCCCGGGTCATCCTAGGTGTGCTCGGTGAGGTAATCGATCGCATCCTGCACGGTCTGGATCTTCTCGGCGTTCTCGTCGGAGATTTCGATGTCGAACTCTTCCTCAAGGGCCATGACCAACTCCACCGTGTCGAGGGAGTCGGCACCGAGGTCGTCCATGAAAGAAGCCTCGTTGGTAACCTGGGACTCGTCCACGCCAAGCTGCTCGGCAACGATCTCTTTCACTCTTTTTTCTATTGATGACATCTTTTCTACCTCCATGTGGTTTTAACCTTTTTCAGGTTTATTGTGAATTTCACTCTAGCTACATAGCATGAAAAAAGGATTTTGCAAAAGATTTTTTCAGACAAAAGACAGCAATCAGGAAACGCAGATTTTTCGCAAGGTCAAGGCGATCAAGGGATTGCGCGGAGGCGTGGCAGCGCCACGCCGCACAAGGGATCCCGAAGATCAACGCCGAGATTGCGGAAAAGCTTCGTTTCCACCCCTTACATGTACATGCCGCCGTTGACCCCCAACACCTGCCCGGTGATGTAGGCGGAGCGCTCCGCAGCGAGGAAGAGCACCGCATTCGCGATATCGTCGGCGGAGCCCAGGCGCTCCATCGGGATCTGGGCAGCGAGATCCTGCTTGACCTTCTCCGGCAGCATCTCGGTCATGTCCGTGGCGATGAAGCCGGGAGCGACGGCGTTGACGGTGACATTCCGCTTGGCGAGCTCGCGGGCATTGGACTTGGTGAGCCCCATCAGCCCCGCCTTGCTGGCGCAGTAGTTTGCCTGCCCGGCGTTCCCCATCTGTCCCACGATCGAAGCGATGTTGATGATCCGGCCGTAGCGCTGCTTGGCCATCACCTTGGCAGCGGCGCGGCTGCAGAGAAAGGCCCCCTTGAGGTTGACGGAAAGGACGGCGTCCCATTCCTCGTCTTTCATCCTGAGCAGCAGGGAGTCCCGGGTGATCCCCGCATTGTTCACCAGGATATCCACCCGGCCGAACGCCTCCACCGCGGCATCGATCATCCGCTCGGCATCGGCGGTCAGGGTCACGTTCCCCTGGACGGCGACGGCTTCTCCCCCCGCGGCCTTGATCTCGGCGGCGAGCGCCTCGACCCCTTCCGGAACCATGTCCACTGCGACGATTTTGGCCCCTTCGCCTGCCAGGGCCAAAGCTATGCTCCGTCCGATACCGCGTGACGCACCGGTCACGACAGCAATCTTTCCTTTTGGCATTACGTACCTCCTTTCATTATCGACACATACGAACACTACACGGAGCGATTTAACGCTCGCATCAGTCGGCAATCCTCACGAAACAAGGGTTCTGAGGGACGCCAGGTCCTCCACGTTACGGGTTTCGGCTTCCTTGGCGATCCGCTTGACGAGGCCGGAAAGGACCTTGCCGGGCCCGATCTCGATAAAGCGGGATACCCCGAGCTCGACCATCTTCAGCACCGAACCGTCCCAGCGGACCGGAGCACATACCTGAGCAACGAGGAGATCCCGGACCCGCGCCGGATCGCTGTTCGGCTCCGCTTCCACGTTGGTGATCACCGGCATCCTAAAGGGGGCAATCCCGACCCCGGCGAGGGTCGTGGCAAGGCGCTCGGCCGCCGGCTTCATCAGGGTGCAATGGAAGGGGGCACTGACAGGGAGGAGCATCGCCTTGCGGAAACCCTTTGCCTTGGCAATCTCGATCGCCCTGTTCACCGCGCCGGCATGGCCGGCGATGACGATCTGCCCCGGGGAGTTGAAATTGGCCGGCGCTACCACCTCCCCTTGCGCAGCTTCCGTACAGATCTCGGCCAGCACCTCAGGCTCCACCCCGAGAATGGCAGCCATCGCACCAACCCCCACAGGTACCGCCTCCTGCATGAAAGTGCCCCGGTCCCGGACCGTCCGGACGGCGTCGCCGAAACCGATGACCCCCGCAACCACCAGTGCCGAATACTCGCCAAGGGAGTGCCCCGCCAGATAATCGGCGGTAAGCCCCGTTTCAGCAGCGACCACCCGCAGGGCCGCCACGCTGACCGTGAGAATGGCGGGCTGGGTGTTGGCGGTCAGCTTCAGCGCCTCCTCCGGCCCCTCGAAACAGAGCTTCGAAAGGGAGCTCCCCAAAGCGTCATCGGCCTCCTGGAACGTCTCCCGGGCCACGCTGAAATTGTCGGCCAGCTCCTTCCCCATCCCCGGAAACTGCGACCCCTGCCCGGGGAAAACGAATGCAATCTTTGACATTATGACCGTTCCTTTGAATTTTTGTAAGTGGCGAAGCAGGTCTTCGTGCTCAAACATGCCCGGATGACAGGCGCCGAGGAGCGAGCAGCGGAGCGTACATGCAGAGAGCAATGCCGCAGATGGGCGTGTTTCAGCGCGAAGACTACCAGCGGACCAGAACGGCGCCCCAGGTCAACCCCCCTCCAAATGCGTCAAGCAGCAGGATGTCCCCCGCCTCGATCCTGCCGGCCCTGTTTGCCTCGTCCAACGCGAGCGGGATGGAAGCCGACGACGTGTTGCCGTAGCGTTCCAGGTTTACGAAGAGTTGGTCGTCGGTGACTCCCAACCGCTTGCCGATCGCATCGATGATCCGCCGGTTGGCCTGATGTGGAATGAAGAGGTCGATGTCGGCCGCCGTCAGGCCGTTCAACGCCAGCGCCTCTTGGGCGACATCCTCCATCGCCCTGACTGCCAGCTTGAACACCTCGTTACCCTGCATGGCGATGCAGGCGAGGCTTTCGTCCAGAACCCGCTGGGAAACGGGGTTCCTGCTCCCTCCTCCCGGCTGGTGGAGGAGTTCCCAGTAGCTCCCATCACTGTGGATGTGGGTGGAAAGGACACCACTGTCCCCTTCCGACGCTTCCAGCACCACCGCCCCGGCACCGTCACCGAACAGGCAGCAGGTATTCCTGTCGTGCCAGTCAACGATCCGGGAAAGAACCTCGGCGCCGATAACAAGTGCCTTGCGGGCTGACCCGGCCCGGATGAACTTCTCCACGACGGAGATGCCGTACAGGAAACCCGAACAGGCGGCAGAGACGTCGAAGGCCGCTGCCTTCACTGCTTTGAGATTGTTCTGGACGAGGCAGGCTGTTGCAGGGAAGGGAAAATCAGGGGTGACAGTAGCAACGATGATCAGGTCGAGTTCCGCAGCGTCCACACCCGCCATGGAGAGGGCCTGCTCCGCCGCGCGGGTGGCAAAGGTCGACGTATACTCTCCCTCGGCAGCGATACGCCGCTCGTGTATGCCGGTCCTGCTGGTGATCCAGTCATCGCTGGTGTCCACCAGCCTTTCCAGGTCCAGGTTCGATAATATCCGTCCCGGAACGGCCGAACCCGTACCGGTAACTTTCGCTCGCACCATCAGCCCACCTTCTCTAGCCGGCCGCCTGGTCTTTCGCGGCCTGTCGCTGTTGCATATACGCAGGAAAACTTTCTTCGAGCTTCTCGGCCATCCGCTGGTTTACCCCCTTCAGGGCATATTCATGGGCAAAGCGGACGGCGTTCTTGATAGCCTTCGCATTGGAGCCGCCATGACAGATCATGCCGACACCGTCGATCCCGAGAAGCGGTGCGCCCCCGTACTCGGAGTAGTCGACCTTTTTCTTGAAATTATTGAAGGCTGTGCGGGAAAGGAGGTACCCCACCTTGGAGAAAAAGCTTTTTTTGATCTCTTCCTTGAGCATCTTGCCGACCGCTTCGGCCAGCCCCTCGGAAAGCTTCAGTACGACGTTGCCGACAAATCCGTCGCAGACGACCACATCAACGGTACCGTTGAAGATGTCGCGCCCCTCCACGTAGCCGGCATAGGCGAGGGGGATTTCCTTCAAGGCGGCGTTGGTCTCGCGGGTCAGCTCGTTCCCCTTGCTCTCCTCTTCACCATTGGAAAGGAGCCCGATCCAGGGTTTTGCCACCCCCATCACGTGGCGGGCATACACTTCTCCCATGATGGCAAACTGCACGAGGTGGATCGGCTTGCAGTCCACGTTTCCGCCGACATCAAGCACGAGGGTTGTGCCACGGAGTGTGGGAAAAATCTGGGCGATGGCGGGACGCTCTATCCCCTTGAGCCTTTTCAGGACGAACATCCCGGCAGCCATGGTGGCACCGGAATTCCCGGCGCTTACCACCGCGGCAGCCGCACCCTGCCTGACCAGCTCGTACGCGACCCGGATGGACGAATCCTTCTTCTTGCGTACGGCGTCCGAGGCGGAATCGTGCATCCCGACTACCTCGGCCGCATGCTGGATGGTGATATCGAGCCCCTGGCAGTCGTGCTTTGCAAGTTCCTGACGAAGCCGGTCGGTGTCACCGACGAGGGTGACGGGAATGGCAAATTCCCGAACCGCGGCAACGGCACCTTCCACTTCGACAACGGGCGCATGATCGCCACCCATCGCATCTACAGCAACTCTCATAGTACCCCTAGGCGGTGGATTCAAGAACAGAGCGTGGAAACAGGTGCTAGAGCTCTTCGGTCTTAATTACTTCCTTGCCTTTGTATGTGCCGCAGGACGGACACGCACGGTGGGGGAGCTTGGGAGCCTTGCACTGGGGGCAAACGGAGGCCGCAGGGGCGGTCAGGAAGTCATGGGCCCTTCTCATGTTCTTGCGGGATTTGGATGTCTTCTTCTTAGGTACTGCCATGTCCTATCTCTCCTTTACTTGTTTACCTTGAGATTTTTCAATGCACTGAAGGTAAGGTTGGCCTGTTGGCCGCTGCAGGCACATTCGGCCGTATTGAGATCGGTGCCGCACATTGGGCAAAGCCCCTTGCATTCCTCCCTGCAGAGGGGCTTGAAGGGTATTTCCATGAGAATCTGTTCGGCAATCTCCTCGGTGAAATCGATCTCATCCCCTTCGAACGTCACCGAGATCAGGTCCTGTTCGGTCAGCTCGACCTCTTCATCCTGGCTGCCGCCGACAGAAGGAATATAAAAAATGGTGAAAGGCGAAACAATCGCGGCCTCATATTCCGTCAGACAGCGTGAACAGGCCAGACGCACCCGCGTCTCCACCTCACCCTCTGCCCGGATGTGGTCGTACTCCCTCGCAACCGTCAATCGGAGTTGCAGCGGTGCAAGAAACGAGCACTCTCCCGACTCCTGGAGCGCCGCGAGCGTTGGATAGCTCGCCACCTCTTCAACGGCGGAAAGGTCACGGACCTTGTCCTTTATGTCATCGACGCGTACTTTCACATCCAGCCCCGGAAAGCCCTATTCAAAGCAATCTAGTATATATATTGGACCGGATTTGTCAAGGAAAATGCACCCGCCGGCGACAGCCCGTGGGTTTTTTCTATTAACCTATTCCCCCTCTTTTTGCAAGCAGAAAAGAAGCTCTGTCAGGGACTTAGGCCTGCAGGGAATCTGTGTGACCGCATAGATTGGCCGGGTTGCACTTAGATGGTGATCGTTTCACCAGGGCGAAGCCGTCGCGGCTCGGGATTTCTGAAAGTTGCAAAGAGGAGGATGAAAAAAAGGAGAACGACCATGATGAGGGCAATTACCGATCGAAGGAGGTTTATCCGTCGCTCTCCCCCGGAAGCCCGCAGAAAACCGATGACCGTCACCAGAATCCCGCAAAAGCCGAGCACTCCCCCCCAGAAAAGCCCCAAAAAGATGAGCTCGGTCTCGCCGGCCGGGGAGAGAAAGAGGAGCGTCGCCAATTGATCATGGAAAAAGCTGGCCAGGATAACCGCGACAACCCCGCCGATGATCAGCTTCAGTCCCGATCCTACAGTGGTTCTGCGCATGGACGGGCCTCCTCAGTCGCACCAGCTCACGTCGCCCACCCCTTTGCGGAGCACGCTGGCGACGTCGCCGATAAGACTGACCACGGAACTGACGTCCGCGGTAAGGACGCCGCCATCCACGACCAGGTCGAGCTGATTGCCCAGCTCCGCATCCACGTCAAAAGGGTCGCCGATCGGTTCGTCCCCCGAACGGTTGGCACTGGTGGTGACGATCGGATGCCCCAGCTCCCTGACGAGACCGAGACAAATGGCATTGTCCGGGATTCGTATCCCCACCGTTTTCTGCTTGGTGATGAGCAGGTCGGGAACTACCCCTGTGGCTTCGAGGACAAAGGTATAGGGACCGGGGAGGTAGCGCTTGAGGATCTTGAAGGCGTAGTTGCTGACCCGGGCATACCTGGCCACCTCGGAGAGGTCCGCACAGATGAAGGAGAAGGGCTTCTTCTTTTCCCGCTGCTTGAGGAGATATATCCGCTCGATTCCCCGCTTGCTGAAGATGCTGCAGCCGATCCCGTAAGTGGTATCGGTCGGATAGGCGATGACCCCTCCTCCCTTGAGGAGTTCCACCGCTTGGGCAATCAGCCGCGGCTGCGGGTTATCGGGATTGATCTGGATGAGCATGCTATCCCCGCGGGTTCAACTCAAGCAAATCTTTGTGCACGAAGCGCCCTTCTTTCTGGATGAGCTCGTCGTCGAACCAAATCCCGCCGTCTCCCCGGAGGAGCTTCACCATGTCCCAGTGAACTGCGGAGCGGTTGCCGTTGTCGCACTCGTCGTAGCACTGCCCCGGGGTGAAGTGGATGGAGCCTGAGATCTTCTCGTCGAACAGGATGTTCCGCATCGGGACGGTGATCGCCGGGTTGACCCCGATGGCAAATTCGCCGACGTACCGGGCCCCCGCGTCGGTATCGAGGATCCGGTTGAGTGCGTCGCTCATCCCTCCTGCCGCCGTCGCCTTGACAACTTTCCCGTGTGCAAACTCAAGTCGTATGCCGTTGAACTCCTTCCCCTGGTAAAGGGTCGGACAGTTGTAGGTGATGTGTCCCTCCACCGAGTCTTTCACCGGTGCGGTGAACACCTCTCCGTCGGGGATGTTCATCCTGCCGTCGCACTTGATCGCCGGCATCCCCTTGATGCTGAAAGAAAGGTCGGTGTCGGACGCCGTGATCCGGACCCGGTCGGTCCGGCCCATCAGCCGCTTGAGCTTTTCCTGCTTGCGGGACTCGGCGCGCCAGTCCATACAGCAGGCGGCGAACAGGTAATCCTCATACTCCTCCAGGCTCATGCGCGCTTCCTGAGCGGCCCCCTGGGTCGGGTAGCGGGTCACCACCCAGCGGGTGTGCTTTACCCGCCGGTCGATGATCGGGCGCACCACTCGCGAATGGGCGATCATGGCGTTCTGGTTCGCCTGGGCCATTACCATGGAGTTTTCGGCGGCGGAAATGCCGATGTAGACGTTCACCTTCTCCATGAAATCCAGTTTGTGCTGCGGGAAATAGGCGAGCTGCTCCTTCCGGGCGGAGGTGTAAAAGTGGCGGTTGATCTCCGGGACGCTGAATTCATACTCCACGTACGCCGCCCCCTTCGCCAGACAGAGCGCGTACAGCTCCTTCACCAGAGGTATCGCCTCCGTCCCGGAGGCGCTGATCAGGACCACGTCCCCCTTCTTCACCCTGGTGGAGTAGTTCACCAGCACCTCGGCCATCTGTCGAACGCGCGGATCTTTCACGCAGTAGACTCCTTGCGGTTTAAGTAGTATTCAATCAGAAACCTAAAGGAACGAGGATTTTTCGTCCTGGCAAGGCAGTCGAGGGATTGCGCGGAGGCGTAGTACCCTGAGGGCATGAACAGCGCTACGCCGCACAAGGAATCCCGAAGACTTACGCAGCCAGGGCGGAAAAGCATCGTTCCCCTCACCGTCCCGTGTGCCCGAAGCCGCCCTCCCCCCTCTTCGTCCCCTCAAGCTCCACCGCCTCCACCAAGGTGGCTCGTGCAAAGGGGGCGAACACCAGCTGGGCAATCCGCTCCCCGTTTCGAACGACGAACGGCTCCGTCCCATGGTTGATCAGGATCACCCCGATCTCACCCCGGTAATCGGTGTCGATGGTCCCGGGGGAATTGACCAGGGCAATGCCGTGCTTGAGGGCGAGGCCGCTCCGGGGCCTCACCTGGGCCTCATACCCCTCGGGCAGTTCGATGGCGATCCCGGTCGGGACAAGTGCGCGAGCCCCGGGGTTTAAAACCAGCTCATGCGTCAACTCTGCATAGAGGTCCATGCCGGCAGCATGCGGGGTCATGTAACCTGGGAGGGGATTGACACTGTCCGGGCGGAGCCTTTTTACCTTGATGCTGCAATGATGCACGGATAGCTCGCTAAAGGTTGATCCCGGCAGGGAGAGTGAAGGTGTTTTCCGGCCTCCCCATCAAGACCAGGGTGAGGTAGCGGTCATCGATCATCTCCTCCGCGAGGTCGAGGATACTGAGGGGGGTGACTCGCTCGATCCCCTTGACGATCTCCCGCAGGGGCTGATACTGGCCGAAATAGATCTCGTTCTTGGCCAGCTTGGTCATCCTGTTGTCGCTGCTCTCCAGAGAGAGGAGCACATTTCCCTTGAGCTGCTCCTGCGCATCAAGCAACTCGGCCTGGCTGAGTGGTTCGGTGCGAAGCCGCTTCAGCTCCCGCAGGACGATATCGATGACCTCGTTGAGCCGTTCCCGGCTCGTCCCGATGTAAACGGCAAGAGAACCGGAATCGGAATGGGAGGCGATGTAGGAATAGATGGAATAGGCAAGCCCGAGTTTTTCCCGCACCTCCTGGAAAAGCCGGGAGCTCATGCTCCCCCCGAGGACGGCATTGAGAATGAAGGCCTCGTAGCGCCTCGGATGGGACTGGGGGATGGAAAGGGTGCCGAGGCACAGATGGACCTGTTCCAGGTCCTTTTCCACCACCTCAACCTTTCTCCTTGGGGTTGGGCGGCTGCTCTGCCCGGTGGTCCTGCCACCCGGGACACAATCGAACAGGCCATTCAGCAGCGTCAGGAGCTCTGCGTGATCAACCCGCCCGGCGGCGGCAATGATGATGTCCTCGGCCCGGTAGGCGTCGTCGCGATAACCGACGATAAAGTCTCGGCTCAGGGCACCCACGCTCGCCTCGGTGCCGATGATCGGCATGCCGAGAGGGTGCCCCTGCCAGAAATTCTGGGTAAACAGGTCGTGGATCAGATCGTCGGGGGTATCCTCGAGGAGGCCGATCTCCTGGAGAATAACCTTCCGTTCTTTTTCTATCTCTTCCGGGTCGAACAGGGAATTGAGAAAGATGTCTGAGAGGAGCGCCACAGCCTTCGGAAGGAACTTGTGGAGGACCTTGGCATAGTAGCAAACGTACTCGCGACCGGTAAAGGCATTGAGAATACCGCCGAGGGAGTCGATCTCCCGGGCTATCTCCAGGGCGCTCCGCTGCGCGGTCCCCTTGAACAGGAGATGCTCGATGAAATGCGCGACGCCGTTAAACTCGTTCCGTTCGTTCCGGGACCCGCTCGCCACCCAGATACCGATAGTGACCGAATGGGCATGGGGAATGTTTTCGGAGATGACGCGAACGCCGTTATCGAGAACCGTTTTATTGACCATGGAAACACTATACCCGGCAATGTAGTAATATCAAGGGGCGAGCGAGCATTTCCGGAACCCGAAACAGCTCACTCGCCAGAAAATAAAGGCAGAGGCGGTCACCGCCCCTGCCTCGTCAGGGTGCACTTTACCTTTACCTTTACATCTACCTGTCTTTATTCCTGCGGAAGGGTAGCCCCCAACGCTTCCTTGCGGGAAAGCTTGATTTTCCCCTGTTTGTCGATGCCGATGCACTTCACGAGGACCTTATCCCCCTCGTTGAGGACGTCGGTGACGTTCTTGACCCGCGTGGTATCCAGCTCTGAGATATGGACAAGACCGTCCGTTCCCGGGAAGATCTCCACGAAGGCGCCGAATTCCATCACCTTCTTGACGGTCCCCATGTAGAGCTTTCCTTCTTCGGCCTCGGCGGTCAGGTCCCTGATCATCTTGATCGCCTTGTCGCACGCCGCCTGGTCGGAGCTTGCGATGTTGATCTTGCCGGTATCCTCGATGTCGATGACCACGCCGGTCGCCTCGGTGATGCCGC
>Ga0306923_10006718_pt1 | contig 11380 bp, 10 predicted proteins | sample sta12Can44000108_FD_203841 | JGI IMG/M metagenome (GOLD analysis project Ga0306923, IMG submission 203841) | Lab enrichment of tropical soil microbial communities from Luquillo Experimental Forest, Puerto Rico - statanox.12C.anox.44.000.108 (v2)... | ecosystem: Environmental > Terrestrial >...
CAAACGCGACTGGCCGGATGCCACCGCAAGCATCCTCAGCCCATTCGGCCTCAATGACCGGAAAATTCCAGATGTCTGGAAGCTGGCCGTTTTTCGTTGACTAGCGCACACTCCGCCGGCATCCTCGGTTCACGGGAACTGACCACTGGCCGGGGCGGGTGAAAGGGCGGTGTTCGATGACTCGGGACAGAGAGCCGGACGGCAGGAGACCAGCGCGTGCGCCGCTGCCGCGGCGAAGCCGGAGGCGCTGGACCGTCGCCGCGAGTGTCGCCGCTGTCTGGCTCGTTCTCTACGTCGTATCAGGCTCTGCCCTCTCGGCGACCATGCTGCTGCTGGCCTTCGCCGCAACTGGCGCGATAGCCGTCCTGTTCCTGCGGTCTATGGGCGTGACGGGGGACCACCCGCGGATACGCCAGCTGGCGTCGCGGCCCTGGCGTGACGGGCAGGCCGTGCTGCGGGTAGCCCTGAAACACCTCCACGACGTGTTCGTGATCACGCCGGCCGGGTCCCTGTTCGCCCCGAACAGCGTCGAGATCCAGATGAACCCGGAAGACCTGGTGTCGCTATGCGATCGGATGGAACTCGCCGTGGTCACCGCGAGCGCGGCCGAGGTCTACGAGGAGCAGGTTGCCCGGTACGGCGCCCGTTTCCCGACGCCAGAACGAGCGGAGGTGTATGTGGTCGCGGACGAGTGGATTCCGCGAGGGCGCTACCGCCTCAGGCAGGGACACCCGGCCACCGCCGCCGCTCAGCGTGAGATGCCCGATGCCAGCTACTACATGGGCCCCGCGGCAGGAGAATTCGACCACGCGGTACCGCGGTATGCCGACGACGGTTCTGACGAATGGGTATGGCGCGAACCCGGCCCTGCCGTCACAACCGTCGACGCGCGCGCAACCGTCGACGCGCGCACAGCCGTCGATACCGGCATGGCCACGGTAATGGAGAAGACGCTCCCGCCGGTTCCCGTCCTGCGGCTGGTCACGGGCGACTCGGTAGTGCAAACCCAGATGACGGGCGCCCGGGCCGGGCGCGGGTCCGTTGAGCTGGTCCTGCCGAACGTCCCCACGATATCGAGGAAGCACGCCAGGTTCGCCTTCTCGGAAGGCCGCTGGCGCGTGACCAACCTGGGCATAAACGGCCTCGCGGTGAACGGTGCGCCTGCCGCGGCTGAGCACCCGCTCAGTGATGGCGACACCATCCGCTGGGGCTCGCGGCCGGACGCGCTGGTGTCCCGGGTCGAGATCGGCTGAGATCCGCGAACCCGGCTATTGTCACTGTGGTGGCGATTGGTCAGCTCTTCCTCTGGTCGGCGAAGCGCGGCGAGTGGACGAACTGCCCGCGTGAGGAGATCACCTGGCTGGACCGGGCGTTGCTCAGCGGCAACGAGGATCTCACCTTGCACCGCGCGCCGCGGTGCGCGGGGCTCCGCTACGTTCAGCATGGCTGGGAGCTCTTCAGCCGTGACACATCCCACCGGGTCTATCTGGCGCCCGATGTCGCCGGACCGGTTCCGGGCCCGGATGCGGTCCGGCGGACGGCACGCCACGTGCTCCCCGTGGCCCCTGCGCGCTACGAAGCGCTGCCAGTCGCGCTTGACGGCGGCCTGTGGCTGATCAGCGTCGGCTCCTGGGTGGTACGGCTGCGGCACGAGGTGCCGGAACGCCGGAACGCCGAACCGGCCTGCGGTGGTGATGACCGCGAAGCGGTGACCCGGGAGAGCGAGTCCACGCGGCGCGGCGCCGCGCCCGGTACGGAAGCGGTGGCCCGCGTGCGGTCCTACTTTCAGCGAAACGCCAGGGCACGGCTGGCGATCGCCTACTACTACCAGGAGTTCATCCTCGGCCGGCCCGCCCCGCAGCCCGTGCCGATGATCAACGTGGTCATCGCGCTGGACCTGAGCGGGGAGGGGGCGGTTTCCGACTACAAGAAACTGCTGCAGGGCTTCATCTGGCAGGAGCGCGGGCATGCCCGGGACCTCGCCGGCTTCCTGCTGGGCAACGGCCTGTTGACGCCGGCCGATCTCGACGAGGCGAGGCAAGTCGCCAACGAGAACGAGCGCGCCGGAATCTGCGCGCAGGCCCGGCTACGGCTCAAGTACCGGCCGAAGGAAACCTGAGCGCCTGAACCGCTTTCAGCTATGGCACCGCGCTTTGGTCCGCGTAGGACAGCAGGCGCTCGGCCGTCAGGCGGATCCAGGCGCTGACCCAGTCGGCGGTGACCGCGGCCCGCACATCCGCTGGCACCTCCGGCGGCGCGACGACCTCGGCAGGCCCTTCGATGAGCACCGCGATGTGCACCGGGTGGTCGCCTTCGGCGATCACCATCGTGAGCCACGGCGTGCCGCGCAGGTTCCGTTCCCGCACCGAGCCGGCCATGGTTGGCAGCCAGAACGTGACGCCGCGCCGGACGTAAACCGACATGGCCGCGTGCGGCCGGCCGTCAGCACGGACGGAGCCGACCACGGCAAAGGTACGCCGACCGAGGTACGAAGCCAGCTGCGCGGCGCTGAGCCGTCGTTCCGGTGGGTAGGAAACGGCGGTCGCGGCGGTCGCCCGTGCGAACGACCGGTCCTGAAGGCCGCCCAGAAGGTCACCCATCACCCGCCCCAGGGTGATATTTCCAGCGCCCTGCCTAGGCAGGGACCCTAATCGGCCTGACCCGAGCTGTCAGGCGGATCGATTCTGTCGGCAGCCTGCCGCAGTGCGTAGGCTATCCGCTCGCGCGCCCTCACCTTCCTTACTTCCTCCGCCAGATCGGAGAGCAACTCGCGCAACGGCGTCAGGTCAGTCACTCCGGGCTGGCCGTCGGTGCTCGTTACTCGTCTGGCCCTGGCGCCCTGGGCGGTGCGGCGTGCCTGGTCAGCGAGGTGGCCAGCGACCATGCCACTAAGCCGCGTCGACTTGGCCAGCGTGACCTCCTGGCCGGCGTCCTGGCTGACCTGCGCATCAGGGCTGGCGGCCGGCTGCGGCTCTTCAGACATCGCAACCATCCCCTCTCCACACTTAGGTAATCACGGCATTTAAGGATGCGGACTCACACAACATCTCGCATCTCCTGGGAATGCGCACTCCCCCTGCGCGGGTGAATCACCAGGATCAGTAGAAGTAAGCGATACTGCGCAGCTCGATGCTCTGCCTAGGAAAAGCGCCGGACGCCGAGGCGTCATGGAAGGATGTGTGCGGCGCCCGCCACGCCACCGAGTGGTCGGTGTCGTGCAGCTTGAACAGCAGGGCCTCGTCCGCGCGCATCGACGGGAAGTACCACCAGCGGTGCCCCGGCCGGTACTCGAAGACGCTGCCGGCCGGCTGGGCATCCGGGTCCTCGATGTCCGGCACGTCGCCGGGGTCGGGCAGCGACTCCACGAACAGCAGCAGGTTCGCGACCCCCTCGTCGTCGGACACGCTGCGGTAATCAAGCAGTGCCAGGGGGCAGTCCTGCGGCGGCGGGCTGAACGTGCGCCACAGGCTCGTCACTATCGCCCGCTCGTAGGGCTCGCCGCGGCGCGGGGACGCCGCCTCCATCCTGACGTGCGCCCGGCCCGGATGGATGTCCACGTGGACGTCGGGCGCCGGCGGCTGGGCGCCGGCTAGTTCTGGTCCCGACCGCCGGATCACCCACCCCAGCGAGACGGCCTCGTCCGCCCCGGTCACCCGCTTCACGAGCTCGAGGGCCTCGGCCGTGTAGCTGGTGTCAAGCGTTCGCGGGTCGCCGAAGTCGGTCACGGCCGATTCGTGTTCGAGCAGCGTGAACCCGCAGCGGTCCAGGCTGAATTCCGCGGCGTGCGGCCGCCCGTTGCCGATCGTGACCGTCTGGGGCGCGTACCGCGTCGTGGTCATGTGCCCGCCCTTCGCGACGTACAGGCGGTTGCGCGCTGACCCGGGCGCGACGTAGTTGAGCGTTGCGGAGACGCCGACGTCCATGCCCCCACTATGCGCCGTTCCGCTACCACGGGAAATAACTTGCCGGATCTTCGCATAAACTGAAACACGTTCTAATCTTGTGCCATGCGCCACGGCATCGTCTTGTTCACCAGCGATCGCGGGATCACGCCAGCTCAGGCGGCGAAGGCTGCGGAGGAGCGCGGATTCGACGCCTTCTACGTGCCTGAGCACACCCATATCCCCGTCAAGCGGGAAGCCGCTCACCCCCGCACCGGCGACGAAACGCTGCCCGACGACCGCTACACGCGGACCCTCGACCCGTGGGTCTGCCTGGCGACCGCGGCCATGGCCACGTCGCGGATCAGGCTCTCCACCGCGGTGGCGCTGCCGACGGAGTCCGACCCGGTCACGCTCGCGAAAACCATCGCCACGCTTGATCACCTGTCAGGCGGCCGGGTCACCATCGGCGCCGGGTTCGGGTGGAATACCGATGAGCTCGCGGATCACGGCGTTCCGGCCGGGAAGCGGCGCACCGTGCTGCGCGAGTACATCGAGGCGATGCGCGCGCTGTGGACGCAGGAGGAGGCGGCGTACGACGGGGAGTTCGTGCAGTTCGGGCCGTGCTGGGCTTTCCCGAAGCCGGTGCAGGCGCATGTGCCGCTGATCATCGGCGCGGGCGGAGGCCCGAAGACGTTCGCATGGATCGCGCGGCACGCTGATGGCTGGATGACCACCCCCGATGAGCAGGACATCAGCGGCAAGGCCGCCGCCCTGCGACGGGCGTGGGCCGCTGAGAACCGGCCGGGCGCCCCCGACATCCGCGTGCTGGTCACCGCCAGACCGGCCCCCGGCGATCTCGCTACATGGGCCGCGGCCGGCGCCACCGAGCTCCTCTGGGGACTGCCGGACGCCCCGGCCGAGGCGGTCGAGGCCTACCTTGACCGCCTCGCGAGCCGCATCGCGATCTGACAGCGCGACATGAACCAGCCTCGGCCTGAGCTGCCCGCACCGCTCCCCGCGTCGGTGCTTGGCGACGGCACCCAGCGCTACGACGTGGTCGTCATCGGCTTCGGCATCGCCGGCGGAAGCGCGGCCCTGGAGGCGGCCCGGGCCGGCGCCCGGGTACTGCTGCTCGAGCGGGCGGCTGTGCACGGGGGGACCACCTGCATGGCCGGCGGGCATTTCTACCTCGGCGGGGGCACGGCGGTGCAGCAGGCGACCGGTCACGAGGACTCCGCGGAAGAGATGTACAAGTACCTGGTCGCGGCGTCGAAAGAGCCCGAGTACGACAAGATCCGCGCCTACTGCGCCGGGTCTGTTGAGCACTTTGGCTGGCTGGAGTCGCTGGGCTTCGAGTTTGAGCGCTCCTTCTTCCCCGGCAAGGCGGTGATCCAGCCTGGGACCGAAGGGCTGATGTTCACCGGCAACGAGAAGGTGTGGCCGTTCCGTGACCTGGCGAAGCCGGCGCCACGCGGTCACAAGGTCCCGGTGCCGGGGGACACCGGGGGAGCGAAGCTGGTGATGGACCTGCTGCGGGACCGGCTCGAGGAGGCCGGCGCCGAGGTGAGGTACGAGACCGGCGCGACCAACCTGGTGACCGACGAGGCCGGCGCGGTCGTAGGGCTGGCATGGCGTTCTTTCGGTGACACCGGGGTTGTCCGGGCGGGCGCCACCGTGATCGCCGCCGGGGGGTTCGTGATGAACTCCACGATGGTCGCCGAGTACACCCCGGCGCTCGGGGGGAAGCTCATCACGCTCGGCTCGACCTACGACGACGGGCTGGGCATCCGGCTCGGGATGTCGGCGGGCGCCGACCTCAAGCACATGAACGAGCCGTTTATCACCGCGCCCTTCTACCCTCCCGCGGTGCTGACCACCGGGCTCATCGTCAACTCCCATGGCGAACGCTTCGTGGCCGAGGACTCCTACCACGCGCGGACATCACAGTTCGTGCTGGAACAGTGCGATTCCACGGCTTACCTCATCGTCGACAGCGCACATGTGGAGCAGCCCCAGATGCCGCTGGTGCCGGTGCTCGACGGCTACGAGACCGTAGCGGAGATGGCGGCGGGGCTCGGCATGCCAGCCGGGTCGCTGGAGAAGACGCTGGCGCGGTACAACCATCACGCCGCCCGCGGAGAGGACCCGGACTTCCACAAGAGCGCTGACTGGCTCGCGCCACAGGACCAGGCTCCGTGGGCGGTCTTCGACCTGCGACTCGGCCACGCGCTCTATGCCGGATTCACTCTCGGGGGCCTGCGCACCACCGTGGACGCACAAGTACAGCGTCCCGACGGTTCGGTCATCCCGGGCCTGTACGCAGCCGGAGCCTGCGCGTCCAATATCGCTCAGGACGGCAAGGGCTACGGCTCAGGCACCCAGCTCGGCGAGGGGTCATTCTTCGGCCGCCGGGCCGGCAGGCACGCGGCTCAGATCCAGTAGTGATTCTTGGTTCTGGCAGGCGGAGTATCAAATCAGGAAATTTCTGGATTTGGACATCACCAGCAACACCAGTGCAGGCGTTATGGCGAAGACTTTGTTTACGGCGAAGGCTTTTCCGCCGTATGGTGCACAAAATTTACGGGATCATGAAACTCGGCGCATGACATACCCGGCGGGGTATGCGGGAATGGGTCGTGAAGGCCCTGCACTAAGGAAACAGCGGGCATGACAGCGGAAACAGGGACAAAACGAGCCACTGGGTTCTGGTGCGCCCTGGGCGGGTAATTAATTAGTCCGGGGTCGGCCGCCACGGGCGTGTAAGCCACCCGGGATCCGGGGGGCTCGGGAGCAGTGGAGCGTACGACAGCACGGCTGGTAATCCATCTCAGCGACGGCGATCGCGTGGTGAGCCTGCGGGAAGGCCGGATACCCGTGGGCCGGGCCGCCGAGGCCGGCATCCGCCTCGCGCTGCCGGAGGTAAGTGCGCAGCATGCGGAACTGCGCTGGGATGGCGCGGAGCTGTGGATGCGCGATCTCTACTCGACCAATGGGACCGAGGTCAACGGCCGCCGGGTGACGGAGTGGACAGCCTTGCGCAACGGCGACCGTGTCCGCTGGGGCCCGGTCGCCGCTGACGTCGTGCTGGCCGTCCCGGCACCGCGCCCGCCTCCAGAGATCTCGGAGCCGCTAGCCGCAGTAGAGGTAGAACGGCTGCCGGGCGCTAAGCCCTCGGCCCGGCGTATCTTCATCAGCCACGCCTCCGAAGATAAGCGCCGGGCCCGCCACGTCGCGGCAGTCTTGCGCCGGCAGGGGTGGCAGCCCTGGATCGACGAAAGCGACATCATCGGCGGATCGTCTTGGGCCGCGAGCATCCAGCAGGCGCTGAAGGCGTGCTCCGTGGTCGTACTGCTGGTGACGGCGAACTCCGTGTCGAAGGAGTGGGTTCTCGACGAGATCACCGCGGCCCGGAACCTGCGCGTCCCCATCATCCCGGCGTTCCTCGAGAACGTCCGGCTCCCGGACGAACTGCGGTTCCTGCTGCAGCGCACCCAGTCCGTCGACATCTCGGGACTGTTCAGCACATCCTCCGACGACCAGAGCAATCAGCGAGCCGCCGCCGCCTCCCGGCTGGACAGCGCCATCCTCGGCGTGCTCGAGCGCCAGGGCAGGCTCAATCCCGACCGCGTCCGCATGCGGATCGGGTACGTCCTGCAGTGGATCGGCGTCCTGCTCGTAGTCGGCGGCTTCGCCGGGTTCATCTACACGCTCACCCGGATAGGGAATTCCACCACCTTCCCCGTGCAGATCCTCGTGCCCTTTGGTGTCTTCTTCTGCGGTGGCATCATCGCCGGGGCCGGGTCCGTCATGGTCAGGTCTGGCCGCGCCAAGGGGCTATGACCGGGTGTAGGCGCGGACGTCGGCGACGCTCCACCAGTTGCCGCTGGACGCGGTCAGGGTGACACGGACGAACCGGACCGGGGCGCCGGTCAGGTCTGCGGTGGTCAGCTGCCCTGTCCCCTGGCCGTCGGCGACGACAGTGGTCCAGTTGGTGCCGTCGGTGCTGGTGGCGACCGTGTAGCCGCGCGGGTAGTCGCCTGTGGACGCGCCGGTGTCGAAAACGACCTGCCGTGCGGCGATCGCGTGGCCGAAGTCGACCTGGAGGTACTGGCCCGGAGCCTGGCCGGTGCCAGTGGAATAGCGGGTGCTGGCGTCGCCGTCTACGGCGTTGGCCGCCACGTCGCTGGTGCAGCACGGGTCGGCCGGGCCGGGCGGTTTCGCCGTCGCGGTCCAGCCGTCCGGGCTGACCTGGCGCAGGGCGTAACTGCCTGGAATGGTGCCGCGCCAGGTGAAGGTGGCCAGCGCCCCGCCGGGGAGGGTGTAGGTAAACGCCTGGTCGCCTTCGCGGACGGCGAAGGTGGCCGGGTTGTCGTTCTCGTTGTGCACGACCAGGACCGTGCCGCCGTCCGGGTTACGGAACGCCACGTCCATGATCTGCCCGTTCCATCCCGTGGTGCCGAATGAGGTGCTGGCGATGCGAACCGCCCCGGGCTCCACGAAACGGGCAAGATGGCCGAGCGTGTAGTACTCGGCGTTGTCGGTCACGGTGTCGCCGGGGCCGACGGTGATGATGCCAGTGCAGGTGCCGCAGCCGCCCACGTGCGGACCGCCGGACGGGTCGAGGGCCACGTTCCAGTTGATAACGGTCTGCGCCCAGTTACGGGTGGCGCCGATGATCAGGTTCCGGGAATGCCACTTGAGCGTGTCGGAGAAGGTGTTCGCGGGGTTGGCGGACTGGCTTCCTGAGCATTCGGTGAAGTAGATCGCCTGGCCGGGGAACTGATCGTGCAGTTTGGTCATCGCGCTCGGGTCGCCGTAGTAGCAGTGGTAGGCGACGCCGGAGATCCACCTGGCGGCCGGGGAGTTCAGGACGTTCTGCGGGTAGGCGTTGATGTCGGCGGTCTCATCGGGCGGGGTGGACGCGATGTCGTTGGGATGCTCGGCCCAGTTGTGGTCGTAGGCGAGGACCTGGGTACGCAGGCCGGCGTCGCGCAGCATCGGCCCGAGGTCCTCGATGACCTTCGCCTCCTGCCACGAGGGCATGTCCGTGCCCGGATAGCCGGAGGGGGCGCGGTTCTGCGGCTCGTTCTGCACGGTGATCGTGTCGACCCTGACGCCATTCGCCTGGTACGCCTGGATGAACTTGAGCAGGTACAGCGCGTAAGAACGGTAGACGCGCGAGTCGTCGATCAGGCGGCCGCCGATCAGCGAGCCGCTCGTCTTCATCCACGCGGGCGGGCTCCACGGGGTCGCGACGATCCGCAGCCGGGGGTTGATGGCCTCGGCCTCGCGCAATAGAGGCAGGATCTGTGCCTGGTCATGGGCGATTGAGAAGTGGCGCTGGCCGTAGTCGGTCTGCCCGGCGGGCAGGTCGTCGTAGGTGTATGCCGCGGTGGCGACGAAGTCCGAGGCGCCGATCGGCTGGCGCAGGTAATCGAGGCCGTCCCCGGTCGCCGGATCGAACAGCGAGCGCATCGCGGCTTCGCGTGCCGCCGGAGACAGCTGGTAGAGCACGGTGGCGGAGGAGTCGGTGATCGCCCCGCCGAACCCCTGCATGGTCTGGTACGTCAGGGTCGGGTCGACGACGAGCGTCGGGGCCGTAGTCGCCGTGCCGCTGAACGCGACCGTGCCCAGGTCGCTGAGCTTGTCCGCGCCGTCCGGAGTCGTCACCCACACGTGCGCCGTCACCGGCGCTGGCGGCTGGCCGCCCGGCCCGGCGGCGGCCGCGTTCGCGGCGGCCGAGGTCATCATGCTGGCTGCCATCGCTGCCGTGCCTAGCACAGCCCCGATAAACGTATGGCGGGGCATCATCGTCCTTTCCGCCTGGAACCGGCTGACATATGTAACAAATGAAACAGAAATGAAACAGCTCGTTGCCCCACAGCGAAGCAGTTCGTTCTCTGCCTGTCAAGGCAGAGAACGCGCTATATGCTGTAATCCTGAAACTGGGGGTGTAACAAAAATGAGCCGTTCGCCGGGGCGGCGCGCCACCGTCCGCGACATCGCCGCGCGGACCGGCGTGTCCATCGCGACCGTATCCCGGGTCCTCAACGGTCATCCTCATGTCGCCCCCGAGACCCGCCAGCTGGTACGGCTCGCGGCCGAAGAGCTCAGCGCGCGGTCCCCCGGCCGCGGCGCGGATGGTGCCCGCGCCCCGGGGGGCGCCGTCTACCTGCGCTGTCCCTACGTGCTGACCGACTACTTCGGGCTGATCGTGTCCTCGGTCGCCGAGACCCTCGCGCTGCACGGACACGCCGTGGTGCTTGACGCGGGAGAGGCCGAGCAGCACGTCAGCATCCTGCCGTCGCTTCCGTCACGGGCCGGCATTACCGGCGCGATCGTAATCCTGCCGCCAGAGCCCGGCGATCAGCTGGTGGCGCTGCGCGCTTCGGGATTCCCGTTCGTGGTGGTCGATCCGCGAACCCCGGTGCCTCGAGACATCGCCGCGGTGTCGGCCGCGCACTTCGCCGGAGCGCGCAGTGTGACCGAGCACCTGGTCAGGCTCGGTCACCGGCACATCGGCGTGATCGCCGGGCCACAGGATTGGCTAGCCGGCGGGGGCCGCCTGGCCGGGCATGCCTCGGCGCTCGCCGACGCGGGCGTGCTGCACTCTCCCGAGCTGACCCGGGCGGGTGAGCCGACCGTCCCCTTCGGCCGCCACGCCGCCGGCGAGCTCCTCGACCTGCCCCGCCGGCCCACCGCGCTGGCCTGCTTCAACGACAAGACCGCCGTCGGCGCGCTGGCCGCCGCCGCCGAGCGCGGCCTGCGGGTGCCCGCAGACCTGTCCATCTCGGGCTTCGACGACATCGACCTGGCCCAGGCCACCAGCCCCATGCTCACCACCGTCCGACAGCCGCTGGCCGAGATGGGGCGGATAGCCGTAAGCCTGCTCATCCGTCTCATGGAGGGCCACCGAGTCGACGCCCTGCACGTCGAGCTCGCCACCGAGCTGGTCGAGCGCGGCTCTACCGGCCCCGCCCCAGCCGGCTGAAGACGCCAGGCGCCAGTGCCGCGGGTCCCGGAACCGGACACAGCATGTCTTTCCGGGCGTTTCTCTACCCCTTTATCATTATTAAATGTTACTCAACAGTATTGACTGTTTATCTGCCTATAGTTACGTTCATTTCCGGACAGTCTTACCCAGATTTGCCCAGCAAACTGCGCTCTATTAAGCGCGGAAGGGAACAGGATGAACCCTCTGACCCCCGTCCGGCGAATGACGATCCGGACCGCGGCGGCCGTGTTCGCGACCGCCGCCCTCGCCGCCGGCGCACAGGTGGCTGCTGCTAGCGCCCACGCCGCTACCTTGGCGGCCAGCGGCAACATTAGCGGCTCCCCCGCGGCGAACCCCTACTCCCCTGCCTACCAGCATCCCTACCGGGGAGGCGTCGTGCCGACCGTGCAGCGGCTAGGCCAGATGCGGCACTGGGCCGCTCATCAACCGCAGCGAGCCTCGGCGAGAAACCTCAGGTACGGAGGGGGAATCGACGGGATCG
>Ga0306923_10006722_pt1 | contig 11377 bp, 10 predicted proteins | sample sta12Can44000108_FD_203841 | JGI IMG/M metagenome (GOLD analysis project Ga0306923, IMG submission 203841) | Lab enrichment of tropical soil microbial communities from Luquillo Experimental Forest, Puerto Rico - statanox.12C.anox.44.000.108 (v2)... | ecosystem: Environmental > Terrestrial >...
CGGGCCGACGATCCGGATCTGGATCTTCATCACGGTCATCGGCTCACTTCAGGTCTTCGACATCATCTTCCTGATGAGCGGGAACAACGGCGGTCCGGGGGGCGCGGCGGACACAATGGGCACGTACCTGTACCGCACCGGCTTCCAGAGCCAGGCGTTCAGCTACGGCACCGCGATTGCGATCATCATGTTCATCTTCTGCTTCACGTTCTCCCTCATCTACCAGCGGTACGCACTGCGCCGGGACACCGCCGGCGCGCTGACCAGGGCTGCGGGGTGATCGGCCATGACGAGCATGGCGATTTCGGCGCGCCGGGGCAGGCGCCCGGGCAGGTGGACGATCATGCCGGTCACCTACCTGGCGTGCATAGTGATCCTCGGAATCACGGTGGTGCCGCTGCTGTACGTGTTCCTGGACGGTGCCCGCAGCACGGCCCAGATCAGCAACAGCTCGACCGCGCTGCCGAACCCGTGGGTCTGGTCGAACTACGGCACCATCCTCAGCAGCGCGTCGTTCTGGCAGTTCCTCGGGAACAGCGCGCTGATCGCCGGGGTCGCGACCGCGCTGGCGGTGGGACTCGGCTCTATGGTGGCGTTCGCGCTGTCCCGGTATGCCTTCCGCGGCCGGGAGGTCGTCTACACGCTGTTCATTACCGGCATCCTGTTCCCCATCGGGATCGCCGCGCTGCCGCTGTTCTTGCAGCTGCAGCTTCTCGGCCTGCTGGACAACCAGTTCGGCGTGGCGCTGCCCGAGGCGGCCTTCTCGCTGCCGATCACGATCCTCATCCTGCGCCCGTTCATGCGCGCCGTCCCCGTCGAACTCGAGGACGCCGCCCTGGTGGACGGCGCCAGCAGGCTGCGGTTCTTCGTGCAGCTAATGCTCCCGATGTGCAAGCCCGCCCTGATCACGGTGGGGCTGTTGGCGTTCGTCACGAGCTGGAATCAGTTCCTGCTCCCGCTGCTGGTCTTCACTACCCAGTCGCACTTCACCCTGCCGCTCGGCGTCTCCACGTACCAGTCGACGTACTCGTCGAACACGGCCCTCATCCTGGCGTTCACCGCGCTGGCGGCGCTCCCCGCCCTTGCCGTGTTCGTGTGGGCCGAGCGCTACCTCGTGGCCGGTGCGGCCGGCGCCGTTAAGGGGTAGGACTGCCAAGAGATTAAGGAGAGACCGATGACGACAGATCCGTATGCGCCCGCGCGTGAAGACCACTTCTCGTTCGGTATCTGGACTGTGGGCTGGCAGGGAACAGACGTCTTCGGCACGGCGGTGCGGCCCCCGATGCCCGCCGACCGGGCCGTCCGCAAGCTCGCCGAGCTCGGCGCCTACGGGGTGAACTTCCACGATAACGACGTGTTCGACTTCGACGCCTCGGCCGCGGAGCGGGACGAACGGATCTCGGCGTTCCGCAAGGCCCTGGAGGAGACCGGGCTGGTGGTGACCACGGCCACCACGAACCTGTTCGGCCACCCCATGTTCAAGGACGGCGCCTTCACCGCGAACGAGCGGGAGGTACGCCGGTTCGCGCTGGCCAAGGTGATGCGCAACCTGGACCTCGCGGCCGAGCTCGGCGCGAAGGTCTACGTCTTCTGGGGCGGACGGGAGGGCGCCGAGTCCGGTGCCGCCAAGGACATCCGGGTCGCGCTCGACCGGTACGCCGAGGGCTTGAACCTCTTGTCGTCCTATGTGCTTGAGCAGGGGTATGACATCCGGTTCGCGATCGAGCCGAAGCCGAACGAGCCGCGCGGCGACATCCTGCTGCCGAGCATCGGGCACGCGCTGGCGTTCATCAACTCCCTCGAGCACCCGCAGATCGTCGGGGTCAACCCCGAGGTGGGCCACGAGGAGATGGCCGGGCTGAACTACGCGCACGGCATCGCCCAGGCGATGTGGCACGGCAAGCTGTTCCACATCGACCTGAACGGGCAGCATGGCCCGCGGTATGACCAGGACCTGCGGTTCGGCGCGGGAAACGCGCGCGGGGCGTTCTGGGTGGTGGACACGCTGCTGGCCGGCGGCTACTCCGGCCCGGTGCACTTCGACTACAAGCCGCCGCGCACCGAGGACGACGAGGGCGTCTGGGCGTCGGCCGCGGCGTGCATGCGCAACTACCTGATCCTGCGGGAGAAGGCACGGGCGTTCCGCGCTGACCCGGAAGTCGCCGACGCGCTGCGCGCCGCCCGGGTAGACGAGCTAGCCATTCCCACGCTGGCCCCGGGTGAGACCTGGCGCGACGTGCGTGACGCCTCGGTGGACGCCGACGCACTCGGCCGCCGGGGCATGGGCTACGAGCGCCTGGACCAGCTGGCCATGGAACACCTCTACGGCGTTCGCTAGCCGGGCGGTGCCGGCCATGGAACACGTGCCAGCCACGGAACACAGCCAGGCACTGGTCAACTTCATGGCCGCCGCCCGCCACGAGCTGGAACGCCGCGGCGAATGCAACGACGACTACCTCCTGGGCGTCTGAAGCCCGCCCGCCCCGTCCCGCCGTCTGAGGTTGTGGGCCACAGCCCCGCTCTATCTGGGGCTATGGCCCCCACAACCCCGCTCCATCTGATGCTCTATCTGATGCTGAGGGCCACGGCGGATGATTGATCACGTGCGGAGTGCCGGGCGCAAAGAGGCGGGCACCTGATGTAGATACCCGCCGGGGTATTCAGCTGGCCGGTTTTCATGATCGCGAAAGAATTACACTCCGAACCAGGTGAAAAGTCTTCGCCAGGAACAAGGGCTTTCCGGATTTGATACCCCTGCCCTTGGCCCGGCCGATGCGAGTCGCCCGCGCGGGAAGGCACCACGGAGGCGAGTGCGGGCCCCTGGCGAGCGCATGGAGATCCCGCCGGCGGTGACGCCCAGCGCCGCCGGCGGGATCCGCTTCGTGGCGGCTAGTCGCCGCCGCCGGTCGGCACCCGGTCAGGAGCGCCGGAGCCGGCTAGCTGCAAGTCCTGCTGAAGCTCGAAGTAGGCGGGCTTCGGCTGCAGGTTCACGTCGTAGATCGTGGCGTATCCCTCGCCGGTGAAGAAGCCCGGCACCCAGGAGTCAGCGTCCGTGAAGCCCCAGACGGTGAACGAGATGCACTGCGGCACCCCGAGGCAGGCCTTGAGCATCTGGCCGAACTCGAACGGCTGGGCGAACTGCGCCAGGTGGTCGGTCGGCACCTGCTCGGTCGCGTTGTTGACGAAGGTCCGGACGTCGGCCTCGGTGATCGCCACCTTCAGGCCGAGGCTGGCGTACCGCGCCAGGTCCTGCTGCATCCGCTGGCCGGAGAACCCGTACTGGGTGTCGAGGTGTCCCTGGTCGCCGACGCAGTTGATCGGCACGCCCGCGGCCAGCTCCTGCTGGAGCCACGCGTACACCGCGTCGCTCTTGGCGTTGCTGCCGTCCTCGCCGGCGATGTTGTAGTCGTTGTAGCAGAGCAGCGCGTGCGGGTCCGCCTGGTGCGCCCAGCGGAAGGCGTCGGAGATGATGCCCGCGCCAAGGTGGGACACCCAGAAGTCGTTCGGGTTGATTCCCGATGGGTTAGCGTCAGTGAAGAATTCGTTAGCGACGTCCCACTGCCAGATCTGGCCCCGGTAGCGTGACACCTCAGTGAGGATGTGCTGGTGCAGGAGGTCTTTGAGCTGGGCGTCGCTGATCGTGCCGTTTGCCACGCCGGTGGTCAGCCAGGTAGGCAGCTGGTTGTGCCACAGCAGCGTGTGCCCGCGGATGAGCTGGTGATGCGCGTGCGCGAAGTTGACCAGCTCGTCAGCCTGCGACCAGTCGAACACGCCCTGGGTCGGCTCGACTATCTGCCACTTCATCGCATTGCCCGGCGTGACCACCGAGAACTGGCTGCCCGCGATGGCCGCGTACGAGGGGGTCTCGATGTCCTGGGGGATGAGCGCGCTGCCCATGCGCAGGCCGATCTTCGCCGCCAGGGCACGCAGCGAGTCGGGCGGGACATCATCCCGCGTGGTGCTCACATGGCTTGTCGCGCCGCCGTGCGTTGGCGCCGCCGTGGCGGCCGTAGCGAGGCCGAGGAGTGCTGCCGACCCGGCAGCACCCACTGCGATAAGACGACGGAGTCTCATGGGTTTGCCTCCAAGTCGCCGCGAAACATTTCGCCCCAATGCGAAAGTTTCGGAGCAAATCTGTCGAATAATGGCACCGTAGATGTGCAGGTAAACCGTGTCAATAGTTCCAACTTTGTGAAAATACTGAACTATTGAGACCAATCGTGATCTTAATTGGGGCTCGGTTCGCGATCGCGTTGGGTCCGATAGACAGAGAGAGTGCTCGAAAGTTTCGAGCTGATGATGGGAGCGAATGTGCGAGTCGCGAGGCTTTATGGAACCGGGGACATCCGGGTCGTGGACGAGCTAGTCCCAGACGGCCTGGGTGCGGATCCCGGGTACACCATGGTCCGGGTCAGTACGGTCGGTATCTGCGGCTCGGACCTGCACTGGTGGACCGAAGGAGCGATCGGCGACGCGAAGCTGGAGCGGCCGCTGGTGCTCGGGCACGAGGGCGCCGGCGTGATCGCGACCGGCCCGCGGCGCGGGGAGCGGGTCGCGATCGACCCGGCCATCCCGTGTGAGGCGTGCCGGGCGTGCCGGGACGGCTACCGCAATCTCTGCTACAACATCAAGTTCGCCGGACACGGCGGGACCGACGGCATGATGCGTGAGCTCATGCTCTGGCCAGGCCGCCTGCTGCACCCGTTGCCCGACGAGGTCAGCGACGCCGCCGGGGCGATGCTCGAGCCCCTGGGGGTGGCGCTGCACGCGCTAGACCTCGGACACGTCCCGTTCAGCGGGAGGGCAGCGGTAATCGGCTGCGGGCCGATCGGGCTGCTGCTCGTCCAGTTGCTGCGGTCGTCCGGCGTCGCCGCGCTCGCGGCGGTCGAGCCCCTCGCGCACCGCCGCGAGGCCGCGGCGAGCTACGGCGCGGACCAGGTGACGGACCCGGCGACCGGCCTCAACGGCTACGGCGCCGATGTCGCGTTCGAGGTAGCCGGGAATGACGACGCCGTCCGGCTCGCCATGGAGTCGGTGCGGCCGGGCGGGCGGGTGGTGCTCGCAGGCATCCCCGGCGACGACACCACCACGTTCACGGCCTCGCTGGCGCGGCGCAAGGGCCTGACGATCGCGATGGTGCGCCGGATGAACGACGTGTACCCGCGCGCGATCGGCCTCGCCGCCCGCGGCGCGGTAGCCCTGGACCCGCTGGTCTCCCGCCGCGCGGACCTGGGCGCGGTGGTCGGCGCCTTCGTCGCCGCCCAGCGCCGGACCGGCCTGAAGGTCCTGGTTACGCCGTAATAGCCATATGCCTAGGTGCTGAACCACCAGCACAATGTCGCCGAAGGCAGCCGGGGGGTCCGGGGGGTCGCCCCCCCGGGATTTACTGCCAGGCTGCCGCGTCCTCGCGCAGCGCCGCGTACTGCTCGCGCACGCCGGGCAGCGGCGTGCCCTCATACGTCGTGGCCGGCCGGGCTGGCCAGCGCGGCGGCGCCGCGGCGCCCGACAGCGCCCATGCGGCCTGCCGCGCCGCTCCGAGCGCCACGTACTCCGCCGGCTCAGGCACCGTCACCGGCACCCCGAACACCCCCGGCGCTATCGCCCGGATCGCCGCTGACTTCGCCGCCCCGCCGATCAGCACCACCCGGTGCGGCGTGAGCCCGCAGGCAGCACGGACGTTGTCGATGGCGTCGGCCAGCGAGCACAGCACGGCCTCGACCGCCGCGCGCGCCAGGTTCTCCTGCGTGGCGTTGGCCGAGGTCAGCCCCCGCAGCACCCCGTTCGCCGACGGCCGGTTCGGCGTGCGCTCGCCGTCGAGGTAGGGGAGCAGCGTCAGCCCGCCCGCCCCGGGCGCGGCCGCCAGCGCGAGGTCGGAAAGCCCCGCCGCGGTGGTGCCGAGCAACCGCGCGGTGACCGTGAGCACGCGCGCCGCGTTGACGGTCGCGACCAGCGGCAGGAATCGCCCGGTCGCGTCGGCGAACCCGGCGACGGCGCCGGTGGGATCGGCCGACGGCTTGGCCGTGACCGCGTAGGCGGTGCCCGAGGTGCCGATCGACACGACGACGTCGTCTTCGGCGAGGCCGAGCCCGAGCGCCGCGCCCATGTTGTCCCCGGTCCCGGCCGAGAGCGCGGCGCCCCACGACGTCCGGCCCACGACCTCGGCGGGCGCCGCGACGCGCGGCAGGGAAACGGCGTGGCCGAGCGCCCGCTCCGCGTACTCCGGCAGCCAGGAACCGTCGGCGGGGGAGAAGTAGCCAGTGCCCGACGCGTCCCCCCGGTCGGTGGTCGGCTCGCCGCCCGAGCCGCTCAGGCGCCAGGTCAGCCAGTCATGAGGCAGCATCACCCGGTCCACCCGCTGCGCATGCTCCGGCTCGCGTTCGGCCAGCCAGCGGAGCTTGGTGACGGTGAACGACATGGTGGGCACGCTGCCGGTGCGCGCGGCCCATTCGGCGGGCCCGCCAAACTCGGTGACCAGCTCGCGGGCCTGCGGCGCGGACTTGACATCGTTCCAGAGCATGGCCGGGCGGATCACCTCGCCGGCCTCGTCAACCGTGACCATGCCGTGCTGCTGCGCCGCCACCCCGACCGCTTCGGCCTGCCCGAGCAGGCCGCGGCCGGCCATGGACAGGGCATCCCACCAGTACCGCGGGTCGCACTCGGTGCCGTCCGGGTGGGGCGCGGCGGCCTCCGCGACGACCGTCCCGTCGTCGGCCCGGCAGAGCAGGACTTTCGTGGACTGTGTAGAGGAATCGACCCCGACGACGAGCTTCACGAACGTGACAGTAGCAGTCTGCGGATGGGGAGTCACTGACGTCCGTTCAGGGGAAAAACCTGTGCAGTCACAACGCACAGTGGAGGAACGCTGATGTCGCTACAGGAATTCGCGCCCACGCCGCGCTTCGCGGATTACAGCGAGAGGTTCAAGGACTTCTACAAGATGACGCGCCGCGAGGACGGCGTGCTCCTCGTCGAGGCACACACCAACGGCGGTCCCGTCCAGCTCAGCGTCGAGAATCATCGCTCGCTCGGCCAGATGCTGAAGACGGTCGGCGCGGACCCGGAGAACGAGATCCTCATCCTCACCGGCTCCGGCGACGAGTTCATGATGTCCTCCGACCCCGAGGGGTTCGCGCTCGAAGAGGCCGACATGGAGTACTGGGCCTACGAGTACGCCTACAAGGACGGCAGGATCAACGTGAGCGCCCTGGTCAACGACCTGGAGATCCCGACCATCGGGCTGCTGAACGGGCCCGGCTTCCACTCCGAGATCGTGCTGATGTGCGACATCACGCTCGCCGCCGAGGGGGCCACCATCTTCGACCTGCACTACGACATCGGCTCGGTGCCCGCCGACGGCATCCACAACGCCTTCCAGGAACTCCTCGGAGTCAAGCGCGCGGCATATGCCCTGCTGACCGGGCAGGCGATCACCGCCGAGCAGGCGCTGGAGTGGGGCATGGTCAACGAGGTGGTGCCGCGGGGGGCCCTGATCGCCCGCGCATACACGATCGCCGACCACATCATGAGCCAGCCGCGGACGACGCGGCGGCTGACGACACAGATCGTCCGGCGGCCGTGGAAGCAGCGGGTCGTGAACGACCTGGACGGCGGGTTCGGCATCCAGATGTTCGGCCACATAGCCAAGAAGAAGGCCGTGCACGGCGAGGGGCACATCCGGTCGACGGTCGACTACGTCCGCGAGGGCCGCAAGAACAACTTCGACTAGCCGCGACCGCGGCCGTCACTGGGTGCCTAGGCAGCAAATCCCTTGAGTCAAGAGCGCATCATGAGTCACATGTCTCACGCGGTCGAACGTTATTTTAATGATCTTGGATCACCTGCCACATCATGATGTAGTCAGCGATCCAAGATCTTCCCCGGGCGGCTGGACCCGCGTCCGTCCACTGTGGACAAAATAGGATATATCGGGCAGATTCGGAGGTTGTCCGAAAGATTGCGCGATGTTTGACCCCCTGCAGCGGGTCAAACATCGCGCAATGATCCAAGCGCCATCGGAGATGGCGCCGGAAACGCCGGAAGGCGCGCGCCAAACCCGGCCGACTCCCCGAGGGCTGCGTCGTGGCTCCTTCCGTCGCCCGCATCCCGCCGAAACAACTGCGCTGATCCCTTGCGCTAGACAGATCTGTCTGTCTATATTGATTGAACAGAACGGTCTACCCAAATGAGAGGCAGCCATGAGCGTGGATCTTGAGCTTTCGCCGCGCACCGCCCGCGCCCGCAGCACCGCCCGACGCGCCGGCCGCGCGCGGCCGGCCGGCTGGCGGCTGAGCGGGCGGCCGGCGATGTACCTGCTGGCCTCGCTGATCGTGTCGCTGCTCGCCGCCTCCGCGGCGCCGACGCCGCTTTACGCGATCTACCAGGCCGACTGGGGGTTCACGCCGATCACCACGACGATTGTGTTCGGGGTGTACGCGGTCGCGGTCCTCGCCGCGCTGCTGACCCTGGGCCGGCTGTCGGACTACGTCGGGCGGCGCCCGGTGCTGCTGGCGGCGCTCGCCGTCCAGGCCGCCTCGCTGCTGGTATTCGCCGCCGCGGACGGCGTGCCTGAGCTGCTGGCCGCTCGCGTCATCCAGGGCCTGTCCACCGGCGCGGCCCTCGGCGCCATCGGCGCGGGCATGCTGGACATCGACAGGGAGCGCGGCGCGCTGGCCAACGCGGCGGCACCGGGTATGGGCACGGGCAGCGGCGCGCTGCTGTCCGCGCTGGCCGTCCGGTACCTGCCGGCGCCCACGCACCTGATCTACCTGGCGCTGCTCGGCGTGCTCGCGGTGCAGGCCCTCGGCGTCGCGGTGATGCGCGAGACCGTGACCCGCAGCCCGGGGGCGGCCAGCGCGCTGGTGCCGGAGATCCGGTTGCCGCGCACCGTGCGCGCCCACGTGCTGACCGCCGCGCCGGTGCTGTTCGCGGTCTGGGCACTCGCCGGCCTGTACGCCGCGCTCGGGCCCGCGCTGGTCCGGGCGCTGACCGGCTCCGCCAGCGAGGTGCTCGGCGGGCTGAGCCTGACGGTACTCGCGGCCACCGCGGTCGCCGCGGTGCTCTTGCTGCGCGACGCGAGTGCCCACGCGGTGATGATCACCGGGATCGTCGCGCTGATCGGCGGCGTGGCCATCACGCTGCTCGCGCTGACCGTGAAGTCTCCGGCCCTGTTCTTCGCCGGCACCGTGGTCAGCGGCGTCGGCTTCGGCAGCGGCTTCCAGGGCGGCATCCGGACCGTGGTCCCGCGGGCCGCCGCGCATGAGCGGGCGGGCGTGCTCTCGCTGCTCTTCATCATCTCCTACCTCGGCCTGGGGCTGCCGGCCGTGGCGGCCGGGTTCCGCATCGTGCACGGCGGCGGGCTCGTCGGTACCGCCAGGGACTATGGGGTCGCCGTTGTCCTGCTCGCCCTGCTCGCCGCGGGCGGCCTGCTCCGAACAGGCCGGCGAACAGGCGAGCGAACAGGCCTCCGAACAGGCCGGTCTGTACAATCAGGAAGCTGAGCTAGTCCGATCAGAGGTGACGTCATGGCTGTGCATCAGGCGGCCAAGCCGTCGGCGCGCGAGCGACTGCTGGCCGCCGCCAACGAGCTGTTCTACACCGAGGGCGTGCACACGGTCGGCATCGACCGGGTGATCGAGCAGGCCGGGGTGGCCAAGGCCTCCCTCTACAACACCTTCGGCAGCAAGGACGAGCTGGTCCACGCCTACCTCGAAGGCAGGCACGCGGCCATGGTCGCGCGGATCACCAAGGCGGTCGCCCGCTACGACAACCCGAGGGACCGGCTGCTCGGTGTCTTCGACGCCCAGGGTGAGCTGTTCGCCGAGCCCGGCTTCCGCGGCTGCGCCTTCGCCAGCGCTAGCGCCGAGTCCCCGGGCGACCTGGTGGCGCAGGCCGCCGACGCCTACCGCGGGTGGGTGCGCGGCCTGCTCACCGACCTCGCGCGGGCCGCCGGCGTCCCGGACCCTGAGCGGCTGGGACGCCAGCTGCACCTGCTCTACGACGGGGCGAGCCAGTCCGCCCGGATGGACCACGACCCGTCGGCCGCTACCGCCGCCCGCGCGGCCGCGGAGACCCTCCTCGACAAGGCGCTCAGTCCGGCACAAGGCGCTCAGTCCGGCCGGCTCTTAGCCGACTCGATACGCTCCCGCCCGGCCGCCTCGTAGAACTCCTCGGAGACGGCCACGTGCTGCCGGGCGGCGAGCGCGTTGCGCAGGTGCCGTTGCATCGGGTGCGACAGCGACAGTACCCGCCCGCCGCCGTACCTGAACAGGTCGGTCACCACCTCGGCGCAGGTCTCGACGGCGTACACCGACGCCGCGGTCACGGCGACCTGCTGCGGCTCCGGCACCAGCTTTCCCGCGGACGCCGTCTCCCAGGCGGCTCGCATGGCGTCGCGGTGCAGCAGCCTGGCCGCCTTGACCTTGACCTCGGCCCGGCCCAGCTCCTTGTGGAACACGGCGCGCTCGCTCAGCGTCGGCGCGCCGGGGAACCGGGCGGTGTGACTGGCCAGCTCGGTCATGTCGTCGAGTGCGCGCAGCGCCAGGCCCGCGCACAGCGGCGGCACCTCGTTGGACACGAACGCCGGCATGCCCAGGCGGAACAGCGAGCCGCCGCGCACGGCGTCGGCGCCCAGCGGATAGGTCATCTCCAGCGGCACGAAGACGTCAGTGGTGCGGAAGTCCATGCTCCCGGTCCCGACCAGGCCGGCCACGTGCCAGGTGTCGATGACCTCGGCCTCGTCCTTGGGCATGACGAAGACCACCAGCACGTCGTCCGGATCCCGGAAGCAGCCGATCAGCCAGTCCGCGTGCGCGATCCCGCTGGCGAAACTCCACCGCCCGGTCACCAGGTAGCCGCCGTCGGCGGGCCGTCCCGTCCCCCGCGGCTGAAGCTGTCCCGCGATCACCGGCAGCGGTCGGTCCGGCGCGAACACCCGCTCTGCCCCCTCCCGCGGCAGCCAGCCGCCGGCGAGGCCGGCGCAGCCGGCGCCGATCATGGCGGCCCAGGCCGTCGACACGTCGGCGTAGGCCAGTTCCTCGATCACGTCGCAGAACTCCAGCGGCGGCAGCGGGGTCCCGCCGAGCTCTGACGGCGTCTTCAGCCAGAACAGGCCCATCTCGCGCAGCGTCCGCACCGTCTCCGTGGGCAGCGTGCGCAGCTCTTCGGCCCGGTCGCCGGCCGCCTCGAACTCCCCGCGGCGGCTCCGCGCGCCGGCAAGCAAGTCGGCGAGCAGGTCAGCGCCCGGGTCAGTGTGCGCGCCGGCAAGCAAGTCGGCGTGCGGGTCCGCCGGAAGCCCGCTCATGCGGCGCCCAGCGGGCGCAGCGCCGGAATCACCTCGGACGCGAACAACTCGGCGCTGCGCGTGACCTGCTCGTGGGTG
>Ga0306923_10006723_pt1 | contig 11377 bp, 7 predicted proteins | sample sta12Can44000108_FD_203841 | JGI IMG/M metagenome (GOLD analysis project Ga0306923, IMG submission 203841) | Lab enrichment of tropical soil microbial communities from Luquillo Experimental Forest, Puerto Rico - statanox.12C.anox.44.000.108 (v2)... | ecosystem: Environmental > Terrestrial > Soil...
CGGCGGCCACGATCACGAAGCCGGGCAGCAGGTCAGCGGGGTAGGTTCCGGCCGTGGGCAGGCGGAGGAACAGCAACTGGGCGACGGCGAAGCCGAGCAGCCCGGCGGCCAGCACCGCCTTGGCGCCAGCCCGGGTGACCAGGTGCTGGGCCAGCCCGGAGGAGGCGATGATGCCGACCGCGATGACCAGGAACGCCAGCCCGGCCCTGATCGCCGAGTAACCCAGGACCTGCTGCATGTACAGCGACAGGAACACGAACATCGGGAACATCAGCCCGCCCAGCAGCAGCCCGGCCAGGTTGGCCGCGGCCACGGTGCGGTTGCGGAAGAACGATAGCGGCACCAGCGGCGCCGGCGACCGCGCCTCGATCAGGATGAACGCGGCGATCAGTGCGGCCGCGCCGGCCAGCAGGCCGATCGTGGTGGCCGACCCCCAGCCGTGACTGCTGGCGGTGACCACCGCGTAGACCAGGAGCGACAGGCCGCCGGTGACGGTGATGGCGCCGGCCGCGTCGAAGCGCCGGTGGCCGAGGTCGGCGCGGCTTTCCGGGAGCAGCGGCCGGGCCCCGGCCACGATCAGCACGCCGACCGGCAGGTTGATGAAGAAGATCCATGGCCAGGACAGCCAGGTGGTCAGCATCCCGCCGGCCAGCACTCCGATCGCGCTGGCGGCGCCGCTGACCGCGCCGAACGCGCCGAGCGCCTTGTTTCGCTCCGGGCCTTCGGGGAACATCGCCAGGATCAGCGACAGCGCCGCCGGGGCCATCAGCGCCGCGCCCAGCCCCTCGACCACGCGGGCGGCGACCAGCGCACCGGCCGAGGGGGCCAGCCCGCAGGCCAGCGACGCGGCGGTGAACACCGCGGCCCCGATCATGAGCATCCGCCGTCGGCCTAGCAGGTCGCCCAGCCGCCCGCCGAGCAGCAAGAACCCGCCGAATGCCAGTGCGTAGCCGCTGAGCACCCACTGCAGGTTCACCGGAGAAAAGTGAAGAGAACGCTGTATGGTCGGCAGCGCCAGGGTCACGATCGTCACATCGATGACCACCAGGGTCTGGGCCAGCAAGACCAGGCCCAGCGCCAAGCTCCGGTGCCGGGCCCGGTCGGCCTCGGCCGGTCTTCCGGCCGTCCCGGTCACCGGCGCCGCGGCTTGAACATTGTCACGCATCGGGTTTCCTTTCGGGATTGGTCATTGATGACTGGTTCGCGTGGACGGCGTAACGAGGCCGGGGAACGATCCGTACGCCGGGTCAGTAGAGCCATCGATGCGCGGCAGCGATGGCATCAGGTTCCAGGCCGCCGAAGGTCTCGGCCTCAGCGACACGTACCGCGGTGAACGCGTCGTAGAGCACGGTGCCCATGGCCTCGGGGATGACGTCGGACCGGCGCAGCGCGGCCAGGGCCGCCTCGAGCGATTCGGGCAGCGGCCTGGCGGCGTGGCCGGGGGCCGGGTCGGCGGGGTCGCCGGTGACCTCGGCGGGCAGGGCGAGCCGCCGCTCGATCCCGGCCAGCCCGGCGGCGATGACCGACCCGATAGCCAGGTAGGGGTTCGCGGCCGGGTCGAAGCACTTGATCTCGACGTTGGCCGCCTCGGCTTGGCTGCCGGTCATGCCGGTGACGAAACGCAGTGCCGCCTCGCGGTTCTCGTGGCCCCAGCAGGCGAAGGCGCCGGCCCATCGGGAGGGCCGCAGCCGCAGGTAGCTGGCGGCGCTGGGCGCGCCGATCGCGGTCAGGGCGGGTAGCTGGTCCAGCACGCCGGCGATGAAGGACTCACCGTCCCGGGTCATCCCGTGCGGGCCGTTTCCGCCGGCCAACAGGTTGCGGCCGTGGCGCCAGACGCTGACGTGCAGGTGCCCGCCGTTGCCGACCTGGCCCGGCACCACCGCGGGCGAGAAGGACGCCCGCCAGCCGTGGCGGGCCGAGTGGGTGCGGATGAGGTGGCGGGCGAACACGGTCAGGTCGGCCGCCTGCACGGGGACGGCGGGCGGCAGGGAGATCTCCAGCTGCCCCGGCCCGTACTCCGGATGGAACTGGCCGATCCGCACCCCGGACTCACCCAGGGCGGTGATGAGCCCGCGGGCGTAGTCTCCCAGGCCGGCCAGGACGGCCAGGCCGTACCCGGGCCCGGTGTGGGCGGGGGTGAACGTCCCGCGGTCCTCGCGGCCCAGGAACCATTCGACCTCGCTGCCGACCCTGATCTCCAGGCCGGACAGGGCAGCCAGGTCGGTCATCCGCCGGAGGAAGGAGCGCTGGCAGCAGCCGAACAACCGGCCGTCCTGGATGTACTGGTCGGCCGGGGCCCACGCCCACCCGGGGTCGGCGGCCATGATCCGCACCGCCGCCGGGTCGGGCCGCAGCCGGAGGTCCCCCGCCGGGCCGCCGACCGCTGCGCTGGTGGTGAAGGACTCGTCCGCGGTGGCCACGCCGTACACCGGGCTCAGGCCGACGCCCCAGCGGGTGGCGTGCTCCAGCCCCGTGACCGGGACCGCCTTGACCCGGGCGATCCCTGCGTTGTCGACGATGGTGATCGCGACCGCGGCGACGCCCCGCGCGGGAAGGGATTCCGCCAGCGACCGGGCCTCCGCGGTCCGCCGGGCCAGCCCGGCCTCGGTGACCGGGGCGCCGATCGGCCTGAGCGCCGGAAGGTGACCGTCCGTACCTGGCCGGCCGTCGGCGGTGTGAACCGTGCTACTCATGGGCCTTGTTCGCTCCCCGCCGGCGCCGGGCGGCGTCGGCCAGCGCGTCGCGCCGGGCTCGGCCGTGCAGGTCGGCAATCCGGGCTCGGGCCATGTACATGCTGATGGCTGGATGCATCCTGGTCTCCCCGTGACGTCTTGGCTCTGTCTCGAGGATGCTGCTAAGGCGCGGTGCGGCGAATCGGACGAACGCCCAGGATCGGGCCCCGTGGGTGTTTAGATTCCGGCCGGCGGTGCTTAGGGCCGTACTGTGGCGCTAGGCGAAAGGCAGCAGGCCGGCCCGCTCGGCCCACGCGGCGGCCTGTACCCGGCCGGAGACCCCGAGCTTGCGCAGGATGTTGCTGACATGCACGCCGGCGGTCTTTGGGCTGATGTACAGCTCGGCGCCGATCTGCGCGTTGGTGCGCCCGGTCGCCAGCAGCCGCAGCACGGCCAGCTCACGCTCGGTCAGCCCGTACCGGGTGGCCGGCTGAGCCGGCCGCTGAGCGCCCGCGGGCCGCAGCGGGACCCGGGCCCGCTCGGCCAGCGCGTGGATCTGGCCGCGCAGGGGGGCATGGCCGTCGCCGGCGCCGGCGGCGGCCCGCAGCGCGCCCGCGGCCGCCGCGGCCGGCTGCCCGGCCTCCAGCAGCGCGCCGGCCTGCCGCCACCACGCGTATCCGGCCCGGTGCGGGGCGCCCAGGTCCTGCCAGGCCTTGGCCGCGGCGCCCCACGCATCGGGGTCGCTCGGGCCGGCCAGGCGGGTCCGCTCGGCGTCCCACGTGGCCCGGTGAGCGGGAATGGCGGCCACGAACGGATGGTCGTCGAACGGGGCGCCGCCCATCTGCCCGATCCAGCTGGCCAGGCTGTCGGCGGCCGTCACGGCGGCCGCCGCGGCCTCGGCGTCCCGGCGTGCCCGGGCCCGCTCGGCCAGGTCGGCACAGGCCCGCATGCCCGCGGTCAGCAGCCGCCCGGACATGATCGTCAGGTCGCGAACCTTGAACAAGGCCAGCGCCCGCCGGGTCTCGGCGAGGGCATCGTCGGGGCGCCCGCCCCACAGCGAGGCCTCCGCGGCTTGCGGCGCCGCCTCGTAGGCGAAGTCGACCCGGCTGGTGACGGCGGGCAGGGCGTAGATCCGCTGCCACCACCCGGCAGCCGCGTCGGCCTCGCCGCGCAGCAGGTCGATCTCGGCGCGGACCACCTGCACCATCCAGTGGATACGGTCTCCAGGCCCGGCGGTCAGCGGGCCGATCAGCGCCGCCGCCTGCTGCGTGCGGCCCAGGGCCAGTAGCGCCTCGGCGGCGTTCACGGCCAGGAACCCGGCCACGTTCCAGGCCTGCAGGCCCGCCCGGCGAGCCGCTTCGAAGCCGCGCGAGCCGACCTCGGCGGCGCGTTCGTACCGGGCCAGCTTGAGCAGCGCGTCGCTTTCGTTGCCGGCCAGCCAGACCAAGGCCGGGCTGTCGCGGGACGGCCCGGTGCCGCCCCGGCCTCGCTCCAGGGCGGCGAATCCCTCGGTCACCTGGCCGCGCATGAACGCCTGGTACGCGATCGTGGACACGGTGCGGGGGATCAGCGCCGTGGCGCCGGCCGCTTCGGCGATCTGCAGGGCCCGGTTCAGCGCGTCGACGTTGGCCTGCAGCCGTTCCTCGACGTACTGCACGAAGAAGGCGGCGTAGTCGAGCAAGGCGTGGGCGTGATCGTAGGACGGCGGGGTGCGCTCGAACAGCCGCAGCGCCTGCTGCATCAGCGACAGCCCGGCGGCCGGGGTGTCGAGCATCTGGAAGAAGGCGGCACGGTGGTGGGCCACCGCGGCGGTAGCCGGGTCGGCGTGACCGGCGAAGTGGCGGTAGGCCTCCTGGGCGAGGACTCCCGCGCGCTGGCTTTCGCCCGCCAGGTAGAGCGCGTCGATGGCCCGCACGTAGCACCTGGGCACGTCGATCCCGGCCGTGGCGGCCAGGCCGGGCTGGGCCTGGCTCAGCCCGATGGCCCGCTGCCAGTGCGCCGCCGCCTGCGCGTAGCCGAACACCCGTTCGGCGGCCTTGGCCGCGGCGACCCGCGCCGGGAGTTCCTCGGCCGGGCGGCCCGCGGCCTGCCAGTGCCCGGCCGCCTCCGCAGCCAGCGCCGGGTCCCCGGCCAGCACCCGTGCCGTCCGCTCATGCAGCATCTCCTGCTCCCCGGGCAGCAGCCTGCCGGCCACCGCCTCGGCCAGCAGCGCATGCCGCGGCCGGTGCCCGCGGCCGACCACGCTCTCGGCCAGCAGCCGGGCCGCGGCGAGCTCCCGCAATCCCTGCCGCACGGTATCGGTGTCCAGCCCGGTGACCTGGTGGAGCTGGCCCTCAGTCAGGGGCCGGCCGGCCACCGCGAGCCCGGCCAGCACCGCCCGCGCGTCCCTGGCACAGCGATCGGCCCGCGCCGTCAGTAGCTCTGCCAGCCGGGCCGGCAGCTCAGCCGGCACCTCCAGCCCTGCCCCGGCCTCGACCCGCTGCCCCTCGCCGGCCAGGGCAGCGGCCACCAGCTGCTCGGTGAAGAACGGGTTCCCCTCCGCCCGGGTAAACAGTTCCTCGATCACCCGCGGCGAGACCGGGCCGGTGGTCAGTGACGTGACCTGCCGGGCCACCTCCGCCCGGGACAGCTGGTTCAGCCGGATCTCCGCCACCCCCGAGCCGCCCCGGACCTGCGCCAGCCAGCTCGCCACATGGGCCGCCAGCGGCGCCTCGTCACCGCGGCAGGTGACCACCAGCCGCACCCCGGCCCAGCTTGCGGCCCGGGCCAGGAAGGTCAGGCAATCCAGCGTCGCGGAGTCTGCCCAGTGCACGTCCTCGACCACCAGCCCGACCCCGGACCCGGTCTTCCTGGCCACCGCGGCCAGCACCTCGGCCACCCCGGCGAACAGCCGCTCCCGGCTCCATTCCCCGTCCCGCCCATCGGCGGCCGGCCCGTCCGGGCCCAGCCCCGGCAGCAATCGCTCGATCTCGTGCCGCACGTACCCCGGGGCGGCATCCAGCGCCGCATCCAGCAGGGCGCCGCCGTCGCGCCCGCCCAGGTCGTCCAGCGCGTCCGCCACCGGCAGCAGCGGCAGCGTGGCCGACAGCGGCAGGCACTCACCCCGCACCATCGTCATCCCCGTGGTCTCGGCCCGGGCCATCCCCTCGCCGACGAAGCGGGTCTTGCCCGCCCCCGCGTCGCCCACCACCAGCACCAGCCGGGCATCTCCGCCCAGCGCGCCGAGCAGCCGAGACAGCTCATCCTCTCGGCCGACGAAGCCCGCCCGGCCGGCCATGCGTCCATGCCACCAGCCCGCCGCGTGCCCGTCAATTTCTTTCTCCGCGGCGAGCAGGCCGGATGTCGCACGCCTGGCCAGGGCCGGTCCCGTAGGCCGGCTCAGCCCGGCGTGGGCGCCCATAGGTACGAGGTGGGTCTCATGCCTTCCAGCCTGCCTGCCGGACCTGGCTGGAGCCAGCCGGGCAGCCGTACTCCGCCGGTACGGCTGGCCAGTAGCGCTACTGTGCGTTCAGGAACGTGACCACGGCCAGGACCCGCCGGTGGTCGTCGGCCGAGGGCGGCAGGCACAGTGTGGCGAAGATGTTCTTGACGTGTTTCTCGACGGTGTGCTCGGTGACGAACAGCCGTTCGGCGATCGCCTTGTTGGACCGCCCCTCGGCCATCAGCCCGAGTACCTCCCGTTCCCGGTCGGTGAGCTGCTCGAGCGGATCGCTGTGCCGCCTGGGCCTGCCGACCAGCTGGCTCACCACCGCCGGATCCAGCACCGAACCGCCCTCACCTACCTGGCGCACGCTGGAGGCGAGCCCGCCCAGGTCCGACACCCGCTCCTTGAGCAGGTAGCCGACGCCCTCGGTGCCCGCGGACAGCAGCTCGAGTGCGTACCGGGCGTGCACGTGCTGCGACAAGACCAGGATGCCGACTCCCGGGTGACGCTGCCGGATCACCATCGCCGCCTGCAGGCCCTCGTCGGTGTGCGTGGGCGGCATCCGGATGTCGACGATCGCGACATCCGGGCGGTGACGCTCCACCTGCTCCAGCAGCTCGGCGCCGTCAGCGGCCAGCCCGGCGACCTCGAAGCCTGCCTCCCTGAGCAGCCGGGCCAGGCCCTCGCGCAAGATGACGGCGTCGTCGGCGACTACTACTCGCACGGGAATTCCGCACGCAGGGTCGTCCCCCGGCCGAGGGGACTGGTCACCGTCAGCGTTCCGCCGAGCGCCTCTACCCGGTCGGTGAGCCCGCGCAGCCCGGTGCCGCCCCCGACGGTTGCGCCGCCGATCCCGTCGTCGGCCACCTCGACAATGAGCACCTCGCCCGTGCGCGCGGCCGTGACCCGGACCTCGCTCGCGTGTGAGTGCTTCGTCGCGTTGGTCAGCGCCTCGCTGACCATGAAGTAGGCGGCGGTCTCGACCCGGTCGGGCAGGCGCCGGTCGAGGTTGAGCTCGAGATGAGCCGGAAGGGCGGCCCGCCGGCACAGCTCGTCAAGCGCGGTCGGCAGCCCCCGTTCGGTGAGGATCGTGGGATGGATGCCCTGGGTCAGCTCCCTCAGCTCGGCGAGCGCGGCCGTCAGCGACTCGCGCGCCTCGCGGACGATGGGCCTGGCCTGCGACACGCCCATCGGCATCTTCAATTCCAGCAGGCCGAGAGATATGGCGATCGACACCAGCCGCTGCTGCGTCCCGTCGTGCAGGTCGCGCTCGATCCGTCGGCGTTCCGCCTCGGTGGCCTCGACCAGGCGCGCCCGCGACGCCTGCAGGTCGGCGAGCCGGGCCCGGAGCTCGGCCTGCAGCCGCTCGTTCTCCAGCGTCAGCCCGGCTGCGGCGCAGACCGACTCGACCAGCTCGGCGTTGTCCTGCAGCGCCGGATCGTGGATCAGCACGGCCACCGGCTGGCCCCCGCGCTCGACCACGGTGGACATGCGGCCGCCACCGGGCTGCGGCAGCTCGATGGGCTTGCCGTCGCCGTCGACGTAGCGGGACTCGCCCGGGAACCAGTAGCCCACCGAGAGCGACGGATCGCCCAGCGCGCGTGACAGCGCTTCGGTCAGGCCCACGGCGGCCCGGGGCTCGCCCAGCTCGACCACCAGCCCGGCGACCGCGCCACGCGCCAATTGCCGCTGCAGGAACGCGACGAGAACCGCGACCGGGACGATCGCCAGCGTATAGCCTGCGATCCGGCCGTAGATGTCTTTGTGCGGGGCGCCCACCGCGTCCGCGACGATAAATACGGCAAATACGGTGATCGCTACGATCCCGGCCAGCAGCACCGGGACCACCGCGCGCCGCTGGGGGCGGCTCGCGCGAACCAGGCGCACCGCCAGCAAACCGGTCGCGACCGCGATGACGACCACGCCAGCGATCCGCTGGAACTGCAGCAGCGCGTTGGACAGTGCGTCATTGCGCGCCACCTCGAGCAGGTTCGCCGAACACAGATCGCATGTGGCTCGCGTGTCGTCGAAGAGCATCCACGCCAGCTGGACGACCGTGACGAGCCCCAGCGTGACGATGATCAGAGTCCGGTCGAGCGAGGTCTGCAGCCGGCCGGTGGGAAAGGACATGATCAGGTACAGGAATCCGGCGAGATAGAGCACTTGGAAGGCCTGGCCGACGGTGAACAGGACAGAGCCGTTCCCCTCTGCCAGTACCCTGGCGAACCAGGCGAAGCCCGTCAGGACCATGACCGGGCCGAGCCAGTTGTCGGGTCGAGCCCGCCAGGAGAGCAGCCCGCTACCGATGAACGACCAGCCGACCAGGAGGATGACCGGCGGGCTCGGGATCTCCGCCTGGCGAGCGACAGGGTTGCTGGCGACCCAGAACACCCCGGCCCCGGACAGCAGGCCGAGCACGCCGAACACGATCAGCCTCGCGTCCAGCTCGCGGCGATGCGCCCTGCTGACCACGGCCAGGTTGCCTCCTCGTAACCGTCGTACCACCGCACTGCCCTATTCGGAAGCAAAGGGGCTAAGGCCGCGCCGCGACAGCCGGGTAGCCGGAATCTTTCGAGGTACGGCTACCCGGTAGCGCCATGTGACGATGGAGACATGGAACCGGTGAACCTCGACGCGATGCTGGCGCGCTTCGCTGAGCATTGGTCGCCCAAGAGAATTGCCCAGGTCAACAACTACGACGTCAGGATCGTGAAGGTCCAGGGCGAGTTCACCTGGCACACGCACCCGGACACCGACGAGTTCTTCCTCGTGCTCGACGGGCAGCTCACCGTCCAGCTGCGCGACGGCGACGTCGTACTGAGGCCCAGGGAGCTGTTCGTCGTGCCGCGCGGGGTCGAGCACTGCCCGCGCGCCGACACCGAGACCGCGCTGCTCCTGATCGAGCCGAGCGACGTCGTCAACACGGGCGACGCCGGCGGCGAGCTGACCGCCGAGGTCGAGACACTCGCCTGATCAGCGGGCGCCTACCGGCTGGCCGTACCGCAAAGACTACGGCCGTCCGGCTGGGCGGACGCGGCGCGCCCTGCTTGCGTTGACGGCATGAAAGCTCGTATCTCGCCGCAGCGCATCGGCCGGTGGAGTGCCGCGCATCCGTGGCGCGCGCTCACCGTATGGTTCGTCTTCGTGGTCGCCTGCCTGGCGCTGGGTGCCAAGACCGGCACGCAAACGCTGTCCGACGGCGCGGTCGGCGAATCCGCCCGCGGCAACGCCCTCATTGATCAGCAAGGGCTGTGGGAACCTCCCCGCGAGTACGCCTATCTGCACAGCAACGTGCTGCTCAGCAGCGATCCGGGCTTCGCGGCCGCAATCCGGGACACGAAGCGGAGCATGGCCGCGCTGGGCTTGCCGGTCACCGAAACGACGTCCGCAGACCGCCACTCGGTGCTGGTCTCCGTCGTTCCCGGCCAGCCCGCGAACCCGGCCCAGGTCCGTAGGCTGATCGCCGGCCTGACCGGCGTCCCGGCGGCCCTGGGCGCCGTGGCACGCGCTCATCCCGGGCTCACGATCGCCGAGACCGGCGATAGCTCGGCCAGCCGCGCCCAGGACCGGATCGTCAACGGCGACCTGCACCGGGTCGAGCTGCTCGCCATTCCGGTCACCTTGGTAGTCCTGCTGCTGGCGTTCGGTTCGGTGGTGGCCGCGGTCGTGCCGCTCCTGCTCGGCCTGACCGCGGTCGCGGCGGGCCTGGGCCTGCTCGGCCCGATCAGCCACCTGTTCCCGGTGCAGGACAGCGCCAAGACGGTGATCCTGCTGATCGGCCTCGCCGTGGGGGTCGACTATTCCCTGTTCTACGTGGCGCGCTCTCGCCAGGAACGGCAGGCCGGCGCCGCGCAGCGTCAGGCGCTGGAGACCACGTCCCGCACGTCGGGGCGGACCGTGGTGATCTCCGGCAGCATCGTCGCCCTGGCCATCGCGGGGATGTTCGTGCCGGGGCTGAAGGTGCTCAACGGCATCGCGGCCGGCACGATCGCGGTCATCGTCTCCGCCGTAGCCGGCTCGGTGACCGTGCTGCCCGCGATCCTCGCCTTGCTCGGGCCGAAGATCGATGCCGGGCGGGTCAGGCTTCCCGGGCGTGTCAGGCGTCCCGGCCGCCGGCGCGGGCCGGGGGAGCCGCGGCGGCCTTCGCCCTCCGGCCCGGTGCTGAGTCGGCCGCTGGCCGCGGCGGGCCTCGCCGCGGCCGTGCTGCTGGTCCTGGCCTACCCCGCGCTGTCGCTGCGCATGGCGCAGCCCAGCCCCATCGCCCTGACCGCGCCGGACGATCCGGTGCTGCAGACCCTGGCCGCGGTCCAGGACACGTTCCCGGGCGCCGGCGAGCCCGCGTACGTCGCCGTCCAGGCCCCGGCCGCCGAACGCGGCATGCTCGCCGGTGAGTTTGCCCGGCTGGAAGGGCTCGCCGCCGCCGACCGGATCGCTCACCGGCCGTTCCAGCTCACCTGGAACGGCGATCATACCTCTGCCGTGCTGAGCCTTCCGCTGACCGGCAACGGCGCCAACCCGGCGAGCCGGCAGGCGGTCCAGGCACTGCGCCACGCGCTCATCCCGCACACGGTCGGGCGCGTGGCCGGTGCCGAGGCGTACGTCACCGGCGTGACCGCCCAGGACGTCGACTTCACCAGTCAGATCCGCGGCAGCTTGCCGTATGCGATCGCGTTCGTGCTCGTGCTGGCGTTCTGCCTGCTGATGATCGCGTTCCGGTCGGTGATCGTGCCGCTGACCGCCGTGGTGCTGAACTTGCTGTCCGTGGCCGCCGCGTACGGCGTGCTGGTGCTGGTCTTCCAGCACCGTTGGGCCGAGCCGATCCTGCATTTCCGTTCCAACGGCACGATCACCTCATGGCTGCCGTTGTTCCTGTTCGTGATCTTGTTCGGCTTGTCCATGGACTACCACGTGTTCATCCTGAGCCGCATCAAGGAGGCGGCCGTCGGCGGCGAGCTGATCCAGCAGGCGATCCGGCTTTCGCTGCGCCGTACCGCATGGGTCATCACCGCCGCCGCCCTGGTCATGGTGTGCGTCTTCGCCCTGTTCGGCACGCTGGCCTCGCTCGATCTCAAGCAGGCCGGCGTCGGGCTCGCCGTCGCCGTGCTGATCGACGCGACGGTGGTCCGCTGCGTGCTGCTGCCCGCGACCATGGCCGTGCTGGGCGAACTTAACTGGTACCTGCCGCGCTGGCTTGACTGGCTGCCTCGGGTGGGGCTGGAGAACCCTGCCGTACCCGAGCAGGACACGGTGTACGAGCCGGTCTTGCGGGAGAGCTGACCGC
>Ga0306923_10006724_pt1 | contig 11377 bp, 7 predicted proteins | sample sta12Can44000108_FD_203841 | JGI IMG/M metagenome (GOLD analysis project Ga0306923, IMG submission 203841) | Lab enrichment of tropical soil microbial communities from Luquillo Experimental Forest, Puerto Rico - statanox.12C.anox.44.000.108 (v2)... | ecosystem: Environmental > Terrestrial > Soil...
TTCATGCTGACCCACAACACGAGCCAGACGATCAGAAGCGCGCTCCAGAGCCGCAGAGCCCATGCGGAAGCACTGTCCGCCGTCAGGTGAAATGGGATCACGAGTGCCCTCCGAAGTTCGGCAGAAACAGGCTCGGTCAACCGAGCCTTTTCGAGAATTACGCGGCTACCTTCTTACCCAACTTTCGCAGATTTCCGAGCCACTTTTCTTCTCCGAGGAGCTGGCTGCGCAGAAATCGAACCGTCTCACCGGCCCATGGATCGAGCGTCATTCGCGCGGCAAGGTTGTCAAGGACCGCCGCCCGTCCCGCGAGCCATCGGGCGCGGGAATCGAGGATGCGGGCTCGCTCCGCTGGAGCGAGGATGGAGAACAGAGCGACTCGAATGCGGAAGGAATCGGCCGAGGCGGCGTCTTTTTCGGTGAAGTCGACGAGCCTCAGAAGGAGTGCCTGCTTGCCTTTGGGGGTGAGCGAGTAGAGTTCCCGGGTCTGACCACGTTGTCCCGGCGCTTTCCGGCGACTCACCCAGGACGCAGCCACGAATCGTCTAAGAAGAGGATAGACGAGGTTGTTGTGCATGGGGCCGTGGCCGGTCAGGGTGCCGATGCGCTTTTTGAGGGCGTAACCGTGCTGGGGGCCGTCGAGGAGCGAAGCGAGGATTAATAGGTCATTTATGACTATGTCACCATTGTACTAATGAAGGGATGTTTGTCAAGCAAAAGCCTGGCCGTCCGAGCGCGACAAAGGTTTCTGGCCTTGCACTCGGCGCCAAATTGGAGGTTGCCCGAGGGGCCGGACGAGTCCAATATCGCGTTTATGAAAAATGACAAGGGAAGAGATCTCAGCGCCCAGACCCGCGCGATTCATTCCGGAGAGCCAGAGCGGCATGGGGTGGACGCGCCGGTCAATCCGGGGATCGTGCGTTCTTCGACGTTCACCTTCGCGTCAAGCCGCGAAATCCAGCGCTGGGCGGAGGGGAAGAGCAAGGCCTACATTTATTCGCGGTACGGGAATCCGACGCTGACGGTGGCGCAAAAAAAGATTGCGGCACTCGAAGGAGCGGAAGCCGCGATTGTGACTTCGGCCGGGATGGCGGCGATTTCGCACTCGCTGCTGAGCGTGCTCCGTAGCGGGGACGAACTCGTCTCCACGGCGGAGGTTTACGGCGGAACGTTCCGCTTGATGCGTGATGTGCTGCCGCGGCTTGGAATCGTGGTGCGGCACGTGGACTCTTCGCTCGCGGGACTCGAGGATGCGGTGTCGGCGAAGACCAAGTGCCTGTACGTCGAGACGCCGACGAATCCGACGTTGCGGTTGGTGGATCTGCCGAAGGCGGCCGCTTTTGCGAAGAAGCACAAACTGGTGAGCATCGCGGACAATACGTTCGCGACACCGATGCTGCAGAATCCCATCGAGTACGGCTTCGACATGGTGGTCCATAGCGTGACGAAGGGGCTTTCCGGCCACTCGGACCTGGTCGGCGGGGTCGCGGCGGGACGGGCGGAGTTGATCGCGAAGGTACGGGAGATGGTCATCGAACTGGGCGGCTGCATGGATCCGGAGGTGGCCTTTTTGTTGACGCGCGGGATCAAGACGCTGGGCGTGCGAATCGAGCGGCAATGCCAGAACGCCATGCAAGTAGCGAAGTTCCTCGAGAAGCATCCGAAGGTGGAACGGGTGCACTACCCGGGACTGAAATCGCACCGCGATCACCAACTGGCGAAGAAACAGATGCGCGGATTCGGGTCCATGCTGGCGTTTGATCTGAAGGGCGGACTGCCGGCGGCGCGGAAATTCTGCGACCGCGTCAAACTGTTCCTCCTGGCCGTGAGCCTGGGGGGCGTGGAGTCGCTCGTGGTGCTGCCGATTTACAGTTCGCACTACCGCATGAACGAGGAAGAATTGAGGCGGGCAGGCGTGAAACCGGGGACGGTGCGCGTCTCGATCGGGTTGGAAGATCCGGTGGATCTGATCGAGGACTTGCGACAGGCGTTGCGGTGACTTCGATTGCGGCCAAGAGCGGATGGAGCGAAAGGCGCTAAACCGCCGATATTGCTTCGAGCGAATACTCCTCCGAAACGCCGAAATTTCAGCGCGCGGGGGTTTCCATCGCGGCGGCCCAGTCCGCTTCTTCCGGCAGCATGGACTTTACAATGTCTTCCAGCTCGTGGGAGCTCTTCACGTCATCGGGATAGTTGTGGGCCGAGAGATCGAAGGTGCATCCAAAACGCGCGCGCACATTCTGCAACTCTTCCTGAAGACGCAGGGCAATGCGCTTGGCGTTGAGGGTGTCGGTCTCGGGCAAAACAATGGCAAAGAGATCTTCGGAAAGGTGGTAGATCGAATCGCCAGGGCGCAATTTCCTGGAGATAGCCTTGGCGGCGTCGCTCAGCGCGGATTTTTGATCGTTCAGGCCGGCCTTAGGGCCGGGCGTGGCCTTGGCCAGGACAAGCGAAAGAGTCTTTTCCATGGTCAAGGCGCGGCGAAACTCCATGGTAAGCCGGTCCCAAAAGTGGTTCTGATCGGGCATGGACTGAAGCAGATCGGCACTCGCCTGGATTTGGAGAGCGACATTGCGTTCGAGTTCCGCGAGGAGATGCTGCTTCAGCTTGTTGAACGTGCGCTGGCGGTCGAAAAGGTAGCCGAGAAAGAGCAGGGTGAGCGCGCAGAAGCCGAAGAAGGCCACGCGGAGCGTCCACTTGTTCCCTTCGGGATGAACAAACACCAATGGGTACATGAAGAAAGCCAGACCGATGGCCAAGACCAAAACGAAGACTGCGGAAAGGGCCGTAAGTTGGAGACCGCGACGTTCGAGGCGGTCGAGTTCCTGACGATCGATCGTAGTCATCACCCACCTGCTTGAGCAACCTGCCCGGCAAGCGCGGGTCCCCTCGAGGTTGCAGCGATACCGATAGGTTCGGGCTTGCCGTATAACGAATCAATAGACCGCCGGTACTTTGTAACCGATGAAGCAACGGGAAAAGGTCATTTGGAATGAGAACGGATAGACCTGTCAGGCCAGGGAGCGTGCGGGAGCGAGCCGCGCGGGTTTGCAGTTAGCCGCGGCGGTCACTCGAGGACGCGGTGGACGCGTTGGCCGCGGACGAAAGCCCGTCCGGTCTCGTAAGATTGACGGGCGCATCAAGCGTAAGAGGAGGAGCCGCCGGATCCTTTTCGAGCCCGGCGAGGGTGTTTTGCGCGTGCTGATCGACAGCGCTGACGGCGGCAACCAGGCAGGAATAGAGAAACGCCTTGATACCGGAACGGAATTCCGTCGCGGACTGCTCGGCAGCCCGGGCGACTTCATTTTCGACGGCGCGACGGCGGGCATCGATGGCAGCGCGGCTCTCCGCGTCAAGAGAAGAGAGCGCCGAGGTGACGCGCTCGGTAGCTTCGGCGGTGATCAGATCGAACTGCGTCTCGAGCCGCCGGCGGAACTCCTCGAGCGTACCGTTCGCGGCTTTCTCGAGAACCGCGCGGGCTTCGCTCGCGCGAGCTTCCAGTTCGAGAGCGGCTTCGCGAGCCAAAGCCTGTTTCTGCTCGGTAAGGCGGATCAACTGGCGATCGGAAACGCGAGCCGCCGTGGTCTCAAATTCTTTTGCGGCCCGCTCCGCCGTCCGTTCAAAGGAAGCGAAATCTTCCGGCTGAGCTTCGCGCGGGACGCGCTCGGCAACCTTCTTGCTTTCCTCAATTTGGGCGTGCATCTCGAACGCGAATCGGTCGAGGCGGTGCGAGAGCTCCTCGGAACGCTTGTGGGCCATGCTGTTGTGCTGCTCGAGGCTGCTTGCCAATTCGTTGACGCGGGCTTCGAAGTGACTGAGAAGTTGCTCGCGAGCGGAATTGAGCAGCCAATCGATCCGCTCCTGGGAGACGCCGGCGGTCGCATTCGAGGCCAGCGCGCGCAGTTCACCCACGCTCTGTTCCTGCTGGGAGCGAGCCTCGCGCGCTTCCGTGGTCAAGGCCGCCACGCGCTGCGTCAACTCTTCAACGCGCTGGCGTGCCGCATCGATCTGCTGCTCGCTGCGGCCGGAAAATTCGCCGAGACGCCACTCGAGGTGATTGTGAAGCTGTTCCCGCGCCGAATGAATCTGTGAATTGACCGCTTCCTGGGAGGCGCTGTTGTTCGCGGCCGCCAAAAGCGGGCGAATCTCAGCAAAGGCTTGAACGTGCTGGGCCTGAGCTTCGCGAAGGACCGTGGCGAAGTTTTCAAGCCGCTGGGTAAGCTCGTCATTGCGGCGGCGCGCAGCCTCGTGCTGTTGTTCAAAGTGGCGGGTGACCTCGGTGAGCCGTTCTTCGACGCGATTGAGGGTCTGCTCGCGCGTGGAATTGATCATGGCGGCGATGCGCTCCTCGGCAACACCGGGAGCGGGAGCCGTGCCCAGCAGGGAGCGAATTTCAGCGGCGCTCTCATCGAGCTTCGAACGGGCTTCGCGCGCGGCGGTCAAAGCAGATTGCGCCAGCGCGGCGAGGTGGCGTTCCGAGACTTGCGCGGCGTGGGCGTCAAAATCGTTGTTGGCCTTCGCGAGGGTCTGGTTGATGCGGGCACTGAGTTCGGGATCCAGATCGCTCTTGATGCGCTCGGCGGTCTTTTGCGATTCGGCGAGGCTTTGTTGGGTCGAGGCGGCCAGGGTATCCAGGCGGCGAGCGGTGTCTTCGGCGCGTGTGCGGTATACCACCAGTTCCTTTTCCCACCGGCTCTGCACTTCGGCCAGACGTGAGGCAGAAAATTCCTCGGTGTGGCGGAGGTTGGACTTCCAGCCGTCGTCAATCTTGGCCAGCGCCGTTCGCACCGAATCGTCGATGTGAGCCGCGATGGCGGTCTGCACGGCGCGGTCGGCGGCTTGTTGAAGTTTGCCCTGCAGGGCTTGCAGCAGCTGATCCGGAGTTAGCACAACGCGTTCAGTTTTTTGCACCGGAGGCTCCTTTGAGGCGGAAGTCTCCGCCGGGGGAGGAGTTGAGGGGCCCGGAAAGACGGTCACTTCGGCTCTTCGCTCGGCGGCAACCGGGGCCGCTTCGAACAGAGAGTCTTCTACATCGAGAGCTGCGGAGCTGGCCACTGCCGAGCTCGACGTGTCCACACCGAGGATGCGCTGCCAGTCTTCCGGGAGCGCCGAAATCCCCCACACATTTCCCGGGGTCTCCAACTCCACGCCGACTTGGCAAAGTTCGCGTGGAGTCTGCGGGGAGAGGATGGAACGGACGCGCGCCCGAATCGAAGAGGAGTGCGCACCGTCGGTACCCGTCACCTGCAGGGTGACCCAACCTTCCAGTGGATAGTCATGACGCGAAGAATAGCGACAGCCATGGAGATTCAACGACACCACGGACGTTTTCTCCTGGAACGATTCGCCTCTGCGGTTTGTACCGAGGACCATCAGCGAAACAGGATGCTCGATCCGCGAGCTGCGCCGAAGATCAACCTCGCGATGCGAGCGGGAAGATTCGAGAGGGATCGAGTCCGGCAAGGGCTCTCCTCGCGAAAAATGAGGTTCCCGGGCAGAAACCGGCGTGCGCGAATCACCGTAGGGATTGGACTCGGCGGAGTTTTCTGGCGCGGCGTCCGCGTCGACCAGCTCCTCCCATACGTCGTCCTCACTGAGGCGCGATTTCAAGACGTAGGCAAGGATCAGCGCCACGACCACGGTAGCCACGGCAATCGAGAAAATGAGCCAGATATTCATGATAAAGGCGCCAATGCAAATTAACGGGCCCCCTGGGGAGTGGGGAGGCGATGAGCAAACAGTGCAAGGCCCCGTCGCCCTTCGATTGTGCCCAAAGTTGCGGCGAGCTTCAAGCGGTTTATGGCAGAAACCACCTAAGCCTCAGGCTAGTGAACAGGTTGGGAGTGCCCGCGGCGACGGAGTCCGAGCCCCGGACGGGTGAGCCCGGCAGCCGGACGAGCTCGTAGCGTTCTGCGCAAAAGGGCATACCGAAAAACCCTTAAGGGCATTGCAAGTTTTCGTAGGCAATCCGTAAATCGGGAGGAAGAGTACTGAGAAAGCGGACCTCTCGGAAAACAATAGATACATTTGTTGGATCTTAGCCGAATAAAACGAGAGAGTGGATGGGCGGTGGCCGGCACGAGCATTGGTCCGACGGCGATCAACTCGGGATTCAGCGACATGTACGCAAGACTGGAACCTGTCGGTGCAAAAAGAGTTCACGCCGAGCCTGGGGCTCGAAGTGGCTTACGTGGGAACGAAGGGGACGCACCTGCAGCTGGTTGAGAACCGCAACCAGCCCTTTGTGACCAACGGTTTTTACGCATCGACAAGGCCGTATTTGACGGTGCCGCTGACCAGCCCGATTCTGCCGGCACAATGCCAGGCGCCCCATCCGGCTTGCCCCTACGGAACCATCAATCAGATCAACAGCGTCGGAAATTCGAATTACAACGCACTGTGGATCACCGGGACAAAGCACCTGTCGCATGGACTCGAATTCCTGGCCTCGTACACCTATTCGAAATCGCTCGACTATAATTCGTTGTCGACCGGAGAAACGTACTTCATCCAGAACGTCTACAATCCGCGGGCAGATTATGCACCATCGGAATACGACGCGCGGCACCGGTTTGTACTGAGTGGGTTCTACCAATTGCCGTTCACGCGCAACCGGCTGGTATCCGGCTGGCAGGTGGCAACTGCAGTCCGGCAATCCGCTGAACCCGACCGTGACGATCGGACCTGCGCCAGGCGTCTCTCTCACGGTGCGGCCAGACTTGCTGAAAGGTGCGACCGGAACGGGCAGTCCAAATCAGTATTTCAGCAACCCGGTGCTTTGTGAGCCGTTCAACGGGACGCCCACCGGAGGAGCCCCTGCGATTTCGCCGTGCGCGTCGACGCCCAATGCGGCGTTTGCGATCCCCTGCACCTTCAGTGACATTCCGGCCAGCAGCAACCCGTCCTCGCCGAGCTTCAAGGTCCATCGTTCCCGGCACCTGTCATCCCGGGTCCCTTGGGAGAAATACGATTGTCGGACCGAACTTCCTGAACACCGATTTTTCGGTGAGCAAAAACACGAAAATAACCGAGCGGTTCAACGTGCAATTCCGCGCCGAACTGTTCGACATTTTCAACCATCCGAATTTTGGCGATCCGGTGCTGACGGCGACGAGCACGTCTTTCGGGATCATTCAGAGCACGCGGTTCCCGACCGGAGACTTCGGGTCGGCGAGACAAATCCAGTTCGCGTTGAAACTGCAATTCTAGAAAACCGACGGCTCGATTTCCCGGCGCCTGGACGCCGAAGGGCCGAGAAAACCACGAAGGAAGACGCATAGTAAATTGCATGCAAAGAATTTAGGGCCCAAAGGCGAAGGAAAGCAGAAAAAAGAAGACAAGTCATCCGTGAAATCGCACCACAAGATATAGACGTCTTGGGAAAAAAGTTAACCAGATTTTGCGATTTTCACTTGACACGCTTGGCGCGTGGATTGATACTGCGATTCCAGATTCGGGGGACGTGGAAGCGCCAGACGGACCAAGTCGGGGACGTGCCTTGGCCCGGCAAAGCCCACGCAACCCGCCCGTGATCACCGAATAAAAACCAGCGCGAAGTAAAGGCTCCGCGCCGTTGTGAGGGAGGCGCGGAACAGCTGTTCGGCCGTGTGACACTCACCGGCACGGGGCAGCCTTTCGCTTTTTGGGGCACGTTCGGAACACGGACGGCTTGACGCGACCAGGAATCTAGCAACCAGCAGTGCGAGAGTGGCGTGCTGCACCTCCGCAAAACGGAGGAGTAAAATAAAAGGGTTCCCGCTCGGCGGTTTATGGGGACCCGTGGCGGGGAGGAACAAGGATGGCAACGGTGAAGTCGGCATTGAATGGCAAGGCAATGGAGGCGGCGGACGCGGCAGTGAGAGCCGCGGGCAGCGGTCTAGTGTTTGAGCGATATTTCACCGATGGGAGAAAATCGCCCTTCGACGCGGTCGAATGGGAGAAGCGCACGGCCCAGATCGGAAACGAGAAGGGTGCGACGATCTTCAAGCAAGAAAATGTTGAGGTGCCGAAGAGTTGGTCGCAGACCGCGACAAACATCGTGGCCAGCAAGTATTTCCACGGCAAGCACGGAACGGCGGAGAGAGAAGGCTCGGTGCGGCAGTTGATCGGCCGGGTGGTGAATACGGTCGTGCGTTGGGGCGAGCAAGGCGGATATTTCGCGGATGCCGCTTCGCGTGATGCGTTCCGTGACGAACTGACCCACCTGCTCGTGGAGCAGAAAATGAGTTTCAATTCGCCGGTGTGGTTCAACGTCGGCGTGCAGCCGAAGCCGCAGTGCTCGGCTTGCTTCATCAACTCGGTCGAGGACAGCATGGAATCGATCATGGGTCTGACGCGGACCGAGGGGATGCTTTTCAAGTGGGGATCGGGAACAGGAACGAATTTTTCGACATTGCGGGGCAGCAAGGAATCGTTGTCGGGCGGCGGAATCGCATCGGGGCCGGTGAGCTTTATGAAGGGGTTCGATGCCTTCGCCGGCGTGATCAAGAGCGGGGGAAAGACGCGGCGCGCGGCGAAGATGGTGATTCTGAACATCGACCACCCGGACATCGTGGAGTTCATCGAGTGCAAGGTAAAGGAGGAGAAGAAGGCCCACGTGCTGATCGCCCAGGGGTACGACTCCTCGATCGACGGCGAAGCGTACAGCTCGATCTTCTTCCAGAATGCGAACCATTCGGTGCGCGTAACCGATGAATTCATGCGCGCGGTGGAAGGAAAAAAGGACTGGTGGACGAAGAACGTTGCCGACGGGCAGCCCAACGAGAAACTCGGCGCGACCGATTTACTGTACAAGATCGCGGATTCGACCTGGCACTGCGGTGATCCGGGAATGCAGTACGACTCGACGGTGAACCGTTGGCACACCTGCAAGACGACGGCGCGGATCAACGCGAGCAACCCGTGCAGCGAGTACATGTTCCTCGACGATACGGCGTGCAACCTGGCCTCCTTGAACCTGATGAAGTATCTCGGCTCGAACGGACAATTTGACGTCGAGGCCTTTAAGCACGCCGTGGACGTGACGATCACGGCCCAGGAAATCCTGGTGGACAACGCCAGCTACCCGACGCCGAAGATTGCGGAAAATTCGCACAATTTCCGGCCCCTGGGACTGGGTTACGCGAACCTGGGCGCGCTGCTGATGTCGATGGCGCTTCCTTACGATTCGGATGAAGGACGTGACGTTGCGGGAGCCGTCACTGCGCTGATGTGCGGCGAAGCCTATGCGCAGTCAGCACGGGTGGCAGGGCGGATGGGGCCGTTCCCGGGCTTTGCCGTGAACCGCGAGGCGATGCTGGACGTAATTCGCATGCACCGGAACGCCATGCGGGGCATCAAGCCGGAGAACGTGCAGGCCGATCTCTACATGGGCGCGCAGGGGGGCTGGGACAGCGCCCTGGAACTCGGAGAGAAGCACGGATTCAAAAACTCGCAGGTAACGGTGCTGGCGCCGACCGGCACGATCGGATTCATGATGGATTGCGACACCACGGGAATCGAGCCGGACCTGGCGCTGGTAAAGATGAAGAAGCTGGTGGGCGGCGGCGTCATCAAGATCGTCAACAACACCGTGCCGCAGGCGCTGATGAAGCTCGGCTATACGCCGGAGCAGAGCAGCGAGATTGTCAGCTACATCGATAAGAACGGAAAAATCGATGGCGCGCCTTACGTGAAGAGCGAGCACGTGCCGGTGTTTGATTGCTCGCTGGCGACGACGGGCGGTCGATCGATTGCCTGGCGCGGGCACGTGAAGATGATGGCGGCGGCGCAGCCGTTCCTCTCGGGCGCGATCAGCAAGACGATCAACATGCCGGAAGCATCCACAATCGAAGACATCATGAACGCTTATATTGAATCGTGGAAGCTGGGGCTGAAGGCCGTGGCGATTTACCGCGACAATTCGAAGCGTTCGCAGCCGCTGAACGCCGCCGGGAACAGCAAGGAAGAGAAGAAAGCGGAAGCGGTGGCCGAGCCCGTGCAGCGCGAACTGTTCGCGCGGACGCAGCGGGAAAAACTGCCGGTCGAACGCGACTCCGTGACCCACAAATTCAGCGTGGGCGGCCACGAAGGCTACATCACGGTCGGGATGTATCAAGACGGAAGGCCCGGCGAAGTCTTCATCAAGATGTCCAAGGAAGGTTCGACACTTTCGGGCGTGATGGATGGCCTGGCGCTGACACTTTCGATCGGCCTGCAGTATGGCGTGCCGCTGAAGGTGCTGGTCGACAAGCTGCTGAACACCCGGTTTGAGCCGAGCGGCATCACCGCGAATCCGAACATCCGATTCGCTACTTCGGTGCTGGACTATATCGCGCGCTGGCTCGGCGGAAAATTCATCTCCTCGGATTATCTGAAGCTGAGCGCAGCCGCGCCAGCCGAAGGAGCCACGATTGCCGGAACCTTGCTCGCGAGCGGCACCGTGGCGGTGCCGGTGGCGCCGCGCGCGAGCGGGTCGGTCAGCAATTCTCCTCGCGACGCGCACGAGGGTGCGCCGACGTGCTCCGAATGCGGCATGCTGATGGTGCCAAACGGGGCTTGCTACAAGTGCGAGAATTGCGGGAGCACCAGCGGATGCAGCTGATGCGGGAAAGGACCAAGGAGGAAACGCGATGAGCGCACTCCCAAGCGGTTCCGCACTGGCCGCAAAGCTCGGGCCCAAGCAACCGAAGGCGCGAGGGTTTCTTCACATCGTGCGGCACGGATCGGGCTTGAACGCCTTCTACATCCTGACCTACCACCGCCTCGACAAGTCCGGATCGCGCCCGAAGGCCATGTTGGCCGAAGGGGCGCAGTCGCTCATCGATCTACTCGAAAAGGTCGGCGTGGACTTCCGGCTGCGCGAAGTGCGCGGCGCGCTGGAGGATATTTTGCGGCTCGGGTCGGCGAACATTCCGGACCTGTGGCTGAGCGACGAAGAGTTGCTCGAGAAAGGGATGATCCAGACGTAACGCAGTGACTGGTGATCCGTAACCATCGCTCGATGTGTCGCGAAGCCCGTGACCATTGGAATGAGAAAGGCCGGAGGCGAGAGCTTCCGGCCGTTTCTTTTTTTGACGCGTGCGCCCGACCCACACCAAGGGCGGCATGAGTCTGCCGCCTGTGGTGTCGGGACGTGAGTGAGCTGGGCTACCGCGGGCGGAGTGGAGGGCGAGGCGCGACTGGGCGGGTGCGCAAATGATGGCGCGGAGCAAGGGGCGGGCGGACATGGCGAAGCGATTCGCCGCACATCGGACATTGCTCCGAGGAGACGAGCTCAGCCCGGACCCAGTGGCCCCTTGCTTCACAATCTGGATTAACACATTGAACCGTCAAGCCCGGCATTAAGGACATCCGCGATCCCCCAGCAGCCGTCCGCTCACTAGGTGTGAACTCCCTG
>Ga0306923_10006725_pt1 | contig 11374 bp, 13 predicted proteins | sample sta12Can44000108_FD_203841 | JGI IMG/M metagenome (GOLD analysis project Ga0306923, IMG submission 203841) | Lab enrichment of tropical soil microbial communities from Luquillo Experimental Forest, Puerto Rico - statanox.12C.anox.44.000.108 (v2)... | ecosystem: Environmental > Terrestrial >...
CGTATGCGCCATCGACAGGCCGCGCTCGACCATCATCTCCACAAGGTCTCGCAGACTCAGCTTAAAGCGAAGATACCAGCGCACGCACAGGATGACGACGTCGCGGTCGAAGTGGTGACCCTTGAACAGCTCTTCTACAGTCTTCAGTTTGGCCATTGCCGACCTCGGCTCGTTCAGCATGCCAGCGTAGCCGATCGGACCGTGCCGTTTGCACCAGAGCCCTTGCAGGAGGATTCACATCAATATATTGGTGCCAGTGCTATTGGTCGGGTCGCAAAAAATGTCGTAAGGGTTCATAAATAACTCCGCTCTTAATACGGGACCAAATTAGGGAGAAGCTGAGGATATGGATGTATTTGAAGAGTTGACCCGGGATCACCGCGCCACAGAACAGCGATTCGCCGAAATCGAGCAGACGACCGATAGAGAGTTGGAACGCCGGCAAGGATTGTTTCGAGAGCTACGGGCCGGATTCGAATCTCATGAGTTGTTCGAGGAGGAGATCCTCTATCCGGAATTTGACCAATTGCTGTCGACAAGGACGGCCATTGGAGACGCATTCGAGGCGCATGCTGAACTGGACGGGTTACTGCAGGAAATAGACGAAACTCCCGCTACCGATGCCGAATGGATTGAGCGAATTCGCGAGTTAAGAGCGCGAATGCAGGAACACATGCGTGCAGAGGAAGAAAAGATATTTCCGATGGCCCGATTGGAGCTCGCAAAAACTCGGGCCGAGGAACTCGGTCGACGTTTCCACGAACGCACAAGGGCCGTTTGATTCGCATCGGCTTGGCTCAAACTCAAGCACTTTGGCGTCCGCTCAGATGGGATTGGAGGCGCAAGCCACACTTAGTAGGCCAGTTCCAAAGGAGCCGACAATGACTGAGATCGGTCGAAGAAGCAGGCTGCTGGCGGCGATTTTCGATGTGGATGGAGTGCTGGTGGCCTCGCCACACGAGCGAGCGTGGCGCGTCTTCCTCGGCCGAGATAAGGCAGAGGTCGCTCGCTCTGCTCGATCGCCGCGATAACCCGCTCCACCCGTATCAAGCTGGCTCACTCGGCATTGACGCAGATCATAGGCGGTAGCCTGCCGGCCACCCAATATTGACGGCATCTTGAGGGACCGGCATTGAAGTACACCGTGGAAGTGCGGTACACCGGGCGTGATTGGGCCGACCTGATAGCTGACATGCGCTCGTGGCTCGATCGCCGCCAAATCAAGGTTGAGGAGTTTAGCCACACCTTGCTCGGTCGCGGCGTCGCCGTGCGTGTCGGCTTTTACAACGAGGATCGAGCCGCGGCATTTGCGACTTCGTTTTCGGGTCGGTTGCAATCCGCCGAGCCGCACGGAGCCGCAGTGCAGGAGACGATGAGCCGTCCGGCTGAAAGCGACCCTGATCCCCGGTTCCCAAAGGGTTTGAAGCCTTTGGGCGATCCGTTGCCGGAGCGTGCTGGGCGCACCTCAAACGTACCTCTCGCCGGGTTCTCTCTGATGATCACGCGGCGTCAAAAGGCGGATTTGCGCGAACGGGGTTATAATGATGAGCAAATCCGGGATATGACACCCAACGAAGCGCATAGGGTTCTCGGCCTGATCGATTAGAGTATGCCAATCCCTCGGCGATCCAGTTTGCTGGCTCTATCGGGCCGAAAATGCCAGCCAGGAGAATTGCGCGCCGATCCGCGTAGAAGGGCGGTTTGCTCTGGGTCCGCTGTGCCCGGTAGTGATACCCGGTAGTGATAACAGGCTGACGTCACGCACCCTCACCTCGGCGCCGTGAGCTGCCCGCTTGGCCGCGACAAGGGGACGACTCCGGAATTGATCTCAATCAAAGACCGGGAAGGCGAAGCGCGCTTCCTTCGTCGCCATTACGAGTGCGCGCGCAGTGCGCAAACGCGGAGAGGAATCGCCCGGCATGGCAGGGACTTCGCGCAAGATTGTCATCATCGGTGGCGGTATCGCCGGGGAACAACGGCCGCTCGCCATCCTCGCCGCTGCGAGCGCGGCCAGCTGGTAGAAAATCTATCCCGCCGGCAATGTGCCTGCCGCATCACCCGCGCTCAAATCAGCTGGGATTGTCGTAGAGGGGATCACTCGGTCCAAAAGAACGTAACCGCGTCCCCACACTGTCTCTATGTAATGACTCCCACCGCTCGCCCGAGCGAGCTTTTTGCGCAGATTGCAGACAAAGACGTCGATGATTTTGAGATCAGGCCCGTCCATGCCGCCATAGAGATGGTTGCGGAACATATCCTTCGTCAGGATTGTGCCTTTGCGCAGACTGAGCAGCTCGAGGATGCGCTGTACTCCTTGCCTGTGAGGTGAACCGGCTGCCCGTCCAACGAGACGAGACGCTTGTCCAGGTTCACGACGAGTTTGCCCAAGCGGATCGTCGATACGTGGGTCTTCTGTTTCGTGTCGTCCACTCTGGGCTGCTCCATTATCCACCTCCAGAATTATTCGAGCAGGCTGAAACATCGGCAGCTCTGATCCAGATCAATAGCCGCTCGGTTGATGAAGTGAATTTCTGCGATCTAAAGCCGGGGCATCACTCAGACCGACCACCTTCACGACGCGATCTCCGCTGGGGCGGTGCAGTACGCGCCGAAGGAAATGCCGATCAGTCCCCGCTCATGAGAAAACGCGGCCGCCTAGACGCGCTCACGATGGCGCGGCACAGGGGGCTCCAGATCGAGGATCGGCAGCGCCGGCGGACTGACGATTTCGCTTTTCAAGCGCTCAATCGCCGTTTCGTCCAGTGTCTCGGTTTCGAGCAATGCTGCCGCGGTGCGGTCGAGTAGCGCTCGGTTATGTTGCAATATCGCCGCGGCCTTCTGGAACGAGGCGTCGACGAGTTCCCGTACAGCCTGGTCGATGGCTTCCGCTGTTTCCTCGCTGTAAGTCCGCTCCTGTGCTACCGGCACATTCGGCTGCAGAAATGGCGAGCGGTCGCGGTCGTAGGCGACATTGCCGAGCGCGTCGCTCATGCCATAACGCAAAACCATGGCGCGGGCGATGTCGGTCACGCGCGCGAGGTCGTCGGCGGCGCCGGTCGAAATTTCCCGGAACACCATTTGCTCTGCCGCGCGACCTCCGAGCAAGCCGGCCATCTTGTTCTCGAGCTCAGCGCGAGTCATCAGGTAACGGTCCTCGGTCGGCCGCTGGATCGTATAACCTAGCGCGCCGACGCCGCGCGGGATGATCGAGACCTTATGCACTGTCTCAGTGCCGGGCAGCGCCAAAGTCACCATCGCATGACCGAGCTCATGATAAGCGACGACCCGACGTTCCAGCGGATTGAGCAGCCGATTGCGCTTTTCGAGCCCGGCGACCATGCGCTCGATCGCCGCGTTGAAGTCTTCCATCGTGACCGCATCAGCACCGCGCCGGGTTGCCAGTAACGTCGCCTCGTTGACCAAATTCGCGAGATCCGCGCCGGTCGCGCCTGGCGTCAGCGCGGCGATCTGTTCCGGCTCCACGTCATCGCGAAGTTTGGCGACCTTTTTTAAATGCACGGCGAGGATCTGCTCACGCCCCTTCTTGTCCGGGCGGTCGACGAGGATCTGCCGATCGAACCGCCCAGCGCGCAGAAGCGCCGGATCTAGGACCTCCGGGCGGTTCGTGGCGCCGAGCAAAACGAGGCCGCTCGACGGGTCGAACCCGTCAAGTTCGGCCAAAAGCTGGTTCAACGTCTGGTCCTTCTCGTCTTGCCCGCCCATGCTGAAGGGGCCGCGGGCGCGGCCAAGGGCATCCAGCTCGTCAATGAAAATAATTGCCGGGGCATGCTGACGCGCTTGTTCGAATAGGTCTCGAACCCGGGCAGCACCGACGCCGACGAACATTTCGACAAACTCGGAGCCCGAGATCGAGAAGAACGGGACGCCCGCCTCGCCTGCCACCGCGCGGGCGAGCAGCGTCTTGCCGGTCCCCGGGGGCCCCACGAGCAGCACGCCTTTGGGAGGACGGCCTCCGAGCCGCCCGTAGCGGACGGGGTCTTTTAAGAACTCGACGATTTCAACGAGCTCTTCCTTTGCCTCGTCGACACCGGCGACATCGGCAAAGCTAACCTTGGTTTCCTTCTCCACATAAACTTTCGCGCGGCTCTTGCCGATCGTCATCAATCCGCCGAGGCCGCCTTGCCCCATGTGGCGTATCGCAAACATCCAGATCCCGACAAAGAAAATCGCCGGCAAGATCCACGACAGCAGATCGCGCAGCCAATTGTTCTCGACAATCCCACTGTAGACCACGTGATGCTTGTCCAAGCTCTGCGCGAGATCCGGGTCGACCCGCGTGGTGATGAAGTCCTTAAGCCCGTCTGGCTGCGCCTCTTTCAGCTCACCAGTAATGTAGTTCTGGCCGATCCCAATTTTCTCGATCTTGTCTTCATTGATCAGGGTCTGAAATTGACTGTACGGGATCGGTGTGCGCTGCGTACTGGCGAGATAGAGATCCTGGATGAGCAACATCCCGAGGATCGCCGCGATGACGTACCAGAAGTGAATGTGGACCTTTTTGTCATCTTGATTCATGGGCCGGCCTTCCCTTTTCATTTGGCTGCCGCGTCGAACCCCCTGTGGTACCCCGACCAGCGCGACGAGCAAATCCCAGCGGACGTAGCCAGGTCGTCCGTCTTGCACCAATGAGAGCCATTCGCCAACCCTCAGCAAGCAGCCTTGTTACAGTTCCCAAATAATGCACGCCGGCATTTCGCTCGACATTGATCTTGATCAATGGACTTTGAGGCTGTTGCGGGTACGAGCGCGCAACATCCTCATTAACTCCAACCCGCATGGGACGTGTGAATGAAAGCGCGCGTTTATCAATGGCCAGGCAAGAAGGCGCTCGAAGAGCGGCCGATCCCCCAAATTCGCGAGGCGCCCATGGCCGTTCCGATCTTCACTATTCGGTCTCAGGCGTCGACGAACTCGACGGGCAAGTCTCTTGATGGCTCCGCCGCAACGGCCCGCAATGCCCCAGGCTGGTTTCCCAAACGCTGCGGGCTGGGACCCATTCGCGCCGAACTACAACGACGCATAGGCGGCCAGCCAACCGAATGACGGCTCCGGAACGGCCATGGCTCCTGTCCCTGCGAAATTTGAGAGCTACAAAATTGCGGCGCGGTTACCGAGACGTCGTCCACGACATGTCGCCCGTAGGATAATTCCAGATTCTTGCGATTTTACCGCGAGTTCTGGCTTTAGAGCGACCGGTCAGCCAACGACGCCAAGCGCGCTGATGATCCCAAATTGACGCGGCCGGCACCTCGTTTTGCGAGACCCTTCTGCGCATAGCGAGGTGGTCGAGTTCCGGGATGGTACGCACGGGATTGTGGCCTGGGCTCTTGCTGTCGTGATCACCGGGATCGTTGCCGCGGCGTCTGCGGCCAGTCTCGGATCTAAGACGGCGCCGGCGGCGCCTTCTTCCACGACAACAGCCGGCGAGCCTCTCATCGCCTATGAACTCGACAGACTGTTCCGAGGCGACCGCCGGGCGGTTGAAGGCGATATCACCTATGTCCGGGCCGAGGCCGGGCGCATCCTTCTCGCAGCGACAGGACGGCGCGGCATCACACCCGATGACAGGGCATATTTGGCGAGGCTGATCGCTGCAAGGTCCGGGATTGCCCAGCCAGACGCTGAACGAAGGGTGGAACTTCAACGGTACGGGTTTGATCGCTTATGGCGGCAATACGCGAGATAGCCGGCCCAGGATTTGTCGCCCTCGACGATCAAACCGCCCATTACCGATAAATTAGTTCGGCCGCGGGATGAATGATGTGAAGCAGCTCACATAGGAGCTGTTATCTTCAGCTTGTCATGGGGATTGTAGATCTAGCAAACATCGCCGGCATTGCGGCGGTCACCGGCGCCACAAACGCGCTCAGCCAGCGCGAGTCGGGGGCGCGGATGCGGATCTCAAATCGAGGCGGCCAAAGGGCATTGGAATAAAACGACCCAGTCCCCGTTCTTCCAGCCTAGGAGGACAGGATATGACCTCCAGGCGTGACCTGCTCCCGTGTATGATTGAACTCTCGGAGCTTCGCGACCGAACAGACGCGGAGTGCCAAGACGCGAGACTTCTCGGATGCGATCAGCGACACGTCCCGCAGGAGATCCAGGGCCGGCTGAGAGTAGCCTCATCGCTGAGGATGGAGATATTGGCTCTCATCCGGCGGTGCCTCCGTAGGACGTCCCAGAAGAATCCCTAATCGTTGCTTAAGGGTTCTCGCGTTCCGCGGCTGCGTATCCGCAGCGCGCTCTTCAGTAAGAAACCCGCACCGCTCATTGACTTTCGTCTTAAGCTATCGGCGCTTCAGCGATTCGCTGATGTAATGACGCACGGCCACAGCGGCGTGGTGCACGCACAACACCGGCCGGGCGGGTAAACCCCGCGTGGCGATTCGCTCTCGATCGCGTGTTCGTGCGGCGCTATTGCCGCTTCTGCAATTGGCTCGCGCCGCTAGTTCCTGTTGGACGGGTCATGTCACTCGAGTGTCGGCAAGACGCCGCCAAGCATCCCAGCTGACAATCACGATCGGTTGACTGGTTGACTGCGCTGGTCAATGAAGAACAACACATCGCGCTCGCCGAGCCAGCGTTTGAGGGTAACGGGACCGTCGCCAGTGCAATTTTTGGCGGCGCAACTTAGTGGCGCGCCGTTCTGGTCGACTGCGACGATTTCGGGCGACCGATGCGGCGGGTGCATGCGACCGGCGATATGAGGCAGCGAGGCTGACTTGTCCAGTGCAGGTGCGCGATCCTTGTCTGCAAGAGGGCCGCAGCCTCGCAAGATTACGCCTGCAAGATTACATGCTGCCGCATGTCAGTTCATTGCACCGAATGCGGTCGAGAAGGTGTTACAAGTACCACTTCGGCAGACCTGCGTCTGCGGCTGCTCGCGAAGCTCCTTAGCGGGAGTTATGGGCGTGCCCGGTATCAATGTTTAGCTACTTCTCAGCGCGCCTTCGATCGAACTCCCACTCGAGATTGTCGCCGACCATCCAGGTCTCATGCGGCCGGACTCCGAGCATTTCCATGGCATGGGTGTAGGCACGCTCCTCGGGTTTGCCGAAACCGTGCTCGCCCTCGATCTGAATGTGGTCGAAGCGGTGTTCGAGGCCGAACTGCACGACCTTGGCGCGCTGCGGCTCGCCTGCGCCGTTGGTGATCAGGGCGAGCCTGACACCCAACTCCTTAAGCCTATCGAGCGTCGCATGCGCGTCGGGGAACATCGCCAATTCCTCGTCGTGCAGGGCGGGTGATCGGGTTGCAGTGACGCCGGGACACCACGCCGCGATTGTGCGGTTTCAAAATCGTTAATGCAGACGTTTACGGTCGACAAAGGCGGGCGGACAACAGGTCATACTTCGCGGCGACCCCGCCCGCGCGTCGCGGGCTGACCGGCGGCGACGGCTCTCGCTACAAGTAGTTTGAGGACCGCTTTCGCCTCACGGTGCCGGTACCGGGAAAAAATCGTACAGGCGCATCCGGAAGCCGAGCAGTTTGAAATATGGAGCCAGGACGAGGCACGTGTCGGACAGAAGGCTGCCTCTAGAGCGTTCGGTCCAACACCGACGCGGAACGCGCCAATGAAAAAAACAGGCGCGGTTGTAAAGTTCGTCGCAGCACCGGATCGGCGAGGTACGCCGCGTGGTGGTGGCTAGCCCCACCTACCTTGCGACGCGCGGCGAGCCACAAGCTCCCGCCGCGTTGACACGGCATGACGTCATTCACGTCGTCGCCAGGCCGCTCGCATCGGAATGGCGGTTTCGCGCCGGCCGGCACGAGCGGGTCGTGCGCCTGTCACCGCGCCTGACGGCTAACGAGATCGAGGCCGCGCTGGTTGCGGTCCGTGCCGGACACGGGATCACGCGCGTGCTGTCCTACCAAGTCACGTGATTTGGCGGGAATTTGCCGGCGCCGAAACTCCTGACACCGCGGCGCATGCCGATGCTGTGATCAGCATCCGCGGCATTTCGGCTAGGTTAAGAGCCGGCCGGATCGATCAGCCGGCGCAGCGCCCTAGCGAGGTCGTCGACCACGGCATCGCTCGAAAAGCGTGTAACGATGCCCCCTTCCGGCCCGACCAACGTCACGATCGCGTTGTGGGCGAAGGTGTACTCGTCCGGTGTGGGGCCGGGCACCTTGTAGAAGACGACGCCAATGGAAGCTGCAGCCCGCGCCAGCTGCTCAGCATTCCCGCTCAGCGGCAGAATGCGCGCGTCGAAGTTCTCTACATATTCGCGCAGCGCCTTGGGCGTGTCGCGGTGCGGGTCGATCGAGACGAAGACGGGCTGCACTTGCGCCGCCAATGGCCCAAGCTGAGCGAGCGCGCCGGCAATTTCGCTGAGTGTCGTCGGGCACAGGTCCGGGCAAAAGGTGTAGCCGAAGAAGATGAGCAGCCAGCGCCCGCGCAGATCGACGGCGCGGACCCGCTTGCCGCCGGCATCCGTCAGCTCGAAGTCGATCGCCGTGCCGAGGGCGGGCGCCGCTGCTTCTGCGGCCTCGCGGTCGCGTCCTGCACCCGCGGCCTCGTGGCCATGCGCCGGCATGCCGGCGCCAACCACTGCGGCCGCGAGGCAGCCAAGAAGTAGATGCGCGCGCACCGCGGGGCCGTCAGTTCTGCGCGAGATAGGTGTTCGCCTCGGCGACTTCCGGCCGTTGACCATCGCTGTTGACAGCGAGCCCAGCCAGCGCGCGGTAATAGCGCTTTGCCGCCTCGACCGAGCCGACGGCGCGCGCCGCAGTGGCGGTGCCGGCGATCGTCCGGAAGCGGTTCGGCATCGTCTTCTGCGACGCCTCGAACTCGGCGAGCGCCTCCTTAGGCATTTGCGCGGCGAGGTAAAGCTCGCCGAGCAGCGCGCGGATCGGCACCACCTTGTTCTCCATCGCGACGTTCTTCTCGCTCGCATCGTCGCGCTCGGCGGCCATCTTCATCGCCGCGATCGCGGCCTCGCGCTTGCCCTCAGCGAAGGTCAGCCACGCGGCCGCCGCTTCCTTCTGGATGCGCGTTTGGCCGGCCCAGTACTCGTCATTTGCAGCAGTCAGCTTCGCCTCGATCTCGTCGAGATGCCCAATTTCGACGCGCGCAGCCGCCAGATCGCCGGCGCGCGCGGCGCCGAGCGCACGAGCGAAATAGGTGATCGACTGCGCCGCCGGGAATTGGCTGTCGCGGACCGGCAAATGCGCCGCCTCCTCCCACTGGCCGCGATCGAGCGCATAGCGCGCCGGGATCGCCGCCAGAGCCGTGTCGATAGCGAGCGAGGGGTAGGGGAAGTTGGAGAGACCGGTGGACGCGTCGACGAGCTGCTTAGCTTCGCCATCCTTGGCCATCTGCAGATCGGCAGTGACCATGAAATCGAAGAAGTGGGGCAGCGAAGGCGCGGTCTTGCCCGGCGAATTCTTCGCCCAGTAGTCCTCGGCGGCCTTCCTGGCAGCGACGTTGGAATGTACCGAATCCTCCCACATGCCGAGGATCGAATAGATGTGCGAGGGCATGTGCAGCGCGTGCGGCGCCTCCGGTGCGATCTTGTCATAGCGACGAGCGGTCTCGACGCACATCGCCGCCAGCGGCGCGAAATCATAGCTGTGGATCAAGTAGTGGGCGATGTCCGGATGGTTCGGGTTCCTTTTCGCTTCTTCATTAAGGATCGCTGCTGCCTTAAGTTGCTTGGTGAATTTCGCGTCGTCGAAATCCACCGCCATGTTGAGCGCCAGCGCGTAGAAGATCCGGGCTTCCGAGTCATCGCGGTAATGTTCGCTGAGCCACTGCATCGCCTGCTCGTAAGCCTCGGCACGCGGCCGGTATGCTGTGTTGTCGTAACCCTCGAAGAAGGTATCGATCGCCGCGAGGTATTCGGCTTCGCGTGGGCTCTGCGTCTTCGCCGCCTTACCCTGCTGGATCGCCTCCTGGGCCGTCTTGATGACGGCCGGCGGGAACGGCGGCACCAGCGGGTTCGGCATCGCGCTCATCGCCAGCCCCCAATAGGCAATCGCGCAGTCCGGGTCGTCCTTGATGACTGCCTGGAACGCCTTGACCGTCTCGGGGTAGTGGAAATTGTGCAGCAGCGCGACCGCCCGGTCGAACTTGGCCTGCACCGCGGTGCATGAAATCGGGAAATGCACGGTGCCGAGACCGTCGCTCGCGGTCTGCTGCGCGTTCCCTGCGGCGGCGGCAAGGGCCAAGGCGGCAGCGGTGAGAAGGACTCGGGTCTTCATCGGCTCCTCCCTGGATGTCGTGAATTGATGGCGGCGAGTTACACGGTGGCGCGTACTGCCCCACAGCGCGGTGCGGCAGCGCTTAGCGCCTCAAGGGCCGATTTGGACGGCCAAGCCGCCTATTCCCGGTAGAATCGCTTGCTGATCGGCTAAGGAGTGTGAACTAGTTCACACTTGGACAAAAAAGTTCGCCTACCGAACACCCCACGCGTCGCTTCCTCGAGGATTGTGGCTGCCCGCAGCCCTACGGCACAGAGGATCCGATGATGGGAGAGCGCTTCAGCGCTTCCACGGTGTAGCCGCCTGTTCAAATATGACGATAATTATGCATGGGAGGAAAGAATGAGAGCCGATGCCGAATGCATCTTCTGCAAGATCATTGCCGGACAGGTCCCATGCTTTAAGCTTTTTGAGGACGATGACACGTTCGCGTTCATGGACAATTATCCGGCTAATGACGGCCATTGCCTCGTTCTAGCCAAGGAGCACTACCCCACCCTCTTCGAGGTAAGCGACGAGGCATTTGGCGCCGTCTCCCATTGCGTCCTCCGGGTCGCGCGGGCGGTCAACCAGGTGCTATCGCCGGTGGGGCTAAACTTGGTTCAGGCAAACGGTCCCGGCGCCCACCAGTCGGTGAAGCATTTCCACATTCATGTTCTACCGCGCATACTCGGCGACGGATTGAAGCTGAACTGGGGCGTAAAGCCCGGCGACCCCGATACTATCGCGGCGCTTGCGGACGAGATCCGTGCCAGGCTTTAAGCCGTCCCCAGCGCTCATAGTGCAAAGATGGCCGACACCTGCAGCTAGCGAATCCGTTTCGCAAAAATGTGACTGCGTGTTGAAAGCGTTGGCTGATATCTTGAGCTCGGACGAACGCTACACAAATGCGGGAAATTATTGGAAACACGGCGCAATAATTACAGAGATTTGGTATTATTTGGAGCAAAGATAAGTGGAGGGGCTCGCCATTTTAAGGTTATAGAATTAAGGCTGCTACAGGAGCATGTCAGGTGCAATGCCGTTTGGCGGTAACCCCGCACGAATGCCGTCCAGCCCACGATAACCCTTATCCTGCTTACCATCGAGCCTCAGCCAGTTTGAGGAGGCGGTAGGGCATTGGCGGAGTTGTCGTTGCCGCGATGGCGAG
>Ga0306923_10006726_pt1 | contig 11374 bp, 8 predicted proteins | sample sta12Can44000108_FD_203841 | JGI IMG/M metagenome (GOLD analysis project Ga0306923, IMG submission 203841) | Lab enrichment of tropical soil microbial communities from Luquillo Experimental Forest, Puerto Rico - statanox.12C.anox.44.000.108 (v2)... | ecosystem: Environmental > Terrestrial > Soil...
CGTCGCATTACGACGACGACGGCTATGTGATCCAATGGTGGAAATCCTGGATCCCGTCGAACTCGCTTGCCTGCCTCTACGGGATCGCAGCCGATCTGGCCGAACGCCGCGCGCTCGGCCCCGAGGTCGCGATCGAGATCCATGCCTATGACGAGTGCCACACGGTGATCCCGACCCGCCGGATCATCCGGCGGATCAAGAGCGCCGACGCCGGGCTCGTCTGTCTCGTCGGCGTGCAGTCGAACCAGTTCCCGCGCGCGATCGATCTGGCGAGCCGGTTTCGCGCAGCCGGCATCCAAGTCGCGGTCGGCGGCTTTCATGTGTCGGGCTGCCTGGCGATGCTGCCCGAGCTACCGCCCGACCTCGAAACCGCACGCCGACTCGGGGTGACCCTATTCGCGGGCGAGGCGGAGGGCCGGCTCGCCGGGCTCTTCGCAGACGCGTTCACCCGACATCTGCAGCCGATCTACAACTTCATGGACGATCTGCCGGGGCTGCAGCAACAGGTGACCCCATTCCTGCCGCTCGACATCGTGCGGCGTTACGGCGAGACGATTGGCGCCTTCGATGCCGGGCGCGGCTGCCCGTTTCAATGCAGCTTTTGCACGATCATCAATGTGCAGGGGCGCAAGTCGCGCTGGCGCGACGCCGACGATGTCGAGCGGCTGGTGCGCGCCAATCTCGCCCAGGGTGTCTTTCGCTTCTTCATCACCGACGACAATTTCGCGCGGAACCGGAACTGGGAGGCGATCTTCGACCGGCTGATCGAGATGCGCGAGCAGGAAGGGCTCGAGCTGCAGTTCATCATCCAGGTCGACACCCTTTGCCACCGCATCCCGAACTTTGTCGAGAAGGCGGCACGTGCCGGCTGCAAGCGGGTTTTTATCGGGCTCGAGAACATCAACCCCGACAATCTGCTGCAAGCCAAGAAGAAACAGAACCGGGTGCACGAATACCGCCGGATGTTCCTTGCCTGGCGCGCCCAGCGGATCATCACCTACGCCGGTTACATCCTGGGCTTTCCGGGTGACACACCGGAGCGCATCGCCCGCGACATCCGCACCGTGCAGCAGGAATTGCCGGTCGATCTGCTCGAGTTTTTCATCCTGACGCCACTGCCAGGCTCGACCGACCATCAGGCGCTCTACAAGAACGGGGTGTGGATGGACCCCGACATGAACAAATACGACCTTGAGCACGTCACGACCGGCCATTCGGTGATGACATCGGGCGAATGGCAGGAAGTGTATCGCCGGGCGTGGGACCTCTATTACTCGGCCGAGCACATCGAGACGATTTTCCGGCGCGCCAAGGCCTCCGGCATCAAACCGGTACGTCTGTTGAACCACATCCTGCAATTCTACTTCACCTTTCTGCAGGAAAATGTGCATCCATTGCAGGGCGGCTATTTCCGGCGCAAATTGCGCCGCGAGCGCCGCGCCGGCCTGCCGCGCGAAAACCCGCTCGTCTTTTATGTCAGGCGAATCCGGGAGGTCCTCGCAACCCACGTCAAGCTCGCGGCCTTCTACCTCTATCTGCACCGCATCCGCCGCCGCGTCGAGCGCGACCCGAGCCCCTACACCGACGCAGCACTGGCGCCGATCGACGACGAGCAGCCTGATGCACATGTTCACCGCCGACCGGTGGTCGGCGCCGCGGCCTGAGCACTCTCAGTTCTCGGCCGGGCCGCAATAGGTCTCGATCCGGTATCCGTCGGGATCGATAACGAAGGCCGCGTAGTAGTCGGGGCCGTATTGGACGCGCAGCCCCGGCGCACCGTTATCGCAACCGCCGACGCGCAAGGCAGCGCTGTGAAACGCATCGACGGCGGCGCGGCTCGGCGCCACAAAGCAGAAGTGCAGACCCGACTTTTCGTCGGCCGGGACCGGCCGCTCGGCCGAGACGACCCAGAACGCGATGCTGTCGCGCCCGTATCCGTAGCCGATCAGGGTTCTCGCCTGTCTTATGCATTTGTACCCGAGCGGCTCTAAGGCGGCATCGTAGAAGGACTTGCTTCTGTCGACGTCGCGCACGCCGATCGAGACATGAGCGATCATGGGCCTCTCCTGAAGATTGGGGCGTGCAATTCAAGTAAATTCATCGTGTCGAGACGATTGACGACAGCGCCCGGAAACGGCCCGCACCTTCCCGGGCGCTGCAAGCCAGATCGCCAGAATTGAAATGGCACTGCATGCGGCCGCGATCGACAACGCGATCGGATAGTTGCCTGTTGTGTCATACAGGGCACCCGTAACCCCCTGGAACGGTTGCCCCGGCCAGGATCGCCGCAACCATCACAGTGTCGAAGATAACGCCCGCGTTCATAAGCCGACGGGGTTGCGCAAGGTCTTTCCCCGGGCCATGCCGCGCCTGCTCACTTCGCCAGGGCCGGAACCTCCTCCGGCGCCAGCCTTGGCGGTCCGTCCGCCGCTGGTGATGCCGCCGCCGGGCTTTCGCGGCGAGGCGCTGCAACCTGCCTCGGCGGCGCGGTCTGCAAGGTCAAGGCGCCGGAAGCAAAGGTGATCCCTTTTTCTGCGAACACAAGATACATCCGCTTCAGGTATTCGCGCTGCACCCAACTCGGCTTTACCGGGCGGGCGGTGAACTTGAAGCGGGCGACGACCGCATTTTCCGTGATCTCCGCGATGCCTTGCAGTTTGAGCGGAAGGATCACCTCGGCGGCAATTTCGGGATCCTGCTGCATCGCCAGGCCGATCTGCTTGACCGTCCGGCGGACTAGCTCGATATCGGTGCCGGGTTCGAGCTTCAGGTTGAATTTTATCGTCGCGAAATCGCGGCTCAAATTGGTGACCGCGCCGAGCTGGCCATAAGGGATCGTATGCAGCGGGCCGTTGTGATGACGTAGCTTCAGAGAGCGGATGCCGAGCTTTTCGACGGTGCCCTTGAGCCGGCCGGTATCGATGTATTCGCCGACGCGGAAGGCGTCGTCCCACATGTAGAACAGGCCGGAGATGATATCCCGCACCAGCGACTGCGAGCCGAACGAGATCGCCAGCCCGAAGACGCCGGCGCCGGCGATCAGCGGGGCGGTGTCGATGCCGAGCCGCGACAGCACGATCAGGGCCGCGATCACCGCGACCAGGATCCCAAAGGCCGCGCGCAGCAGTGGCAGCATGGTCTGCAGCCGCGAGCCCGGTGCCGACTCGCTGTCGTCGTCGGTCCCCGGCAGTTTTGGTCCGGCGCCGACCTCCTGTAGATTGCGGTCGATCGCCAGCTGGCACAGCACCCAGGCGACATAAGCGATCAGCAAGGTAGCAAGTGCCGCCATTGTCGAGTGCAGCGCCCGAGTCTCTTGCGCCTCCGGCAGTTGGATCGCGTCGAGCCAGATCCAAACCAGCGCCAGCACCGCCATCAAGGGGACGAGCACTTGCAGAATGCGGTGCATGCCGTACGCCACCAGCGTCTCGGTTTCCGCCGCACGGTGATCAGCAGCCTGGTCGGCCTCGTGCCATCCTCTATCGATCAGCCGCTCGAGCACGAGCAGCGCGAGCAGCACTGCAACGGACGAGGTCACGCCGTAGTAGTAGGACAGCAATCCGAGGGACAACCCGAACACAAAGAACAGGAACAGAGCGACGATCGCCGTCAGGCTGATGGCCAGCCAGGCGCGCGCGATCGCGGCGCGCAGTGCGGCGACAATGGTGCCGCTCGTGCGCCCGCGGATCAACGCCTCGGCCGCGGCCCGCGCGCGGAAAACGATCAGCGCGTAGAGACCCCACACGATGATAGCGACCAAGAGCCCGAGGACATGCGAGGCGCCGCTGTCTTGATCCATCAGCGCGTAGTAGCGGACGAAGCCGACCAATGTGATCACCACCAGGATCGTCGCCGAGAGAAACCACGCCAGGCGTCGCGCCTCGCCGTCGGGCAAATCAATCAGGCGGGCGGCCGGTTCGTCGGGGCGCAACACAATGCCGATGGTCATTGTCCAGATGCGCCAGCGTATCAGCACATTGGCCGAGAATATGATCAGGCTAACCGCAACCCCGGCGTTCATCAGCCAATGCCGACTGTAGATGAACAGGCCGCTAAAAACGCCCAGCCCGACGGCTCGGTTCCTCGCGGCGCAGCCGCAGGAGGCGACGAATGCGGATGCTGAGGGCGCGACGGGCAAGGCTCTGGGCCAACAGTGCAAGGCAAGCGGCGAGTGCAACCCAGCCGAGATTGACAAGGGCGCCAAGGGCGGAGCCCTGGCGGTCGAAAGAGCGCCATTCGCGCGCGAGTGCGCCAGGTGTTTCCGGCAGCATGTGGACGTCGTCGATGGCTTCGTCTTCGAGCTTGATGACGATCTCTTGCAGCCAGCCCTGAGAACTCATCATATTGTCCATCGCCGGCGGCGGGGCGGCCGGCGCTTCCGCGGCGCTGGCAGGAACCGCCAAAAGCAACGACAACAAAAACAACACGAGGCCTGAACAGCCCGCCCGCGACGCGCCGCTGCACGGCGCGCCAGTGTTGGTTAACCGAATGCCGGTCTCCCGCGTCATGCGGTCATTTTAGGCCGATGGCCGGCGGCCGGCGCGTTCTTTTTGCCGGCTCGACCGGCAAGATCCTCCCGACCAGCTGCTCTTGCCGGCAAGAACGCCCCCACAGCTACGGCGTGGGGCTCGGACGCGCAATTCGGGCAAACCCGTCATGTCGCATCTATATTACTGGCCGCAGCGCCCGGCAACGGCCCGCACTTGGCCGGGTGCCGCAAGCCAGATCGCCAGAATTGAGATGGCACTGCATCCGGCCGCGATCCAGAACGCCACCGAATAGCTGCCTGTCGCATCATAGAGGACGCCGGTAACCCATGGACCGGCCGCCCCGCCTAGGATCGCCGCCACCATCACGGAGCCGAAGATACTGCCAAAGTGCCGACCCTCGAAGATCTCGGCAGGGATTGCGCCCATCACCGAGGTCAGGCTGTAGCCGAGCGTTCCTTGCGCGAGGACCATCGCGAACAGCAACGGTTCGGTCGGAGCATCGCGGAGCAGGAGCAAGGCTACATAGCAGATGACAAACCCCACATTCCCGATCATCCATACCCATTCGCGTCCGATCCGGTCCGACAAATGGCCGAACGCGATCTGACCGGGAATTGCCACCAGACTTACCGATCCGAGCGCCCAGGCAGCCTCGCTCGGCGCGAAACCGATCTCGATCAGATACTTCGTCTGATGGACCTGGACCGCATACCAGGAGAACAGACCACAGAAATAGCCGGCGGCGATCCACCAAAAGCGGCGCGTCCGCAACGCTCGCCCGAGCGTCCAGTCAACCGCCGCCCAGGCGTGGTCCACGACGTTTGCGGCACGATCGGTAGAGGCGCTGCCGCTCGATAGCATACCATCCGGCTCGAGACCCAGGTCTTCGGGCCGTCTCTTGAGCAACAGATTGAGCGGTCCCAATAGCGCCAGCACCAGAATGCCGAGCCAGACACAGGCGGAACGCCACCCGGCGGTTCCGATCATCCACCCCTGCCAGGGCAGGATCGTGATCGAGCCGATGCCGACACCGGAGAAGGCGATGCTGAGCGCGAGCCCGCGCCGACGCACGAACCAATTGGTCAAATAGAGCGACTGTCCGGTATAGGCGAGGCAGTTGACGCCGCCGCCGGCGAGTGCACCGAGCGTCAAGTAAAGTTGCCACGGCTCGTGGATCAAGCTGGCAAGGAGGAGCCCGACACCCATCGTAACGACGCCGAGCTCGATCACGGGTCTCGGGCCGCGCAGATCCATCAGTCGCCCGACAAATGGCGTAACGAGCGCCGAAACGAGAAAGCCGAACGAGAAGGCCCCGGCAGTCACGCCGCGATCCCACCCGAATTCGTCCAGGATCGCGGGGAACAGCAGCGAGAAGGCAGTGCGCGCGTTGACCCCAACGGCCATCGTCACGAACGCAATGGCAACCAGGACCCAGCCGTAGAAAAACGGCAGACGGATACCGCTCGAAAGGGTAAGCACTCGATTTAGAGGCAAGCCGTTGTTCACGAGGCAATCAGATTGAGCGGGGTTTCTCCGCATGCAACACGTCGAATGTTTTCCGCGATCAACTTTGCGCGGGCGTCCAGCATGCCATCGGTCCAGCCCGAGACATGCGGGGTCATCAACACATTCGGCAATTCGTGGAAGGGGCGCGTGGCCGGGACCGTGAGACCGGGCTCGCGGGGATAGCGATACCAGACATCGAGTGCTGCGCCAGCGATCGAACGCTGTGCCAGGGCCTCGTAGAGCGCAACCTCTTCGATGATTTCCGCCCTCGCCACGTTGATCAAGAAGGCGGTTGATTTCATCAAGCCGAGCCGCCTGCGATTGATGGACCCGATGGTATCGGAGGTCGCCGGCATCGAAATCAGCACGTAGTCCGAACGCCAGAGCACCTCGTCTATCGACTCTGGACCGCCGAGAAAAGCCAGTTCGTCGCCCGCAGAGCGCCGAACATCGCGGCGAATAGCGCAGATATCCATGTCGAAGGCGCGAGCGCGATGAGCGACCGCCCGACCAATATGCCCATATCCGAGTATTCCGATCGTTTTGCCCGCCAGCTCCGGCCAAACGGAAGGCGAGGTGGCGCCAACCGCCCATTGGCTCTGCCATTCTCCCGCCCGAAGCGCAATGTCGAGCCGAGAGAAATCACGGGTCAGCGCCAGCATTGCGCCGATCATGTATTCGGCAATTCCGGTCTCGTGCCCGTAGACGTTCGCGAGCCGTGCCCCGCCGGGCAACCCTGAGCGATCAATCTGATCGAGCCCCGCACCCGGCACCTGAACGAGCTTCAAGCAGGTCGCTGCCCGCCCCATCTCGGGTGTCAGCGCCATCGTCACCAGCACGTCCACGTCGACGAGTTGCGCGCTGATCCCGGCCTCGTCGGAGACGACGATCTCACATGTTGTGGTCAGATGACGGCGTACCGGCTCCGCGAGGTTCCCGGAAAAGGTGCCGGCAAATGCGACGCGTAGCATGGCGGCCTCACGTTCGTTAAGACCGGGAGTGTAGAGGTCGGGTGGTGCGGCTCAATTCCCTCCGAGGGAATAGCCGGCTAGTCTCGGCAAGGATATCGTGTTGCCCATGAACGCACCTCGATCCCAGAAAAGCGCAGGCGCTACTGCAAATGGGAGCGTCTTCGGCCGGCTTCTGAGAGACTGGCGCGGACGGCGCGGCTTCTCGCAGCTCGACCTGGCACTCGCCGCGCGTACTACCCAACGGCATCTGAGCTTTATCGAGTCGGGCAGGGCGACACCCAGCCGGGCGATGATTCTGCGGCTTGCGGTGACGATGAGCCTTCCCCTTCGGCAGCAGAACGAATTGATGCTGGCAGCTGGGTATGCGCCGGCTTGGCGCGAGCGCGACCTGTCAGCGCCTGACCTCGCTGTCGTCAGTAGCGCGCTCGACTACATGCTCGCCCAGCATGAGCCCTATCCGGCATTCGTCGTCGATCGGTGTTGGAACCTGCTGCGGGCAAATCGCGGCGCGATGAACATGACCGAATTCCTGCTGGGCCCAGCGTCGGCTGATTCTCCCTCCGAGCCGGTCAATTTGGCGGTCGCGCTGCTATCCCACGATGGATTGCGGCCCTTTATCATAAACTGGCAGGAGGTCGCTCTCTACTTCGTGCGCGGCGTACAGGCCGATGCGCACGCGGACGGCACGCCCGAGACGGCAGATCTGCTGGCTCGGCTGCTCGCCTTCCCTGATGTTCGAGCTCTTTCAGAGACAACGCCTCCGGAGGAGGAGGGTCAAAGCCCGGTGTTGCCGATCCATTTCCTCCATGACGGGACATCGCTGCGACTCTTCACGACGATTGCGACGCTAGGTACACCGCGCGATGTGACTTTGCAGGAGGTGCGGATCGAGTTTTTCTTCCCGATGGATGAAATGACGGCGCAAGCGCTGGGTGCGTGGGCCCAACAAACGCGCCCGACAGCACAAGGTTCAATGAGGTAATCCTAGACATACGTGTTGCAAAGACTGGAATCTGAAAAAATCCGCGCTTCGGTGGCTTGAAACCCCGGGGTCCCCGATGTCTATTGCCGGGCCGGGGATCTCTATTACTCGGCCGAGCACATCGAGACGTTCTTCCGGCGCGCCAACGCGTCCGATATCAAGCCGCTGCATATCTTAAATCATATCCTGCAATTCTATTTCGCCTTCCTGCAGGAAAACGTGCATCCGCTGCGGGGCGGCTATTTCCGGCGCCGCACCGGTCTGCCGCCCGAAAACCCGCTGGTCTTCTTTGTCAGGCGGGTCGGGGAGGTTCTCGCAACCCACGTCAAGCTCGCCGCCTTCTACCTCTATCTGCATCGCATCCGCCGCCGCGTCGAACGTGACCCGGCGCCCTACGCCGACGACGCGCTGGCGCCGATTGAAGGCGCCCCTTTGCCGGAGCGCCGGCAAAGGGAGCGGACCGTTGGTGCTGCGGCATAGCGGTCTGTGCCGCATCCGCCGCCGCATGGAACCATCGGAGTTATATTTATCAGCGGCATACGACCTTCGGGTGACAACCCGGCAAGATCCTAATAGAATTAAAATAACGATGAGCGTCGGGCGACGGGCAATGGACCATCCCCACTTGAAGCGGCGATTGAAGGCCATCTTGCTTGCCGATGTCGTCGGCTATAGCCGACTGATGAATGTCGACGAAGCAGGCACACATGTTACGGTCACCAATTATACAAAGGATTTGATCGAGCCCAAGATCGCCGAGCATGGCGGCCGTTTGATCCGCACCATGGGCGACGGTTTTCTCGTCGAATTCGACAGCGCGGCCGATGCCGTTTCCTGCGGGCTGGAGATACAGAAAGGGTTGCGCACGGATGATGCCGGCACCGGCGATCGCCGGATATGGCTTCGCATCGGCATCAATACCGGCGATGTGATCGCCGATGATCACGATATCTACGGCAACAGCGTCAATATCGCCGCGCGCCTGGAAGGGCTCGCAGAACCGGGTGAAGTCTACGTCACCCGAGCTGTTCGCGACCAACTCGAAGGCCATCCCGGCCTTTCATTCGAGGATCTGGGCGAACGCCGGGTCAAGAACATCAAAACGCCAGTTCGCGTGTATCGAGTCAGACATGCCGAGGCGCCGCCGCACCTCCTGATCGCCCTCGCCCGACGGTTTTCGCGGGCGAGGTTGCGCTTGAGTGCCCGTGGGACCGTTTTCAGCCTGGCTATTTTGGCGACCGCGGTCACTGGGGGGGTAGCGGGTCTACCGATTTGGCGTGACCAGTCGGCTCTGGCACCCCCGGCATCGATCGTAATCTTACCCTTCGACAATTTTAGTGGTGACCCTCAAGAGGCCTATTTTGCCGACGCGGTCACCGATGATGTGACGACCGATGTGTCGCGGCTCCCCGGCACCTTTGTGATCTCACGCGCTACCGCATTTACCTACAAAGGAAAAGCTGTCGATGTTCGCCAGGTCGGGCGAGAGTGTGGCGTGCGCTACGCTCTAGAGGGCAGTATCAGACGAGTTGGCACGCGAGTGCAGACCAATGCGCAGCTGATTGATACGGCCACCGCCGCCCACATTTGGGCCGATCGCTTCGAGAATGAAATTTCGGACCTCTATGCGCTGCAGCAAACCATCACCGGCCGGATCGCGGCCTCGCTCGACATTCAGCTGGCCAGGGCAGAAGGTCAGCGGGCTCGGGAACGAACCGCGGCAGACCCCAACGCCGTGGACCTTCGCCTGCAGGCGATAGCTCTCTACATCAACGGCGTCACCGCCGAGCATTTGCTCACAGCAAGCCGGCTCCTCGAACAATCAGTGCAACTCGAACCGAACTTGGCGGAGTCTTGGTCCTGGCTTGCCGAGATGCTGGTGACACAGTATCTGCACCGGTGGAACAACGTCGGAAAGGAAGCACTTGAACAAGCCGAGGAGGCGATCGCCAAGGCCGTCGCAATAAATCCGAACGTTGCGCAGGCGTACTATACGCAAGGCCTGATCCGTCGCGCAAAAAATGACCAGCTTGGGGCGTTGGAAGCGTTGAGCCGCGCGGTGGAAGTCAACCCCAATTTGCCGCGCGCCCTAGCCGAAAAAGCCAACCAACTGACTTCCCTCGGCCGGCCGGCGGACGCGCCGGAGTTGGTGGAGAAGGCGATTAAGCTGAGCCCGCGCGACCCTGCCTTGGGCGGGTTCTATTGGATCATCGGACGGGCACACTTCGTTTCCGGAGATTACCGGAAGGCTATTGTGTGGCTGCAGAAATCGGTCGAGCTGCGCCCCAACGATTGGTTCAACCGGCTCTACCTGGTAAGCGCATACGCACTCGACCGTCAGAAGGATGAGGCGAAGAAAGTTTTGCACCAGTTCAATGATAATCCTCGATTTGCCGGGTATACGCTACAACGGGTAGCGGAAGAGATGAAAGTCCTTCCTAACGACAATCCGCTGATTGTTTCAGCCCGACAAAAAGTTCACGAAGGCCTGCAAATCGCGGGCATGGCGGCTCATTGACGAATGCATCCCACGATCGATTGGGTGCTCAGCAGCAACTTGGGGAGGTAAGCAAATGGTCCAGCACACCGCAGTCGCAGCTGCCGGCTCCCCCGATCCGATTTCGGACGCAGTGGTAAGCCCACAGGCAAGCTTGCTTGTCCGCCAGATCCTCCAGGCTGCCCTCCAAAATGCAGCGGGATCTCAACCCCCGCCGGCATGGGTGCCGGAAGCCCAGGCGTTGTTGGCGAATGTGATGATGAACGATTATCTGAACTGGTGGAACCCGGGCTTCCCAGTCGATCCCAACAACGTTCTGGCGATAGCCAACGTTTCCAATCCGGTGTCACCGCTGGAATATCACGCCAGAGGCTTGGTTCGCCGTGGACAGGGCGACCCTAATGGGGCGTCCGCCGATTTTGATCAGGCGCGGAGGTTGGCCCCGACCTTTGCCCGGGCCCACGCACAAGCGGGCAATCAGCAAGCGCTATTAGGCCAGCCGCAGAATTCGCATCAAGATTTCCAGAACGCAAGGAACGTCAACCCGCGCCATCCGGCGATCGGCTACTTTGATTGGGGCGAGGGTCGAGCATATTTCGAGGAGGGGAATTGGGCCAGGGCAATCGATTTGTTGAGCCAGTCGGTCACCGAATTGCCGACGGTCTGGTACAACCGGTGTTATCTCGCGGCCGCCCAGAATGCTGCAGGAGACACAGCCGCTGCCAACAGGACCGTGCAAGACTTCATTAATAATTTTGACCAGACCACGTTCGACCGCATAAAACAACTGAAGCCCAATCCGAACGACCCTCCGCCGGTGGCCGCAGCCCGTAAAAGAGTTCTCGATTTTGTTCAGCCGCGGTTGCCCTAGCGGCATGCTCTCACCATCACTTCGGAGTGTCGCGGAATCTGGCGTGCAGTTCTGCGCTGT
>Ga0306923_10006734_pt1 | contig 11369 bp, 7 predicted proteins | sample sta12Can44000108_FD_203841 | JGI IMG/M metagenome (GOLD analysis project Ga0306923, IMG submission 203841) | Lab enrichment of tropical soil microbial communities from Luquillo Experimental Forest, Puerto Rico - statanox.12C.anox.44.000.108 (v2)... | ecosystem: Environmental > Terrestrial > Soil...
GCGGCGAAGCCGCAATCGCCCAGGCGATTGCATGCTCGCGTCCGCCCGAGCCCACCACCAGCACCCGCATCGCGCTCTCTCCCGTGCTCGGCTATCATATCCGGATGGATGATCTGCTGATCGCGGCCCCGCCGCGCTCCAACCTGCCGGAATACACCGTCTCCGAACTCGCCCGCGCGCTCAAGCGCTCGATCGAGGAAAATTTTGCTTATGTGCGGGTGCGCGGCGAGGTCTCCGGGTTCAAGCGTCACGCCTCGGGCCACTGCTATCTGAGCCTCAAGGATGCCGACGCCGTCATCGATGCGGTGTGCTGGCGGATGACCGCGATACGGCTCGGGATCAAGCCCGAGGACGGGATGGAGGTGCTGTGCACCGGGCGGCTCACCACCTTTCCGGGCCGCTCGAAATACCAGCTCGTCATCGATTCGATGGAGCTCGCTGGGGTCGGCGCATTGCTCAAATTGCTCGAGGACCGGCGCAAGCGGCTCGCTGCCGAGGGGCTCTTCGCGGCCGAGCGCAAGAAGCAGCTGCCGTTTTTGCCAGAGGTGATCGGCATCGTCACCTCGCCGACCGGTGCGGTGATCCGCGACATCCTGCACCGCCTCGCCGACCGTTTCCCGCGCCGTGTGCTGTTGTGGCCGGTGGCGGTGCAAGGCGAGGGTGCGGCAGCGCAGGTCGCGGCTGCGATCAACGGCTTCAACCGGCTGGCGGCGAATGGTCCAGTGCCGCGCCCGCAGCTGATCATCGTCGCGCGCGGCGGCGGCAGCCTCGAGGATTTGATGGCCTTCAACGAGGAGATTGTCGTGCGAGCCGCGGCCGCCTCGGCGATCCCGCTGATCTCGGCGGTCGGACACGAGACCGACACAACCCTGATCGACCACGCGAGCGACCGGCGTGCGCCGACGCCGACTGCCGCCGCCGAGATCGCGGTCCCGGTGCGCCTCGATCTGATGGCCGAGCTCGGCACCAAATCGGCCCGGCTCTCGGGGAGCTTGTCACGTCTGTTCGACCAGCGGCGGCTGCATCTCGCCGGGCTGGCACGCGGGTTGCCCGATCCGCAGGATCTGCTCGGGGCGGCGGCGCAACGCCTCGATGACCGCACCGAGAGGCTGCGGCTCGCCGCCGACCGGCATCTAGGGGCAGCACGGCAGCGGCTCGACCTCGCCGCGGCCCGGTTGCGACCCGAAGTGTTGTCAGCCGATATCGCGCGCACCCGCGCTCGTCTGGCCGAAACCGAGCCGCGGTTGGTTGCCGCGATGGCACGCTTCATCCGCCGCAGCCACGACCAGGTCGACAATTACGCGGGCCGGCTCGCCACCCACTCGGAGCGCCACGAGAGTCTTTTGGCGCGCGGCTATGTCGTGGTGCGTGACGCGGTGGCCCGCGTCGTCACGACATCGCAGGCGATCACCACCGGCGCCCCGCTCGATCTCGAATTCCACGACGGCAGGGTCGGCGTAACAGCCGGCAGCAAACCGCGGCCGCGCACCCGTCGCTACGCCGTCCATCCCGATCAGGGCAGCCTCTTTTAGAAGGGACTCATTCGCTGCGCAGCAACTCACGCAATTTGCCGAGGAGGGCTGGCTGTTTCTGCCGGAGTGCTTCTCCCAAGCGGACAACGCATTGCTCGACTACGCTTGCGGCTATCTCCCCCTCCCTACGCCCGGAACGCCCGCATGGGCGGCCGGCCGACCGGTGGCTCCCCCGCAGGTGGGGGAGGGAAGGGGGTGGCAGCCAAGGAGAGGTCGCCATGAACCTCCATCGCCTGGCGCAGCAAAGGGCTGCCCCTATCATCTGAGCGGGCTGGGCGCGGCATCTCGAACCTTTCCGCGGCGCTGCGCGTCGGGGAGATGCTCGCCGGCGACGGCGGTACACGATTTGGGGAAGGCTGATACCGGCGGAGCGAAGCTTGGCCGAGGGCGCATCGCCGATCGGCCTCGCCCATAGGGTCGAATTGCGGCGCAATATTCTGCCGGCCAGATCCTGCGCTGGGCCGATGTGAAGATGCCGGAGAGCGAGGCGGTTGGCGCCCGCTGCGACATGGAGCGTCCGCTTTGCGCCGAAGCCGGTGGCGATCGCCGCGCAATGACCTCCGGCCGGTTTCGTCAGAGGTCGCTGTAGCTGACCAGCCTGATGCCGGATTCGGCGATACGGTCGCGAACCGTTGGGCTCAACAACGCCGCAAACTCTTCCGGGTGGCGATAGGACGGCATCGCCTTTACGAGCGATGGCGTGCGCTCGGTCGCCGGATGGAAATAGATTTCGCTGACACCTTCCGGCAAATGCGGGATCAGCCTGAGGATTCGCGTTTCGACCATGCCGCCGCTCCAGGCCAGACCAAAGATGCGGTCGTTGGTGCGAAGGCCGGCCCGCCGCAAGCGCCGCCGCAGCACCGCGTTCCAGGCATGGTACGCCGGTGCCCGGTAGCGTTCCTCGGGAAAGGCGCGCCGCAGCACCGCGGCCGGCTCGGACGGTAGCCGCACCGCGCGCATGCCATAGTCGCGGCCGATCTCGACGATCAGCTTGGCGACGTAAGGATGAAGGTGCATGTGCTGATGGGCGTTGACATGGTCGAGCGCCAGGCCGGTTGCGCGGAAGGCTGCGAACTGCGCCAGGATCTCCATCGCGAGCTGACGGCGGACCCCCGGCAGGAAAAAAAATCGGAGGCCGGCGCGGGCCATGTTGCGGTCGAACTCCCCGTTCTCACGGACGAGCTGCGGGATCTCCTCCTGAGAGAGGATGGGATAACCGTCAGTCAGGTTCAAATGCAGGCCGACACAAAGGTCGGGCAGACGATGCGCACGAGCCACCGCATCGCCTGCTGCCCTGCTTCCGATCATCAGGCTCGCGGTCGACAGGATCCCGTAGCGGTGTGCTTGTTCGACAGCCTCGTTGATCGCAACGTCGAGGCCGAAATCGTCGGCGCAGACGATCAGCTGCCTCAGCTCGCCATCTCCCGGCTGCGCAGAAACTGGAAGAACTCTACCCCTTCGCGCAGACGGCGGCGCAGCATTTGCGGGCTCTTGACCATTTCGGCGACCAGCGCGGCGATCTTTTTGCGGCGGAAGTAGAAGCGCTTATAGAACGTCTCGAGCGACTCGAAGATCTCGGTATGCGACAGGTGCGGATAGTGTAGCGGTGCGATCTGCACCCCGCGATCGTCGATCAGCTCGGCATGCCCGATATCGAGCCAGCCGTTCTCGACCGCCTGGCGATGCAAATAGGTGCCGGGGTAGGGGGCCGCGAGCGAGACCTGGATCGTGTGCGGGTTGATCTCCGCGGCAAAGCGGATCGTCTCCTCGATCGTCTCCTTGGTCTCGCCGGGAAGTCCGAGGATGAAGGTGCCGTGGATCGTGATCCCGAGTTCGTGGCAGTCCCTGGTAAAGCGGCGGGCGATATCGATGCGCATCCCCTTTTTGATGTTGTTGAGGATCTGCTGGTTGCCGGTCTCATAGCCGACCAGCAGCAGGCGCAGCCCGTTGTCGCGCATGATTTGGAGTGTGGCGCGCGGCACGTTGGCTTTGGCGTTGCACGACCAGGTCACGTCGAGCTTGCCGAGCTCGCGGGCGATCGCCTCGGCGCGCGGGCGGTCGTCGGTGAAGGTGTCGTCGTCGAAGAAGAACTCCTTGACCTGCGGAAAGTAGCTCTTCGCGACGCGAATCTCGTCGACGACATGGCCGACGCTGCGGACGCGGTAACGGTGTCCGCCGACGGTCTGCGGCCACAGACAGAAGGTGCATTTCGACCGGCATCCGCGCCCGGTGTAGAGCGAAAGGTAGGGGTGCTTCAGATAGCCGATAAAATAGTCCTCGACCCGAAGATCGCGCTTGTAGACCTCGGTGACAAAGGGCAGGCGGTCCATATCCTCGAGAACCGCCCGGTCGCGGTTGTGGGTGATCCTCCCGATCTCGCTGCGGAAGCTCAGGCCGTCGATCGCCTCGAACGGCCGGCCCTCGGCGACTTCCTTGATTGTGAAATCGAACTCCTCGCGAGCGACAAAGTCGATCACCGAGGACGCCCGCAGACTGGCTTCGGGCTCGACCGCCACCTTGGCCCCGACCATCCCGATCCTCAGCCGTGGATTCTCGTCTCTTAGCGCCTCGGCGACCCGGATGTCGGAGGCGAAGGACGGGGTCGAGGTATGCAGCACCGCGAGCTCGTACCCGCCTGCGACCGCCAGCACGTCGGCAAGCTTAAGCTTTGCCGGAGGAGCGTCGATCAAGCGGCTGCCGGGCACGAGCGCCGCAGGCTGGGCCAGCCAAGTCGGGTACCAGAACGACCGGATCTCGCGTTTGGCCTGATAGCGCGACCCCGCACCACCGTCAAAACCGTCAAATGAGGGCGGGTGCAGAAACAGAGTCTTGATCATACGGTCTGGTCTCCGTCGACTGACATGCGCCCGCTCGGCTCGACTTGGAAAAGCTGGCCCCGCCAGAAAACCGCTCGTCCGAAAAAGCTGGCGACAAACACGGCAAAGGACAAGGCGTCACGGACGGGGAGCAGCCAGAGCTTGGCGGTTGGCAGGCCGAGTACACCCGCGATCACCGCTGCCGTAGCCCATCTCAACAGCAGTGAGATCACAACAAAGATGGATGAGGTCAAGCCGAAACCGGTCGCTATGGCATTGAGGGTCGCAAGCGCCACGGCGTGGGTCACAACGGACCCCGAGAAGCCGGCGGGGGCGATCGTCCGCACGGTGCGTGCCCAACGCAGCTCGTGGCGCCACAGCTCTGTGAAGGACGGCTCGGACACACGAGCCTCGACGAGGTAGCGAGACAGCACCACCGCGAGCCCCAGCGCCCTGACCGCTTCGCCGATTCGCTGGTCGTCGGCGAGTTCGTCCCGCACTCGCGCGAACCCGCCGATTTGGTCGAGGGTGTCGCGCCGCAGCGCAATCGTCGCACCAAAGCAGCCGCAATCTATACCCAAGGCGGCAGCCACCAACGCGCTCGGCAGAAAGCCGAAATTGATGTGCAACGCTCCCAGCTCGGACCACCTGCCGCCGGTCGAGACGGCCTTATAGAGGCAGGTGACGAGACCTGTCGCGGGATTTTCGAGCGGTGTGGCGACCGCTGCGAGGTAGTGCCGATCCACCCGCATGTCACTGTCCGAGATCACCAAGATGTCGTGACGAGCCGCGGGAAGCATGTTTTCTAGATTCGCCACCTTCAGATTGCTGCCCCGGAATGGAGCGCCGACGACGAGAGCGATATCGGCGGCTGGCATATCGCGAATCAGGGCGTCGGCGACCGGCAGCGCGCTGTCCTTCGCGTCGTTCGCGCCGAGCACGATTTGCACGCCGGAATAGTCCTGTTCGATGAAGGAGCGCAGGTTTGCGTAGAGCCCCGGCTCTTCGCCGTGCAGCGGCTTTAGTATCGATATCGGAGGCTGCTCGAGCCGGCTCGGCAAGCCGCGCCGAGCAAAGCGTACCGCCGCGACCGCCTCTGCGATCAGGTACAACCAACCCAGAATGAGCGCGACTGCAATGATCAGCGTCGGGCTCATCAAGTGGTCTCGGTGTGCATGCGATCCATGTTCGCTCGACCGGGCACATGCCCGCCTAAAGACGGGACCTGCTGAAGCTGATTAACTCCTAATCATAAAGTCAATTGCTTTATCGCTGAACTTATGCTCTCGCTGCACCGGCCGACGCATAGTATCGCCTACAGCCGCTCAATTACCTAGAGGGCCCCGTGGCGCATTTGTATCATCATGCTTACGTTACTCGTGCAGGGTGACCGGGAACGACATAAATTTACAAAAAATAACAAGATGCCACCATCAGGTTTACACCAGCAAGACTATATCGGGGTCATCGAGCAGCCTCCTGACCGAGGCTGGAATCGCGAAAAGTGACGCCAATGAGCGATTTTGCTCAGTTGCTCGAGACCGAAATCCCGCGGCTGCGGCGCTATGCCCGGGCGCTGACTCGAGATCGTTCTCGGGCTGACGATCTGGTGCAAAGCTGTCTGGAGCGTGCGATCGCCAAGGCACATCTGTGGCAACCCGGAACCGATTTGCGCGCCTGGCTGTTCACGACCCTCCACAATCAGCACGTCAATGACGTCCGCCGTTCGGTAAGGGAGGGCGCCAGTGTCCCGGTTGAAGAGATCGGGGCAACCTTCACCGTTGCATCGAACGCCATGGCCTCGTTGCAACTGCGCGACCTTGAGCGGGCAATCGCCTGCCTTCCGGTGGAGCAGAGGCAGGTAATCCTTTTCGTGGGTCTTGAGGGGATGAGTTACGAGAAGGTTGCCGCGATTCTCCGCGTTCCGATCGGCACTGTTCGCTCGCGCCTGTCGCGTGGTCGCGAGACCCTGCGCCGACGAATGGGCATCAGAAGCGGAACCATGCACGACGCACCGCGCAAACGAGCCAATTCAGGCACTGCGTCTCAAGCCGCTTGATTTCGCGGTGAACCAGGTGCCCTCGTCGCCGCAGCTAATACGATTGGACGTGCAGCGTGGAACGAATTATGGCAGGGATAAGTTGCTAAAGCATAGGATTGCGGAAACACCGGGCTCGTGCGTTCGGTGAAGCGAGGCTAGATAATGCGGGTCGTCTTAGCTCAGCCCCGGGGGTTCTGCGCTGGTGTCGAACGAGCGATCGAGATCGTCGAGCGCGCGCTGGAGAAGTACGGTCCGCCGATATATGTGCGCCATGAAATTGTGCACAACCGGCATGTGGTCGAACGGCTGCGCGCCAAGGGAGCTCGTTTCGTCGACGAGGTCGACGAGATTCCTTCCGGCGCAGTGACCATCTTCAGCGCGCATGGGGTGGCCAGCGCGATTGAGCAACGCGCCGACAAGCGTGGGCTGCCGATTATCGATGCGACCTGCCCGCTGGTCTCGAAAGTGCACATCGAAGGACAGCGATATGCCAACCAGGATCGTGAGATCATCTTGATCGGCCATGCCGGCCACCCGGAAATTCAAGGCACAATGGGGCGGATCAACGGTCGGGTTCATCTGATTTCGACACCGGAGGAGGTAGCAGGGCTCGAAGTAACCGATCCCGAAAAGCTCGCCTTCATCACTCAGACCACGCTTAGTGTCGACGATACGCGGGCGGTTATCGAAGCCCTAAAGGAACGCTTTCCCTCGATCGTCGGCCCGGACACCAAGGACATTTGCTACGCAACGCAGAACCGCCAGCGGGCTGCGCGGGAACTCGCTCGAATCGTCGATGTTGTGCTCGTTGTCGGTGCTCCCAACAGCTCGAACTCTAATCGATTGCGTGAGATCGCTGGCGAAAGCGGTGTGGCGAGCTACTTGATCGAGGATGCCCGTGCGCTCGATCCACGCTGGCTCGAGGGCATTTCAGCGGTGGGTATCACCGCGGGCGCATCCGCTCCCGCGGTGCTGGTCGAGGATTTGATCGCCCGGTTGCGAGAGCTGGCGGATATCGAGCTCTCGGTGCTGCCGGGCGTTACCGAGAACGTCCGCTTCAGAATGCCGCCACAGCTTTCGGATGTTGCCGCCTAGGAGTGTGTCCCCGTCATGACTTTTGAGGAGAGTGTGTCGTGGCCGTCCCGCTGCGCCAAGCAATCCGGGTAGGCGCTTATGTCGTCGGCCAGCATTTAAAAGGGGTACGGCGATACCCGCTGGTTCTGATGCTGGAACCTCTGTTTCGCTGCAACCTCGCCTGTGCCGGCTGTGGCAAAATCGATTACCCTGACGCGATCCTCAATCAACGTTTGAGCGTTGACGAGTGCCTCGATGCCGTCGACGAATGCGGCGCCCCGGTCGTGGTGCTTGCCGGTGGCGAGCCGCTGCTCCACCACGAGATCGACACAATTGTTGCGCGCCTGATCGCCCGCAAGAAGTTCGTTTATCTCTGCACAAACGCCCTACTGCTCGAGAAGAAGATCGAGCTGTTCAGCCCTAGCCCCTATTTTGCCTGGACGGTTCATCTCGATGGCGACCGCGACGACCATGACCGCTCGGTGTGCCAGGAGGGGGTCTATGACCGAGCCGTCGCGGCGATCAAATTGGCCAAGGCGCGCGGCTTCCGAGTCAATATCAACGCCACCCTGTTCGACATGGCCGCACCGGAGCGGGTCGCGCAATTTTTCGACACGATCACCCAAATCGGCATCGACGGCATCACCGTGTCACCAGGTTATGCCTATGAGCGAGCCCCGGATCAGGAGCACTTCTTGAACCGCCGCCGTACCAAGGAATTATTCCGGGGCATCTTCGCGCGTGGCGGACGTCGCTGGTCGTTCAACCAATCAATGCTGTTCCTCGACTTCCTCGCCGGTAACCAGTCATACCATTGCACGCCGTGGGGCAATCCGACGCGGAATTATTTCGGCTGGCAGCGCCCGTGCTATCTGCTCGGCGAGGGCTATGCCAAGACCTTCAAGGAGTTGATGGAGGAAACCGATTGGGACGCTTACGGCACCGGGAACTACGAGAAATGCGCCAACTGCATGGTGCATAGCGGCTACGAGGCCACCGCAGTCATGGATTCGGTCAGTAACCCGCTAAAGCTCGCAAAGCTCGCGTTGCGCGGTATCCGCACCGAGGGCGAGATGGCGCCTGAAATCTCTCTCCATCAGCAACGTCCCGCCAGATACGTCTTCTCCGGTCACGTCGAACAGGCGATGGCCCGCTTAGGCGTTAGAGACCAGCGCGCGCAGAGCCCGAGCGGGGCGGGTTAGCGCGGACAGCGCGATCGCGGTCTCCCGCGCCAGCCCGATCATTCCGCCGACCTGGGACGGGCGACGCAGGACGGCGGCGAGGACCCCCAACAGATCAGGCTTCCCGTCTGCGCTAAGCGGAACCAGTGATGCGGGTGGAAGGTCGCGTCGCGCCGTATCGGCGATCGAACGCAAGACGATAAATGGAATGCCGAGCGCCGTCGCTGTGCGCGCCACGATCTCGCTTTCGAGGTCGACGGCGAGAGCCCGGGTGGTGGCCCAGGCATGCTTCTTTTCGGTCCGGGTCGCGAGGATCGAGGTAGCACCCAACACAGGCCCCCGGATGGCGCCGAGCGAGCGCGCAAAATTGCTCAGTTGCCGCTGATATTGTGATTCGACGGCCCAATGGCCCTCTTCCGAAACGACCTCGCCGGAAACGATCACGGTCCCGGCCTCGAGTTCGGGCGCTAACCCTCCGGCAATACCGAAACTGACAAGGCATTCGGTCCGCGCAGCTGCTGCGCCGAGGCGTGCGGCGGTGCGGTCCCGGTTTCCGGCTCTGATAACCACCGAAAATCCCGCGGCGCGGGCAATCTTCGCTTCGACCGCAAGGCCCGATGTGCACAGCACGGTCGCCGATCGTTGCATGCAAAGCTCCCATTGCTTTTTGAGCTCAACCCCTGCGTCCGCGACGAGGTTGTGGCCAGTTGCCAAGATTATTCCAAATTTTGGGTAATCGGCTGAGTATGAGTTTGGGTAATCGGCTGAATATGAGAGAGTGATCCCAAGGCACGGGCCGGCCCCATGCCAGGGAGCTCTCTACTCGTAGAAGGGGACTTTGGCTATGGACAAAGCGACGCGGCGCGCGGCTCCCCGCGAAGCTGCAGCAGGAAGGGCGGAGGATTATCCGGCTGAGTGCTGACGGTCCCGATCGGCCTGACGATGCGAGGCTGGGCGAGCTCGATCCGAACCGCACGCATCATAATTGCGAGGATCAACACCAGCTCGGTAAGGGCGAACTGTGAGCCGATGCATACGCGGGGGCCAGCGCCGAACGGCATATAGGCGAAACGGGCCGGTGGTGGGAGCGTCAGGTAAGAATCGCGACGGGTCAAAGGCCTCCAGTTTGTCCCAAAATCGACGGTGCCGGTGCAGGGGCCAGGGGGCGATCCAGGACCAGTGACTCGTTTACTCCGATCAAGATACCGGCCGGCTCACCACCATCCTCGGTTACCCGACCGACAAGCTTGCCCAGATCGCTTGATCCAAAAATCGAATTAAGAGTTTGCGCATCGCTTGCCGACGCGCAAGCTCTGTTGAACGAACGCGGGGCAGGGTCGGGAGCAACCAGAATAGCAACTACCGCGGGTCTGGCCCGACCACCGATGGGCAGGCCCGCTACCACCGTCAACGAGTTTCGATCCGGCCACACGAATTTCCTGAGCCGCACCGGTGTTTCGCGTTAACGAAGAGACCGTGACGGCGGAAGGCCGCCACTGGCCGATGGGGGACGAGTGCCCGAATTCGATTCGCAACTCCTGGATCGACGGAATTTTTTTCGCCCGTCAACGAGTTTCGATCCGCCACACGAATTTCCTGAGCCGCACCGGTGTTTCGCGTTAACGAACAGACCGTGACGGCGAAAGGCCGCCGCTGGCCGATGGGGAGAGACGAGTGCCCGAATTTGATGTTTTGCACCGACCGGCCCGAACGGGAGGGAGCGGTCCGCGGGTGACGATCCCGAGTGTCCCGGTCCGGCGGCCCTACCTGTCGGCCGACGCGAGGATCGCCAACTCTCTGGCTGCTTCGACCGCTTCCTGCCCAAGCGGTGCCCGGTGACCGTTGCCGAAGACGCCCGAACCGGCGATCCTCGCCCCTACACCAGCCCGGAAGCGGAGGAATCTCGGTCATGTCGGTCAAGCTCCACGCGTCGACCTGCGGCGCTGACCGGCGAATTCGCCCATCTGATGGAGGGCGGCGAGCGCGATATCAACGGTGCCGTTCGTACCCTCCGATCGTCCCCCCTGAAATGCCCGCGCATCTGCCAAGCGGAGACCTGGTCAGCGCTCGACATCGTGAAGAGACGGCGTGAACAGAAGTTCGGGCGAGTCTCGGCCAGTTCGGCGAGCGTCACCGCGATCCATTGCCCCCGAGCGGACGGGAACGGGCTCAGCGTATTCCGCGAACACGGATCAATTCAAATATTTTTGGCTAGCCATTCCCGGAGCTTCGACCACCGCCGCTTTGACCGGCCTCCCTTGATCGCGATCGCCAGGGCCTTCCGCTGCCCGACAAGAACCACGAGGCGCTTGCCCCGCGTGACACCCGTGTAGACAAGGTTGCGCTGCAGCATCGGATAGTGCTGCGTCGTCAGCGGGATGACCACGGCCGGGTATTCCGAGCCCTGGCTCTTGTGGATCGTCGTTGCATAGGCAAGCACGAGTTCGTCCAGCTCCGCAAAGCCGTAGATCACCTCCCGACCCTCGAAATCAACCGCGACCTCGCGTTCCTCCGGGTCGATGCGCGACACGACTCCGAGGTCACCGTTGTAGACCTCCTTGTCGTAATCATTCTCGATCTGCATGACCTTGTCGCCCGGGCAGAAGGTCCAGCCGAACCGCTCGATGCGGATTTCGCCGGGAGGGTTCAACGCGTTCTGCAGCTCGATATTGAGCGAGCGTGCGCCGAGACCGCCGCGATTCATCGGGCAGAGCACCTGGATGTC
>Ga0306923_10006735_pt1 | contig 11368 bp, 9 predicted proteins | sample sta12Can44000108_FD_203841 | JGI IMG/M metagenome (GOLD analysis project Ga0306923, IMG submission 203841) | Lab enrichment of tropical soil microbial communities from Luquillo Experimental Forest, Puerto Rico - statanox.12C.anox.44.000.108 (v2)... | ecosystem: Environmental > Terrestrial > Soil...
ACCCGCTGCTGTCCCTCGTGGACATCACCGCGCTCGCGCAGGCGTGCCGGGAGGCCGGTGCGCTGCTGGTCGTGGACAACACGTTCGCCTCCCCGTACCTGCAGAACCCGCTCGCGCTCGGAGCCGACGCGGTGGTCCATTCCACCACCAAGTACCTGGGCGGGCACTCCGATGTGGTCGGCGGCGCGGTGGTGGTGGCCGATCCCGACCTCGGCGAGCGCCTCGCCTTTGTGCAGAACTCGACCGGCGCGGTGGCTGGCCCGTTCGACGCGTGGCTGACGCTGCGCGGGATCAGGACCCTGGCGGTGCGCATGGACCGTCACAGCAGCAACGCCGCGCGGGTGGCGGACATGCTGGCCACGCACCCGGCGGTGACCGGGGTGCTATACCCGGGACTGCCCGCCCACCCGGGCCACGAGGTGGCGGCCAAGCAGATGCGCGGGTTCGGCGGGATGGTGTCTTTCCGGGTCCGGGGCGGCGAGGAGGCGGCGGTGGCGGTCTGCGGCCGGACCCGGCTGTTCACGCTGGGGGAGTCGCTGGGCGGGGTGGAGTCGCTGATCGAGCATCCGGCCCGGATGACCCACGCGTCGGTCACCGGGTCGGCGCTGGAGGTGCCCGGCGACCTGGTCCGCCTGTCGGTCGGCATCGAGTCCGGCGACGACCTGCTGGAGGACCTGCGCCAGGCGCTGCCCCGCTGACCGGCGCCCGCCGGCCCGGTACCGCGGCGGCCGCGCGGCGGCGAATGCGGGGCCGGTTTTATCACCGCGCCGCGGAAGTAACCCACCGGGCCGGCTCCCGCGCCCGTTTCCCGGCGGCTGAGTAATGCACAAGCAAATGAAGGGCAAAAGCGAAAATGCATAACGGGGATCCTGGCGCGGGAAGTTATTCTGGCGGCCGCCCGTGCGGCCCGTGTGTTTTGCGGAAGCCGTCCTTTGCCGGCCCGCCGGGCGCGGTCAGCTGTTCCAGACCATGAGCACCAGGATGGCCAGCCAGATCAGGCTGACCACGCCGCCCAGGGACGCGATGCGGCCCCGTTCCACGCTGGCGATGTGCGCCTCGGCGACCGCGGTCGCGGCCGGCCGCGGGGAGCTGGCGGTTTGTTCCTCGTCCTGCCCCGACCGGTCACGGCTGGGCTCGTCGTCGGGCACGGACGGCGCCGGGGCCGCCAGCTGTCTGGCCATCGACTCCAGCGCGGCGATGGCCCGCCGCTGGTCGCGCATGATCAGCACGAGCAGCACCAGGGCGACGACGAACAACGTCATGGAAACGGTCAGCCACGCCTTGCCCAGGTCTTTCAGCGACTGCCCGAGGACGATCCCGAAGATCAGGACGCCCAGCGACGCGGCGCCGAAGACCCTGGTCATGAGGGCCTGGTAGCGCAGCACGCCGATGTTGCGGGTCCGGATGGCCCGCGGGCTGGACATGATCGCGATGGTGACCGGCCCGATCGTGAAGATCACGAAGGCGACGTGCAGCCAGAGCACCAGCCGGTCGACGGAAGACATGCGGTGATCTTAGTGGCCGGCCGGGCCGGGGCGTCGACGCTCCGCTACAGCAGGCGGTCTCGGCGGGGAGGATCCCGCGGCTGGCCGGGTAGGGCTCCCGGATCTGCCGCGGGCCGGAGAACCTGGGGTTGTGCCTTAGTCGCGGGTGGATGCCTGCGCGGGCGCGGACGGGGAGGAGCCGGCCGAGGACTTGCCGCCCTTGTTGACGAACCACGCCCCGGCCAGGCAGGCCACGCCGATCACGAACGAGACCGCCATGCGCACCGAGTGGTGGCCGTTCACCGGGTGGGTGTGGCCGAGGATGGAGGGCAGGTTACCCGCGGGCACGGCCAGGTAGACGATGCCCAAGATGATGAACAGGGCACCGATGATGGCAAGCACCAGGGCGATCGGCCGCCTGCTGGGCTGGGCCCCCTGGTCGCTGACTGAACTCACGTAGTCCTCCTAGTAATGATGTGCCGGGCCCCGCTCCGCCTGCCGCTGGTCCGGCCCGCTCATCAGCTGTGACTGCCGAACGCTACTACGAGAAGGGAACGTGCGTGGCGATGTCCAGAAATGCTTATGCCAGCCTAACGCGTGGATGCCCGGCGGGTGCGCAGGAAGTCCTTCACCACAAACTCGCCTAGCCGCTCCGGCTGCGCGTGCAGCACCCGGCCGCCGTTGCGCCGCGCGACTTCGTCCACAAAAGCGGTCAGCCTTTCGTCGTCGACGAGCATGAAGATGTTTAGTGAAGCCCGGCGCCTGGTCATCTTGTCCACTTCGGCCAGGGTCAGTTCCAGCGTCTCCGGCGCGGGCGGCCAGTCGAACCAGGAGCTCCCGTCCCGGCGCAGATGGGCGGTGGGCTCGCCGTCGGTCACGATCAGCACGACCGGATCGTGCTCGGGGCGGCGGTCCAGGTAGCGCCCGGCCAGCACCAGCGCGTGGTGCAGGTTGGTGCCCTGCACCATGTCCCAGCCCAGGCCGGCCAGGTCGGTCTCGCGCAGTTCGCGCGCGTAGTTGGAGAAGCCGATCACCTGGATCGAGTCCTGCGGGAACCGGCTGCGGATCAGCGCGTGCAGGGCGAGCGCGGTCTGCTTGGCCGCGCCCCAGGTGCCGCGGATGGCCATCGAGTAGGACAGGTCGACGAGCAGGCACACCGCGGCGCTGGCCCGGCGCTCGGTCTCGCCCACCTCGAAATCCTCGGCCGACAGCCGGACCCCCGGCTGGTCATCCTCCCGGTCGCGGCGGAACGAGCTGGCGTCCCGCAGCAGCGCGTTGCGCACGGTCGCGGGCGCGTCGATCGACTGCTCGTCCCCGAACTGCCAGGGCCGGGTGGCGCCGGTGTACTCGCCCGCCTGCCCGGCGTCACGCTGCTCGTGGTCCCCGTAGCCGCCTTCCGGCAGCTCGGCGAAGACCCGGCGCAGCGCGGTCTCGCCCAGCCTGCGCACCGCCTTGGGCGTGAGTTCCAGCTTGCCCGCCGACCGCTGCAGGTACCCCTGCCGTTCCAGTTCCCGTTCGGTCTGCCGCAGCGCCTCCATGTCGTCCACGGCCGCCCGTCCCAGGGCACGCCGGACGGCGTCCTCGTCGACGTCGTCCAGCCGGGCCCCTGGGTAGTCCTGGCGCAGCGCGGCCTCGAGCTCGGCCAGGTCGGCCAAGTCGGCCAGGGCGGTGGTGGCATCCCCCAGGTCGAGCGGGTTGCCGCCGGTCATGTTCTCGCCCGGCCAGCTCGCCATGTCCAGCTCCGGGCGGCGTGCGCGCAGCGAGTCGGCCAGGCGGGCCATCTCCGCCGCGAGGCCCTCGTCGGCGAGCGTCTGCTGCATCAGCCCGGCGAGCTCGTCCCGCTGGTCCGGCGTGAGCGACGACATCAGCCGCTGCGCCGCCATGGCCCGGCGTACCAGCGCGTCGACGAGCTCCTCCAGGTCGGCCGGGCGGTCAGGGAACATATCCCCGTAGGAGTCCATGAACGCGTCGAAGTCGGCCTGGGTGTGCTCCCCCCGCGCGTCCGCCTCCAGCATCTGGTTCAGCGCCGCCAGCATGTCCTTGACCCGCTGCATCGACTCCGGGTCGGCGTTTTCCAGCACGTCCTTCATGCCGCGGAACTGGCTGTCCAGCACCTGGCGCCGGAGCAGGTCCTTGAGCTGCTCGAACGTCTCCCGCGCCGCGGCCGACCGCCAGTCATAGCGGGCCAGCCGCCGGATGGCCTGCGCGGTGTCCGGCGGCAGCGAATCGAGCTCCGCCTCGCGCATCCTGGCCTCGTCGCCCGGGTCGGGGAACAGCTCCGCCCGTTCCTGGCCGATCGCCGTGTCCAGCAGGGCCCGGGCCTGGTCCAGGATGCCGTCGAGGCGGCCCCGGCGGCGTATCTCCTGCTGCCGTTCCCGTACCCGGCGCAGCATGTCGTCCATGCCCCGCTGGCCCCGCATGCCGCGCCGCATCAGGTCACGCAGGGCGGCGGCCGGGTCGGCCCCCCCGAGCACCGCGTCCCCCAGCTCGTCAAGGGCCAGGCGGGCATCGTAGGGCGGCGCGAGCGGATCCGGGCCGTCGCGGTACTGGCCGTACCGGTAAGTCACGTCTGCGCGCTCCTTTCTGCCTCCCTCGCGGTGCGTCGTGCCAGAGGCACGCAAGCTAGCACTTCGCTGGCTTCGGGAGGCTGGTCCTCGGCGCCGGGACACCGCTGGCGCGGCGTTCGGCCCGGCGCCTGCGGCGTTCCGGCCGAGCCGCCGTTCATGTGCGGTAGACCGCCCCGCCGTCGACACTGTCCTTGGACAGGCGGCGCATCAGGTACAGGCCCTCCAGCGCGAACTCCACCGCCGCCGCCGCGTTCCCCGGTGACTCGCTCCCGTCCATGCCGAGCCGCTTCATGATCCTGGCCAGCCCCGGCACCTCCCCGACCCGGCCCAGCAGGTCCGTCGCGGGTACCAGGTCGCCGGTCTCGACGCTGCCGCCGGCCTCGAACAGGGCGAGCAGCCCGGACAGGTCTGCGCTGCCCAGATGGGCGCGGAAGGTGTCGGCGGTGGCCCGGCGCAGCATGTGATCGAGCACCTCCTGCTCCCGGCCCTCCTCGCTGACCTCGAACTCGACCTTGCCGCGCAGCGTGCTCACCGTGGACGGCAGGTCGCAGATCCTGGTCACCGGCTGCTGCTCACCGGCCAGGGCCGCCCGGCGCACCGCCGAGGCGGCCGCGGACTCGGCGGCGGCGATCGCGAACCGGGCCGAAACGCCGGAGCGGGAGTCGATCGCGGGCGACGCCCTCACCAGCCGGGTGAACCGGGCGATGACCTCGACCAGGTGGCCGGGCAGCGCCGCGCCCGGATCGCCGCCCGGCCAGGAGATCGCCGCCTCCTGGCGGACGAGGGCGAGCTCGTCCTCCAGCGTCGCCGGGTAGTGGGTGCGGACCTCGGCGCCGAACCGGTCTTTCAGCGGGGTGATGATCCGCCCGCGGTTGGTGTAGTCCTCCGGGTTGGCGCTCGCCACGAGCACCAGGTCCAGCGGCAGCCGCAGCGCGTATCCCCGCACCCCGATGTCCCGCTCCTCCAGCACGTTGAGCAGCGAGACCTGGATCCGTTCGGCCAGGTCCGGCAGCTCATTCAGGCAGAACACGCCCCGGTTGGTGCGCGGCACCAGCCCGAAGTGGATCGTCTCCGGGTCGCCCAGGGTGCGGCCTTCGGCGACCTTCACCGGGTCTACGTCCCCGATCAGGTCCCCGACGCTGGTGTCGGGGGTCGCCAGCTTCTCCCCGTAGCGCTCGCTCTGGTGCCGCCAGCTCACCGCCAGGTCGTCGCCCTGCTCGGCGGCCAGCCGCCGGCAGCGTGCGCAGGCCGGCGCGAAGGGATGATCGTTGATCTCGCAGCCCGCCACCGTGGGGGTCCACTCATCGAGCAGGCCGGGAAGCGTCCTGATCAGGCGGGTCTTGCCCTGGCCGCGCTCGCCGAGCAGGATCGTGTCGTGCCCGGCGAGCAGAGCGCGCTCCAGATGCGGGAGCACGGTCTGGCCGAAGCCGATGATCCCGGGGAACCTCTCCTCGCCCGCCCGCATCCGGGCCAGCAGGTTGCGGCGGATCTCGTCTTTGACCGTCAGGTATGTGTGACCGCTCGCGCGCAACGCCCCGACCGTGGTGATCGCTGGGCTGGGTGAGGGGGGTGCGCCGGGACCGGCCTGGCTGTGTGAGTGCACCATTCGACACTATGTCCATGCCGGTGGGTTCGCGACATGCCGGGGATCCTGGGCACGGGAGGTACGGACATGACAGCTGCGTATCCGGCTCTGGCCGTTGACGTCGGCGGCACGAAATTCGCGGCCGGGCTCGTCGAGCCGGGCGGCCGGGTGATCTGGTGGGCGCAGACGGCGACCCCCCAGGAACTCGACGCGGAGCAGTTGTGGCGCACGCTGGACGCGCTGATCACCCGGATCCTCACCGAGGCCGAGGTGAACCCGGCCGCCGGGCTGGCGGGTGTCGGCTGCGGCTGCGGTGGGCCGATGGAGTGGCCCGCCGGGAAGGTCTCGCCGCTGAACATCCCCGCCTGGCAGGCGTTCCCGCTCCGTCACCGGCTCCAGGAGCGGTTCGCGGGGCTCCCGGTACGGCTGCACAACGACGCGATCTGCTTTGCGGTCGGTGAGCACTGGCGGGGGGCGGCCCGCGGCCGCACCACGATGCTCGGGATCGTGGTGTCGACCGGCGTGGGCGGCGGGCTGGTACTGGATGGCAGGCTGATCAACGGCGCGACCGGCAACGCCGGCCACATCGGCCATGTGGTGGTCGACCCCGAGGGGCCGCCGTGCGTGTGCGGCGGCCGGGGCTGCGTCGAGGCGATCGCCCGCGGCCCCGCCCTGGCCGCCTGGGCCCAGGCGCAGGGCTGGCGGGACGGGCAGCCGCAGGTCACGGCCAGGGATCTGGCCGACGACGCCGCGCAGGGGCACCCGGTCGGGCTGGCCGCGATGCGGCGGGCGGGGCGGGCGCTGGGCATCGCCATCGCCTCGGCGACGCACCTGTGTGACCTGGAGGTGGTAGCCGTCGGGGGCGGGCTCTCCCAGGCCGGCTCCCTGCTGTTCGACCCGCTGGAAGAGGCGCTGCGCACTCACGTCGGGCTCGATTTCGCGCGGAACGTCGCGGTGGTGCCGGCGGCGCTCGGCCAGAGTGCAGGGCTGGTCGGGGCGGCGGCGCTGCTGTTCGCCGCCGACCGGTACTGGGCGGGGGAGTAGACCGGGGCGGGGTGCGAGACTGCAAGCATGACAATGACGTCGCCCCAGGTCAGTCCCGCCGACGTGGCCGCCGCCCGGGACGTGCTGCAGGGGGTCACCGCGCTCACCCCGCTGCTCCATTCCCGGGTGCTGTCCGACCGGCTCGGCGGCCCGGTCTTCCTCAAGTGCGAGAACCTCCAGCGGACCGGGTCCTTCAAACCGCGCGGCGCTTACCTGCGCATCAGCCGGCTGACCGCCGCCGAGCGCGAGCGCGGCGTGGTCGCCGCGAGCGCGGGCAACCACGCCCAGGGGGTCGCGTTCGCGGCCGCCCTGCTGGGCACCAGGGCGACCGTGGTGATGCCGGCCGGCGCGCCGCTGCCCAAGATCGAGGCGACCCGGGGTTACGGGGCCGAGGTCATCCTGACCGGCGAGACGGTGGAGCACGCGCTGGAGGCGGCGCTCGCGCACGCGGACGAGCACGGTCCGGTCTTCATCCACCCGTTCGACCACCCCGACGTGGTGGCCGGCCAGGGCACCGTGGGGCTGGAGATCGCCGAGCAGTGCCCGCAGGTCAGGACCATCGCGGTGCCGGTCGGCGGGGGCGGCCTCGCGGCCGGGATCGCGGTGGCGGTCTCCGGCGCCGACCCGGCGGTCAAGGTGGTCGGCGTGCAGGCCGAGCGGGTCGCCTGCTACCCCCCGTCGCTCGCCGCCGGGCACCCGGTGCGGATCGCCTCGGCCGGCACCATGGCCGACGGGATCGCGGTCAGCCAGCCCGGCGACATCGGGTACGAGATCATCTCGCGGCTGGTGGACCGGGTGGTGAGCGTGTCCGAGGAGACCCTGTCGCGGGCGCTGCTGCTGTGCCTGGAGCGGTCCAAGCAGCTGGTCGAGCCGGCCGGCGCGGCCGGGGTCGCCGCGCTGCTCGAGCACCCGGAGGCGTTCGAGCCGCCGGTGGTGGCGGTGCTGTCGGGCGGCAACATCGATCCGCTGCTGCTGGCCAAGGTGCTTCGGCACGGCCTGTCCGCGGCCGGCCGGTACCTGATGTTCCGCTGCCGGATCGCCGACCGGCCCGGCGCGCTGGCGAAGCTGCTGAGCGAGCTGGCGGGCCTGGGAGCCAACGTGCTCGACGTGGTGCATGAGCGGGTGGCGCCCCGGCTGCGGGTGGACGAGGTAGAGGTGCTGCTGCAGGTGGAGACCCGCGGGCCGGGCCACTGCGACGAGGTCATCAGGGCGCTCCGGGAAGCGGGCTACACGCTCCACTTCGGATGAGCGGCCCGGCCTTCTAACGCGTGCCGGGCGCCAGCATGCTGGTCTTGACGACCACTGTGCGGGCCGCCTTGTCGTGCAGGCACTGCCGCCGCGGGTCCCACAGCAGCCACGCCTCGTTGATCAGCGCGAACAGGGCGCCTACCGAGGGCACGGCCGGGACCAGGGCGTACACGGCCGCGCGCGTGCCGGCCGCCTGGCCCGAGACGGGTGCGCGGGTGTCGGCGGCGACCACCTTGGTGCCCATGACCCGCTTGCCGATGGTCTGGCCCCAGAGTCCGTGCTGGAGCCAGTCGTAGCCGAACGAGACGGCGGCCACGCCGAGACCGAGCAGCAGGAACGTGCCGGTCATCCCGGCCAGCATCTGGCTCACGCTGGTGTTGAACGCCTGCGCGGCCGCGGGCTGACTCAGGTCCGGGTACTGGCTGGCTAGGCGCTGGACGCGGCGGAACAGCGAGAGCACGACGGGAAACCACAACGGGCTGGTCAAGATGACCAGGATGACCCCGTCGACCAGCCGGGCCAGCAGCCGCTGCCACCACTCGGCCAGCGCCGGGTCCCTGGCCGTCTGGCCGGCGGTGCCGTAGCTGGGCGCGCCATAGCCGGGTGCGCCGCGGCCGGACCCCGGGTAGGGCTGGTAGGCGCCGTAGGACTGCCCGGGAGCGGCGCCAGCGGGCTGGCCGGGAGCGGCGCCAGCGGGCTGGCCGGGAGCGGCGCCGGGGGGCTGGCCGGGAGCGGCGCCAGCGGGCTGGCCGGCGGCGGCGCCCGCGGGCTGCCCGGGAGCGGCGCCGGGGGGCTGCCCGGCGTCCCCGCCCGGGGGCTGGCCGGGCATCGTGAACGGCTGTGGCTCAGGGGGTGGCTGCCACCCCTGATCCTCCGGCGGCTGGGTCACGCCGACATGATGCCCCGATTCGCCCTGGCCCGCTCGTCATTTCGCGCTCCGGGCGGGCGGGATCACGGGTGCCCGCGGCCCGGCCACGGGGTCACGGTGCCGGGCGTCCCGTCAGAGGTTGCCGCGGCGGCCCTGCTCCCGCTCGATGGCCTCGAACAGCGCCTTGAAGTTGCCCTTGCCGAACCCCTGCGAGCCGTGCCGCTCGATCAGCTCGAAGAACACCGTCGGCCGGTCCTGCACCGGCTTGGTGAAGATCTGCAACAGGTAGCCGTCCTCGTCACGGTCGGCCAGGATGCCCAGCTCCCTGAGTGCGCCGGTCGGCACGCGGGTCTGGCCGGCCCAGTCGCCGAGCGTCTCGTAGTAGCTGCCGGGGGTGTCCAGGAACTCCACGCCGGCCGCCTTCATGCTGGTGACGGCGGCGACGATGTCGTCGGTGGCCAGGGCGATGTGCTGGACGCCCGGCCCGCCGTAGAACTCCAGGTACTCGTCGATCTGCGACTTCTTCTTCCCCAGCGCTGGCTCGTTGATCGGGAACTTGACCCGCCGGGAGCCGTCGGCGACCACCTTGCTCATGAGCGCCGAGTACTCGGTGGCGATGTCGTCCCCCACGAACTCCTTCATGTTCGTGAAGCCCATGACCCGGTGGTAGAAACCCACCCACTCGTCCATCTTGCCGAGTTCGACGTTGCCGACGCAGTGGTCGATCTCGGTGAAGCAGGGCCGGCCGGGGCTGGCCCCCAGTGGGCCGGCGGCGACGTAGCCGGGCAGGTAGGGGCCCGAGTAGCTGGACCGCTCGACCAGCGTGTGGGCGGTCTCACCGTAGGTGGCGATGGTGGCGAGCACGGCCTTGCCGTGGTCGTCCTCGACCGTCACCGGGCCGGCCAGTCCCCGGGCGCCGTGGGCGGTGGCGTACGCGTAGGCCGCCTCCGCCGAGGGCACCTCGAGCGCCAGGTCGATCACGCCGTCGCCATGGCGGGCCACGTGCCTGCCGAGGTCCGTGCCCGCCCGGACCGGGCCACGCAGGACGAAACGCGCGCGGCCGGTTTCGAGGACGTAGGCGGCCTCGTCGCGGCAGCCGGTCTCGGGACCGCGGTAGGCGACGCACCGCATGCCGAACGCGGATGAGTAGTAGTGGGCCGCCTGCCGGGCGTTGCCGACCGCGAAGACGACCGCGTCCATGCCGGTGACCGGGAAGACGTCCTGGGGCCCACGCCCCCCGTGCCCGCCGCGCGCTGCCATCGCCACGCTCCTTTGTGCCTGTGCCGTCCTCAGGGGACGCTCCTGCGGCCCTTAGGGGCAGCATCGGCCGGGCCGGGCATGATGTGCAACACTTACTTACCTGGCTGAGCAACTTGTATAGGTTGATGTACGAAAAGATCGCACGGCTGCGCAGTCTGCGCTGGCTGGCGGCAGGGCGGGCGCGGGCGGAGGATGCATGAGCGGGACAGCCGGGCCGGCCGACACACTGGACGCGCAGCTGATCGAGCTGCTGGCGGCCGAGCCCAGGGTCGGGGTGCTGGAGGCGTCCCGGCGCCTGGGCGTGGCGCGCGGCACCGTGCAGGCGCGGCTGGACCGGCTGCACGCCCGCGGCGTGGTGACCGGCTACGGGCCGGACGTGAACCCGGTCGCGCTCGGCTACCGGGTGACGGGGTTCGTGACGCTGGAGATCCGGCAGGCGGGCGGCCACGACCCGGTCGCCGACCGGCTGGCGGGCATCCCCGAGGTGCTGGAGGTGCACACGATCACCGGGCCCGGCGACATGCTCTGCCGGGTGGTGGCCCGCACCAACGCCGACCTCCAGCGCGTGATCGACGCGATCGTCGCGGTGGCGGGCGTGGTCCGGGCCTCGACCGTCATCGCGCTGGCCACCCCGGTGCCCTACCGCGTGCTCCCCCTGGTGAAGGCCGCGGCCGGCGGCGGCCAGTACCGGTGATGCCGCCGGCCGGGCCGGCGGCCTTGGCGCGTGGGTCAGGAGGTCCCGGCGTCGGCGAGGTCGCAGGCGACCTTCAGCACGACGTCGTGCAGTTCCTCGGGGCTGGCCGCCTCGCGCTGGAACAGCAGCGAGGCCATGCCGATCGAGACCACCGCCATCGTGGCGCGTATCCGGTCGGCGAGGGCCGCCCCAGGCGGTGTGATCAGGTCGCTCAGGCTCATGAACTGGTCGCGGAACATCTTCTTGCGGGCGCCGCTGTCCGACATCAGCGAGTGCATGGCGGCCTGGTTCTGTTCCATGAAGCGGATGACCGCGAGCTGCTCGCTGACGATGCCGGAGTAGCGGCGGAGGATTTCGGCCCGGGTCCCGGGGGTGCGGGGCTGGCTGGCGCCCCAGGCGATGACCTGCTCCAGCTCGGCCCGGTAGTCCTCGACGAAGCTGCGGACGATGTCCTCTTTGGACTTGAAGTGGTAGTACAGGGCGGCCTTGGTGACGCCGAGCCGTTCCGCGATCTCCCGCAGCGAGGTCTTCTCGTAGCCCTGCTCGGCGAACAGCTCCAGCGCGATCGCCTGGATGCGCTCCCTGGTGCCGCCGCGCGGGAACTCGCCACGCGCCCGG
>Ga0306923_10006736_pt1 | contig 11367 bp, 11 predicted proteins | sample sta12Can44000108_FD_203841 | JGI IMG/M metagenome (GOLD analysis project Ga0306923, IMG submission 203841) | Lab enrichment of tropical soil microbial communities from Luquillo Experimental Forest, Puerto Rico - statanox.12C.anox.44.000.108 (v2)... | ecosystem: Environmental > Terrestrial >...
ACGCGTTGCGGCCGTGGGCCTTTTAGTGGCGAGCGCGATAGTCCTGCAAACCTCTGAGGCATCGGCGCGGTGCTGGTACAACGGATGGGGATGGCGCTGCGGTCCGGGCCTGCTTGCCTTGCCATTCGTCGCCGCGGGCGCGGTCGTCGTCGGTGCCGCCGCAATCGCGACCGCGCCGGTGCGGGCGATCGTCGGGCCGCCGTATCACGCACCGCCGCCGGCCTATTATCCCCCGCCGGGCTATTACCCACCGCCCGGCTATTACTATGGGCCGCCGGCACCGCCGCGGTGACCAACTAGCGCCGATCGAGGCTGGCGGCTCCCGCTCGGCCGCGGCTAGGCCGCTGCGGACAAGACCAACGGTAAAGACGAAGTGCCGATCAACGCATCGATCCCGCTACGGCAGCGGCAATTTCCCGAATTCGTGAGCCAGCACTACTCCTGCACGCAAAATCCGGAGGTTAGCCTAGCACCGCGATCGCCACCGGCGGGCGAAGGTCGAGGCAGACCGACAGCGCCTTGTGCACATCGCTGTCGAGAAAGCGCTGGAATAGGGCGTCGTCCTGCTCCCGCGAGGTTTCTATTACCGGCAGCACGCTCTGGGTCATCGCGTAGTCGAAGCGGGGTGCCCATTTTCGCGCGCCCAGCCGCGCCGTCGTCGAGCAATTGTCGACCATGTAGGCGACGTCCTTGAAATCCATGTAGGGGTTCAGCGAGTCGATCGCCTCGATGATCGATTCATTGACGATCTCGGAATAGGGATGCCCCTTGGCGTGCAGGATATCGGCCTGCGCCATCATCGTTGCGACATAGACACCCGCGGTCACCGGATCGATTTCCGACTGGCGATTGCTGCGCAGCGAGCGGCCGACCTGCCACATCTCGGTGCCGGCAATCTCGCTCATCGGAAACCGATTGAGACGATGCGCCGCACTGACCACGCTGCGGATCTCGTTGCCGCTTTCCACCTCGTCATAGATCTCGGTCAGGATGTCGGCGGCGGGGCCGTAGCAAGCGCAATAAGCTTTCTTGAAGAGCTGTCGGCCGTCCTCATCGAGCGCTTCGTAGGTGCCGAGAAGCCCCGCCGCCGATATCTGCTTGCTGATGGCGCCGGTGATGCTCCTGGCAGAATCGAGAAAGGCGTCGTCCTGCTCGCGCCCATGGGATCGGAACCAACGGTAGAGGCTCTCGCAAATCCCGTGAACGGCACCGAGCAATATACCGCGCTCACCGAAGATGTCCGACTTGTATTCGAATTCCAAGGTCGTTTCGAAGGTGCAGGGGGAGCCGAGACCGATCGCCCAGGCCAAGGCGTAGTCGGTGGCCTTGCCGTCGATGTCCTGATGGACGGCAAAGCTGCAATTGATCCCGGCGCCGTTGATTTCGCGGCCCTGCTCGTAGAGCCGCCGTACCGACGGTCCCATCCCTTTCGGACACACTCCGATGATGTTGATGTCGTTGCGGAAAGCTTTGCCGCTGCTCTTGACATAGGCCACAAGAAAACCGTGCGACAGCCCGAGGGTCGCGCCCGGCCGGATCGCCGCCATGATCCGATCGTAATTGTCGGCCTGTGCGGCGTCGGAGATCAGCAGGAGGACGAGGTCCGAGCCGGCGATGACGTCGTACATTTCGCCGCGGGCGCCATTGGCCTCGGTAAAGCCGGCTTTCTCGACATTGGGGATCGAGTGGGAATCTGCACGCAGTCCGACCTTGACGCGAATCCCGCTGCCGGCGAGCGACTCGCGGAGATTTTGCGCTTGGGCCGGCCCCTGGGATGACCAGCCGATCACGCCGATTTGGCGAATTCCGGCAAAAGCTCTCGGCAGCAGCGGGAAGAGATGACGGCCGCCGCGGACGATCCACTCCTCGGTGCCGCCGAGGTCGATCTTTTCTTTCTGGAACACCGTCGAGTTGAACGCCACCTCGTGCCCCTCCTTCCTGGCCCGTTTGGAGCTCGCACCGTGCGAGAGAACCCCGTGCCGCCATCGTAACGCACGCGCCGACTTTTGATGAACCGGCATTCTTCGGCCGATGCAAGCCTCTCGATTCTAATACTGAAATCGCTCGTGATCCCGACGCCACGCGATTGGTTCCGTAACCGGTCACGAAGCGCGATTATGAGGCGGGCCACAGCAAGCGGCGTGGCATACCGGTTCAAGAAGCGCTGGTCCGGCCGCCGCGCGGGCGCCCGGTCGGTTCGAAAACCCGACGACCTTGCCTAGCGAGGCGTTGAACAGGCCGGTGACGGTCACCGGCAACGATTGGCGCCGCAGGATCACAAGCGCAAGGCGGTGATCGCGAAGCTCGTCAACAAATCCGCTTCACGCCGCTTCGGGCTCGCTCGAGATCCTGCTCGAGCTGCTCCCGCAACTTAGCTGGGGTCTTTCTTCCGCCCCCCGCCGTCGGCCCGGCAAATGAGGAGGTCCTCGAACAGCTCAAGGCCCTGCTGGAGGGTGCGATCAGGAATTCGATCGCAGCGGAGAAACGATGCCCTACGCTTCAAATAGCGTACCGTCACCCGGTGCGTCTGCGGCCCACGGGCTTATCCCGTGCGGAAAGCCGTGGCCCAGGGCCTGGATTCCGGCTTTCGCGCGCTATCGCGGAAATGATGAAACGGCCCCAACCCTACCGAGAGTGTGCGGTTTCCCGCGCCGTTTTGGGCTTCGCCTATCGGTCAGGCGGCTTGGAAGCCGCTGAACCCGTTGCGGCGCCGATACAGCAACCCGAGCATCGCGAGCGCACTGCCCAACAGGGCCACGGAGGTTGGCTCCGGGGCATACGTTGGCGACGGGACGATCTCACCCGACGAAAGCGACCCGTTCTCAGAAGTTGTGGTCATCGCGAGCGAATCGAGAGTGGTGGTCAACGCGGGATTGCCGATGACGAGATCAATGGAACCGGCAGTGGTGCTGGACCAATCATTCACCCAAGTTTGGTCGCCGCTCGCAGTCATAACATCGAGCGTGCCGATGAAATCGGGGTTGAGGGAGTTGTCCTTGACCTGGGTCCAGGTGATCGTTCCAGTCAAGTCGTCACCATCGGACATGTGGATGTGGATTCCTTCGGTCACTGTCCCGCTGACGTTTCCGGGAGGTGAAGTGTTCAGGTTGTTGGCGGTCATGCCGCTCAGCGCACCAAGAGTATAGGTACCGGCATCACCAACTGTGAAAAGGGCGGTTCCACCAGGTGACAACCAGGTCTTTATGGTGACATCACCCGACCCATCACCTGTGAAGGTGTAACCCCCGCTTCCACCCGTCTCGGCCAGGGTGATCTGATCTGCCATCGCCGCCTGACCGGCGAAAGCGAGGAGGGCAAAAGCCGAGACCCCTGCTGCGATTAGTTTGCTCATGATCTTTCTCGCTATTCGAGTTCAAACCGATCAGGCCTACTGATCTGTGCAATTTAGATATCAAAAGTTAAAATCTCGACGACATTGATAGTTAACATTGCAGAGTTCGTAGTTAATTTAACTCTGTCCTCGGATCCTGCTCGCCCGATAGCGCGAACACCCGGTGCGCCGGCAAACCCGCTGGTTGGCCTCTCCTTCTCGTCAACCGCCTCCCGCGAAGCGAATCCGCAGCATCCTCACCCCATTGTCGAATTGAAGGTGCTGCCGTCGAGCAACAGATTTTGACCGACGATAAAGCCGAACGAGGCGGCGGACAAAAAGGCACACGCGTTGCCAAATTCCGCGGGATCGCCGACCCGGCCGGTCGGGTTCGACTGACCGCGTTTGGCCAGCATCTCCTTTTAAAAGGAGATGCTTTGTCGCCGCGTCTCGTACTCGATGCCCGAGCGCAGCCGGTCGGTCAGAAAAGGGGCCGGAAGAATTGGTAGTTAACGTTGTCGCTTTCGTGGTTAATAATGCTCTGTACGCCCGATAGCCCGAGCAACCAGTGCTCCGGCCGAGCACGCTGGTCGCGGTCTCCTTCTCTTCAACCGGCGCTTGCTAGCGAAACAGCAGCGGCGCCGCATCCTTACCCCATCGTAGAGTTGAAAGCGCCGCCGTCGAGCAGCAAGTTTTGACCGACGATAAAGCCGGACGAGGCGGCGCACAAAAAGGCACACGCGTCGCCAAATTCCGCGGGATCGCCGACCCGGCCGGTCGGGTTCGACTGACCGCGCTTGGCCAGCATCTCTTCGAAAGAGATGTTTTGTCGCCGCGCCTCGTACTCGATGCCCGAGCGCAGCCGGTCGGTCAGAAACGGGCCGGGCAGCAGGCCGTTGATCGTCACATTGTATTTGGCGACCTGCCGCGCGATGCCGGCGCAGAAGGCGGTAAGGCCGGCGCGCGCGCCGTTGCTCATGCCTAGATTGGGGATCGGCGATTTCACCGAGCCCGAGGTGATGTTGACGATGCGCCCGAACTTGCGCTCGCACATACCGTCGACCGTCGCCTTGATCAACATGATCGGCGTCAGCATGTTGGCGTTGACCGCCTTCTGCCAGTCCTCGACCGACCATTCGCGGAAGTCGCCATGCGGCGGCCCGCCGCAATTGTTTACCAGGATGTCAGGGTTGGGACAGGCGGCGAGTGCCGCGGCGCGACCGGCTTCGGTGGAGATGTCGCCGGGAACCGCCGTTACCTTGGCGCCGGTTTCCTTTCGGATCTCTTCCACAGTCTGTTCGAGGGTCTCGGTGGTGCGCGCGGTGATCGTCAGCTCGACCCCGGCACGCCCGAGCGACATCGCGCAGGCCCGTCCCAATCCCTTGCTCGCCGCACAAACCAAGGCCTTGCGTCCGCGAATGCGCAAATCCAACATGTCGTCCTCCGCTTTCCAGAGTGAACCCACAGCGAAACCTAGATTTACCTCGCTTTGCCGACAGAGCCCTACCTGAAATGAAGCTGACCCTGATCCTCGATCCGGCGCCAATTGGTGTGCGTGCCAGCCTCATCGAAGAATGGGAAGAGCCAGGCCGAACGGCCAAGATGGATCCCAGGGTCCGCCTCTTCGATTCGGACGAGCAGGCGATCGGCTGGGGGCGTTCGCTCGCGAGCCGACGCGGGTTGAAGCAAATCTACCTGACCGACAACAGAAAGCCGCCCCCGGGATCACTTCAGTAACTTTCGGCATGCAGGGAGGCCGGCGCGACCGAACGGCCGCCGGACTTCGGCCATCAGCGAGGCGGCGGACCATAGGGCGATGGTCCGTAGGACGACGGGCCTGGCGCGCCCGAATAGGGCGGGGTGCCCGGCGGCGGCGAGAACCCCGGTACCTGGTTGCCGTGCGCATACATGCATTGTCCGTACATGATGTCGAATTGCTGCTGCAGCGACATCTGTGCAAAGCCTGAACCGCCCGCGCCGACCGCCGTCCCAAACACGGCGCCCGAAGCCGCGCCGATCCCGGCACCGTGGCCCCCGCCGATGGCACCGCCGAGTGCCGCGCCGAGCGCGGTAGTGAGAACCGCCGTCCCCACGGCCTGATTGGTCGCGGCATAAGCCTGAGGCGCGGTCTGCGCCGTGGCATATTGCTGGCAGAACGCCTGCTCGACGGAAAAAGCATCAAACGTCTTATTCGGCCCGGGGACGACCGCGATCGTCGGCACCGTCGGCGGCACAACACACGCGCCCAAAGAGACCAAAACCGCCAGTGCACCGGCCATCCGCGGATCGATGTGCTTCATCCTTCCTTCCCCTGATCGAGCACAAGATGATCCTGCGGCCTGTTTCGCGCCCGGCGCAAGCTGCGCGGCGCCAACGCTGACACCGGCTATGGCCTTCATCGTGGGCTTTGCCGCAACGCACCCGCGGCGTCAGCGGCCCTCCGCGGTGATGACACCATGACGCCCGCGCACTAAGCTCGCGGCATGGACGGCGAGCTTCCGCGCCCCTCACCTGAGGCCGAAATTCTCGATTTGCAGCAGCCTGTTGCGCGCAGCCTTCCGCTCGTCCTCGCTTCGCCGCATAGCGGTACCGAATATCCGGCCGATTTCCTCGCCGCCTCGCGGCTCGACCCGGTGGCTCTGCGGCGGTCCGAAGACAGCTTTGTTGACGAGCTCTTCGGCGCCGGCCCCCGCCTCGGCGCCCCTCTGTTGTCGGCCCGCTTCCCGCGCGCCTATGTCGACGTCAACCGCGAGGCCTACGAGCTTGATCCGAGCATGTTCGCCGACGCCTTGCCGAAATTCGTCAATGCAGGATCGCCGCGGGTCCGCATGGGTCTCGGCACGATCGCCCGGATCGTCGCCAGCGGTGAAGAGATTTACGCGAAGAAGCTTCGTTTCGCGGAGGCGCAGCGGCGGATTGAACGGCTGTACCGGCCCTATCACCGGGCGCTGCGCGGGCTCGTCGAAGAGACCGAGGCGCTGTTCGGCGGCTGTCTACTCATCGATTGCCATTCGATGCCTTCGGGAACCGACTCCGCCTGCGAGAGGAGCGGGGCCGACATCGTCCTGGGCGACTGCCACGGCGTATCCTGCGCCCCACGGTTCGTCGAGGCCGCCCGTCGCCTCCTCACAGAACGAGGCTTCGCCGTCGCGATCAACTCGCCCTACGCCGGCGGGTTCACGACGGGGCACTACGGGCGTCCGAGCGTGCGGCGTCACGCGTTACAAATCGAAGTCAACCGGGGGCTCTACATGAATGAACGCGACTATCAGCGGAAACCGAATTTCACACGACTGGTTCAAGACCTGGCCGAGCTTGTCGACCGGCTGGGTCGGGTGGCCCGGGAGTGCCTGGGAGGCCAGCTAGAGGAGCGGCATCGGACCAGAGCGACCGATTGACGCACCGCTTCCCAATCCACACTTGGAGAGGATGCAGTAACGGAGAGGTCGATGACCGAGGTCCGGCCGGATTTTACCACCGAGCAGAACTGGCGAGCTTATAGCGACGAGGAGCATGCGATCTGGCGATTGCTGTTCGAGCGACAGCAACGCCTGCTGGTCGGGCGCGCCTGCCGGGAATATCTCGAAGGGTTGGGCGGGCTTGGCGTCGCGGCCGACGGCATTCCCGATTTCCGCCGGCTCAGCGATATTCTAGACCGTGCCACCGGGTGGCAGATCGTCGCGGTGCCAAGCCTCGTCCCTGACGACGTTTTCTTCGCCCATCTCGCCCGACGCCGGTTCCCGTCGACTTGTTTCATCCGGCGTCGCGACCAGCTCGACTATCTCCGGGAGCCGGACGTCTTCCACGATGTCTGCGGCCATGTGCCGCTGCTGATGAACCCGGTCTTCGCCGACTACCTGCAGGCCTATGGCGAAGGCGGGTTGAAAGCGCTCGGGCTCGGCCATCTACAGCGCCTGGCCCGGCTCTACTGGTACACCGTCGAGTTCGGGCTGATCGCGACGGAAGAAGGCCTGCGCATCTACGGGTCCGGCATCCTGTCTTCGGCCGGAGAATCAATCTACTGTCTCGACGACCCCCGACCCCACCGGCTCCGGTTCGATCTGCGGCGGATCATGCGAACCCGTTACCGTATCGACGATTACCAGCAGCTCTATTTCGTCATCGACGATTTTCAGGAATTATTCGACGCGACTCGTCCCGATTTTGCGCCGATCTATCGAGAAATCGCCACTCAGCCCGATCTAGAGCCCACCGCCCGTCTCAATCAGGATCGCGAGTTCGCTGCTTGGTGCGGAAAAAAAATTGGGCCACACATCAGCGCGGCCCAAGTTTAGGGAGGAAACGCCTAGAAGACGTACGGCAGGACCACAACCGGTGATCGTTACCGCACTGCACAATCTAAGGCATTTCGCCAGGATGTCAAGGTGCTTTTTGCAAACGTGTTGGCAATGCTTAAGATTTGCGGTGAGATCAGCAGCTTAGGCTACACCCGACAGCCGGACGATGTGCGACGCACAATGGACGCTCGGCTGACGCTGACCCGAATCGGCCGGGCCTTCTCCGCATGAGGCACAGATCGTGAGTTCGGGCGGCGCTGACACCGAGACCTGGCTCGTCGCCGACGTCGGCGCCACCAACGCCCGTTTCGGCCTGGTTTCGCCGAAAAGAGTGGTGCTGCACACCCGCACTCTTGCCGTCGCAGATCATCCGACGATCGCCGATGCGATCACCACCTATTTCGGCGAGCGCGGGGCATTGCCGATCCCGCACGAGGGGGCGATCGCGATCGCCTCGGCGGTCACCGGCGACCGGGTCGCAATGACCAACCATCCTTGGAGCTTTTCGATCTCGGCGCTGAAATCACAGCTCGGGTTTCACCGCCTCGAAGTGATCAACGACTTCACCGCGCTGGCGTTGGCCCTGCCGCACCTCGCGCCGGAGCACCGTTTGCAGATCGGAGGCGGCGCTGCCGTTGCCGGCGCACCGATTGGCGTGCTCGGTCCGGGATCGGGTCTCGGCGTTTCCGGGCTGATCCCTGCAGCGGCAGGGCGGATTGCGCTCGCCGGCGAAGGCGGGCACGCGACAATGGCGCCCTTCACCGACCGCGAGAGCAGCGTGCTCGACCGCATGCGCCGACATTTCGATCACGTCTCGGCCGAACGCATCCTGTCGGGCCCGGGGCTGGTCAATCTCTACAATACCTTGTCGGCGCTCGACGGAGTCCCGTCTCGCGGCTACACGGCAGCGCAGATCACCGATCCGGAAATCGGCACCGCCGACCCGGTCTGCGCCGAGGCCACTTCGCTGTTCTGCGCGATGCTCGGAACGATGGCTGGCAATCTGGCGCTGACCCTCGGGGCCCGCGGCGGGATCTACATCGGCGGCGGGATTGTGCCGCGACTGGGTCAACGCTTCGCCCAATCACCATTTCGCGCACGCTTCGAAGCCAAAGGCCGATTCAGCGAGTATCTCGCTGCCATCCCAACCTGGGTCGTCATCCACCCGCTGCCTGCGTTTCTCGGCTGCGCGGCGGTCCTTTCCGGCTGAATGCTTACGACGCCGGCCCGGAGAGGTGGAGCCCGACGACACCCAGGATGATCAGCGCCAGGGACAAGAGCTTCCAGGCTCCGACCGGCTCGCCGAACCAGACAATCCCGATCGCTGCCACGACTGCGGTGCCGATGCCGGACCAAAGGGCGTAGGCGATCGAGAGATCGATCACGCGCAGGGCGAGCGATAACAGTGCAAAGCTCGCCGCGTAGCAGACAACGACTGCGCCCGTCGGACCGATGCGGGTAAATCCCTCGGAGAGCTTTAACGATGTCGTGCCGCAGATCTCCAAGACAATCGCCGCAGCGAGGTAAAGGACGCTCAAGAGCCCATCTCCCGATGGCAGGATCACCGCATGCATGACCAGGAAGGACGTTCCTGTCTGAGTATGTGTGGTAGAATAATCGCGCAGAAAATAGGGATGCTTTGATGAATGAATCGGTAGGTCGAGGTGTCGCAGCTGGTGTGCGCGAGCGTCTTCGCATTCGAGCGGGGGATTTCTCCGGTACGACGGCGGGTTTGGCGCCCGGCAACGTGCAGGCCAATCTGGTCATTCTGCCGAAGGCGCTGGCCCACGACTTTCTGCGCTTCGCCCAGGCCAACCCGAAGCCCTGTCCGGTGCTCGCGGTTTCCGGGCCCGGCTACCCGCACCTGCCCGGTTTGGGTGAAGATCTCGACATCCGCACCGATCTGCCTCGTTATCGCGTGTGGCGCCGGGGCGAGCTGGTCGAGGAGCCTTTCGACCTCTTTCATGTCTGGCGCGACGATCTCGTGAGCTTTGCCCTCGGCTGCTCGTTCTCGTTCGAGGAGGCGCTCGTCGAGAACGGGATCGAATTGCGTCACATCACCTGCGGATCGAATGTCCCGATGTACCGCACCAATATCCCTTGTGCGCCGGCCGGTCCCTTTGCCGGTCCACTTGTCGTCTCGATGCGGCCGCTCAAGCCGAAGGATGCGATCCGGGCGATCCAGATCACCTCGCGTTTTCCCTCGGTGCACGGGGCGCCGATGCATATCGGCCTGCCGGAGGCGATCGGCATCAAGGATCTGGCCAAGCCCGATTACGGCGACGCGGTTCCGGTGGAGAGCGATGAGCTGCCGGTCTTCTGGGCTTGCGGCGTCACCCCGCAAGCGGTAATTGCCGAAGTGCGGCCCGATTTCTGCGTTACCCACGCGCCCGGATGCATGCTGATCACCGATCTGCTGAATACCACGCTGGCGAGCCTGTAGGCGATCGTCGCCCGATGGCGAGCCGACATGACCCACATTTGCTCGTCGACCGGATCGAGCGCCTGATCCACGTCGATGTCGGGCGCAACATCAGCGCGTTGTTCGATGCCGCTCGCGGCGGGCTGTGGGACGCCGCTATGGCATTGGTGAACGCGCGATCGGGCAGGGTCGGATTGATCACCGGCTTCTATATTCCGCAAGGTACCCCACCCGCCGCCGAAACCGACGGACCGGTGGGGACGGCCTTGCTCGCAAAAGCGCTCACCGCGGTGGGGATCCCATGCCGGGTAGCGACTGATGAACCGTGCCGCGGCGCCTGCTCCGCTGCACTTGTCGGAGCCGGAGCCCGGGACGTCGCGATCGATATCGTCGCCGTAGGCGCCCTGCTTGCCCCCCTGATCGAAACATGGCGCCGCGCTGGCATCACCCACGCGATATCGATCGAGCGTTGCGGGCGCAGCGCCGACGGCGCGCCACGCAACATGAGAGCTCAGGACATCGGTTCCTACACCGCGCCATTAGATGATCTGTTTGTGGCCGGACCGTGGGAGACGATCGCGGTCGGGGATGGTGGAAACGAGATCGGGATGGGCGCGATATCGCGCTCGTTGATCGCACGGCATGTCGCACACGGCGCGACGATCGCCTGCGTCACACCGGCGCAACACCTGATCGTCGCCGGCGTCTCGAATTGGGGGGCCTACGCGCTGATCGGCGCCCTCGCGGCGATTTGCGAGGACTGGCGTCAGCCGTTGGTTGGCTGCCTCGACGAAACGCTCGACCGGGCCGTGCTCGAGGCGATGATCGAGCACGGCCCGGCGGTCGATGGCGTCTCGCGTCTACCAACGCCGACCGTGGACGATCTGGACATCGCTACACACCACCGCATATTGCGCATGATCCGCACTTTGGTCGAGCGAGGGCATGCAATATAAGGAATTCATATTCGAAAAATATTTGTATGATCCCGTAGTCTCCACTTTGTCGCTGCGATATCGGTTTGGCGGCGGTCCGCGATTTGAAGAAAAGCTGGCCTTTGATTTTGTACCGCGGCAACTTTCGCCGGAAGTGGGCGTGGTTCTTGATCGCATATTTCGTTTGATATTTTTGATGTCCGGGGTGAGCTACTACAAGAGTTTCGTTCCACCGACGCTGATATGCGAGCCCTTTTCGGTAGATTGCATCACCGCCGAGTTCTTGCACAAGTTCTATGAAAAGGGTCTGGCCGAATTCGCCTTCAGGAATGGGATCTCGTTGCGCGGCCACTTTGCCATCCGGGGATCCAGTGACCCGCC
>Ga0306923_10006739_pt1 | contig 11364 bp, 8 predicted proteins | sample sta12Can44000108_FD_203841 | JGI IMG/M metagenome (GOLD analysis project Ga0306923, IMG submission 203841) | Lab enrichment of tropical soil microbial communities from Luquillo Experimental Forest, Puerto Rico - statanox.12C.anox.44.000.108 (v2)... | ecosystem: Environmental > Terrestrial > Soil...
TACACGCTTGCTTGCAAGATGCGCTTCTTGGCTTCAGACCAGTCTGAACTGGCCGGCGCCGCCTGCGCATCCCTTCCTTGCGTCTTCACTTTGTGAAAGAGCAGAGAACCTGAAGGTCCTCTCCGGCGCCATCCGCTTTCGCTTCAGTCGCCGCCCCGTCAGCGGGGAGGCCGGTTTATATTCAAACGCCGGCCCGGCGTCAACCTCTTTTTTTCGTCCGCCTGAGCTCTTTTCCCAGGCATTCCGCGGAGTTGATCATCTCCGCGTCCCCCGACATTTGGCTTACGCCGTCCGTCGTGGGAGGCCGGTTTTTACGCCGGTGCGGGGGTGGCGTCAACGGCTTTTTTTCATGCCGTCGTCACATTTTTGATTCCCCCCGCCGGGGGCCGCCACGAGCGCCTGAACACCCTCTATATATAGGGGCGAAAAGGGTGGCGGAGCCCCAAGTCGGCGCGGGCGGCGAAACCCTCTTCAAATCAATGCTTTGAATGGTCCGCCAGAACAGCCGCAGGGGATCGGCAATGGTGGGCAGACTTCCCGCCACCGATGCGGCCGCGACACAGTCAAGCTCTAAAAAACCTCATATTTCCTTGCCTTGCGCGGGCGAGGCTGCGATAACCGCTCCATCCTTTTCACTCTGATGGACGAGACCATTGCGCCAGCGCGTATCGGCCAAGATCAAGCGAACCTTGAAGGCGGCGGGTGTAGTTGGCCTGGTGGGCATCGGCGCCATGTTGGCGGCACGGCCCTTCGTCCAGTTCGGCACCCATGACGAACCGCTGGAGGTCGCCCCTCCTGCCTATGTGGACCTGGAGGCCGAACGCTCCGGCTGGGCCGAGCAGGTCGCCTCGGACAGCGAGTTGGAAGACCGCGCCACCCGTCCTATCGAGAACCATGTTCAGGTGGGTTCCGGCGACACCTTGATCGACGTGCTGACTCGCGCCGGCGTCGACGTCTCGGACGCCAACCTGGCCATCGACGCCCTGAAGGACGTCTATAACCCGCGTGCCCTGCGCGCCGGACAGAAGGTGACCGTCACCTTCGACAAGCCTGCCCATGGTTTCGGCGTCGGCGGCTTCACCAAGGTGTCGCTAAATGCCGACCCCATCCGCGAGGTGATGGCGCGCCGATCCACCGACGGCGGCTTCGAGGGTGGCGAAACCAAGCGCCAGGTCAGCCGGCAGATCGCCCATTATTCCGGCCAGATCAAGTCGTCGCTGTTCGAGAGCGCGCAAAACGCCGGCATCCCCGCCCCTGTCATCATCGCCATGATCAAGGCGCTGTCCTACGACGTGGACTTCCAGCGCGACATCCAATCGGGCGACGGCTTCGACGTCATGTTCGAGGCCTATTACGACACCAAGGGCAAGCTGGTGCGCAACGGCGAGATGCTGTACGCCGCCGTCACCTTGAGCGGCAAACCCATCGCCATGTATCGCTTCGAGAATGAAGGCGGCGTGGTGGAGTACTTCAACGAGAAGGGCGAAAGCATCAAGAAGGCCCTGCTGAAGACTCCCGTGGACGGCGCCAAGATCACCTCGGGCTTCGGCATGCGCAACCACCCCATCCTGGGCTTCACCAAGATGCACAAGGGCGTGGATTTCGGCGTGCCCACCGGTACCCCCATCCAGGCCGCCGGCGACGGCACCATCGAGATGGCCGGGTTCAACGGCGCCTACGGCAATTACGTGCGCATCCGCCACGGCAACGGCTATGCCACCGCCTACGCCCACATGAGCCGTATCGCCGCCGGCATGAAGGCGGGCAAGCATGTGGGCCAGGGCCAGGTCGTCGGCTTCGTCGGCGCCACCGGACGCGCCACCGGCCCGCACCTGCATTACGAGGTGCTGCAGGGCAACACCCAGATCAACCCGCTGTCGGTGAAGATGCCCACCAACGTGAGGTTGGCCGGCGGCGCGCTGGACCGCTTCCGCATCAGCAAGCGCGAGACCGACACCCTGCTGTCCAAGATTGCGCCGTCCACCCGCGTGGCCGCCAACGGGCTCAAGGGCGGCGCGCTGACCAACTAGGGTCGGCTCTTCGTTTCAAATCGTTATGGGCGTGACCCGCCGCCACCTGCCCGGCTCCATGCCGTGCGGACAAACGTGGATGTTCGGGCCGAGCCCGAGCATGACGGATCATTTTTGGAGAGTTCGGCCGGGGTTCCTGCGATCGCAGGAACCCCGAGCCTGGCGGCCAGCACCCCTGGGGGGGGAGGGGGAACGGAGCACCGGCCGAGTTCAGTGCCTGAGGTGGGGTATCCACCCTAGGGTGGCGCCTTCTACCATGCTCACCACCATGATGCAAACGAGATGCGCACATAAAAGGTGAATGGCTAATATGCGTTTATGGTAATGCTCGCTGTCCTATCTCAGGCCATGTCCACCGCTTGGCCGTTGATGAGCAGGCTGCCTTCGCCGGCGGAGACATGCACTATGTCACCATCGTTGACCCGACCTTCCAAAATCAGGCTGGCCAGCGGGTTCTGCAACGCCCGCTGAATCACCCGCTTCAACGGCCGCGCGCCGTAAATAGGGTCGTAGCCCTTATCGGCCAGCCATTCTTGTGCCGCTTTGTCCAGTTCCAGCGTGATCTTGCGGTCGGCCAGCAGCTTGCGCAGGCGCCCCAGCTGAATCTCGACGATGCCGGTCATGTTGGCGCGGCTCAGGCGATGGAACAGCAGGATCTCGTCCAGGCGGTTGAGGAATTCGGGGCGGAAGCTGACCCGCACGATCTCCATCACCCCGTCCCGCACCTCGGTGGAATCGTGGCCCTCGTCCTGGGCGGCGAGCAGTTCGGAACCCAGGTTGGAGGTGAGCACGATCAGGGTGTTGCGGAAATCCACGGTGCGCCCCTGGCCGTCGGTGAGGCGGCCGTCGTCCAACACCTGGAGCAGCACATTGAAGACATCCGGGTGCGCCTTCTCCACCTCGTCGAACAGGATCACCTGATAGGGCCGGCGCCGCACCGCCTCGGTCAGGGCGCCGCCCTCCTCGTAGCCCACATAGCCGGGCGGGGCGCCGATGAGGCGGGCCACCGAGTGCTTCTCCATGTATTCCGACATGTCGATGCGGATCATGGCAGTCTCGTCGTCGAACAGGAACTCGGCCAACGCCTTAGTCAGCTCGGTCTTGCCGACGCCGGTGGGGCCGAGGAACAGGAACGAGCCGATGGGCCGGTTGGGATCCTGCAGCCCGGCCCGCGCCCGGCGCACCGCGTTGGCCACCGCGACCACCGCCTCGTCCTGGCCCACCACACGGGTCTTGAGGCTGTTTTCCATGTCCAGCAGCTTCTCGCGCTCGCCCGCCAGCATCTTGTCCACCGGAATGCCGGTCCAGCGCGACACCACGGCGGCGATCTGCTCCTCGGTCACCGCCTCGTTGAGCATGTGGCCCTGCGGCTTGCCGTCGGCGCCGGCCAGCTTGGCTTCCAGGTCGGGGATGACGCCGTAAAGCAGCTCGCCGGCCTTCTCGTAGCGGCCCTCGCGCTGGGCCTTGTCGGCCTCGATGCGGGCCTGGTCCAGTTGCTCCTTGATCTTGGTGGCCGAGGCTAGCTGATCCTTTTCGGCCCGCCACGCCGCGGTGACGCGGGCACTTTCGGCCTCCAGATCGACCAGTTCGTCCTCCAGCCGCTCCAGCCGGTCGCGGCTGGCGGCATCGGCCTCCTTCTTCAGCGCCTCGCGTTCGATCTTCAGCTGAACGATGCGGCGGTCCAGTTCGTCCAGTTCTTCGGGCTTGGAATCCACTTCCATGCGCAGGCGCGAAGCCGCCTCGTCCATCAGGTCGATGGCCTTGTCGGGCAGGAAGCGGTCGGTGATGTAGCGGTTGGACAGGGTCGTCGCCGCCACCAGGGCCGAATCCGAGATGCGCACGCCGTGGTGCAGCTCGTACTTCTCCTTGATGCCGCGCAGGATGGAGATGGTGTCCTCCACCGTGGGCTCGGAGACGAAGACCGGCTGGAAACGCCGCGCCAGGGCGGCGTCCTTCTCCACATGCTTGCGGTATTCGTTCAGCGTGGTGGCGCCGACGCAGTGCAGTTCGCCGCGCGCCAGCGCCGGCTTCAGCAGGTTGGAGGCGTCCATGGCGCCCTCGGCGGCACCGGCACCCACCAGGGTGTGCATCTCGTCGATGAACAGGATGATGTCGCCGTTGCTGGAAGCCACCTCGTTCAGAACCGCCTTCAGGCGCTCCTCGAACTCGCCGCGGAATTTGGCGCCGGCGATCAGCGCGCCCATGTCGAGCGACATCAGGCTTTTCATCTTGAGATTTTCCGGCACATCGCCGTTGACGATGCGGATGGCCAGGCCCTCGACGATGGCGGTCTTGCCGACGCCGGGCTCGCCGATGAGGACGGGATTGTTCTTGGTGCGGCGCGACAGCACCTGGATGGTACGACGGATTTCCTCGTCACGGCCGATGACCGGGTCCAGCTTGCCCTCACGCGCGGTGGCGGTAAGGTCGCGGGCGTACTTCTTCAGCGCGTCATAGGAATCCTCGGCCGAGGCGGAATGCGCCTTGCGGCCCTTGCGCACCTCCTCGATGGCCTTGTTGAGGCCTTGCGGGGTGATCCCGGCCTCCGACAGGATGCGTGCCGACGGCGTACCGGCTGCCATGGTCAGCGCCAGCAAAAGGCGCTCGGCGGTGACGTAGGAATCGCCCGCCTTCTCGGCCATCTGCTCGGCCTGCTCGAACACCCGAGCCAGTTCGGTGGTGAGATGCAGGCCGCCGGCGCCGGGCCCCTCCACCTTGGGCTGCTTGTCCAGCTCCGCCTCGACCGCCACCAGCGCCTTCTTGGGGTCGCCCCCGGCGGCGCGCATCAGGTTGGCGGCCAAACCTTCCTTGTCGTCCAGCAGCACCTTCAGCAGATGCTCGGGCAGCAGCCGCTGATGACCCTTGCGCACGGCCAGGGTCTGCGCCGACTGGATGAAGCCCTTGCAGCGCTCGGTGTACTTCTCGAAATCCATGCCCTTCCTCCCACGCGACCGGCCTCCCCTGCCCCGCTTCGGCAGCGGGGGAAACCCTCGAAGAACTGCGGATTAATATGGACGGCTTTTCCAGGGTCGCAACCGACGGCCTGCCTCGCCGGAAAATTTCCCATCACCATAATAAATCGACCTGAGAGCTACTGATATACGTTCGTACTAACTCTCCATCCTCCTTTTGGGGAGTTGAGCTAAAAGTATCAGCGCCGCATCCTGCCTATCGGCACGGAGGCCTCGACTTATGTGCACTTTCAACGATCCCAGGATGCGCCTGCAGGAGCATATATCAACTGAAGGTCACCGCCCGGCGATTAGCCAGGGAGCTGATTGCGGTTGCATCCTGTCACGTGCCGTCGCGAAATTGGCCTTCGAGAAGGGCCGCAAGCTGTTCCACCAGGGGGACAGGGTGCGGGGCGCCTACAGCTTGACCTCGGGACTGGTGGCCATCGAGCGGGTGGACGAAGACGGCGAATTCGTCATCCTTCGCTTGTTACGGCCCGGCACGCTGTTCCCCTGCGCGGACCTGTTCGCGGACGGCCAACACGGCACCGCGGCCCGCGCCCTGACGGACGCGGAGGTCTGCTTCATACCCCTGGAGCGCCTGGAGGCCGCCATGGCCGAACCGGCCGTACGGACGGCCCTGATGCGAGCCAGCAGCGAAGAGGCCCGTCAGCACGAAAATACGATCTTCCGCCTATGTGCGAACGACCTAGCCGAACGTATCCTCGACATCCTGCGCGAGTTTGCCATGGAACAGGATGTCGCCCCCGATGGAACCCAATCCATCAAACTTCCGCTGCAATGGCGCGACATCGCCGCCATGGTGGGGACCGGCCCGGAGGTTCTGAGCCGGACGCTGCGGCGCCTTGTCGAGGAACGGCGCCTGACCTTCAGCGGGCGCTATGTGACCTTGGCGCCCGAGACAGTGGCGCCAGGAAGACGCGCGGTGTGATGCATACAAAGGTTCATCCCAAAGGCGTCATGGCCGAACTTGTTCCGGGCATCCACGCGGGTCCGTCCGGCACCGCGCCAGACGGCCCCATGGATGGCCGGGTCAAGCCCGGCCATGACGAACCTAGTGGTGCCCGCTAACCTGCGTTGAACCAACAAAAAAACCCCCAGCTTTCGCCGGGGGTTTTCGCATCGTCTTAGACGCTGACCGGTTCGGGCGGGTTGCCCTCTTCCGCCTCGGCCGCCGGCTGGGCGGACTGGCGCGGGCGACGGGGGCGACGCTCCGGGCGTTCGCCACGCTCGGCGCCCCGCTCGGTACGCTCACCCTCAGGGCGTTCGGCGCGCTCGACCCGTTCACCACGAGGCGCACGCTCGCGGCGGGGACGCTCGGCGCGTTCCGGCTGAGCCTCTTCCGCTTCCTGGGACACGGGCTCCGCCTCGGAAACGACGTCCTCGGCTTCGACCTGGGCGGGCACACCGGCGGGAGCCGAAGCGGCCTGCTCATCGCCCTCCTCGTCGTCGCCGACCATTTCGTTCTGGTCTTCGGCCGGGGTGGGCAGGTTCTGGGGACGGCGCTGACCGTTGTTCTGGTTATAGGCGTTGATCAGGCGGAAATAATGCTCGGCGTGCTGATAGAAGTTCTCGGCCGCCACACGGTCGCCCTGCGACGACGCATCGCGGGCCAGGGCCAGGTACTTCTCCATCACCTGGTGGGCATTGCCACGGATGCGGCCCTCGGGACCGTTGGAGTCAAACACCTGGGTGCGGACATTGATGTGGCGCGGGCCACCACCACCGCCACCGTGACCACCGCCACCGTGACCGCCGCTGCTGAAATTGCCTCGATTGGGATTACCGCCGTTATTGCCACGGCCACGGGAGCGTTGCTTCGGGTTCACGGATCCTGCCTTCAATGATACCGATCAATGCACTGTTTCAGACGATCCACCCGGTTAGCGCCGGGTCCGGCCATGACCTCGACATCATCGAGGTTGGGCGATGGTGGGATCGGTAGGCGCTACAGTGAGGGGCGGAGCCGGCGGCTCGACGCGGACCTCGGTTCGGCGGCGCTCGACGGGCGTCACCCTATCCGGGAAGTTTGCTCTTTCCAACTCTTTTTTTGGCCTTTGCTCAGATGCTTTCCTGGCGGCCGCCGACGACGCATCGCTGCACCCCGGCAAGGTCCTGTTCCAGCGCCAGTACGGTGATCCCGTACTGGCGGAACAGCGCCGCCACCGCTTCGGCCTGGCCCTTGCCCACCTCGACGGCGGCGATGCCGTCGGGATTAAGCAGCCGGGCCATGTGGGGCACCAACTGCCGATAGCAATCCAGGCCATCCGCCCCACCGGCCAGAGCCAAGCGGGGCTCGTAACGGGCCACCTCGGGCTCAAGGCCGTCAATATCCTGATCGGGGATATAGGGCGGATTCGAGACGATTACATCGAACCTTTCGTCCAGGTCCCTCCCCCAGTCGGACAGAAGGAACCGCGTCCGGACGCTCAACCCATGGGCTATGGAATTCTCGCGGGCCACCTCCAAAGCAGCGGGGCTTTTGTCCACCGCCACTCCCGTGGCATTGGGCAATTCGGAGAGCAAGGCCAGCAGGATGGCGCCGGTGCCGGTGCCGAAATCCACCACCTTGAGCGGTGCGGCGCGGTCGGGCAGGCGCTTCAGCACCGCCTCCACCAGCGTCTCGGTATCGCCGCGCGGGTCCAAGGTGTCGGCGGTGACCTTGAGGTTCAGCGTCCAGAAGCCGCGCCGGCCAAGGATATGGCTCATGGGCTCGCGCGCCAGACGACGTGCCGCCAAGTGCTCCAGCCGCCCGGCCTGTTCGGGCGAGATGGCCATATCGGGGGCCAGCGCCACCCGGTCGGGGCTGACCCCCAACACCTTGGCCACCAGCAGGCGGGCGTCCAGGCGGGCGGTGTCGATGCCGGCCTGGGCCAAACGTTCGGCGACCGCGCGGGCGGTGGCGCCAGCTTGCACTTACGCCATCTCCGCCAGGCGCTCGGCCTGGTCGGCGGCGATCAGCGCCTCGACCACCTCGTCGAGCGAGGTGCCGTTCATCACGTCCTCGATCTTGTAGAGGGTCAGGTTGATGCGATGGTCGGTAACGCGGCCCTGGGGAAAATTATAGGTGCGGATACGCTCCGACCGATCGCCCGAGCCCACTTGGCTCTTGCGGGCGGCGGCACGCTCGGCGTCCTTGGCGGAACGTTCCATCTCGTACAGGCGGGCACGCAGCAGCTTCAGGGCGGTGGCCTTGTTCTTGTGCTGGCTCTTTTCCTGCTGGCAGGCCACGGCCAGGCCGGTGGGAATGTGGGTAACACGCACCGCCGAATCGGTGGTGTTCACCGACTGGCCGCCCGACCCTTGCGAGCGGTAGACGTCGAAGCGCAGATCGGAATCGTTCAACTGGATGTCCACCTCTTCCGCCTCGGGCATGATGGCCACGGTGGCAGCCGAGGTGTGGATGCGGCCGCCAGCCTCGGTGGCGGGCACGCGCTGGACGCGATGGACGCCGGATTCGAACTTCAGGCGGGCGAACACGCCGCGGCCGGTGATGGTGGCGGTGGCTTCCTTCATGCCGCCGATGTCGGTGTCGTTGACGTCCATGACCTCGAAACGCCAGCCCTTGGTGGCGGCGTAGCGCTCGTACATGCGGAACAGCTCGGCGGCGAACAGGGCCGCCTCCTCGCCGCCGGTGCCGGCGCGCACTTCCAGGATGGCGTTCTTCTCGTCCGCCTCGTCCTTGGGCAGCAGCATCAACTGAACCTCGCGCTCCAGCTGGGGCAGGCGCTCCTTGAGGTCGTAATACTCGGCCTCGGCCAGATCCTTCATCTCGGGATCGGCCATCATGATTTCGGCCTCTTCCATGTCGGAACGGGCCTTCTTCAGCGCCTGCACGGCGCCCACCACCGGCTCGATCTCCGAGAATTCCTTGGAAAGCTTGGCGAAGGACGAGCCGTCGGCCGACGACAGCAGCTCACGCAGCTCGTCGTAGCGGTAGAGGACCTTGTCCAGTTGGGCGTCGAGGTTCATGTCTTTTCCGTTTAATCCAGGCGGAACAGGGTCCGCAGCGTCTTTTCCATCTGTTGCCATTCCGCGCCTTGCGCCGCCACCGACTTCATCGCCTCGGAGGGCGCATGCAGCAGGCGGTGGATCAGCAGGCGGGTGGCGGCGTCGGCGTCGCCATGAGTTTCGGCCAGCACCGCCTCGCGGGTCTCCTCGAAGCGCTGGCGCAAGGACACGATGGCCGGCACGGCGACGCGGGCGGCACGGCCCTTGAGGAAGCCGTTCACCTCGTCGTCGAGGATGGCCCAGGCGGCGCGGGCCGCCTGTTCGCGGGTGGCGCGGCCTTCCAGGGCCACCCGCTCCAGATCGTTCAGATCGTAGAGGAAGGCGCCATCCACCCGGTTCACCGCAGGCTCGATGTCGCCGGGAATACCGGCGTCCACCAGGAAGATGGGCTTGCGGCGGCGCTTCTTCAGGGCGGCGGTGACCGCTTCGGCGCTGACCAGGAAGGCGCGGCCACCGGTGGAGGCCACCACCACGTCGGCCGCGGCCAGGGCGTCCTTCATCTGGTCGAACGGCACCACGTGGGCGTTCAGGCTTTGCGCCAGCGCCTCAGCGCGGGATGCGCGCGGCGCGGTGATGGACAGGCGCGACAATCCGGCGGCCAGCAGGCTTTCCGCCACCAGCTCGCCCATGTCGCCGGCGCCCACCACCAGACCGGTGCAGCCGGACAGGTCACCGTGCAGGTCGCGGGCCAACTGGACGGAAGCGGCGGCGATGGAGACCGGGCCTTCGCCGATATGGGTCTCGCTGCGCACCCGCTTGGCGGCGGCGAAAGCGGCCTGAAGGATGGCCTCCAACTCGGGGCCGCAGGTGCCGGCGTCGCGGGCGAGGCGGTGGGCGGTCTTGACCTGGCCCGCCACGTGCGGCTCGCCGATCACCAGCGAGTCCAGCGCCGCCGCAACGGCGAAGCCATGGCGCACGGCCACGGCCCCCGCATGGGTATAGAACTGCCCCGACAGCGTGGCGGGCGCCAGCCCGGCGCGCTCGGCGAAAGCCTCGGCCACCAGCTGGGCGGCCACCTCGTCATCGTGGTGGCTGGCCCACACCTCGACCCGGTCGCAGGTGGACAGCACCAACACCTCATGCAGGCCCTTGGCCTTGAGGCGGGTCAGGAACTCGCTCGCCCCGGCGTCGTCGACGAACAACTGGTCGCGCAAGGACAGCGACGCCGACCGGTGGTTGGCGCCGATGATGACGAAACGGGGCGAGACCAAACTCATGACCTGGAAAGACGCTCCTCCAGCGCCGCCAGCGGCACTTCCTCCTGCGCGCCGGAATCCAGGTCGCGCAGCGTAGCGGCGCCGCGCGCCGCCTCATCCTCGCCCAGGATCACGGCGAAGCGGGCATTGGCCTTGTTGGCGCGGGCCATGCGCTTCTTCATGTTGCCCGAGAAGCCCAATTCCACCGACATGCCGGCAGCGCGCAAGGAATCGGCCAGCACCATGGCGGCGATGGCGTCGCCCATGGGGATGATTGCGACCGGACGGGCCGCCTCGGGCACCTCCTCGACCAGCATGGACAGGCGCTCGACGCCCGCCGCCCAGCCGATGCCGGGAGTGGCCGGACCGCCCATCTGGCCGATCAGGCCGTCATAACGGCCGCCCGCCAGCACGGTGCCCTGGGCACCGAGCGCGGTGGTGGTGAACTCGAAGGCGGTGTGGCAGTAGTAGTCGAGGCCGCGCACCAGCTTGGGGTTGACCACGAACGGCACACCCAGCGCGGTCAGGCCGCCGGTCACCTGCTCGAAGAACTCCTTGGCCCCAGGAGTCAGGCAGTCGTGGATCAGCGGCGCGCCGGCCACGATGGCCCTGTCGCCCTCGTCCTTGGAATCCAGCACCCGCATGGGGTTCTTGTCCAGGCGGCTGCGGCTGTCCTCGGACAGCATCTCCTTGTAGGGCGTGAGGTACGCCACCAGGGCGTCGCGATAGGCGGCGCGACTGACGGCATCGCCCAGGGTGTTGATCTCAAGCTGCACTTTGTCCTTGAGCCCCAGGGCCGACAGCATCCGGTAGGCCATGGACACGACCTCGATGTCGGCCTGGGGGCTGTCCACGCCCAGCAGCTCGACGCCCACCTGGTGGAACTGGCGCAGGCGCCCCTTCTGCGGGCGCTCGTGGCGGAACATGGGGCCGCGATAGAACAGCTTGAGTGGCAGGTTCTGCGACAGCCCGCCCGAGATGAAGGCGCGCGCCACGCCCGCGGTGCCCTCGGGGCGCAGCGTGATGGAATCGCCCGAGCGGTCAGCGAAGGTGTACATCTCCTTGGTCACCACGTCCGAGGTCTCGCCCAGGGTGCGCGAGAACACTTCAGTGAACTCGAAGATGGGGGTGACGATCTCGCCGTAGCCGTAGCGC
>Ga0306923_10006741_pt1 | contig 11362 bp, 4 predicted proteins | sample sta12Can44000108_FD_203841 | JGI IMG/M metagenome (GOLD analysis project Ga0306923, IMG submission 203841) | Lab enrichment of tropical soil microbial communities from Luquillo Experimental Forest, Puerto Rico - statanox.12C.anox.44.000.108 (v2)... | ecosystem: Environmental > Terrestrial > Soil...
TGCGCTGTCGCCAATAAGCGCAAGTACCACGGCGCCGTCCGACAACGTCGACCCCAACGACGGCGGATGAGCCAGCCTCCGAGCCTCTGCGATGGCCGCGTTGCTCTTTGCCAGTGCCTGATCCGGAAAGCCGAGACAGAAAAGGACGATACCCAATATTCCCTGCGACACCACATCGAGACTGAATCCAGCCTGATGAGCAAGTGAGTGGTGGGACATTGGATCATAGAGCTCCAACCCCGTTTCCAAATGCCACCGGGACAAAGCAAATCTACCGGCGAGCATCAGGTTTCGGCCGGAGGAGTAGTGACTCAGAACTAGTCCGACGGAATCGTTGTGCTGGCGACTCAGCCTCAACAGAGCCTCGTCTATGGGCAGCGCCAAATCGAGTTCGCCGCGGGCCGCGTGATAGCGAGACTGTCCATAGGGAACAAGACGGAACTCCAAGGGGGAACCCAATTGTTCCCATAGCTCTCTCGCACGGGCATAGGCATAGCCCGCTTCCGGCGCGGCGAAGCCTTTTACGACCAACAAAGTTGCGCCCAAGCTGCAGCGAAGTTCGAGCTCGTGTCGCTGGCGTTCTCGGTTGTCCGGCAGAAGCGCCAGCTGGTCGAGCGCCTTTTGGAATTGCGAGGCCGCTTCCGCCATTGCCGAGTGGGCGGCGGAGCGATGACCAGCTTTATCCCAATAGGCGACGGATTTTTCGGCCAACCCGGCTTCCTCATAATGTCGCGCAAAGAGCTCAGGCTGGCTGTCCATCAGCTCCGGAGAGTGGGTTTCGAGCGCTTCGGCGATTTGTGCGTGCAATTGCTGGCGAGAGCTGCGCAGCAGACTGCTATGCGCAGCGTCCTGCACCAGTGCATGCTTGAAAGTATAAACCGCCTCGGGCGGCGCGCCTCGCTGGAAGACCAACTCGGAGGCGACGAGACGGGCGAGAGCCGTTTGCAGCTCATCGTAGGGAAGACGAGACACGGTATGCATCAGCGCATAGGAAAACTCGCGTCCCATCGCAGCGCCGATCTGCGCCACCAGACGAACCGACGCCAGGCGGTCCAGCCGCGCCATCAACGAATCACGCAAACTCGTGGGGATCGCGAATGGTGGCAGTGTGCGGTCGAGCACATAGTGATCCCCGTCCTCGCGCAGCAGACCACTCTCGAGTACGCTCTTCGTCAACTCCTCGACAAACAGCGGCACCCCATCGGTGCGGTCGGCGATCTCGGTGACGACCGCCTCGGGCAATGCCTTGCCGCCAGCGATCTGTGCTACCAAAAGCGTCCGATCGTGCCGATCCAGGCGATTGAGCGCCAGCAGGCTGACCTGCGGCTGGCCCGTCCAGGGCGGCTGGAACTCGGGGCGGAACGTTACGACCAGCAGCACCGGCAGGCTACGCACCCGCGCCAGGCGGAGGTCGAGCAGCTCGCGCGAGGTAGGGTCGATCCAATGCACGTCCTCGACGATCATCAGAACCGGCTGTTGGCGCGCCAGACCCTCAAGTTGCCGGACCAGCGCCTCCAATGTCCGCTCCCTTTTTCGTTGCGGACTGAGGTTCGACAATGGGTGGCGCTGCGAAATCGGCAACGAGAGCAGGTCGGCGAGAAGCGCCATATCCTCCTCGGGCGGCGAAACGCGTGCCAGCATGACCTCAAGCTTTCTCAGCTTCGCAGCGGGCGGATCATCGGGCTCGAACCCCGCCACCCGGCGGAGCTGCTCGATGGACGGATAGAGCTGGCTGTCCTGGTGGTGCGGCGAGCAGAAAAGGCGCAGGCTAAGATGCGGCTCGGTGGCGAGCCGCTCCTCCAGCACCGCGGCGATACGCGACTTGCCGATCCCGAGTTCGCCCGAGATGAGCACAACCTGGCCGTCGCCGGCCTTGGCGCGCGCCCAGCGTCGCAACAGCAGGTCGATCTCCTCGTCGCGACCGATCAGAGGGGTCAGCGTCGATCCGTGCAATGCCTCGAAGCGGCTCTCGACTGCGCTCGGACGCAATACCCGCCATGCCGGCACTGGGTCGGCGATGCCCTTCACTTCGACGACGCCGAGATCTTTGTACTCAAAGAGATCGCCGACCAGGCGGCGCGTGCCCGCGGTAATGACGACTGTGTCTGGCTCGGCCAAAGTCTGCAATCGGGCGGCGAGGTTGGGTGTTTCCCCGACTACGGATTGTTCCTGGGCTGGGCCTGCGCCGATCAAATCACCAACGACCACCAGTCCAGTGGCGATCCCGACTCGCGCCTGGAGCTTGACGGATCCGACCTCGAGGCGAGTGACGGCCTCGATGGCGCCTAGCCCAGCCCGCACCGCTCGTTCGGCGTCGTCCTCATGCGCTTGCGGGTAGCCGAAATAAACCAGCACGCCGTCGCCCATGTACCTTCCAACCAAGCCGTCGAACACGGCGACCACCCCAGCGACGGCCCGGTGATATGCGGCGATAACCTCGCGCAAATCTTCGGGGTCGAGGCGCGACGACAGCGGCGTCGAGTCGACGAGATCGCAGAACATGACCGTGAGCTGACGGCGTTCGGCGGCTTCGGTGCGAGGTGGAGGGAGCGCGCCGAGCGGAGTTAGAGCAGGGGCATCCGCAATCGGCTTGCCGCAGCCGCCACAGAACTTTGCGGTGGGCTCGTTCTCAAAACCGCAGCCTGGGCATAGCGAGGGGAGGGGCGACCCGCACTTGGCGCAGAAGCGTCTGGTCGCCGCATTTTCGGCCCTGCACTTTAAGCAGCGCATAGGGAGCTCTCGGGCGCGCGAACCAATCTGCCCCGAGCATAACCGAAAGGCGACGATCTTAGAAGCTCGGGCCTGAACGCATCACGCTGGCCGGGCGAGCTGATCAAAGGCGCTGGTCCGACACGGACCCAAGGCGCGGGCGCCGCTGGCGGGGTGCCGGGGTGAGCGCCCGAGGACATTCGGGTGAGAGATAGCCCGATTAGGCGACCTCGGGATGGCTCCGTCTTACCCCAGCGCGACGTTTAGTTCCGCCCGACGACAAGTCGCCGTGACCCGCGCCGGTTATAATGAGTGGCCGGTTACAGTCGGACGCTGCGGTTTATCGAGGTCCTGCGAACGACCGGTATCGGCGCAACCCCGTCGTTGCCGCGCGTTCCGCCGAAGGTCTCTTCACCGAACCCACAGCGGTCCCTTAAGCTTGGCGGCGGGAACCGCTCTTGATGCCCCTCAGCGGCCATTCCCGCTCGGCAGCCGAGCTGGCAGGCAGGGTGATAACCGACCTTCCTCGTTCCCGCTTTTGAGCCAGTTGCCGAACTCTAATTGGATGTTTGTCGGGGATGGTCGGCACGGCCTGCTGAGCGCGTTCTACCGCCAGCCCGGCACAGCGGAGGAGTGGATCGAGACGGCTAGGGGACGATCAACTGGACGCGAGTGTCGTGCAGCACTTTAGCCGCCAACGCCATCCATCCTCCTTGCGCTGGCAGACAACCTCGGCAATTTCATGAGGACTCTTGCAATGCCAAAGCAACCGAACCGCGGTCGCTGACCCACCTGTGCGAGAACTGATCAAGATCCGCGGCAAGATTGTGAGCCATGGCCGCTATATCATGTTCCAGATGGCCGAGGTCGCGGTATCGCAAATCCTGGTGGATATCGATTAAATTTTGCCTTTAATATGACCCTACGTAAAATCTAAGAAACCCACACGACGGGCGCAACCAAAGCAGTCCTCCGGCAGGAAACATTATGCCCACCGCCCAGCACGCCATGGACGCAAGGACGCGCTTGCTGCGTTTCCGGTTCTGCGTCGCGATAGCCGCGAGCGCCTTCGGCAGCGTCGCGACGCTACAATCGGACGCGTTGGCGAAGGTCGTCGGCTTTGAAATCATCAAGATCGAGTCGCCGGCCTTCGGCGGTCGATCTTTCGGCGGTGTCGGGTCCTACGATCGCATTCTGGCGAGGGCGACGATCGCCGTCGATCCAGTCGATCGCCACAACGCCACAATAATCGACATTGGCCTTGCGCCACGAAACGGCCAAGGGCTCGTCGAGGCGACGAGCGAAGTCGAGATCCTGCGCCCAACCGATCCGGCGAGAGGAAGCGATAAGCTCCTCTATGATGTTCTGAACCGCGGACGCAAGGCCGCCCTGCCTCTATTCAACGACAGCCCAGGCAAGGACGATCTTGCTGAGCCGGCAAACATCGGCAACGGCTTTCTAATGGAGCGCGGCTACACGGTGGTCTGGGCCGGTTGGCAGCCGGATGTGTCACCCGGCGAAGGCCGTCTGAATCTCGCGGTGCCGACTATCCCTAACGTTACCGGCCCTTCAGTCGAAGAGTTCGTCTTCGACAACACGACCGACCCGGTCGCAGCGACGCTCACCTACCAGCGGCCGACGTCGACCCTGGAAAGGCCAGGCTCACCAGACCGGCCGGCTTCGACGCGGGCGCCATCTACGAACTCGTTTATACGGCAAAAGACGCAAAACCGATGGGGTTCGGCTTCGCGGTACCGCGCGACATCGTCTCGTTTCTGCGCCACGAGAAGGCCGATGCGGAAATGCACCCGAACCCACTCGCCGACCGGCACTTCGCCAAAGCCATCGGCTTCGGGCTCTCGCAGAGTGGGCGTTACCTGCGCGACTACCTCTATCTCGGATTCAACGAGGACGAGGCCGGCCGCGTCGTCTTCGAGGGTCTGATGCCTCATATTGCCGGCGCCAAGAAAACTTTCATCAACTACCGCTTCGCCCAGCCCGGCCGAGCCGTGGGACAACACTCCTCGCACGCCTATCCGGGAGACGAGTTTCCGTTCACCTATCCGGTGCTGACCGACGCGGTCACGGGGAGGACCGACGGCATCCTGGCGCGCTGCCTGGAGGCAAACAATTGTCCGAAGGTGGTGCAAACGGACACCGAGTTAGAAGTGTACCAGTCGCAGGCCTCGCTCGTGGTGACGGACACGAAGGGAGACGCGCTCGATCTGCCGGAGAATGTCCGAACGTATCTAATCGCCAATACGCCGCATTTTGCGCTTTTCGGCGCCAAGCCCGCCGCTACTCCGGCGTGCCAATATCAGACGAACCCCTTGCACGCGGGCGCTCCGATGCGGGCGCTGCTTGTCGCGATGGACGCCTGGCTCGACGGCGCCGAGCCTCCGGCGAGCCGGTACCCCAGCCGCAAGAGTGACACCTTCGTGTCGCCGCAACGGGACTTGGTCGGCATCCCGGCAATCCCGGGCTTCAAATACACAGGCGTCATCAACGAGGTGGCGGCGCTGGACCATTCGACGATTCCGCCGAAGATCGGCGCGTCCTACCCCGTGTATGTCGGGCGCACCGACGGAGAAGGGCATACGGTTGCGGGGCTCCGGATGCCTGCGCTCGACGCGCCGATCGCGACGTATTTCGGGTTCAACTACCGCAGGGCCGGCTACGCCGAGGGCGAGCTGTGCGATCTCTCCGGCGCCACGCTGCCGCTCGCGAAGACGAAGGCGGAGCGGCTCGCCTCGGCTGACCCGCGTCCATCGCTCGAGGAGCGCTATCCAACCCCGCGGGATTATTTCGCCGCGGTCGAGGCTTCAGCCCACAAGCTCGTTCAGGACCGGCTTCTCCTCGAAGAGGACGCCAAGCAGATCATCGAAAGAGCAGCTCAGGAGATGTGAAAAAGATTTGGCAACCGAACGACCGACTTTCCAAGGTTGCCGGGCGTTGTCCAGATTTGCCAAAATTTGTTGTTATCCTTATTCGGGGGAGGCTTTAATTTCATTCCCGAGGCCGGTCTCGCCTGCCCCGCAATACTTTTGCCCCTTCATTCCTGCCTTGACCCGCCGTACCGCGTGCTCCCAACCTCGCATTCGCATGGTCTTGAGAACCCTTTCCCGCTGAGGAGCGAGAGGCGGATAGCGTCTTCGACCTTCGGGTCGACCGGTGCTTGCCGCTTTCGGTGCGTTCTCTTGCGCTCGGGTGATCCCGGATTAATATCCGGAAAAATGTAGGTTTCTGGATGTTGTGTTCGTCGCGCGAGGGTGGGGTGTGGGTCGAAGGTCTCTTGACCGAACCGACAGCGGGCGCTCAGCCTTGGCGACGGGAACGCGTACTCGTGCCCCATTCCGGCCGTTCGTTATGCCACCAGGATCCCGGCAGAAGATAGAGAGCGGACCTTCGGTTCCCGTCGGCTGATGACTTCTCGTCCCAGATCCATCGGTAGCATCGCCGCCCGCGCAGCTATTCCCATAATCGGCGGCATGTAGCGTCATAAAAGGTTATCTTTAAGTTTGTCTAAGGCGCTCTCATAACTCCGAACTATCGACCGGAATACCGGCGAAAGGGACAGCCCCGTGCTCTAGGGGGGAAGCTTATGCGCAAGCTCCCAGTCATTTTGACCGCGGCTACGACCATTGCTCTTTTCGCGTCCGCGGCATCGGCCGAGTTGGGATCCGACAACCCCACCGACGCCACGCTGGTGACGCAGCGGGAGGTGGAAGCGGGATGCGACACCTCGACAGTGCCGCCGACGTGCCCGTCGGGGACGGCCAACGTCTTCAATTCGGGAACCTTCGACATTGCTTCTCCGCCGGCCGCAACGACGTTCACACCGGTGAAGCGCGTTCGCCGCGACAATTTCGGAGTCGTCGGCCCGTTCATGCTGAATAACGGCCTAACGGAGAAGGACCTCGACAATCTCGTCTACCCCGACACCACGGAGCTGGAAAAGGATAAGCTGGTCGAGGGCCTGCAGTTCTTTACAATGTTCCATACTGCTGCCCAGGGGCTGGGGCCAATCAACAATCAGCGGGCCTGCATCGGGTGCCACCTGAACGCGGCCGAAGCGATCAAGAGCAAAGGGCTGCTGCGCGGCCAAGATTGCCTCCCCCCAAATTTGAATTCCACTTGCAGCAATGTATCTAATGTCACGCGTGCGGCGCGCTCGACGCCAACCAATTTCGAGTTTACTTCGCTCGATCCCAATACCGGTGGCGGCCGCGCACCCGATAATCTTGATGCCCTCACGAATACCGGGAGAACGGCGGCCTTCACGACCTTTGGCGATTTCGACCCGAACCACGCTGACGCCGCCAGCAACCCCACCGGTATCGGGTTTTTTGATCCGCTCGATGGGACGACTGCGAACATCGTCACCGGCCAGACCGCGCAGCCGTTCGGAGGGTTCGTGCAGCATCACCGGCCCGCCGCCCTCGACTGCGTGATAAAACCGCTACCGCCCGTCGCGCTCGACGCAAATTTGAACGGCACTCTCGTACCGAGCGGCGCCTTCCAACGCAGCGTGGGACAGCGAGCGGGGCCGCCCTATATCGGCCGGGGGCTGATGGAGGCGGTGCCGACAGCGGACATTACCGCGAATGTGGGCGGCGTCCAAAACGGTCCATCTTCGCTCGGCAATTTCGCCGCAGCACTGCAATGTTCCACCGCCGGCTGTATCTCCAGCAAAGCCAACATGATTCCGCGCAACTTCGCCGTACACACCGCAAACACAGACCTGCAGAAAGGCACCGTGACCGGCTTTGTTGGCGGGCCGGGCCGCTTTGGGCTGCGAGCGAACGGTGTCGAAATTCTGCAGTTCATTGCCGGCGGTCTGCAGGGTGAGCTGTCGTTCACTAGTTTATTCAACGGCGCCGAAATTGTTTTTCCCACCCTGTTTCCGGGAGGGACGACGGAAATCATAGAGCCCCTTACATGTGCAATGGCGCTTTCGGAGACGTTCGGTCAACCAGCCAATGTGCTGCCACCGCCGCCATTCCCACCACCTGGGGCAGTCGACCCCAATACGCTCGAGGTCCACCTCTCCACACCCTTCAGCATCCGAAACCTGCTGCGCAATACGGCCCCGCCCGAGTTCGGGGACGCGCTGCTCGATGTGCTGCAATCGCGCGATCCGGGAAAGCCCCTGCATGGGAACAGCAAGGCAGCGGTGGTTCAGCGTGGGGCGCAGCTGTTCGGCATCGATTTGGTGGCCTTTGCCAATCGCACTGTCGGCGGCGCCATGAAGGCCGGGAGCGACGGGCGCGATGATAATGCGATCAATCAGACCGATCGCAAGCTGAACTGCGTCGGCTGCCATATACCGATCAGCAAAACCGGTCAGTCGCCGGCCGATGTGGGGGCGGAGCATCTCACCAATGTGTGGGCACCGATCTTTTCGGACCTGCTGCTCCATCATATGCCTGTCATCAATGGGGAGCGTGTGACGACGGATGGACTGCCGCGCGACGTGGTAGCCATCTCCCGCTTGGCGACAAATGCGCCAACTAAAGAAAACGATGGAGCCAAGGACGAAGATCGCGAGGACAACCGGGGTCGTACCAAGGGTCGGGTCTTTGACACCTTCGATCTGGAGCGCAACCTCGCCGACGATACGTTCTCGAACTCTAAAGCTTCGGCCGAAGGTTCTGAATTCCGCACAGCGCCACTGATGGGATTGGGCCGGATCGGTGCGCCGTTCCTGCACGATGGCCGGGTCTATCTGAGCAGGGATACCGTGCAGAGCACCCCCGCCGGCACGGTTACGACGAACCGAGAGCTCACCAACGTGCCGCTCGTCGTGCGCAGCCTGGACGACGCCCTGCTTGCCGCGATCGAGCTGCACGATCTCCCGGCCCCCGACGACGAGAAGACGCCAAAGATGCCTGGCGCAGGGTGTCCGGTACCTCAGGAGACTACCAACGTGACCGAAACGGCGGCCGACATCTGCCCCGACTACAGCAGCACAACCTCGCAAACCAATCGGAGTGACTCTCGCGAGGTCATTCGGCGGTTCCGCGAGTTGAGCTCCGAAGACCAGCAGGCCGTGATCGAATTCCTAAAGCAGCTCTAAGCGAGGCGATACCCGGGCTCTGCCTCCTACGATGGGCATCGCCCTCGGCGTGTGTGCCGACGAGATTGACGCTGTCGGCGAAAGCCCCTCGACGGATCCCGATCGTTAGCTCCAGGGCGAGTCCGCTTGAGGTTCTGATGGGTCCTCCGGTTTCGGAGAGGATGCGCAAATCGTAGAGCGGGTCCGGGGCGAGCATGTTTGCGCATTCGAAGACGGAAAGTGTGCTTAGGCTCAACACTTGAAAATTCGGGAATGCGATGAAGCCGATGCGTCGCATGGACGGACCCTCCATCGAATGGCGCTCAGCGGCTTATTGTCTCTGAAGTCGACCCTCGGACGCATTTTGACACAGGCGTCCTAGGGCCATCAACATACGGAAGCCCGCCGTCGGGTAGCGTTGCCGTAGAGCCATCGGTTGAGTGGTCTCGCCGGGTTCTGTCGCGGAAGCTGTTGGAAACGGAAAACACTCTCGCACTATAAGGCCTTGACCGCGGCCGGGGTCGAGGCGCGCTATTTTGAGCTCGACAGCGATCTCGGCCATTCCTCCAGCGGCCCCGAGCACGCCAAATGGTCGCCGATGTTGCGCGCGTTCCCGGCGCTGCTGGTCGCCTGGCTGAACTAAGGCGGTTCGCCGGCTCGGTCTCGCTGAATGCGGGACTTGCGCGGACGCGCGTGGGTTGATCGAAGCCGAGCTTGTCGAAGGCGCACGGCGAAGCACGATGGACGAGTTAGCGCAGGCCACTGCCGCAGCCGACAAGCTGCTGGTGTTTTAAGGAGTGTCCCATGTCTTCACGGAAAGTCCTTTTGGTCGCGGCAATACTGACTGCCTCAGCCACCGTTGCGTTCCCGCAAACCAGCACATCGCCACCCGCCGCAACGGGCACGCCAGCCCCGGCTCAAGGAATGCCGATGGGATCGATGCCTGGGGCCTCCGGCGGTACGCCGATGATGGGCGGACAGCAAATGGGGGGAATGCCCATGATGGGCATGATGCAGATGATGATGGGTGGCATGGCCGGTCACGTCGAGGGACGCATCGCCTTTCTCAAGACCGAACTCAAGATCACGGACGCGCAACAGCCCTTGTGGAATGCGGTCGCCGATGCGATGCGGGCGAGCGCGAAGGACATGGCCGCTATGATGCCCATCATGCAGTCCATGATGCAGCCGTCGGGCACGCTCCCTGAGAAGCTCGCTGCCCGCGAGAAGGCCATGACGGCGCATCTGGAAGCCCTGCGCAAACTCAAGGCGGCGGTCGAACCCCTCTACTCGGCGTTGAGCGACGACCAGAAGAAAACGGCGGATCAGTTGATGGTAGGCCCGATGGTCATCATGGGACCGCCGCGGGCGGAACCGCGCCGGTCGGCGATGCGGCGACGACGGCGACTTAAGGTACCCGCGAAGCCGCGGGCCGATGACCGCTTACGGCGCACAGGCGCCAACTGACAAGCAGCAGGGGGAAACACACGCGCGCCCGGCTCTCCTCAGCCGCGGTTCCCTCCCCCACGTCGCCGTGTTCGTGCTAGATCCGGGCGAAGCCATGTGGTTGGCGTCATCAGGTTGTCACCTGATTGCAATAAAAGCATCAATAATAGCACCTATGGTTGCTGCCCGGAGTGCGGGCGATCATTAGGGGGGGAGAAGTCATGAAGTTGCGCGGCTTGGCAGTCGTCCTGGCGCTATCAGCGGGCATGCCTGCTGCGCAAGCACTGGCACGCGGAAATGACCAAGACAAAGTTCCGAGGCTCGACCACGCGTTTGTAATCGTACTCGAGAATCATAACAGCTTTACGAGCTTCGGCAGCATCGGCATTCTCGACAACCCCCAGGCGCCGCAGATCCAAGCGCTCGCGGACACCTACAACGTCGCGCCGAACTACCACGGGGTCTGGCACCCGAGCCTCCCGAATTACCTCGCTATGATAACGGGCGATTGGGTTGGGACTGACGTCGTCGGGACCGGGCACACCTATCCGGCGGGGAGCACGGTAGGCATCAGCGATGACGACTCACCGTCGGTCGCTACCGACTACGGCCCGCCAGCCAACCCCTCGATCCATCGCTGGCGTGTCAATCCGCCGTCGCTGGCGGGCCAGTTGGTCAAGGCCGGCAAGGACTGGCGGGCGTATTTGCAGAACATCCCGGAATCGGGCATGCATCTCGCCAATTGGCCGGGAGACAACAACACGGCCAAGCTGTATGCGGTGAAGCACAACCCGTTTCCCTACATCGCTGAGATTCAGGACGATCCAAAGCAGTTCGCCAAGCAGGTCCCGCTCGAGCAGCTGTTCGGCGACCTCGGCAGTGACCAGGTGCCCGCGCTCGCGTATATCGTGCCCGATCAGTGCCGTGACATGCACGGGCTCAGCAACCCGCTCGCGCCCTGCGGCGGCGCGTCTGACACGGACGACAATGACGTCAAGCGCGGCGATGATGAGACAGGGTGGCTCGTCGATGGGATCATGGGCAGCACCATGTGGGAGCACGGCCGCAACGCTATTTTCATTGTGTTCGACGAGGGGAACGGTCCGCTGACCTGCAACTACGATCCCGATGCGAAACCCCCCGTGGACACCG
>Ga0306923_10006743_pt1 | contig 11361 bp, 9 predicted proteins | sample sta12Can44000108_FD_203841 | JGI IMG/M metagenome (GOLD analysis project Ga0306923, IMG submission 203841) | Lab enrichment of tropical soil microbial communities from Luquillo Experimental Forest, Puerto Rico - statanox.12C.anox.44.000.108 (v2)... | ecosystem: Environmental > Terrestrial > Soil...
CGCGCTGCTGAGCGTGGCGGGGCGCAAGATCTTTGGGGACTTCCTCGACGAGACGCTCCATCGTCTGGAGCGGCGGCACGCCGCGACCACCGGTAAACGCGCACAGCCGGGCGAGCCGTCGTAATGTGAGCAGCGGCGCCCGCGGAGCACGATACGGACTTATTTCGAGAAGCGGCCGCCGCTAGTCCATGACTCTCGACTCGATGCGCCAGCGTGATGGCGACCATCACTTGGCCGGCCGCGATGGTCAGGACGAAGGCGTCGGGGGCGAGCGCCACGACGCGCTCGATGAACTCGCGCATCGGCTCCCGGGGCGCTGCCCTCGGATGACGGAAGGCCTGCAAACACGGTGTTTGCGAGTGCCGCGTTCGCGCGAAACGCAGGCGCGCTTGGTCGAAAACCAAGGGGCCGTGCCGTGTCGAGTTATTGAGGCGTTGGTCTTTCCGGACTGTCGCGGCGCCCGCGCCGGCTCGTTCTCGCTGGCGTCAAGCCTTGAAGGCCGTAGCTCAACAGCGTGAACTCAGCCTCGCCCAACGAACTCGACCCCTCGCGCTTGATGATCCGAGCGGCGTCTCGCAGGCTTTCCGCGGCCGCTGCGGCGCCCGCGCAGTTCTCGATCGCAGACGATGCGAGGTCGAGGGTGTCCGCTGCGCGCTCGAACTCCAACGCACACTCGGAAGGTCCCTTCACACCGTCCCGAATCCGACCGAGCGCCGCCGCGACCGGACCTGGGGCGTCTGCAGCCGGCGCGCCCACGTCCCGCAGAGGGACGAGGCGCGTCAATGCGCTCGCCAGAGCAAGGAGGTCGATCGCCGTCTCGGCGGGTCCAGCCAGCCGACCGTCCACGTCCGCTGCCGCGGCCGTCCGGACGACCCGGTCGGCGAGTGCGCTCCTCCTCATGAACGCCTCCTGCGCGTCGGCGCTGCCCGCGATCCGCCGTACCTCGCGAACCACCTCGCGCGCGAGCCGGCGGACGCGCCGCGGCGCCTTCTCGTGAGCGGCGTGGAAGAAGAGCGCCGCCACGGAGACCCCTACGACGATGGCGATCGCGCGACCGGCCGTCGCGGCGACGTCGCCGTGCAGGGTGAACGCCGTGGGCGTCGCCAGCAGGAAGACCATGTTGAAGTCGATCGCCGACTTCGCGGTCAGGGGACGGGCCATCGCCCATGCGCCGGCGAGCAGGAACGGAGCGGCGAGGAGCGCCGTGCCCGCGGGGCTACGGGCGAAGGGGAGGAGTAGCACGTAGACGGCGGCCGCGGCCCCGCCGCAGGCCGAGCCGACGAGGATGTGCGTGACCCACGTCCGTGCGCTCTCGTTGGCGGCGAAGAGCGTGAAGAAGACCGACGCCGAGACCACCATCGTCAGGCCATCCCGCCAGCCCGTCGCCCACCAGATCGCGCCCACCGTCGCCATCCCGGTGAGCGCCTTCGCCGAGGCGACCGCGGCCTCGCGGTGATTGCGCAGGGATCTCGCCCCCGGTGCATGGGGCGCAACGACCGAGGAGAGGAGCGGGGAGGAGGCGTGCTCGGGTGAGGGAGCGTCAGGGCGCCAGCGCAACGCACCCGCCCGGATCCTGGCGACGAGGGCGTCCCCCTGCGCGGTCAGCGGGATGGGCTCCGGAGCGGGAAAGCCGTGTGTAGCCGATGGCGCGGAGTTCGGTGGCTGCCTCTCGGCCGCGACGCGGCTCTCGACGAGAAGGCCAAGGAGCGCGCGGAGCGCACGCCTCACCTTTCGCCGGCGCCTCCTGTTGGTGAGGAAGCCCGGGAGTGCGCGGTCCGTCTCCTCGCCCAGACGACCGACCGCGGCCACAAGGTGGCGCTGTCGGTCGAGGAGCGGCTGCACGATTGCCCCGGATCGGACCGCGTGCGCGAAGGCGAAGACGTCGTCGCCGAGCCGCCTCAGTTGAGCGTCCAGCCTCGCCGGCGAATGTCGGGGCGTGAACAGTCCGGTGATCGCCGTCGACACTAGGACGCCGACGAGCGTGCAGAGGACGCGGTCCGCGAAGAGGCCGTGGACGGTAACCGCGCCGGCCGAGGATGGGAGCACCAGCATGATTGCGGTGTAGCCGGCGAGGAGAATCCCGTAGGCGCGCGCCGGGCGCACGAACGCGCTCGCGCCCGCGCAGAGCGCGCTCCAGAGCGCGAGCCCGACGACGAGCGGTACCAGTCGATCGGGGAAGAGCGCGAGGAGCCCGAACCCCGCGGCGGCCCCGACCAGCGTTCCAGCGATCCGGAGGATGCTCTTCTCGAGGAGGAGGCCCCGCGTCGGCTGCGCGACGAGCCAGACGGTCATCGCCGCCCAGTGGGTGTTGTGAAGGCCCAGCGCCGAGGCGGAGAGCAGCGCCACCTGCGCCGCGACCGTCGTCCGGACCGCGAATCCCGCCGACGCCCGCGCGCCCTCGACGGGCCAGCGGGGCCGCCGCGGGAAGACGTCCGCCGGGGCGGTCGAGTCCGTCGATGGCGGTGGCACCGGCGCTCTTCCCATGAGGCGTTCGTCACCGTGTGCCGTCGAACGATCCATCGCGCACGAGCTTCGCGAGCGGCTTCCGGTCGTTCGGCTTCTCTCGCGCACTCGCCCAGTCGGGAAGCTCGGTGGCGTCGCCCCGCCGCCCGATCGCGACGAACACCTCAAGCCGGTGAGCGGGAGGGATGGAGAGCGCTTCACGGGCCTTTTCTCGGTCGAAGCCGCCCATCGCGTGCGTGCTCCAGCCCCAGAGGTGCGCCTGCAGCGCGAGCTGTGCCCACGCCGCGCCCGCATCGAACGAGTGGCTCGACGACGGGACAGGCTCGTCTTCCCACGGCATGGAGATCATCTCGACCGAAACGATCGCGACGAGCGCAGAGGCCCTGGCCGCCCAGAGCCGGTTCGCGGGCGCGAGCGTCGCGAGGAACTTCTCGAAGGCCGGCGTGCCGCGCCGGGCGTACACGAAACGCCAGGGCTGCGCGTTCATCGCCGACGGCGCCCAGCGGGCGGCCTCGAAGAGGCCCATGAGCGTATCGACGGAGATCTCCTCGCCGCTGAAGGCGCGCGGTGACCAGCGCTCGTGGAAGAGCGGGTCGATGGAGTGTTCCGGGATGCGGGATAGGGAAACGGCTGCGGTCACGTTAGCCTCGCGGAAGGGACAGGGATGGAGACGCCGCTCATCCGAACACCACGGATCTCATCGAGAGCGACGCCATGTCGAACCCCTCGATCGGATAAAGAACGGGGTCGTCGTTCCTGCTCGCTCCGGCGGCATAAAGGAGCGGCAAGTAGTGGTCGGGCGTCGGGTGCGAGAGGCGCCCGGTCTCGCTCGCGAGCGCGCGGACGAGGTGGTCTGCCTCGTGTCGCTCGAGGGCGCGGGCGATGCCCAGGTCGAATTCGCGGGCCCACTCCGGCGTCCGCGTCTCGCCCCGGTGCCACGCGCCGAATGCATGCCGGAGGTTGTGGACGAGGTTGCCGCTGCCGAGGACGAGCACGCCCTCGTCGCGGAGCGGCGCCAGCGCGCGACCGATGGCGAGGTGCTCAGCGGGTGGCAGACGCGCGTCGATGCTGAGCTGGACCACCGGCACGTCCGCTGCCGGGCGCAGGTGCACGAGCACGCTCCAGGTCCCGTGGTCGAAGCCCCACTCGGCGCTGACCGACGCCCTTCGCTCGCCGACGAGCTGGACGACGCGGCTGGCGAGGTCCGGGTCTCCGGGCGCCGGGTACTGGACGTGGTACAGGTCCTCCGGGAAGCCGCCGAAGTCGTGGACGGTCTCGGGTCGCTCGTCCCCCGTGGTGAAGGTGCCCTCGACGTACCAGTGCGCCGACACGGCGAGGATGGCCTTCGGGCGGGGCAGCGCCCGGGCGAGATCGCGGAAGCCGCGGCTCCAGACGTTGTCCTCGATCGCGTTCATTGGGCTCCCGTGGCCCACGAAGAGGACAGGCATGCGCGGCGACTTGTTGGCGTCGGCGGAGTTTCGAGAGGACGTGGACATGGGTACGGATCCCTTCTTCGCAGCGCCGCTCGCGGCGGCCTCCCCGGTGCCGAGCGCCCACGCGGCGGCGAGCGCAGCCTTGAGGAAGTCGCGCCGGGCGAGCGGCTCCGCTGGTCGGACGCCAGCAGCCGCCGGCGTGCGCGGCGCCGCTGCGGCTGGACGCCCAGGCTGACTCACTGGCCGAGCCCGATCTGCTTCATGAACTCGCCGTTGTCCCAGAAGAGGTACTCCTCGAACATGATGCCCTGCTTGTTCCAGTGGCCGATCGTCGCCATCGGGATCCGGTAGGCCTTGCCGGTAGGCGGGATGCTCTTTCCGTCGGGGAGGGCCATCGGCTTTGTGAACGTGCCCTCGAGCCAGCCGGTCACGGCCGTCCACTCGCCGTCCTGGGTCCCGAAGCGGACCGGGTGCTCCTTGATCCGGTTGTCGGGAGCGAAGGTGAACATGACTTTCAGGTCCTCGACGTGCTTCTCGATGCCCTGCGTCGTGTGGCCGTCGGGCCAGTGCACCACGACGTCCTTGGTGTGACTCTTGTGGAGGTCCTGCCACTGCTGGCCGGTGTAGACGCGGAAGTCGAGATCGTCGAAGTTCGCGAGGTTCTTCGCGAGCACTTCCGGGACTCCCTTAACCTTGGGGGTGGGCTCGCCCGCCTTGGTGCCGGGCCACTTGCTCTCGGCGGCGCGGACGGGCGACGCGGCGAGCAGCGCGGCGGCCGCGGCGGCGAGGCTCATCGTGGAGATGCGGAGTTTCGTGGTCATGGTCTCGTTCCTTTCTGACTGGCTTCGTTCGTGGCCGGTGGCCAACCACCGGATGCTTCCGTTCCTGCTTCGTGATCTCCGGCGCGAGCTCAGCGAGGCGGTTACAGCCGAGCGCCTCCTGGAGCGCGGGGAAGAGTGTCCGCTCCTCGAACGCCGCGTGCTCTGAGAGCTTCCGCTCGAGCTCCGCGAGCGCCGTGTCGCGCGCCTGCCCGTCGCTCGCGCGCAGCTCGCGCGCGAGCTGGCGGAGAACGACGTGGTCGCCGAGCGTGAACACCACCGTGGCGTCCGCCTCCGAGAGTCTCTTGGCGAGCTCGGGGATGAGCACATCCTCCTCGACGCGGCAGTGCGGGAGGATCTCCGCATCCCAGAGCGCAAGGAGCCGCGCTGCCCGGCTCGCCGGGTCCTCCGGTGCTCGCCGCTCGATCTCCGTGAGCCAGCGGGCGTGCTCCGCCGAAAGGCGTATGAGCTGGGGGCAGAGGATCACGGCGCGCCCCTACGCGGCCTTCTCCGCCGCCTGCAGGACCGCCTGCAGCTCAATCTCGATGTCCACGCGGTCGGCCACGAGGACGCCGCCGGTCTCGAGCGCCTGGTTCCAGGTGAGGCCGAACTCCTTCCGGTTGAGCGAGGCCGTGGCGGTGAAGCCGACGCGCTGACTTCCCCAGGGGTCCTTTCCCTGGCCGCCGTACTCGACGTCGAGGACGACCTCGCGGGTCACGTCGCGGATGGTGAGGTCGCCGACGACGCGCAGGCGCTCCTTCGAGACGGCCTCGACGCGGCGGCTCCGGTAGCGGAGAGTGGGGTACTTCTGCGCGTCGAGGAAGTCGGGCGAGCGCAGGTGCGCGTCCCGGTCGGCGACGCCGGTGTCGATGCTGGCCGCGTCGATCTCCACCTCGACCGAGGATCGCGCGAGGTCCACGGTGTCGAGCGCGAGCTTCGCGTTCCACTTCGTGAACCGCCCGCGCACCTTCGAGATCATCATGTGCCGGACGGTGAGGTTCACCGGCGAGTGCGCGCCGTCGACCTGCCAGTTCTCGTTTGCCATGTCCGTGCTCCCATCGTCGAGGTTCGGTTTCGTTTCGCAGACCTCGATTGCAGGCAGCAGGCCAGCAGTGTCCGGATCGTAAGTAAGCGAAATCATGGACAGCGCCAAAGCGAGCGCGCTGAGCGCCGGCTCGTTATGAGCTGGTGTAGCTCACTTTGATCAGGAGCCGCCGATGCGCGCGACCGACCTCGACCTGAGGGAACTGCTGTCGTTCGAGCCCGGGGGTGGCGTGATCCGCTTCGGCGGCGAGCGCGTGCTTCTCTTCGACGCCGTCGCCCTCGGCATCCTCCGGAGGGAGCTCATCGACAGCTTGGGTCTGACCGCGGCGCGCGGGATCCTTACGCGCTTCGGCTACGCCCACGGCCGGCGCGTGGCGGAGAACCTCCGCACCGGGTTCCCGTGGGCGAGCGAGGACGAGTGGCGGGTCGCCGGGGGCCGGCTCCACATGCTGCAGGGGCTCGTTGTGATCGAGCAGCCGGACCGGACCGCCTCCTCGGAGCCCGCGCCGTTCGTCGAGTCGATCTGGCACGAGTCCTACGAGGCGGAGCAGCACCTCCTGCACCTGGGTCGGGCGGACGAGCCCGTCTGCTGGACGCTCGCCGGATTCGCGAGCGGCTATCTCTCGTTCGCGAACGGGCGCGAGGTCTACTGCGTCGAGGACCGGTGTCGAGGAAAGGGCGATCCCGCGTGCCACCTCGTCGGTCGATTCAAGGAGGACTGGGGCCCGGACATCGAGCCCCACCTGGCGTTCTATGGCAAGGCGTGTCTCGACTCCGCGCTGGAGCGAGTGACCGCTGCGCTCCGTACGGCCGAACGTCGCCTTCGCGCACGTCGGCAGGAACTGGCGCGCTTCGAGCCCGGGGCCGAGGAGCGGAAAGGCCTCGTCGTCCGCAGCGAGGGGATGCGGAGGGCCCTCGACCTCGCGCAGCGGGTCGCGAAGGTCGAGTCGACGGCGCTCGTCACGGGGGAGAGCGGGGTCGGCAAGGAGCGGATCGCGCGGCTCATCCACGAGGAGTCGCCTCGCGCCGCGCGCCCGTTCGTGGCCGTGAACTGTGGCGCGGTGACGGAGACGCTGCTCGAGAGCGAGCTGTTCGGCCACGCGCGCGGAGCGTTCACCGGCGCCGACCGCGAGCGGCCCGGCCTGTTCGAGGCGGCGACCGGCGGGACGCTCTTCCTCGACGAGGTCGGCGAGGTTTCAGCGGGCATGCAGGTGAAGCTGTTGCGTGCACTCCAGGAGAGGGAGGTCCGGCGCGTCGGGGAGAACCGGTCGCGTCCCGTAGACGTTCGGGTGGTCGCTGCGACGAACCGGAACCTCTCCGACGAGGTCGCCGCGGGCCGGTTTCGCCAGGACCTCTATTACAGGCTGCGGGTCATCGAGCTTCGGGTGCCGCCCCTCCGGGATCGGCCCGAGGACATTCTGCCGCTCGCTCGGGTCTTCCTGGCCGAGACGGCGCGGCGGATGGGACGAAAGGTGACCGGGTTCACTCCGGCCGCTGTCGACCAACTCCTCCGCTACGAATGGCCGGGCAACGTTCGGGAGGTCCAGAACGCGATCGAGCACGCGGTGGCGCTCGCCGCGGGAAACCGAGTCGAGATCGAGGACCTGCCGGAGGAGCTACGCGTTGCCATGCCGCGACCTCTGCCGATCGGCCGGACGCGGCCGCTCGAGGACGTCGAACGCGAGTACATCCTCGCAGCCGTGGAGAGCGCGGGAGGGAACCGGACCCGCGCCGCGGCCGACCTCGGGATCGGGCTCGCGACGCTCAAGCGGAAGCTCCACCGCTACGGCTCGAAGGAGGCCCGACCGCGCCGCCCTGTGGCGCCAGCCAGCAGGTGAGCCCCACCAACGGGATGCGCGCGGGCCCATCCTTGACGCCGCCGAACGCGTAACCTATCGAACCCGGTCGTGATCCGGCGGCTGCTCGCGCTGCTCCGGAAGGCGAAGCTCGTCGCGTCCCAGGGCGGGCCGGGCGGAGGGTGGCACCTCGTCGTCCCCGCCGGACGGATCACGCTGCGCGACGTGTACCGCGCCGTCGAGCTCGATCCGCTGTTCGCGCTGCACGCGAGCACGCCGAACCCGCGTTGCTCGGTCGGCCGCACCATCCAGGAGGCCGTGAGCGGCCACTACTACAAGGCCCAGCTCGCGGTCGAGAAGGAGCTCGAGCGGACGACCATCCAGGATCTCCTGGAGCGGGTGAACGCTCTCGCACGCTAGAGCCGACCCGGCGCCACCGGGCCCCTGTTTTTTTTGCCGTGAATCGTATCTTCAATAGTTACGGAATAGGAGAAGAACCATGATCGTCGTCACCGGAGCCACGGGACACCTCGGCCGCCTCGTCGTCGAGTCCCTCCTGAAGAAGGTCCACGCCGGCCAGGTCGCGGCCGTCGCGCGGAACCCCGACAAGGCCAAGGACCTCGCCACGCGCGGCGTCGAGGTGCGCCGCGGGGACTACTCGAACCCCGAGACGCTTCGCTCCGCGCTCGCCGGCGCCGAGAAGCTGCTGTTCATCTCCTCGAGCGAGGTGGGCCAGCGCGCGGCGCAGCACGCGGCCGTCGTCGACGCCGCGAAGGCCGCCGGGGTGAAGCTACTCGTCTACACGAGCATCCTCCGCGCGGAGACCTCGCGGATCGCGCTCGCCGCCGAGCACAAGGCGACCGAGGCGGCGATCCGCGCGTCGGGCGTGCCGTTCGTGTTCCTTCGGAACGGCTGGTATCTCGAGAACTACACCGAGAACCTCGCACCGGCGCTCCAGCACGGCGCCATCGTCGGGACCGCGAACGGCGGACGGATCGCCGCGGCCGCGCGCGCCGACTACGCCGAGGCCGCCGTCGCGGTGCTCACAGGGAGCCCGGGGAAGCAGGTCTACGAGCTTGCGGGAGATCACCCCTTCACGATGGCCGAGCTCGCCGCTGAAGTGTCGCGGCAAGCCGGCAAGCCCATCGAGTACCGCGACCTGCCGCCGGAGCAGTACCGGGCGGTGTTGACCAGCGCCGGGCTCCCCGGGGCCATCGCCGACCTCTACGTGGACGCGGACGTCCAGGCCGCGAGGGGCGACCTGGACGACTCGACCGGTGAGCTCCGGCGCCTCATCGGGCGTCCGACGACGCCGCTCTCGGCGGCGGTGCGTGCCGCGCTCGGCCGCTGAGCGATCGACATCCTGTCTCCCCTGACTTTGCAGTCGTTCTGCAGTCACGGCCGGCAGCTTCCGTACGCTCTGTACGACCCGTGCCATGAGGCGCCGGGGGCGACGACAAGGAATTCAGCAGCTTGGCGGTGTGTGCGATCCCCTGCGGGGCGTGCGATCACGTGCTGCCAATTTCGGGACCAAGGGGTCGCAGGACTCGGCCCGCCTGCTCTCAAGCGCTTCCGCGTAGCATCGCGCGTCCACGCCGCGCGGCTGCTACAGCCACACCAGCAGCGGCTTGCGCGGGCGGGAGCTGCACGGCGGTGGTTGGAGTCGGGGCGAGCTGTCAGCCGCCGCGAGCGCATTCGATACGAGCGCGTGCGGCTTCGGTGCCTACTGCGATGCCGGCACGGGGAAGTGCGTGGCCTGGCCCGCCATCGGCCAGAGCTGCGCGCCGTTTCCGATGTGCCAGCCCGGCAGCTACTGCGACATGCTCGGGGTGCAGACGTGCAGGCGCAGAGCGCCGACGGGGCCGCCTGCACCACTCCGAACCAGTGAAAGTCCGGCAACTGCGCGGGCGGGAAGTGCACCCCCAGAGCGGGGACGTGCAGCGAATCGTGAAGCGACGGGGGCCGGCGCATGCGCCGGCCCTCACCATCGTTTCGGTTCGATGGCGGCTGTCGTCGGTTGTGTCGAAGTGCGAGGCGCCAACGGCAGCCCAAGTCCTTGAAAGCACGACCTCGGCAACAAGGCCTTGCAGTCGGTGTGCTGCCGGACCAATCAAATTGGGCCAATCCTTAGGCGGGCATCATTCGAGGGGCTTAAACGGGGACTGATCGGTTGGCTTTTACGTTGAGTTATTGTTTTCAGATGGGAGGGCGCTCCTCGCTTCTCTTTCCCTTCCGCACCTCCTGGAGACCGTTATGAACCGAACCATGATCGTGGCAGCGCTCGCGTTGGCACTCCCCGCGATCGCCGAGGCGCAGTTCGGGAAGTTCCTGGAGAAGACGCTCGACAACACCGCCAAGCGCGAGACGGGCAAGGCGATCAACCAGGGCGCGGACGCAACGTACAACGCGACGAAGCAGGAGCTGAAGGGGACCGGGACGCCTGCCGCACAGAACCAGCGTCCGCCGCCCCAGCAGCCTCAACAGCAGGTTTCGTCACAGCAGTCTCCGACGGGCGGCGCGCCCCCCGGGGCCGCGTACGCGGAGCTCGCGCCGGGCGAAGTCTACAGCCCCCGGTTCGACTTCGTGCCGGGCGACAAGGTCCTCTACTTCGACGACTTCAGCGACACGCCGGCGTCCGATTACCCGAGCCGCTGGAAGAAGGGCGCGAACGGGCAAGCAGAGGTGGTCGAGTACCAGGGCCGTCACTGGCTGCGCCAGGTCGGTGACGGACGTTCCATGCGTTCCGTCTCGAACTACCTGCGGGTCGACCTCTCGAAGGCGCTCCCGAAGAAGATCACCATCGAGATGGACATCCCGCGAACGGCAACGGTCGGCCTCTCCTTCTCGGACAAGTACGGGGCGACCGGGTACCCGTACATCTGGATCTCGCCGCGGACCATCAGCAGCGGCTACTACTCGCACGGCTCGAAGGCAAGCTTCGCCGAAACCGGCACGAGCCCGGTTCGCCACGTCTCCATCGCGGTGAGCGGCGCGAACGCGAAGATCTACTCTGACGGCGAGCGGATCCAGCTCAATCCGGAACTGTACGACGAGAAGTACGTCATCCGCACCATCGGCGTCCTCTTCCCCGACGGCACGAAGGAGCAGGACCGGATGTTCACGAACTTCAAGGTGGCCGAGGGGGGGAAGGACTACGCGAAGGACCTGGCGCTGGCGGGCCGCATCGTGACCCACGGGATCACGTTCGATACGAGCTCCGACGTGATCAAGCCAGAATCGGGGCCGACCCTGCATAGCATCCTCAAGTTGCTCCAGGACGACGCGGCGCTACGCTTCGAGATCCAGGGGCACACCGACAACCAGGGAAGCACCACGGTGAACGGGCCGCTTTCGGAGCGCCGGGCGGGCGCCGTCAAGGGATGGCTCGTCACGCAGGGGATCGAGGAGGGGCGGCTCACCACGAAGGGCCTCGGCTCGGCCAACCCGATCGACGACAACTCGACCGCCGAGGGGCGGGCCAACAACCGGCGGGTGGAGTTCGTCAAACTGAGCGCTTCAAGCTAGTCCCGGAGACTCAACCGCAACGGTGGCGACGCGCCGCTCTTCGCGCCGTTCCCGCGCTACGCCGCCTTGGCGGGCTTGGGGAGGGGCTTCCCCTTCTCGAAGAACTTCGGCACGCGGACCTGAGTATGGAGGCGAAAGCCCTCGCCAACACGCCATCAACCGCCCGGCGGATGCCGCATTCCGTCAGCGTACTCTTGAACACGGACCCGGCACGCTGGGCAGGTGCGCGCCTTCCGGTATGTGTTGTCGTTCGCCTTCACCGCGTGGTTGCAGATGAGGACG
>Ga0306923_10006747_pt1 | contig 11358 bp, 7 predicted proteins | sample sta12Can44000108_FD_203841 | JGI IMG/M metagenome (GOLD analysis project Ga0306923, IMG submission 203841) | Lab enrichment of tropical soil microbial communities from Luquillo Experimental Forest, Puerto Rico - statanox.12C.anox.44.000.108 (v2)... | ecosystem: Environmental > Terrestrial > Soil...
AAGGGCTTCACCTCACTGGGAGCCGACGCGGAACTCGATCAGGTCATCTTCGACGGGTCGTCGTTCGGCACCGCCGCCCCGGCCGGAAGCGACGAGGAGGCGGACTACCTTGGTATCCCAGGCCTGCTCGATGCCGACCAGATGCGCGCCCTGCTGCACCGACGCCAGGACGAGCAGCTCAGAAAGCGGGCGCTGCTTCACGCCCAGGCCCGGGATGCGCCGGCGCCATTCTCCGTGCATGGCCAGCTCCGCGAGCTGCGCCGCGAGCTCAACACCCTCGTCTCGGCGACCCACCACCGCACCGGCAAACCGCACGGATGGATTCACAGCGAGCTTCGCCGTCGCTGCGGGGGCCCGCCTATCGCCGCGGCGACCCGCGAGCAGCTTCAAGCCCGCATCGAAGCCTTGCGGCAGCTGAATTCCGAGCAGGCCCGCTAGGGCTGGCCGACGGCGACCTCGCCGGCGCCGCCCAACACGGCCAGCAGCTCCCGCTCCACCGCCGCTTGAGCGCCTTGCTGCGCCTCGACGCAGAACACGTCGGCCGCGGTCGACCCGAACGTGTTGACCTTCGCCCACACGATGTCCACTCCCGCCCGTTCCAGCGCCTGGGCCAGGAGTGCCAGCAAGCCGAGTCGATCCATGGCGCGGACTTCGACGAGAAGCTGGCCGGGCGCCGCGGCGTCGAGCCACAGGATGCGGGGCGGGGCGGTCGACCGCGTGACGGGCACCGCAACCTGTATCCCGCCGGCCCGCTCGATCGCCGCGCTGACGGCGTCGCTGTCGCGCTTCTCCAATGTGCCGAGGACGTCCACATCACCGTTGAGCGCATTGGTGAACAGCTGGCGCAGCAGGCCTACTTCGGGCGGCGCACCGAAGAGGGGCGAGACCACGAATTCCGTGATCGCGACACCCTCGTGGGTGCCGGCCGCCGCCGAATGGATTCGCAGCGAATTCAGCGCAAGCACCGCGGCGGCTTTCGACACCAATCCCCGCTGGTCGGGCGCGATCATCGCCACGTTCATGCGTTCGCTCTCGCCGAGCCTGATCTCCACATGCACGCCGTGGTTGGCCGCCAGCGAAAGATATTGCGGCGCAGTTGGTTGCGCTTGCGACGGCAGTGGCTCACCGGCCATCACCAGCCGGCAGCGACGCACCAGGTCCTCGATCAGGGACGCCTTCCATTCGCTCCACACCCCGGGGCCAGTGGCCTTGGAATCCGCCTCCGTCAGCGCGTGCAACACCTCGAGCAGGAGCGGGTCCCCGCCCAGAGCCTCCGATACGCCCTCAATGGTCTTCGGGTCCTTCAGATCGCTTCGCGTGGCCACAATCGGCAGCAGTAGATGATGGCGGACCAGCTTCGACAGGAAGTCGACGTCCGCGGGCGCAACCCCCAGCCTGGGGCCGATTTTGAGCGCCATCTCGGCCCCGCGCACGCTGTGATCGACACCCCTGCCCTTGCCGATGTCGTGCAGCAGCGCGCCAAGCGCAAGCAGATCGGGTCGGGCAACGCGGGTGGCCAGCGGCGCCGCGTTGACGGCGGTCTCGACCACGTGACGGTCCACCGTCCACTTGTGCGCGACGTCGCGGGGCGGAAGATCGCGGATCGCAGCCCATTCCGGCAACAACCGGCCCCAAAGCCCGGTGCGGTCAAGCGCTTCGATCGTCGCCACCGCCGTAGGACCGGCGGACAGCACGACCAGGAGGTCGTCCAGTGCCTCGCCGGGCCAGGGAGCCGGCATCTCGGGTGCGCTGGCGGCGAGCCGACTCAGCGTGGCCGCGCCGATCGGTAATCCGGTGTCGGCCGATGCGGCGGCCACCCGAAGCACCAGACCGACATCGCTTTCGGGCGCGGCGTCGCGGGCAAGCACGATTTCTCCGGCGTACTCGACGACGCCCTCGTCGAGCGGTCGCCGCTTCGGCCGCCGTACCAAGGCCGACACCCCGCGCCGAGGCAGCGCGTTTTGCGCGGTCCGCAGCCCCGCTTCGGCGTGGTACGCAATCGTGCGTCCGGCGCCGGACAGCTTGCATGACAAGTCGAATCTGTCGCCGAAATGCAGGGCCGCGCTTATCTCGTCGGCGTATTGGGCCAGCAAGAGGTCGTGTCCGCGGCCGGACACCCGGTGCAGTTCGGTGCGCACATCGAGCAGCGTGAGATAGGCATCGTTCAATGAACCTCCCGGCGTCTCCGGGCGGGCCATACCGTGTCGGTCGATGAGCTGGGCCATCCCGAGCGCGTCCAGCAACTGCACATCGCGAAGGCCGCCGCGACCCGATTTCAGATCGGGCTCTGCTCGTTGCGAGATCCGGCCACATCGCTGCCAGCGGGCGTGCGTGATGTCGACAAGCTCATCCATCCGGGATCGAATTGCGCTGCGCCACTGCCTTCTTGCGCCCGCGATCAGTTCGTCGGACAGGTGTGCATCGCCAGCTACATGGCGGGCGTCCAACATGCCCAAGGCCGCGACCACGTCGGCATTGGCCACGCCGAGTGCCCCGGAGACGGTTCGCACGCTGTGGTCGAGCCGAACGTTGGAATCCCACAACGGGTACCACAGCTCATCGGCCACCCGCTGCAGCACATCGGCAGACTTGTTGTCGTGCAACAACATCAGGTCCAGGTCCGAATACGGCAGCAGCTCGTGGCGGCCCAGTCCACCGATCCCGACGATCGCGAAGCCACTGGTGTCGGTGATCCCGATTTCCGCCGCCTTGGCGGTCAACCACGACTCGTGCAGATCCTGCCACGCGTGCCGCAACTCGGCCGCGCTCAGCCCACCACCGTCTGATAAGAGTCGGCGCCGCGAGGCAACCAAATCGCTTGCCCCGCAGGCGCTTCCTGTCTCCGTTACCTTTGATGCCCCGGACGGGTCGGGCCGGTTCGGCGTCATGCCACCGGCGTCCGCCCGGGTTTGATCAGCAATTTGGCGCTAGCGTCATAAAGCATCGGTTCCGCGTTCACCGGTGCGCACGCGCACAATGGTTTCCACGGGGCTGACCCAGACTTTGCCGTCGCCGATCTTGCCGGTGCGCGCCGCCAGAATGATGCTGTCCACGACCTTGTCGACGATGGAGTCGTCGACGACGACCTCAATCCGAACCTTCGGCACGAAATCCACCGAGTATTCGGCACCCCGGTAGACCTCGGTGTGGCCCTTCTGCCGCCCGTAGCCCTGGATTTCGCTGACGGTCATCCCCAGGACGCCGGCCTCCTGCAGACTCGTTTTGACGTCGTCGAGGGTGAACGGCTTAACGATCGCGGTAATCAGCTTCATTTGTGCTCTGCCTCCACTGTCTCGACCATTAGCTCCTCGTGGCCGTTACGCGGGTCCTCCACGATCGCACGAGGAGGAAGCACCGCATGGGTGGCCACGGCGAAATCGTAGCCGCTCTCTGCGTGCTCGGCCTCGTCGATACCCGAGACCTCTTCCTCGGCACCGAGCCGCAGCCCGATCGTGTACTTGAGGACCAACGCGATGATCAGGGTGACGACGCCGGAATAGATCAGAACGCTGAACGCGCCGACCGCTTGCCGTTCCAGCTGTGCCCAACCGCCGCCGTAGAACAGTCCCTTGGATACGCCCGCGACGCCGTTGATGGCGGGGCTCTCCGGAGCGGCCAGCAGACCCACCAGTAGCGTGCCCGCCAAACCACCGACCAGGTGCACCCCGACCACGTCGAGCGAGTCATCGAAGCCGAGCCTGAATTTCAGCCCGCACGCCAGCGCGCAGACCACTCCGGCCACCAGGCCGATGACCAGCGCGCCAAGCGCGTTGACCGACGAGCACGACGGTGTGATGGCGACCAGCCCGGCCACGATGCCCGACGCCGCACCCAGCGTCGTGGCCTTCCCGTCGCGGATGCGTTCGGTGAGCATCCAGCCCAGCATGGCCGTGGCCGTCGCGATCGTGGTGGTCATGAACGTCGACCCGGCCGCGCCGTTGGCGCTGGTAGCCGATCCGGCGTTGAACCCGTACCAGCCGAACCACAGCAGTCCCGCACCGAGCATCACGAACGGCAGGTTGTGCGGCCGGAACAGCGTCGTCGGCCAGCCGCGGCGCTTGCCCAGCACGATCGCCAGCACCAGGCCGGCCACACCGGAGTTGATGTGGACCGCGGTACCGCCGGCGAAGTCGATCGCGTGTAGCTTGTTGGCGATCCAGCCGCCCTTCTCGGACGCGAAACCGTCAAACGCGAAGACCCAGTGTGCGACCGGGAAGTAGACAAAGGTCGCCCACAGCCCGGCGAACGCCAGCCAGGCGCCGAACTTCAGGCGGTCGGACACGGCACCCGAGATCAGTGCGACGGTGATGATCGCGAACATCAGCTGGAAGGCCACGAAGACCGTGGCGGGCAAGGTACCGGCCAACGGGATGTCCACCGCCGCGGTGCCCTTGCTCGGATCGGCCGCTACGGAGTTGACGCCGATGAGTCCCTTCAGGCCCCAGAAGTCCGTCGGTTTGCCCATGACGTTCCCGACGTCGTCGCCGAACGCGATCGAGTAGCCGTATAGCACCCACAGCACTGTCACCACGCCCATCGCGCTGATGCTCATCATGAGCATGTTCAGCACGCTTCTGGCTCGCACCATGCCGCCGTAGAAGAACGCCAGACCCGGCGTCATCAACAGCACAAGCGCGGAACTCGCCAGCATCCAGGCGGTATCGCCGGTATTGGGCTGGCCCAGCATCGGGTATGTCACTCGCTATCTCCTCCGGTCGGCCTCAATTGGCCGTCAGGCACGTGCCTGATGACCTGATCCAGAACCTTGCGCAATTGTTGTTTCGGCAGTGGGGCCACGGTGTTTCCGCGGCATTAACGTCCCACGCGGGGGTGGTGAGGGGGGTCAGCCGAGCAGCGCGTCCACGAAGGCGGCGGGCTCGAAAGGCGCCAGATCGTCGGGGCCTTCGCCGAGTCCGACCAGCTTGACCGGCACGCCAAGCTCTTGTTGGACCCGGAAAACGATGCCGCCCTTGGCCGTTCCGTCCAGCTTGGTCAGCACCGCCCCGGTGATGTCGACAACGTCAGCGAACACGCGGGCCTGCGCCAGGCCGTTCTGCCCGATGGTGGCGTCGAGCACCAGCAACACCTCGTCGACCGCGGCGCGCCGGGTTACCACCCGCTTGACCTTGTCGAGCTCGTCCATGAGCCCGACCTTGGTGTGCAGCCGCCCGGCAGTGTCGATGACGACGACGTCGGCACCGGTGGCGATGCCCTCGTCGACGGCGTCGAACGCCACCGATGCGGGGTCGGCGCCTTCGGCCCCGCGCACCACGTCCGCGCCCACCCGGGCGGCCCAGGTCTCCAGTTGATCGGCCGCGGCGGCCCGGAAGGTGTCGGCGGCGCCCAGCACGACGCGCCGCCCGTCGGCCACCAACACGCGCGCCAGCTTGCCGACGGTGGTGGTTTTTCCGGTGCCGTTGACACCGACGATCAGCAGCACCGAGGGATGGTCGGCGTGCGGCAGCGCGCGGATCGAGCGGTCCATTTCCGGGTGCAGTTCGTTGATCAGCACGTCGCGCAGCACGGCCTTCGCGTCGGCCTCGGTACGCACGTTGTCGCTGGCCAGCCGGCCGCGCAGCTGCGCGATCACCGACTCGGCGACAACCGGGCCCAGGTCGGCGACCAGCAGGGTGTCCTCGACGTCCTGCCAGGATTCTTCGTCCAGATCGCCGCCGCCGATCAAGCCCAGCACGCTGCGGCCGAGCGCATTCTGCGACCTGGCCAGCCGGCCGCGGAGTCGCTCCAGCCGGCCTTCGGGCGGGGCGATGGCCTCGATCTCGGCGGCCTCCGGGGCCGGCGGGCCGTCCGGGGCCGGCGGGGCCTCCGGGGCCGGCGGGGCCTCCGGGGCCGGCGGGGCCTCCGGGGCCGGCGGGGCCTCCGGGGCCGGCGGGGCATCTGGGGCCGGCGGCGCGGCGGGCGGCGGCGCGAGGGTCTCGGGCTCGGGGAGTTGAACGTCGGAAATCGTGCGCCGGGGCGCGTCGCGGGGAATGGTCGCGTCGTCGCCTACTGCGGGCAGCCCGCGGGTGTCGATCCGGTCCTCGACCGTCTGCGTCCGGCTGAACGTGATGCCCGACGACGCGGTGTAACCACCGGAACGGTCGAGTGCGCCGGGTTCCGGCCGGTCCGACAGGCTGATCCGTCGCCGACGGTAACGCGCCAGGCCCAGGACGAGCGCGGCGATGACGAGCAGGGCGGCTATAACTCCGAAGACCGCGACGGCGATCCAAAGACCTTGTGACACGCTGACATTCTTTCAAGCGGTCCGATGCCGCCGGGACCGGCCCTACGAGGAACTCGAGACCAGCTGCTCCACCTGCTGACCGCGCATCCGCTGTGAGATCACCGCGGTGATGCCGTCGCCCTGCATGGTCACGCCGTAGAGCGCGTCCGCGACCTCCATCGTCGGCTTCTGGTGGGTGATGATGAGGATCTGCGACCGGGCCCGCAACTGTTCGAACAGGCCGAGCAGTCTGCGCAGGTTGGTGTCGTCGAGCGCGGCCTCCACCTCGTCCAGGATGTAGAACGGCGACGGGCGGGCCCGGAAGATCGCCACCAGCATCGCCACCGCCGTCAGCGCCTTCTCGCCACCGGACAGCAGGGACAGCCGAGTCACCTTTTTGCCGGGCGGACGGGCCTCGACCTCGATGCCGGTGGCCAGCATGTCGTCGGGGTCGGTCAGCCGCAGCCGGCCCTCCCCGCCGGGGAACAGCGAGGCGAACACGTCCCGGAATTCGCGTTCCACGTCGGCAAAGGCGTCACTGAACACCTGCAGGATGCGGGCATCCACGTCGGCGACGACGCCGAGCAGATCCTTGCGGGCGGCCTTGACGTCCTCGAGCTGGGTGGACAGGAAGTTGTAGCGCTCCTCCAGCGCGGCGAACTCCTCCAACGCCAACGGGTTGACCCTGCCCAATTCGGCCAGCTCACGCTCGGCCCGTTTGGCCCGGCGCTCCTGGGTGGCGCGGTCATAGGGAATCGGCGCGGGCGCGAAAACCTGCTCGCCGCGCTCCTTGGCCTGCTCGTATTCGGCGATTTCCAGATCGGTCGGCGGCAGCTGATTCTCCGGACCGTACTCGGCGATCAGGTCGTCGGGCGACATGCCGAACTGCTCGAGCACCATCTGCTCGAGCTGCTCGATACGCAGGGCCGCCTGGGCGTTGGCCACCTCGTCGCGGTGCAGCGAATCGGTGAGAGTGGCCACCCGGGCGCCCAGTTGGTGCACCTCGTCGCGGACGGCCGCCATCGCCGCCGAGCGCGCCTGGCGTTCGGCGACCAGCGCGTCGCGGATTGCCGATGCCGCGTCGACCACCCGGTTCAGCCGTTCCGCCAGCAGCCGCCCGGCATCGGCCACCGCGGCGGCCACCGCGGCCGCGCGCAGCCGCGCTGCGTGCGCTTGCTGCGCCCGCACCCGCGCCTCGCGTTCGGCAGCGGCGGCCCGGCGCAACGAGTCCGCCCGTCCGCGCACCGCGTTGGCACGCTCCTCCGCGGTCCGCACCGCCAGCCGCGCCTCCACTTCGACGCCGCGGGCGCTTTCGGCGGCGGCGGCGATCTGGTGACGGACCTCTGCGTGATTGGGCTCCGCCGCGTGCGCAAGCGGGGTCTGCTGGGCGTTGCGCAGCCGGGTTTCCAGTTCGGTGACCTCGTCGACGGTCTGCGTGCGCCCCGCTTCCAACTCCTCGCGCTGGCGCAGCAACCGGTTCCACTCCTCATCGGCGGTCCGGGCCTCCTGCCCGAGCCGTCCCAGCTGCTCGTACATCGCCGAGATCGCGGTGTCGGATTCGTTGAGCGCGGCCAGCGCCTGCTCGGCGGAATCCTGACGCGCGGCCTGCTCGGTCAGCGCGCCTGACAGCGCAGCGCTCAGCTGGGCCACCTGCGCCTCCGCGGCGGTCAACTCGCTGCCGGCCTTGTCGATTTCCGAAGTGAGCTCCAGCGTGGACAGCTTGCGGTCAGAGCCCCCACTCACATAGCCCGCGCCCACCAGATCACCGTCGAGCGTGGCCGCGCGCAACGCAGGACGGGCCGCCACCAGATCCAGCGCCTGGCCCAGGTCGCCGACCACCGCGACGCCCGAAAGCATGGCGATCATCGCGCCGCGCAGCCGCTGCGGTGCCTCGACCAAGTCGAGCGCCCACAAAGCACCTTCGGGTAGCGCGGCCGCCGGCGCCGGTTGCGCGGCGGGCCAGTCACCCAAAACGAGGGCCGCGCGGCCTCCGTCGGCTTCCTTGAGGGCGGCGACCGCCGAACGGGCCGCGCCGATGCTTTCGGCGGCCAGCGCGTCGGCGGCGGACCCGAGCACGGCAGCCAGCGCCGCTTCGTAGCCGGGACGGACCTTGACCAACTTGGCGATCGGCCCGAAAAGACCTGTGCCAGCGTGGTTTTGGGTGAGCCAGGCCGCGCCGTCCTTGCGCTCCAGCCCCACCGATAGCGCATCGATGCGGGCTCGCAGCGAAGCCACTTCCCGCTCGGCGCCGCGCTCGGCCGCCTGCAGTTCGGCGACGCGTTCGTCGGCCAGCCGCAACGCGGCCACGCTCCGTTCATGTTGCTCGTCAAGGCCCACCTCGCCCTGATCCAGTTCACCGACGCGTGCCTGCACGGTTTCGAATTCCGCCCGGGTCTGCTGTGCGCGCGTGGCGGCCTCTTCAATGCGCTCGGACAGGCGCGCGACGCTGTCATCGATCGATTCGACGCGTGCACGCATGGTCTCCACCTGACCGGCCAACCGCGCCAGACCCTCGCGGCGGTCCGCCTCCGCCCGCACCGCCGCCAGATGGGCTCGATCGGCCTCGGCCGCTGCGCGCTCGCGCTCGGTCAATTCGGCGCGGGCCGCATCCAGCCGGGTCCGCGTCGCGGCCAGCTCCGCCAGCAGCTGCTGCTCGGCCGCTTCCATCTGTTGTGCCTCGGCATCCAACGCGTCGGGGTCGGTATCGCCCGTCGTCAGTGGCTCCACGTCGAGATGCTGAGCGCGTTCGTTGGCGATGCGCACCGTGGCGGCCACGCGTTCGGCCAGGGCGGACAGCCCGAACCAGGTGTGCTGGACGGATTCGGCCCGAACCGAGAGTTCGGCCAGCGCGGTCTCGTGCGCGGTCAATTCCTCGGAGGCCACCGTCAGGCGCGAGGCGGCGTCGTCGTGCTCACGGCGGATGGCGGCCTCGGCCTCGAAGATCGCGTCACGCTCCACCTGCCGGCTCACCAAGTCGTCGGCGGCCAGCCGCAACCGGGCGTCGCGCAAATCGGCCTGTATGGTCTGGGCGCGCCGGGCCACCTCGGCCTGACGCCCCAATGGTTTGAGCTGACGGCGCAGTTCGGTGGTCAGATCGGTGAGGCGAGCGAGGTTCGCCGACATGGAATCGAGCTTTCGCAGTGCCTTTTCTTTGCGCTTGCGATGCTTGAGCACGCCCGCGGCTTCTTCGATGAACGCGCGGCGATCTTCGGGCCGCGACTGCAGGATCTCCTCAAGCTTGCCCTGCCCGACGATGACGTGCATCTCGCGGCCGATGCCGGAGTCGCTCAACAACTCCTGAACGTCCATCAAACGGCAACTGGCGCCGTTGATTTCGTATTCACTGGCACCGTCGCGGAACATCCTGCGGGTGATCGACACCTCAGAGTACTCGATCGGCAGCGCGTTGTCGGAGTTGTCGATGGTGACGGTGACCTCGGCGCGGCCCAGCGGGGCTCGCGACGAGGTGCCGGCGAAGATGACGTCTTCCATCTTTCCGCCGCGCAGTGTCTTAGCTCCCTGCTCCCCCATCACCCACGCCAGCGCATCGACGACGTTGGATTTGCCGGAGCCGTTGGGCCCGACGACGGCGGTGATACCCGGCTCGAAACGCAGAGTCGTCGGCGCTGCGAAGGACTTGAAGCCCTTCAGCGTCAGACTCTTGAGGTACACGGCGTGCCAGGATACCGGTCAAATTGCCCGGCCCAGCCTCCCTCATGGGGTGTCGGCCGGCCCTAAATCTCCCTGTCGACGCACTGGCCACAGAGGCCACATCCGTCACTGAGACAAGTGATGTTGCCTTCCGAAACGCGATAGCACGGGTGCTATCAGCGCTCGACGAATCCGCTGAACTGCTCCGCCGGTTGCGACCAGTCCGCATCGACGTTGTCGACGCGGCCCGGCCTGGAAGACCACGAAGCGCCGCCGTCGAGGAGCCGCAGCAATTTCTCGCCCGCCTCGCGCGGCCCCTGGGCGATTACCAGGACGCGACCGTCGGCCAGGTTCGCCGCGTACCCGGTGAGGCCGAGCTCCAGCGCCCGGCAGCGGGTCCACCAGCGGAAACCGACCCCCTGGACCTGACCGTGCACCCAGGCGGTGAGCCGGACATCAGGATCCGGCATCGGCCACCTCGAAGTTGACGGTGGTACCGGACTTGAGGGTGCGCCCGACGGTGCAGACCAGGTCGACGGCCCGGTTGACGACCACTAGCAGGCGTTCCTTCTCGTCGTCGGACAATCCGGACAGGTCCACTTCGAGGGCCTCCTCGAGCAGCGGGTAGCGCTCCTGTTCTCGGTCGGCCGGGCCGGACACCTTGACCACCGCTTTGTAGTCGTCGCCGAGCCGGCGGGCCAGCGGCTCGTCGGTGGACATGCCGCTGCACGCGGCGAGCGCGATCTTCATCAGCTCGCCGGGCGTGAACACACCGGCAACGTCCTCGGAGCCGACGAGTACCTGCGCCCCTCGCGAGCTATATCCGGTGTAGCGGCGCGATCCGGTGCGCTCGACCCACAGTTCCGTCATGCGTCCATTTCTACCCGTCGCCACGCCTATCATTCCTTTCGTGCCGACGGTCATCTTCGTGCCGGGCACCCGTCCGGGAAAGCTGACGGCGGACCGGCAGCACACGATCATGACGTCGGCGTTCGGCGGCGCGTTCGCCGGGTCCGACTACGCGCGCCGGCGACTCAACTATCCGGCCAAGTTCTGGCCGTTGACGGGCACTTCGTCGCCCACCGTGGGCGCATCGATCGCCCAAGGCGTGCCGATGCTCGACGACGCCATCAAAAGCACGGCTGGCGAAATGGTGCTGGTCGGATTCAGCCAGGGGTGCCTGGTGATCGAGCAAGAACTGCGCAACCTCGAGACCGACCCCGACTCCCCGCCACCCGCCGACATGAGCGTCGTCCTCGTCAACGATCCGATCAGGCCGGGCGGGATGCTCAGCACCTTCTTCGCGCCTGGCCGGACCATCCCCGTGCTCGACTACACCCTGATCGAGCCGGCCGACACGCAGTACGACGTGACCGTGATCAAGCGCGAATACGACGGCGCCGCCGACTGGCCCGAAAACCGTCGCGCCCTTGCCACCATGAACGCCATCGCCGGGTTCCTGATGATGCACTGCGGACTGCCGCGAT